>Ga0207753_1000118_pt1 | contig 30999 bp, 25 predicted proteins | sample PonA233FremontCA_2_FD_187273 | JGI IMG/M metagenome (GOLD analysis project Ga0207753, IMG submission 187273) | Salt pond sediment microbial community from Fremont, CA, USA - Pond A23 Sediment 3 (SPAdes) | ecosystem: Environmental > Aquatic > Non-marine Saline and Alkaline > Saline | place: USA... | reverse complement strand
CGGAGCCTCCCGGCGAGCCTGCGCCGCATCGCCGACTACCAGGCGTGGCTGTCCGAGACCGAGCCGGACGCCCTCGTCACGGACGACATGTTCGCCGCGATGGCCGCAACGCGGTGTGACGTGCCGCTGTACGTGTTGAAACACGACATGCCCAGGCTGTACGACGACTTCGCGGAGCGCGCCGGCGCGCGATTTCACACGCCGTTTCAGCTCTCGGCCGCCAGTGAGTTCTTCCATCCGGTCGTGTGGCCGGCGTCCGAAGTCGATCCCGCGCCGGCGACCCGGATCCCGCCGGCCGCGCTGGAGGGCGAGCAGTCGGTCGAGGACGCGCCCGACGTGGTGGTGGTGCCGAGCCACTACTCCTCGCTGTCGCGCGTCGCCGCACACCTGCGGCGGCAGGGATACGACGTGTGCAACGTCGCCGACGAGGACTGGTCGCCCGTCGAGTCGCTCCTGCCGTACATCCGCAGGGCCGACGTCGTGGTCTGCTCGGGATACTCGACGATCGTGGACGCCGCGGTCGCGGGGACCCCCTGCGTCGTCCACCCCTCGACCGACGAACAGGACGCAGTCGCCGACTGCATCGAGCAGTTCGACGTCGGCGGATTCGCCAGCGCGTTCCCCGCCGAACCGACCTCCGGTAGCCACGGTTGCCGTACGACGAGCGACACGCCATCGCCCCGGGCTCAGGTTCCGAACTTCGCCTCGAGGAACCGGGAGAGGGCGGCCGCGCCGAGCCGCTGGGTCGTCCGCGAGGGGTCGAGCCGCGGGGCGACCTCGACCAGATCGATCGCACACACCGATTCACAGTCGCCGAGCCGATCCATCGCGGCGAGCAGCTGGTTCACGTCCAGACCGCCGAACTCCGGCGTACCGGTTCCGGGAGCGACCGTCGGGTCGACGACGTCGATGTCGACGGTGACGTAGACCGCGTCGACGCCGTCGGCCGCGTGATCGATCGCGTCGTCGAGACACCGTTCGATGCCCCGCTCGTGGACGTCCCGGGCGTAGCTGACGTGGAGCCCCGACGCTTCGACGAACGTGGGGAAGTCCGACGCCTCACGCGCCCGGAGCCCGACCATGGAGTGGGTTCCGTACCCGCCGTGGTCGGTGTCGGCGATGAGGTTCATGGGGGAGCCGTGCCAGTGGTCGCCGTGGCGGTCCCACGACCCGTAGACGTCCGAGTGCGCGTCGAGGTGGACCAACCCGATCCGGTCGCCGTGCGCCTCCGCGACGCCGCAGAAGGAGGGGTACGTGAGGTAGTGGTCGCCGCCGAGCACCACCGGGAAACTCCCGTCGGCAACCGAACGGATCGTCCGCCTGACTGCCTCGCCGGTGGCCTCGACGTCGGTCGTCACGACGGGAACGTCGCCGCAGTCCCGCATCTCGACCCCCGAGTAGTCGACACGACGCCCGGACGCGGCGTTGAACCCGCCGTCGTTCCGGGCGTACCACCCCGACTCGCGCCGGAGCTTCTCCGGGCCGTACCGGGTGCCCGGCTGGCGCGAGACTCCGCCGTCGAATGGAACGCCGACGATCCCGACGTCCGTCGAGTCGGGGAGGTCGTGAGGGTCGGCTTCGGGGGCGTTCAGAAACGTCTTCGACCCGACGTACGTCGGGCCGGATCGGCCGTTCTCGTCGTTAGACATACGTAGTGGTCCCCCCGGGGCGGGCTATAAGCTTGTGAAAACCCGCCGGGCCACGGCGGCGTGTGATCACCCCACGGGCCAGTGATCGGCGTGAGCCGCGATCGCCTCGTCGACGGCGTCGCGGGCGGACGCCGCGTCACCATCGATCCACGCGAAGGGGTCCGCCACGCCGGTGTCGACCCCGAGTGCGCCTTCGAGGACGCCGAGCGTCGCGTACGCCAGGTGAGTGAGGTGGTAACCGCCCTCCTGGACGATGGCGAGCGCGCCGTCGGCGTGCTCGGCGGCCAGTTCTCGGGTGCGACGCCCCAGGAACTCGAAGCCGTCCTTGGTCACGGCGTTCCGACCGAGCGGATCCACCACGCCGGGGTCTTGGCCCGCACTCACCAGGATGGCGTCGGGGCCGTACGCGTCGAGCACGGGATCGACGAGCGCCTCAACCGCGTACCGGTACCCCTCGTCGCCCGTCCCGGCGGGCAGCGGGACGTTCACCGTGTATCCCGTGCCGTCGTCGACGCCCCGCTCCGTGAGGTCGCACGCCTGTGGGTGGGTCTCGGCGCTCCAGGAGTCGTGGTCGTTGTGGAGGCTGATCACGAGGACGTCGTCGCGGTGGTCGAAGATCTCCTGCGTCCCGTTGGCGTGGTGGACGTCCCAATCCAGGACGGCGACGCGGTCGGCGCGGTCGGTCGCGAGCAGGTGTGCGGCCGCGACCGCGACGTTGTTGAAGAAGCAGAATCCGTCGGCGCGGTCGGACTGAGCGTGGTGGCCGCTGGGCCGCACTAACGCGTACGGGACCTCCCGGCGGCCGGCGTCGACGGCCCGTTCGGCCGCCGCGAGCGCGCCGCCGGCCGCGACGGTGGCGGCGCGGGACGTGGCGGCGTTCCCGCCGGTCTCGGGGGTGAGACGGCCGCCACCCGCGGCCGACCACGCCTCGATCTCCGCGACGTAGTCGGGGTCGTGGACGCGTTCGAGTTGCGCGCGAGTCGCGGGTGAGACGTTCGCCCACGCCGTATGCTCCCCGAGTTCGTCCCGAACGATCGCGGCGACGTTCTCGATCCGCTCCCGCCGATCGGGGTGTGGTTCCCGGACTGCGACCCGGCCGGACCACGGCAGTTCGGCCTCGCCGTCGGGCGGGACGTGCGCCAACGCGGCGTCGTCGTAGTAGACACGCAGGTCGGCCATGTCACACCGCGAACTTCCCTTCGAGGAACCGCACGAGGAGGTACGCCGCGAGCCGCTCGGTTCCCTCCGTGGCGTCGTACCGGGGCGCGACCTCCATCATATCCACCGCACCGACGGCGTCGTGGCGCCCGAGCACCGACATCGCATCCAGCGCCTGAGCGGCTGTCAGTCCGCCGGGCGCCGGCGTTCCGGTCCCGGGTGCGGTCCCGGGGTCGACCGAGTCGATGTCGAACGTGACGTACACCGCGTCGGTGTCTTCGGCGGCCGCCTCGACCGCGTCCGCGACGACGGGACCCATCCCGCGCTCCTCGACGTCGGCCATCGTGTGGAGGTTGAGCCCGGTCTCGTCGGCGAACTCGAAGAAGTCGGGGGACTCGTACCCGCGGATGCCGACCTGGCTGACCGAGTCGTAGTCGACCGCGGGCAGGTCCGCGATCCGCGCGGTGCTGGAACCGTGGAAGTCGGCGCCGAACACCGGGCTCTCGGCGACGGTGTCGGTGTGGGCGTCGATCTGGACGAATCCGACGCTGTCGTGACCGCTCCCTTCGACGAATCCGCGGAACGAGGGGAACGTGCAGTAGTGATCTCCGCCGAGCATCACGGGGAAGGTCTGTGACGCCACGGTGGCGGCGTGGGCGGTGATGCTCTCGGCGGTCTTCTCGTGGTCCATCGGGAACAGCGGCACGTCGCCGACGTCGGCGACGGTGAAGTCGTCGAAGTCGACCCCGTCGCCGGTCCGCATGTTCGTGAGCGCGCCCTTGTACGCCGAGAGGTACGCCCACCACCCGCTCGCTTCCCGGATCGCGCCGGGACCGTACCGCGCGCCCGGCCGGTTCGAGACGGCGCCGTCGTACGGGACGCCGAAGACGGCCGCCTCGACGTCGGCCACCGAGTCGACGTCGCGGTACTCGCCGTCGAGGAAGGTGTCGATCCCGGCGTACGCGAGGCCGACGTCCGCCCCGGGGGTCGACTCCCGGAACGCCGACGCCCGGTCCCGGGGAGCGGTCATCGAACGCTCACCTCGCCGGCGCTGCTCGTAGGGGTGAGTGCGAGTGCTTGATCGACGTGAGCAACCGTCCGTGACGGGGGTAGGTAGTTGAGTGAAATCATCTCACGAGGTGGAAAGGATGTGCCATCGTGGTATCGGACGCCCCCCGGTATAAATATTACCTGCGCCGGCCGCCGGCCGCCACCTCGTCGCGCGGAGCCCACGGTCTCGGGGGTTGAGCGAGCAGGTTGCGTGAGCCGAAGGGTCGGGGGAGAGTCGTTCGCCGAAACCAAACCTTGGTGTAGGCCGTGCGCGTACCGGACCACAAGGATGGACACGGATCTGGACAGACGGACCTACGATCTGCTTCGACTGGTCGACCGCCACGGCCCCATCGGCAGCATCCAGCTGGTCGAGCTGATGCAGCTCCGCGGCTACGACATCAAGGACCGGACGATCCGTCTCACTCTCTCGGAACTCGACACCAAAGGACTCACCGAGAAGGTCCCCGGAAAGGGTCGCCGGCTGACCGACAGCGGGCGGACGGAACTGCAACAGGGCAACGTGAGCGGTCGCTTAGAGCAGATCCGGGCGCGGATCGCGACGCTCACCAGCCGCGTGAGCTACGACCCGATCGAGAACACCGGCACGCTCGTCGCGTCGTGTGCGTTCCTCGACGCCGACGGGGCCGACGAGGTCCGGTCGCTGGCCGACCGGCTCGGGTCGCTCCCCTTCGGACCGCTCCCGGTCTCGCTGGAGGAAGCCTCGGAGACCGAGCCGGGTGCATACCGCCTGCTCGCCCCGTCGAGCATCACGCTCGACGGCGTCCTGTTGGCCCGTGGCGTCAACGCGAACCTGACGACGGCGGGGGTTCTCGAGTACGACCCGACGCTCGACGACGACGGCGACGGCGAGACGGCTCCCGCGGACCTCGGCGGCCGCCTCACGCGCTACGTCGACATCATCAACGGCGAGGGGTCCTCCATCGACGTGATCTCGCTTCTCATCCAGGCCGGCCGGGGCGACGTGCGGAGCATCTTAGAGGACGGCGAACCGGGCTTTCTGATCGGCGACGACCGCGAGTTCCCGATCAACCGCTACGACGAGGCCCGCGATCTGGCGGTCTCCACGCGGTCGAAGCTGGGTGGCGCCCTCGAACTCCGCCGGCCGCGGGAGCAGGCCGAGGCCTCGAACGCCAACTCAACGTGGGCGTTCGGCTCCATCACCTACGTCGGCGCCGGGGAACTCCTGCTCACCGCACTCCACGAGTACGGGCTCTCCGAGGAGTGGATCACGCTGTACGGAACCGTCCCACGGAACAGGCTCGGCGCCGTCGAGACGTCCGCGGCAGCCGTCCTCGACGACTGATTCGCCACGGCGACTCGTACGGATCGGTGTACCGAATTGCCGGTCACGGTCCGGACGCGGTCGACGACGGCCGGTAACTGACCACGATGGCCCGTATCGCGCCCTCGACGGCTACGTGTCGTACACGTCGGGCCGGCGGTCGTCGAGCACGTGGTCACGGTCGGTCGGCGACTTGTCTCGCGCCCGCGAGAGGTCACACTCGACGGTCGCGGCGTGGGCTCCCGAGTCCGGTAGCGGCCCCGCGAGCGGCATCCCGCCCGGGCCGACCACGACGCTCTGGCCCTCGAACGTCACGCCGCGTTCGGTGCCCGCGCGGTCCGCACACGCCACGAACACGCGATTCGCGTTGGCGCTCGCGATCGCCTGGTGGACGCCCGTGGTCCACCCACCCGGTCGGCCGTCGGGTTCGGGAACCCAGTTGGTCGGGAGCGCGATCAGATCCACCCCGTCGCGGGCCTGCGTCACGGTCAACTCCGGAAACCAGCCGTCGTTGCAGATCTGGACGCCCAGCCGCCCGAACGGCGTCTCGAACGCCGGCACCTCGGTGCCGGGATCGAACCACCTGCGCTCGTGGTTCCAGCGGTGGATCTTCCGGTAGACGCCCTCGACGCCGTCCGGGGAGACGACCAGGGCGCTGTTGTACCGGCGGTCGCCGTCGCGTTCGGGAAACCCGCCGACGATCCACACGCCGGTCTCCGCCGCGGCGTCGCGCCACGCCCGAGCGGTCGGCCCCGATGCGGGTTCGGCGGCCGCGTCGACCTCCTCGTGTGAGTCGAAGACGTAGCCGCTGGTCGCGAGTTCGGGGAGGACCACCAGGTCGGAGTCGGCGTGTTCCCGGACGATCTCGACCGTGGCGGCGCGATTGGCCGCCACCTCGCCGAACGCCGGCACCGTCTGTGCGACCGTGATACGGGCGTCGGTCGCGGGGGGGCTCACTCCCAGATCCCTCCGGAGAGCCGGTCGATCGACGTCATCGCGACGACGGTGAGTCCGATGAACACCGTGCTTGCGGCCGCGATGGTCGGCGGATACGAGTACCGCAACTGGTTGAAGATGTGGATCGGGATCGTATCCACCAGGAACAACGACAGCAGCCACGCGATGATGTACTCGTTCAGCGAGAGGATGAACGCGAACAGCGCCCCCGAGACGACGTTCGCCCGGAGCAGAGGGTACGTGATCGTCCGGATCGTCCGGATCGGCGAGGCGCCCAGGTTCATGGCGGCCTCCTCGTAGGTGCGGTCGAGCTCGCCGAGCCCCTGCATCACGAGGATGAAGGGGAACGGCGCGTAGAAGATGCCGTGTGCGACGATGATGCTCAGCCGGTTCCCCGCGAACCCGATCCGGAGGAAGAACACGAGGAAGGCGACGCCGATGATGACCGGCGGCACGAGAATCGGGAGGACACCGAACGTCCCGAGCACCGAGCCGAACCGGTAGTCGAACCGGTCCAGGGCGAACGCGAGGATCCCGCCGATCGACGTCGCCAGCAGCGCCGCGGCGACGGCGATGCCGAGGCTGTTGAACAGCGCGCCCACCCACTCGGGATCGGTGAAGAAGGTCACGTACCACCGCAGCGAGAACCCCCCGGGCGGGAACGTGAGAAACTCCGAGGGCGTGACCGACACCGCGACGATGATGGCGAGCGGCCCGGCGATGTACAACATCACCGCGGCGACGTACGCCTTCAGCGACGCGCCGATCACCGCCTCGCGGGTGTTCGAGTCGACGGTCTCGATCGCGTCCTCGACGCCGGCCCCGACGCGCCCGACGGCGCTCGTGAGGCCGACGGCGCTCGACACACCGCCGACGGCACCCCACAGCCGACCGAACACGCCCGCGGCGTTCCGCGGAGCGTCCGTCCCGTCGTCGTCGGCGGCGTCCACCCCGCCGAGGTCACCGGTCGTCACGTCGGTGACCCGGAGCAACACCCAGAGGAACGCCAGCACGACCACGATGAGCCCGATGCTCATGGCCGCGCCGAACGGGTAGTTGCTCTCGCTCATGATCTGCTGTTCGATGAGCACCGGGAGCGTGCGCTCGCTCCCGCTGCCGAGGAGCCGCGGGAGCACGTACGCGCCGAGCGCCAGAATGAAGACGAGCGCCGTCCCGCTGGCGATGCCGTTCCTCGTCAGCGGTAGCGTCACCCGCCGGAACGTGCGCAGCGGGCCGGCGCCCAGGTTCTTCGACGCCTCCAGCAACTCGCCGTCGAGGTTCCGGAGGCTGCTGTACAGCGTCAGTATCATGAACGGGAGGAACACGTACACCATCCCCACGATCAGCCCCCAGTAGCCGGGATAAAACGACGTGGGGCTCTCCAGCAGGCCGATCGCCACCCCGACCGAGCTGACGATCCCGTTGGACGCGAGGATGACCTGCCACGCGTACGCGCGGATGACGTACGTAACCCACAGCGACGAGATGATTGTGATAAGGAGCGTGCTCCGGAGCCACGGCCGGTTCAGGCGCGCGAGGTAGTACGCCAGCGGATACCCGAGGACCAGCGTGAGGACCGACGTCACCAACGCGAGTTCGATCGTCAGCCACAGCTGGTTGAGGTACAGCGAGGTGGTGAGAAACCGGACGTAGTTGTCGAGCGTGAACCCGGCCTGGTACTGGCCGCCCGGGATGTTCACCCAGAAGCTGAACACGACGAGCATGCCCAGCGGGACCAGGAAGACCGCCACGAGCCAGACCAGCGGGTACGACAGGACGTACCACTTGGCGTTGGCTCTGAGCCCGGCACGACCCGACTCGTCGGCGGTCTCGTCGGCGGTCTCGGCGGCGGATGTTTCGGTCGCCATCTACTGTGAGACGAGCCGACAGTCGTCGGCGTCGACTGAGACGGTTACCTCGTCGCCCGGTTCGTAGCCTTCGAGCCCGCTCCGGTGGACGACGACGAGCTCACGACCCGCCGCGGTTTCGAGCCTGAACTCGACGCTGCTGCCGAGGTGCCGGGTGAACGTGATCTCGCCCTCGAAGACGTTCTCGGTCACCTCGGTGCGGCCGCCGTCGGGCGTCCCGGACACGAACCGGAACCGTTCGGGCCGGATCACGACCGCGACCTCGTCGCCGACCGCGGTCTCGGCGCCGCTCCGCGAGGAGATCGCCGCGCCGTCGGAGTCGACCGTGGCGAGTCCGTCGCCGAGCGCCGTCACGGAGCCGTCGAAGATGTTCGCGGTGCCGAGGAAGTCCGCGACGAACCGCGAGTCGGGCTCGCCGTACACGTCTTCTGGCGGCCCGACCTGCTCGAACCGACCCTCGTTCATCACCGCCAACCGGTCGGACATCGTCAACGCCTCCTCCTGGTTGTGCGTCACGAAGACGGTGGTGATGCCGATCTCCTGTTGGATCCGGCGGAGCTCGACCTGCATCTGCTCGCGAAGCTTCTTGTCGAGGCTCGCGAGCGGCTCGTCGAGCAGGAGCGCGTCCGGCTGCGGCGCGAGCGCACGCGCCAGGGCGATCCGTTGCTGTTGCCCCCCGGAGAGTTGGTCCGGATACCGGTCGGCGGTGTCCGGGAGCTCGACGAGTTCGAGCATCTCCGCGACGCGGGCGTCGATCTCCTCGGTCGTGTAGCCGCCGTCGGCTTCCATCCCGTACGCGATGTTCTCGCGGACGGTCATGTGCGGAAACAGCGCGAAGTCCTGGAACACCATCCCGGTGTTGCGCTCGTAGGGCGGGGCGTCGGTCACGTCGTCGTCGGCGATGCGAACGGTGCCCGCCGTGGGCTTCTCGAACCCGGCGATGGTCCGCAGCGTCGTCGTCTTCCCACAGCCGGAGGGCCCAACCAGGGTTACGAACTCCCCGCTCCCGATTTCGAGATCGATGTCGTCGACCGCGAGGACGCCGCCGTCGTACCGTTTCGATACGCCCTCCAGCGTGATTCCACTCATCTAGCTGACGTTGCCCCCGCTGATGATGAACTCGTTCCACTGCTCGTTGACCCAGGCCTCCTCCTCGACGTAGAGTTCGTACTTGGGGATGATGGCCTCGTCCGGCCCGGGGCCGGAGATGGTCTCATAGGTCTCGTCGTCGATCTCGGAGTACTGGCGGTCGATGGTCGGGCTGGTGTAGAGGTTCTCCGCCACGCGGTCCTGGACTTCGGGGCGGCTCGCGTAGTCGATGAACTGCCGCGCCTCCTCGGTTAGCTCCGACGACGAGAGCGTCACCCAGTGACCGGAGTCGAGGATCGACCCCTCCTCGACGAAGTTCGTCCGGACGGGTGCCCCCTCGTCCTGCATGACGAGCGTCACGTCGTTGTAGAGCATCCCCGCGGGTACCTGACCGTCGCGGAGCCGCTGTTGGAACTCCGCCTCGTTCTCGTACCACATGTTCGCCTGCGACTTGACGTCCTCCAGGGTCTCGAGGACCTCCTGGATCCCGTCTCGGGTGTCCAGGACGTCGGTCCCGTCGAAGTGGACGTTGGCCGTGACTTCGAGCAGGAAGGAGTTCGAGGCGTACCCCAAGAGCGCGAGCTGGTCCTCGTACCCCTCGTTCCAGAGCGCCTCCCAGCTGTCGACGGGCTCCTCGATCGCCTCGGTGTTCTGCACCAGATTGATGTACCACGACAGCGCGCCGATGCTAGAGATCCCGCCGTCGGTCTCCCGGATGAGGCCGTCGCTGATGTACTGGGTGTTCTCGAACTCGCCCGAGTCCCAGATGTGCCAGAGGTCGGAGTTCAGCCCCTGGAGCACGCCGGTGTTCGCCATGATCGCGACGTCGACCGGTGCCTCCCCCGCCGAGACGGCGTTCTCGTACTGGGTGAGCGCCTCCTCGGAAGTCGGCTGCGCCTCCGACTCCGCCTCGAAGTCGAACTCCTCGTTGAACGGCGCGAACAGCTGTTCGTCCATAACCTCCTGGAAGACGCCGCCGTAGACCGCGACGGTCAGCGGGCCGCTGGGTTCGTCGCTCCCGCCCAGTACGCCCGAGCACCCGGCGAGTCCGCCGAGTCCGATCGTCCCGGCACCCGCTGCAGCCGTCCGAAGGAACCGCCGCCGTCCGTGTGTGTTGGTATCCGGCATATTATTGCCACCGTGTCACCCAATGTCGAAGCCCACAATATAAATGTTCCTACCTGGCGTGCGCACGTTGTTGCGATGTATTCACTCTCGGCCGTGGAAGAACGATAGTTCGTGATAATCGCACGCTGAACAGTACGAATGGTCACTGAACGTGGAAATGACCGACCGCTTCGACGGGGCGTATACGGACCGTTGTAGCCGCGGCTCTCGAAGGAGGACGGCGGCAGGACGAACGACGACGACCGAAGTACGGACCGGTGTAGTCACGGGTGCGTCGCCGCCGACCGCCCGACGACCGACGTCCCGTCGGAACGAGCCGGATCAGTCCCAGCGGGCGACCGCCCGAACCGGGGCGCCGTCGCCGTCGACGAGGTTCAACGGGAACGCCAGCAGCTCGAACCGTTCCGGGAGGCCGGCGAGACGGGTGACGTTCTCGAAGACGAGCCGGTCGTTACCGAGGAGCGCGTGGTGCGCCCGGAACCCGGTCGGCTCGTCCCCGGCGGCGTCGTCGGTCGGCGTGGGGTCGACGTTGAGCGCGTCGATCGCCACGTCGTACCCCTGGTCGGCGCAGAACCGGGCGGCCTCGGGCGTCAGAAACGGGTGATCGAAGTACGTCTCGGTCCCCCAGTGGTCGTCCCACCCGGTCTGGACGACGAGGAGGCCCGCGTCCGTCGCCGGGAGGCTGTCGGGCCCGATCGGCGACCGCGGGTCCCGCCCCCGACAGTCCGCCCGGACCGCGTCGAAGACGAACCGCTCCGTACCGAAGGCGTCGATGTCGCGTCCGTCCGGTTCGCTGTGGCTGGGTGCGTCGACGTGTGTTCCGGTGTGGCTCCCGCACGCGACCGCCCGAACCCGGTATTCGTCTTCCGGAATCGTGGCGTGTGGTTCGACGGACACCGGCGGGTCGCCGGGGAAGACCGGCATCCCGGTTTCGATGGGATGCGAGAGATCTCGGGTTTCCATACCCCGATCATCAAGATCGGGCCACAAAAAGTGGATGGGTAGACGGAATCGGGCGAATGTGAACGCGACCCACATATTTATATCCCATTACTATAGTTTTGGTCACGATGTGGAAAGATAGTTCCAGTGTTGTATCGGAGACGACGACGGGATCCGGGGCAAGCGAGGGACCGATCGATGGTTAGCTCGGGCGTCGGCTACTCGCTGATCGGACTCTGGGGGGCTCTGATGATCGGGCTGGCGTACTTCATCTTCAGGCGCCAGGACGTCAACGACACCAAGGAGTTCATCACCGCGGGCGGCCGGGCACAGGTCGGCCTGACGACCGCGAGTTTCGCCGTCACGTGGATGTGGGCCGGCGACATCCTCGGCGTCCCGCAGTACGTGGGGTTCGTCGGTGTCGCCGGCATCTGGATGTACGCCGGTCCGGCCGTGTTGTCGTCGTTCGTGGTGATGCCGTTCGCGTTGCGGATGCGCGAACTGTTCCCGCAGGGGTTGACGTACAGCGAGTACTTCATCAAGCGGTTCGGGAAGCGCGCCCACCTCGCGGTCATCTTCGTCGTCCTCTATACCATGATCCTCGGCGGCGTCATCCAACTGTACGTCGGCGGAACGGTGATCGGCGGGCTCGCCGGCATCGATCCAACGATCGTGATGGCGCTTCTCATGACGGTAATCGGGATCTACATCCTGCTCGGTGGGCTGTGGGGCTCCATGACCACCGACTTCGTGCAGTTCGTCAGCGCGATCGCGTTGACGCTGATCTTCGCACCGCTGTTGATATTCACCGTGGGCGGTCCGTCGGTCGTCTACCAGGATATGGTGACCAACCTCGGTGACCAGTCGGCGGCCTTCCTGAGTATGGCGAACTTCGGGCCGATCGAGGACTTCTTCCTCCCGTACGCGCTGGGGCTGGGCGTATGGGGGGTGGTGAGCCTCTCGACGTGGCAGCGGATCTTCGCGGTTCGGCGGGACAAGACGACGCGCTTCCTCACCGTCGGCGGCATCGGGGTGTTCTCCACGATCGCGATGTACAGCCTCATCGGGTTTGTCGGCCTCGCGGCACTCCCGGACGTGGCGCCGGGAGCCATCGCGACCGAGGCGCTCGGTCTGCTTCCGGGGTGGGCGGCCATCGTGTTCCTCCTGGTCGCGCTGATGGTGCTGGGTTCCTCGACTGACTCCTACCTGACTGCGATCGCGAGCTTGTTCTCACGTGACATTTACTTCCGGCAGCTGAACCCGGACGCGTCTGACGACGCGCAACTCCGCGTTGCGCGGGTCGCAAGCCTGGTGTTCGCCGCCATCATCTTCCTCGCGACGGAACTCGCACTCGACAGCGTGAGTTTCATCCAGTTGCTCCTGATCGGCGGGATCGGTTCGACGGCGCTCGTCGGGCCCTTCGCGCTGTCGCTGTTCTGGAAACAGACGAGTTCTACCGGCTTCGTGACCGGTGTCGTCGTCAGCCAGGTAATTACTGCCGTGCTCCTGGTCGTGTCGTTCCAGGTGGCGACGGTCCCGGGCGTCCCGGCGTTGAAGCTCTGGGAAGTGATGCTCGTGGGGCACCTGGCGTCGACCACTCTGACCGGCGTCGTCAGCCTCCTGGCCCCCGACGACTTCGACTTCAGTGAGATCGCACAGGAGGCCGTCGCGGCCGACGGAGGTGATGAACGATGATGAGTGAGTCGATGTTCGTCGGGATGCTCGCGCTGTTTTGGATCGCGGAGTTCCTCTTCGGCGCCTTGGTCATCTACTGGTTCATCCGGCAGGGCTTCGGCGATAAGGGCGTCGCGACCGGAACGGACTATCCGCTTGAGTCGGCGGCGCTGACGAAACAGTCGCTCGGCATCTGGGGGCTGTTCTTCGCCGCGATCGTCCTGATGATCATCGTGGGAGCGTAACCCCGGACGCCGCTCCCGGCCGTCGTCGCGACCCGACCCGGACTTCGCCGGGTCGGCCGGACTGTTCACACGGTGTGGCGGTGATCCCCGGCACAACTTTTCACGAGTCGCGTCCAACGCCAACCCGACACAATGTACGACCGGATCGTGATCGCTGTCGACGGCAGCGACGAAGCGGTGCACGCGGCGAGACGCGGGCTCTCCCTCGCCGACGCGTTCGATGCGACAGTCGACGTCGTCCACGTCGTCGAACGGAAGGCGCTACGACTCACACGGACGAGCGACGAACGGACGCGGTTGCGGGACCGCGGGGCAGCCATCCTCGACGAGATCGAAGGGCTCGCGTCGGAGGTCGGTCCGACCGTTTCGACGGAGCTGGTCGAAGGCAGGCCGGCCGTCCGGATCAGCGAGTTCGCAGCGGCGGCCGATGCCGATCTCGTCGTCGTCGGGAGACAGGGACTGACCGGGGTCACACGGCGCCTCGTCGGCGGCGTCACCGAGGCGATCCTCCACCGGAGTCCGGTCCCCGTGTTCGTTGTCCCCGACGGCGACCCGGCGGCGGAAACGGCGGCCGGCTACCCGCAGATCCTGCTCCCTACCGACGGAAGCGAAGCCGCCGCGGACGCCGTCCCGCACGGCGGATCGATCGGCCGGAACTACGGGTCGACGGTTCACGCGCTGAACGTCGTCGACCTCCAGGCGGCGGGGGGAGCGTTCAACGCGGGCGGTCTGGACTCGGAGTTCGTCGAACGGCTCGAAGCCAGCGGCCGGGAGGCGGTCGACCGGGTCGCAGACGGGATCGGAGACGCCCACCCCGGGGTCGAGGTCCGGACCGCCGTCGAACGGTCGACGTCGTTCGACGGTGTCGCGGCGGGCATCCGCGAGTACGTCGCGGACAACGGGATCGACCTGGTCGTGATGGGTTCCCACGGCCGGTCGAACCTCAAGCGTCAGCTGCTCGGCAGCGTTGCCGCGGCCGTACTCCGGAGCGTTGACGTCCCGGTCCTCGTGGTGACACGGGCGGAGTAATCGGGGGTGGGGCGCGTCCGGCTCCCTGGAGTTCCCACGGTGACGGGCCCACCCGGCGTTCGCCGCGCCGGATGCCGCCACCCGTGGCGACACAATACTTATGAGAGCATAGTAAAAAATCACCGGTAAGGTGGAACCTCGTTTCCGCCACACCTCACTCGTTATGTCGAAACACAAACCCGAGCTACGGAACGACGACATCGTCTCACAGTACGACGACTACGTGATGCCCATCTGGAAGAGCCTCGACGTGCCGGTCAAGCGCGCCTCGGACTGCGTCGTCGAGGACCACGAGGGCAACGAGTACCTGGACGTCTTCTCCGGCATCTCCGTGACGAACGTCGGCCACAACAACGAGGCCGTCGTCGAGGCGGCGAAGGACCAACTCGACGAGTTCGTCCACGGCTGTTCGTACGTCCACCCGAGCGAACCCGTCGCCGAGCTGGCCGAGCGGCTCGCGGAGGTCACGCCGGGCGACCTCCGGAAGACGTTCTTCTGCAACTCCGGCACCGAGGCCGTCGAGGGCGCGATCAAACTCGCCCGGAAGCACACCGGCAGCAAGGAGGTGCTCGCCCTGGAAATGGGGTTTCACGGTCGGACCCTCGGGAGCCTCGCGCTGACCGGCAACAAGAGCTACAAGAAGGAGATGGCCCCGACGATCAACGACGTGGCTCACGTCGCGCCGCCGTACGCCTACCGGTGTCAACTCTGCGACGGCGGTCCCTGCTCGTGTGCGTGTGCCGACGACGTCGAACGGGTCATCGGCACCCACACCGCGGGCGATCTCGCCGCGGTCGTCGTCGAACCGGTGCTGGGCGAGGGTGGTATCATCGTGCCACCCAAGGAGTGGCTCCAGCAGGTCAAGGAGATCACCCACGACCACGGCGGCCTCCTCATCGTCGACGAGGTGCAGGCCGGCTACGGCCGGACCGGCGAGATGTTCGCCACGGAGCATTTCGACGTGGTGCCCGACATCATGCCGCAGGCGAAGGGGATCGCAAACGGCCTCCCCCTGGGTGCGTTCACCGCACCCGCCGAGATCGCAGACAGCTTCGAGGCCGGCGATCACCTCTCGACGTTCGGCGGCAACCCGGTCGCGTGTGCGGCCGCGCTCGCGACGATCGACGAACTCCAGGACGGACTCGTCGACAACGCACGCGAGCAGGGCGAGTGGCTCGGCGACCGGCTCGACGACCTCGAAGCCGAGTTCGACGCGGTCGGCGACACCCGCGGGCTCGGACTCATGTACGGCGTCGAACTGGTCGACCACGAGGCCGGAACCGGGCCGATGGGCGTGGCGCCGGACCCCGACGCCGACCTGGCGAAACACGTCGGCGAACACCTCCACGACCAGGGGATCATCATGGGCGTCGGCGGCTACCACAAGAACGTGCTGCGGTTCCAGCCCCCGCTCACGATCGGTCGCGACCAGCTTCAGCGCGCCGTCGACGGGCTCCGGACGGCACTCGACGAAGAGACCGCGTAGCGGACGCGGTCGACCGAACGTCAGCCCCCGGCGGCTGCTCGTCCGGGGTGCGTCCTACTCCTGCGCCGCCGCGAGGTCGTCGGCGAGGGCGGCGAACGCGTCAACGTGAGCGTCGACGTCATCGGCGTCGTGTTGGACGCTCAGCGTCCACTGCTGGGACGCGTCGTGCGGGTGCGGGAGCACCCCGTTGTTGAGCATCCCCATCCAGTACGCCTCGTGGAACTCGACGTCGACGTGTTCCCAGTCGCGGAACGTCCGGATCGGTTCCTCGGTGAAGTGGACCATCCCCTGGGAGCCGGCGGTCTTGACCTGCGCGTCGAGCCCCGCGTCCGCGATGACCTCCCGATAGCCCGCGGCGAGTCGCTCTGCCAGCCCGGTGACGTGGTCGTAGGCGTCGTCGTCGAGGATCTCGCGGAGCGTCACGCCGACCGCCCGCAGCGCTAACGGGTTCCCGTTGTACGTCCCGTAGTGTGCCGCGCCCGTCGCAACGCCGTCTTGGAGGTCCGCGGCGATCAACTCCATGATCTCCTCACGGCCGCCGAAGGCGCCGACCGGGTAGCCGCCGCCGATGGCTTTCGCGAGCGCCACCAGGTCGGGTTCGACGCCGTAGTACTCCGCGCCGCCGCCCGGCGCCAGCTTGACGCCGGTCTTCACCTCGTCGAAGACGAGCACGACGTTGTACTCGTCGGCGAGTTCCCGAAGCCGTTCCAGGAAGCCGTCTTCGGGTTCGACCAGCCCGAGGTTCAGACACGCCGGCTCGACCAGGATCGCCGCGACCTCCGGGCCGCGTTCGACGAGGAGTCGCTCGACGCTGTCGGCGTCGTTGTACTGCGCCAGCAGGATGTCGTCGGGGACCGACTCGGGGATGCCCTGTGATTCTCTGACCGGAGTGGGGTCCGTCGCCGGACCGGCCCGCTCGACCGGCGGCATCCTGCTCACCAAGGCCGGGTCGTGGGCGCCGTGGTACGCGCCCTCCATCCGGATGACCTTCTCCCGGCCGGTGTAGGCGCGCGCGAGCCGCGTGGCGTGCATCACTGACTCGGTGCCGCTGTTGGTGAACCGGACCTGTTCGATGGCGTCCCACCGGTCGACGAGCGGCGCCGCGGCGTACTCGATGAGCCCGCTGGGACGAGTGTAGAGGGTCCCGTCGCCGATCTGGTCGATCGCGGCCTCGTCGAGTTCGGGATGCGTGTGCCCCACGAGCTGGGTGCCGTTGTTGAGCGCGAAGTCCAGGTACTCGTTGCCGTCGACGTCGTGGAGCCTCGTGCCCTCCGCGCGCTCGGCGTGCATCGGATACGGATCGTACGCCCGGAAGGTGCTGCAGACCCCGGCCGGGACGACCGCCCGGAGGTCGCCGGCCATGGCTTCGGATTCGGGCGTGCGCTCGCGGTAGCGGTCCCGCTCGCGCGCGAGCAGCGTCTCGGGAGTCGGGTGGGCGGGCGGGTTCGCCGTCATACGTGGGTCGGGTCGGCGGGTGGTTTCGTCCTCATACCGGAATACGGTTTCCGGGTTGTCGGCGGGGCGTCTTAATTATGCCCGTCGGCTCCTGCGCGCACTCAAGATTTAATAGCCCGAAACGGCCGGGTTATACTGATGCTCACCAGCTCCGGTCCGTTGCTCTCGGTGGACCTCACAGCGCGCGAATCGAACGTCGAAGACGTCGACGACGTACTCGAGTCGTACCTCGGCGGCCGCGGCGTGGGAACCAAGCTCGTTCACGACCGCGTGCCGTTCGACGCCGACCCGCTCGGCCCGGAGAACCGGCTGGTGTTTACCACCGGGCCGATGCAGGCGTCGCAGATGAGCTTCACCGGTCGGATGAGCGCCACTGCGGTCTCGCCGCTCACCGACGGTCTGCTCTCCTCGAACGCCGGCGGCTTTCTGTCCCGCCACTTCGCGGACGCCGGCTACAGCGCCGTCGAGTTCGCGGGCGAAAGCGACGAGCTCGTTCTCGTGCACGTCCGCGACGACGCCGTCGAGTTCGAGTCCGTCCCGGAGCTCGCGGGCGCGACCGTGTCGGAGACGTGTTCGTACATCGAGGCGGAACACGACCTCGGCTCGGATCACACGGCGGTCGTGGGTCCGGCGGGCGAAAACGAGGTGCGGTTCGCGTCGATCATGACCACGGCGGAGCGGGCGTTCGGCCGCGGCGGGTTGGGCGCCGTCCTCGGCGCGAAGAACGTCAAGGGCGTCACGTTCGACGGCGACAGCCCGCCCGCGATCGAGGTGCCGGCCGGCCAGACGGAGATCCACCGGGAGGCCGCCACCGATGACAACATCATGAAGCAACAGGGCACGGTGTCGGTGATGGATCTCGCAAACGAGATGGACGGCCTGCCCTCCTACTACTTCTCCGAGCAGTCCTTCGAGGGCGTCGAAGGCATCAACGGCGACGCGGTCGCGAGGAAGAAGTACAAGAAGGGTACCTGCTCGGCGTGTGCGTTCGCGTGCAAGCTCCCAACGAGAGACGAGGAACGGGGCGTCGAAACCGAGGGCCCGGAGTTCGAGGTGGCGATGGCGTTCGGATCGAACTCGGGCGTCGACGACATCGTGGACGTGATGCAGTCCAACCAGCTCTGCGACGACTACGGGCTGGACTCCATCTCCGCGGGGAACACCATCGCCGCGTACCTCGCGAGCGAAGACGAGTTCGGGAACGACGAGCTCATCTGGGAGCTGATAGAGAAGATCGCCCGCCGGGAGGGCGTCGGCGACACGCTCGCGGAGGGTATCGGCCGCGTCCACGACGACCTCGGGGTCGAGAACTGGTCGGTGAAGAACATGGACTTCGCCGCCCACGAGGGGCGGATCCTCCACGGCCAGGCGCTGTCGTACGCGGTGGCGAACCGCGGGGCCGACCACATGTACACGACCTTCTACGCGGTGGAGTACCCCCTGGTCGGCGACGAGGAGGCGATGGACAACGTCGGGTTCGACGGAAAACCGAAGCGGGTCGCCGAACGCGAGGACCTCATGGCGCTCAACGACAGCGGCGTGGTCTGCAAGTTCTCTCGTGACTACATGACCCCGGAGCGCTACGAGATGCTGTTCGGCGCGGATTTCGAGGAGCTACTCGATGTCGGTGCACGGACGGTCACGCTCGAGCGCCACTTCAACAACCGGCGCGGCTTCGACGCGGGCGACGACCGGCTCCCGTACGCCAAGGAGCTCCCCGGCCTCGACGACGCCATCGACGAGTACTACGACGTCCGCGGATGGAACGACGACGGCACCGTCCCCGACTCCGCGCTGCCCGCCTGACCGGGGGACTACGGGGCGGTGACAGGTCGCCCCCCGCGGCCGTCCGGGGCGATCAGCTCATGAACAGCCGGCGGTCGGCGTGCTCGTGCGCCATCCCCATGATGTCGGCTCGCGGCGCGAACGAACACAGCGTCCGGAGTTCGGCGTCGTGGTAGCGGTCGGCGACCGACTCCACGGCGGGAAACGCCGCCGCGAGCTGCGACTGGATCGCCGTGTGGCCGAACCGGCCGAGCCGCTGTGCCGCGCCGAGGAGCCCCGTCACCGACGCGTACGCGCTCACCAGCGCCGCCTCCCGGGAGCCGATCTCGGCCTGCTGGCAGACGACGCCGAGCACGACCGGGACGTGGCCGTCGAGCCGCCCGTCGTCGACCGCCGCGGCGCACTCCCCCACGATCCCCGAGGTGTCGACGCCGGCGATCGGGTCCGCGTCGGTCTCGGCCACCAGCTCCAGCAGCTTCCCCCCGGCCTTCGTGGCGCTGTCGCGGAACTCCGACGGCAGGGTCGCCGCGCCGAGCCGCTCGTCGGCCGCGACCACCCCGTCGACGTCGTCGGCCGCGGCCGCGCGGTGGGCGGCACCGAGCGCGACGAGCTCGGCGGGACCGATCACGCCTTCGAGGTACCCCGTCACGAGCTCGCCCAGCTCCTCGGGCGTCCCGATGCTGTCCTCGTTGAGGTACTGCTCGATCCCGTAGGAGGCGGTGTACGTGCCGACCGGCAGCATCGAGTCCGAGAGCCGCAGCGCGGTCAGGAACGCGCCGGAGCCGGTCACTGACGCTCACCGCCGTGGTCGTGGGGCTGGCGTTCGTGATCCCCCGCCTCGTGTGCGTGGTCGTGGTCTGCTTCGGCGTGTGCGTGGCTGTGATCTCCTCCCGCGTGGCCGGGACCGCTCGCCTCGGCGAACAACTCGGCGTCGACGGTCTCGTACCGGGTCGTCGCTCCCTCGGGGAGGTACGGGTCGAGCGTCCCCTCGATGATCGATCGGTCCGCCGTTCTCGGGACGTAGAGGGTGCCCGCCTCGACCGCGACGTCCCAGTGTTGGTTCCCGATCCGGTGGCCGAGTTCGACCGCCGCCGCCGTCGCGGTCCCGCTCGGCAGTTCGACGACGAGCGCCTCGCGTCGCTCGAACGCGACGACGACGGCCAGGTCGTCGTCGAGCACCAGCACGTCGTCGGGCCTGAGCTCCGGGCGGTCGACGAGCACGCCGAGGTCGGTCCCCGCCTCCGTGGTCGTCCGGAACCGGGAGCGCTTCCGCTGGGCCTCGTCGAGCACGACTCTCTCCAGCGTGCCGGCCCGTTCGTGCGCCGCGATCGCGTCGGCGAGGTCGGCGTCGGCGTCCGCGTTGCCGACGACCCCGTCGACGCGCCTCATCGGCCCCTCCCCGAGAGCGGCGCGCCGACCCCCAGAAGCGCCCGTCGCGTCTCGTCCCACGCGGCGTGAACCGCGTCGGTCACGTCGGCGCTCCGGTCGCCCAGGATCCGGACCGCCACTCCGGCCTCCTGGCGCAGAACGGACGCGCCGGCGCTCACCGGGTGCGGGGCGATCCGGTCGTGGATCCCGTCGGCGAGCACCCCCGCGTCGGCTGATTCCGGAGCGACGACGTAGAGGGTCCCGACGACGGCGTGGTCGCCCATCGACGCCGGGCCTCGGGGGTCGCGCTCGTCGGGTCTGAGGTCGACCGCGTCCGCGCAGACCAGCGAGTCGTCGACGGTCGCCTCCAGACGGCCGTGGTAGTGGTCGAACCCGAACGGGTCGTGGTCCGACAGCCCGTCGGGGACGAACACGTCGCCGACGACGACCGCCGCGTCCGGCGCCGCCGACACCGCGGTCGTCTGGAGACACCGCGCGTCCTCGTTGAGGATCGTCGGACCCGGAACGTACTCGACGTACGCCCCCGACTCGGCGACGAGCGTCGCCTCCAAGTGCGCGTAGCTGGCCTTCATGCGCTGTACTTTCGTCGCGCTCTGCGTCGTCACGTGGACGTGAGCGCCGGGACGAGCCTCGACCGAGAGGGTGTGGCGGTCCCCCTGGGTCACCGCGCCGGTCGGGTCCTGGAGGCAGACCGTGGTCAGCCCCGCCGCCGGGTCGGTGTCCAGCGTTCCGGTGAGGTGGTACGGCACCTTCACGAAGTCCGACACCAGCCGCGTGGGGTTGTCGCCGTCGCGGGCGAAGACGAGGTCGGCGACGCCGTGTTTGCCGTGGCCGAAGGCGGGCGCCTGCGGCAGCGACGCTTCCCCGTACTCCCGGAACGCCGGTGGGATAACCGGCTGGTGGTCGCCGGTCGCCGTACTGCTCTCGCCGGCACCGCCCACCGTATCGTGGTCCCCGACGGCCCCGTCTTGAGTATCGTCGTCCTCCCCGATACCGGAGTCGTCGTCGCCGGTGTGGGTGCTCACGCGAACAGAACGCCCCGTTCGATCGCGTCGGCGACCGCGTCGATCCCCTCCTCGGCCTTGCAGTCGGTGAAGACCGTCGGATCCGACCCGCGGACCGTCGCGGCGTCCTCGCGCATCACGTCGAGGTCGGCGTCGACGTGCGGGGCGAGGTCGGTCTTGTTGACCACCAGCAGGTCCGCCTGCGTGACGCCGGGGCCCCGCTTTCGGGGGATGTCGTCGCCCTCGGCCACCGAGATCACGAACAGGAAGTAGTCGGCGAGCTCGGGGTTGAACGTGGCCGCGAGGTTGTCGCCGCCGGACTCCAGCAGGACGACGTCCAACTCCGGGTGGCGTTCGGTGAACTCGTCGATCTTCGCCAGGTTCATGGACGGATCCTCCCGGATCCCGGTGTGGGGGCACGCCCCGGTCTCGACGCCCGCGACGAGGTCCCCGGGAAGCCGGTCGGCGAAGGAGTCCCGGAGCGTGTCGGCGTCCTCCTGAGTCATGATGTCGTTCGCGATCACGCCGACCTCGTAGCCGGCGTCGTCGAGTCGCGGCACGAGCCGCTGGACGAGGGCGGTCTTCCCGGAACCGACCGGGCCGCCGAGCCCGACGGTGGCGACGTCTCGGTGCCCCATCACTCCACCTGCTCCGGGGTGTCAGCCCGGATCGGGTCGTGGACGGTCACGAGCTTCGTCCCGTCCGGGAAGGTCGGCTCGACCTGGACCATGTCCACCATCTCGGGGACGCCGTCCATGACGTCCTCCCGCGTCAGGAGCGTCGTGGCCTCCGCCCGGATCTCCGCGACGCTCTCGCCCTCGCGGGCGCGCTCGCAGACCCAATCCGAGATGTACGCGACGGTTTCGGGGTGGTTGAGTTCGATTCCGCGGTCCTTCCGGCGTCTAGCGAGCTCTGCGGCCATGAAGATCGTCAGTCGTTCGTTGTCCTTGGGTGAGAGTTTCATTCGTGGTTCTCCGAGTGAGTCACAGTGTGTACCGCTGTGCGAGCGGGAGTTCCTCGGCGGGCTCGCAGGTGACGTGCTCGCCGTCGACCTCGACCTCGAAGGTCTGGGCGTCGATCTCGATGTCGTCGGGCGTGTAGTCGTTGTGGAGCATGTCGGATTTCCCGACCGTTCGGGTGCCCCGGATGGGTCGCACCCGCGAGTCGAGCCCCAACTCCTCGCCGACGCCGTTCTCGTACGCGGCCTGGCTGACGAACGTGGTGCTCAGGGCGTGTTTCGCCTTGCCGACCGCGCCCTCGCGGGACCGCTGCATCACGGGTTCGCAGGTCATGAGCGACCCGTTGGCCTCGCCCATCTCGGAGTGGACCGGGAATCCGCCCTTGATCACGAACTTCGGCTTGATGCCGAAAAATTCCGGGTCCCAGAGCACGATGTCCGCCATCTTCCCGGGCTCCAGCGACCCGACGTGCTCGTCGATCCCGGCGACCTTCGCGGGGTTGATGGTGTACTTCGCGACGTACCGCCGGATCCGGGCGTTGTCGGCGCCGGTCCCCTCGTCGGCCGGCAACGGGCCGCGCTGGGCCTTCATGCTGTGGGCGGTCTGCCACGTCCGGGCGATCACCTCCGCCATCCGCCCCATGGCCTGGGAGTCGGAGGTCATCATGCTGATCGCGCCCATGTCGTGGAGCACGTCCTCGGCGGCGATGGTCTCCGATCTGATCCGCGACTCCGCGAACGCGACGTCCTCGGGCACGTCGGGGTTGAGGTGGTGACACACCATCACCATGTCCAGGTGCTCGTCGAACGTGTTGACGGTGTACGGCATCGAGGGGTTCGTCGACGACGGGAGCATGTGCTCGTGGCCGATCAGCTCCAACACGTCCGGCGCGTGGCCGCCGCCCGCGCCCTCGATGTGGAAGGTGTGGATCGTCCGGCCGTCGATCGCGTCGAAGGTGTCCTCCACGAACCCCGACTCGTTGAGCGTGTCGGTGTGGATACACACCTGGACGTCCTCCTCGTCCGCCACGTCGAGGGCGGTGTCGATGACCGCGGGGGTCGACCCCCAGTCCTCGTGGAGCTTGAGCCCGGCCGCGCCCGCCTCGATCTGTTCGACGATCGGCCCGGGGGAACTGGCGTTGCCCTTGGCGTAGAACCCCACGTTCATCGGCCACTCCTCGGCGGCCTGGAGGAAGCGGGCGACGTTCTCGGGGCCGGGCGTGCAGGTGGTCGCCCCCCCGCCGAACCCGCCGCCGAACATCGTCGTGATCCCGCTCGCGAGGGCGTGCTCGAAGAGCTCCTTGCTGTTGAAGTGGACGTGGATGTCGAACGCGCCGGGGGTGGCGATCAGCCCGTCCGCCGGGATCGTGTCCGTGCTCGCCCCGACGATCAGGTCGTCGTCGACCCCGTCCATCGTGTCGGGGTTTCCGGCCTTGCCGACGCCGACGATCTCGCCGTTCCGAACGCCGATGTCGCCCTTCCGAATCCCCAGAACGGGATCGATCACGACGACGTTGGTGTAGACCCAATCGAGCGCACCCTCGGCCTGGGTGGTCCCCGGCTGCATCCCCATGCCGTCGCGCATCGTCTTGCCGCCGCCGAACACCGCCTCGTCGCCGTAGGTCGCGTGGTCGGTCTCGATCTTCGCCAGCAGGTTGGTGTCACCCAGCCGCAGCCGGTCGCCCTCGGTCGGTCCGAACAGGTCGGTGTAGGCCTCCCGGGAGAGTTCCCGGCTCATTCGTCGACCTCGATCCCGAGGTAGCCCGCCTCGGCGGCGCGCTCGAACGCGCGCTCCCGCACCTCGTCGTCGTCGAGGTCGCCGTCGACCAGCCCGCCCATCCCCCGGACGATCCGATCGCCGCCGATCGCGACGAGGTCGACGTCCTCCGCACACCCCGGCTCGAACCGGACCGCGGTCCCCGCCGGGATGTCGAGTCGCATCCCGTAGGCGGCCGCCCGATCGAACGAGAGCGCGCGGTTGCACTCGAAGAAGTGGAAGTGCGACCCCACCTGTGAGGGGCGGTCGCCCGTGTTCTCGACGGTGACCGTGGCGGTCTCCCGGCCGGCGTTGATCTCGACGGGCTCCTCGGCCGGGAGCAACTCTCCGGGAACGGGGCCGGTCATCGGGACGGTCGACCCCGCGTGATCCGCTCCGAGGTGGCAACTACGTGTGTGAACATACTCGGCGCCACGTTCGGACAAGAGAGGCAAAAACGTTCCTACTGGTGCCGGAATGCCGGGACAGAGCCACCAAAACCAAACGAGTGGACGCAATTGTGCGTATTACTCCGTCGTCGTGGCTTCCACCCGGCGACCGACCGGCTCCGACCCCGCGTTCGTCCAGTTCCGCGGCGGGTCCGGGTCGCCGGGTGGCGACGTAATGGAGCCCGACCTGCTACGCCAGCGCCGGCGACGTGTCGGCGTCCCGCACCGCGACGTGGGCGGTCCCGCCGGCCACGCCGGCCTCGTCGGACTCGTTCGTCCGGGTCTGGACGTAGCGCTGGCCCACCATGTCGTCGAGCAGGGCGTCGACCGGCGCGCGGTCGTCACGGAGGATCGGGACGTCGTCGGTGGGCTCCTCCCGGCGGTACGAGTCGAGTTCCGCAGCGAGGTCGACGCCGACGTCACGCCGGTCGTTCCGCGCCTGCAGCCGTTCGGGGGAGAGGACGCCGTCGCGCTTGGTGGCGACGATCTCGATGTTCTGGACGACCGGGCCGCCCACGGTCGGGAAGCTGTAGACCTGCGGGAACGCCTGCTGCATCGTGCGGTACTCCGCGCGGTAGAACTCCGACGCCGGCCCCGACGGCGCGGAGATGAGGTTCGCGAGCAACACGCCGTCGTCGTCGTCGAGCCGGTCGGACGCCAGTTGCATGAACTCGACCGTGGTGAGCTCGAACGGCACGCTGTCCTTCCGGTAGGCGTCGAGCACGATCACGTCGTAGGTGTGGTTGGTCGACTCGAGGTACTGCCGGCCGCCGTCGCGGTAGACGTTCATCCGCGGGGAGTCGGGGACGCCGAAGTAGCGGTCCGCGGCGTCGATCACCGCGGGATCGAGCTCCGCGACGTCGACCGTGACGTTCGGGTACATGTCGTGGAAGATCCGCGGGCCGGTGAAGCCGCCGCCGCCGATGAACAGCACGCGGTCGACCTCCTCGGTGTCGGTGAAAAGCAGCGACGCGTGGAAGTAGCGGGTGTACTCGAAGACGTGTCGGTTCGGGTCGTCGAGGTCCATGGCGCTGTGGGGCTGGCCGTCGAGATACATCGTTCGGGTGTCGCCGCGGTCGACGACCCGAAGCTCCTGGTAGGCGGTCTGGGTGCCGTAGACGGTGTCGCCCGCAACGCTCGGGCCGACGCCGCCGACCGCCGCAGCGACGATCAGAACGGCCGCGACGCCGCCGACCCGGAGCGCCGATCCGTCGCGGAACTCGGGGGCGGCGACCGCGATTGCCGCGACGACCGCCGACAGCCCGAGCACCAGCCCGATCTGGGGGACCGACAGCGCCGGGACCAGGACGTACGTCGTCGCGAACGCGCCCACGATGCTGCCGACCGTGCCGAGCGCGTAGACGTGGCCCGCGGTCGCGCCGACGTCGCCGCCGGCGAGCTCCGCGGCGTAGGGGCTGACGTACCCCAGCAGGTAGGTCGGCGGGCCGAACAGGATCGTGATCGCGGGCAGAGAGACGAACCGGCCGGGGAGCGGCAGCACCGCGGTCGACTGAACGATCAGGTCGCCGAACACCACGATCCCCGCGACGTAGAGCCCGGTGGCGAGGAACACGCCGACCAGCCGGGTGTGGGAGGCGTCGGTCGCGGCGCGCTTCCCCCCGCGGTGGTACCCCAGACTGAGCGCCGCCAGGAACACGCCGATGATCCCGCCCCAGGTGTAGATGCTGCTGCCGAACTCCGGAGCGAGGATCCGGCCCGCCAGGATCTCCAGGCCCATACTCGTCACCCCCGAGACGAACACCGCGGTCTCGGCCCGGCTCGGTCGGCGGTCGGGGAGGTACCGCGACTCCATCGTGGTGACGGTCGGGCGCCAGCGTCTTCAACGCCGCGCCTGGGAGCGACGAAAAGGAGGATATAGGAGCCCCGGGGCGCAATCGGCTGGTATGTTCGAGCGCATCCTGTTGCCGACGGACGGGGCCGACTCCATGGACGCGGTCGTCCGGACCGCCGCCGACATCGCCGATCGACGCGACGCCACGGTGCACGTTGTCTACGTCGTCGACGACCGGGCGTTTCTCACACTCGACGACGAGATGCAGGACCGGGTGGTGGCCGAGCTGAACGGCGAGGGCGAGGCCGCGACCGAGCGCGCGGCGACGCGCCTCCGCGAGGCCGGCATCGACGTGACGACCGCGATCCGGCAGGGCGACCCCGCCGAGGAGATCCTGTCGTGCGTCGACGCGGCCGACGCGGACCTGATCGCGATGGGCACCCGCCGCGGCGACTACGCGAACAACATGGTGGGCAGCGTCTCCCAGAAGGTGGTCGCCCGCTCGCCGATCCCGGTGCTGACGGTGAACCTCACCGCGGAGTGAGGCGGATCCGGGGAGTGATCCCGGGACGCCAGCCGGGTGGCACGGACGGTGACCACGCGTCGGTTCGGGGTGGCGCACCCGCCACCTATTTGTGACCGCCGGGAGCGACTCCTCCACGTCCGCGATGAGTCAGGCCACCCTCCCGGAGCGGCCGTACGTCAACTCCGACCTGTTTTCGAGCCACTACCTCGACGGGCGCGTCCGGGAGCGCGAGGAGTGGGACTGCGACGAGGCGGCTCGCGAGGCGATGAAGCAGCTTCAGTCGGTCTACGACCTGGAAGGGCCGTCGCTGCCGGACGTCGGCGAGGACGTGCTCATAGACGACTGGATCGACGAAGTCGTTGGCGTCCTCGGATTCGGTGTTCACAAGCAGGTGACCCTCCCGGATGGAGACGGATCCGTGGACGAACTCCTCTTCGAGTCCCCGTCAGTTCGGCGGGACGCGCTGGGGGTCTCTCTCTCAACGAACCATACCGCCGACCTGTTCGAGCGGGCGATCGGGATCCTCGAAGCAAAGCAGTGGGACGCCCCCTTCGACGTGCGCTTCAGCGAAGAGCGCCCGTACCGCAACGCCTTCCACCAGGCCAAGCACTACCTCGAGCACACGCCACCGAACGTCCGGTGGGGGATTCTCACGAACGGTCGGACGTGGCGGCTCTACGGCACCAACGATTACGAGACGCGGACCTACTACGAGGTCGATCTCCCAGAACTGCTCGAACGCGGCGATCTGGGAGCGTTCAAATACTTCTACGTGTTCTTTCGGCCCGCCGCGTTCCGCGAGTCCGGCGGCACGACGTTCTTAGACGAGGTGTGGTCCGAGAGCGAAGCCGCGTCACGGGAACTCGGAGAGTCGCTGCAGGACAACGTCTTCACTGCGCTGCGGGTACTCGGGCGAGGGTTCGTCGAGAGCAACGACGGCCTCAACATCGGCCCCGACGACGAGGACCGGCTGGACGAGTTGAAGCAGCAGTCGCTGGTGTTCCTGTACCGGGTGCTGTTCGTGCTGTACGCGGAGTCGCGCGGGCTGATCCATCCCGAAAACGGTGACGCACGCGACGAGTACGAGGAGAACCTCAGTCTCGACTCGCTCCGCCTGGAGATCCACGAGGAGCTCGGGGACGTCGACGACGGGTTCGACGACGAGTTCAGCGCGCGTTCGACGACGATGTGGAGCCGGCTGGCGGATCTGTTCCGGCTGATCGACGAGGGCGAGGAGGAGCTTGGAATCCCGCCGTACAACGGCGGGCTGTTCGACCACGACGAGCACGACTTCCTGGCCGAACACGAGGTGAGCAACCGCCACCTCGCGGAGGTGATCTACCGCCTCTCGACGACGCGGAACGACGAGGGGCGCTACGTCCTGGCCGACTACGCGGATTTGGACACCCGGCACCTCGGAAGCCTCTACGAGAGCCTGTTGGAGCACCAGTTCCGGATCGCACCCGAGCGGTACGCCGCAGTTTCGGAGGGTGGCGGCCAAGTCTGGAAGCCCGCGACGGCGGTGTCGGTGGCCGACGCCGTCGAGACGGTGCCGGAGGGCGGGGTGTACGTCGCCAACGACGCGGGCGAGCGGAAGGCTACCGGCGCGTACTACACGCCCGACTACGTGGTGACCTACATCGTCGAGGAGACGGTCGGACCGTTGGTCGAGGAGATAAGGGAAGACCTCGGAGAGCAGGGCTTCGACCCCGGGACCCGGGAGTTCGTGGGCCCGTTCATCCGCCGAATCACGGAGCTCCGCATCCTGGATCCGGCGATGGGAAGCGGGCACTTCCTCACGAAGGCGGCAGGGTATCTCTCGAGCGAGGTGATGAGCGAGTACCGGGCAGCGGAAGCCGAGGTGGGCCCGGCGTTCGACGAGGAATCACTCCGGCGCGACATCGCGAAGGAGTGTCTCTACGGCGTCGATCTCGACGGGATGGCGGTCGAGCTCGCGAAGCTATCGACGTGGCTCGAAACCCTGGCGGCGGGTCGACCACCGGCGTTCCTGGATCACCACTTCAAACGGGGGAACTCGCTCGTCGGCTCGGACATCGAGTCGATCGAGGAACCGGAATCGGACGCGACCGGCGGCGACTCCCAGGCGTCGCTGGCGGAGCTCGGCGCGACGCGGGAGGGGACCATCGAGCGGCTGATGGACGCCTACGGCGAGTTCCTCGCGATCGAGAACGAGAGCATCGAGGACGTGCGCGAGATGAGGCGGCGGTACGCCGAGATCGAGCAAGACGAGTTACGGAAACGGCTGGTGGCGATGGCGAACGTCCACACCGCCGAGCGGTTCGATCTGAGCGTGCCCGACGGGGCCTACGAGCGGATGGCGACGGCGCTGGACGACGATGCGGAGTGGGAGGCCGTCGCGGAGACGGATTGGTTCGAGACGGCGCAGTCGGTGGCCGACGAGCAGAACTTCTTCCACTGGAAGTTGGCGTTTCCGGAGGCGTTCTACGAGGAGAACGGATCCATACGGGACCACCCCGGGTTCGATGCTGTCGTCGGAAATCCGCCGTACGTTCGGATGGAACAGATACAGCCGCTCAAGCCGTTCCTCTCTCGGGTCTATGACGTTCACGACGAGCGAGTCGATCTATACGCTTACTTCATCGAGCGGAGTCTCGAGCTCACGGCCGGTCGGTACGGTGCCATCGTCTCGAACAAGTGGACGCGATCCGAGTACGGCCGGAACTTACGAACGTTGCTCTCGGGAGTGCAGATCGACCAGCTGCTTGATTTCGGTGATCTCGACGTGTTTCCGGGCATCTCGACGTATCCGAGCATCCTACTCGTGAGCCCCCGCGACCCGCCGTCACACGAGACTACGGTCGTCCGGTTCGACGACCTCCCGTTTCCGGATATCGAGACCACCGTCGACGAACACGGATACGAGTTACCGCCCGAGTCGATGGGAGACGGGAGGTGGTCGCTGGGGACCGTTGCGGAGGAGCGGCTGCGGGAATCGATCGACGGACGAAATCCACCCCTCTCCGAACACCCGCTCGTCGACGACTCCGGAATACGAGACGCTATCGGCTGGGGGATCAAAACGGGCGGGAACGATGCGTTCGTGATCGACGGTTCGACCCGTGACGAGTTGATCGAGCGGGATGCGTCGTCTGCAAACGTGATCGAACCGCTGACGAAGGGAGCCGACGTCTCGCGGTACCACGTCGCGGATCGTGATCGCCATCTCATCTACGCTCGTCACGGGATCAACATCGACGCATACCCCGCGATCAGGGGTCACCTCGAACGCTACAGGGAGCAGATCGGCTCGACGGCGACCGACGAGGAATGGTACGAACTCCAGCAGCCACAGGAGACGTACCGCGAATTCTTCGAGAGTACAACGATCGTGTACCCCGACATCGCAAAGGAATGTAGTTTCGCGATGGAGACTGGCGGGCGGTATCCCGCGAATACGTGTTACTTCATCCCGTCCGACTCCTACGCGCTCCTGGCGGTACTCAACTCAACCGCGGTCAACTGGTATTACCAGTATCTCACTTCCGAGTACCGCGGCGGGTATCAGCGCTCGTTCACACACGCGATCAAGGACATCCCGATTCCGTCACCCCTCGCCACCGGAGAGCACGGAGAAAATTTAGCCGCGTGTGCGGAGCGGATAACGGCTCTCAGAGACCGACGCGAGGATCTCGATCTCTCACTCCTCAACTACCTCCGACCCTACTCCGACGGCCCCACACTCGCCGACGTTGCCGCCGACCACCCGTCGAAGGGCGTCGACGACACGAAACTCACAGCCACGAAGGCAGACTACGAGAGCCTCCGCATCGGCACCGTCACCGTCGAGCGCGAGGCCGAGGACGCCGTCGTCGTCCGCGCGACCGCTCGATACAAACCCGACGGCCGAGGCGCACACGGGACCGACCGGTGGGGCTACGCCGAGACCGAGCCGCTCCCGGCGATGCGGCTCACGGGTCTCACCGCGACCGAAGCCGCGCTCGTCGAGGCGTTCGTGCCGGTCGCCGTCGAGAAGGCCGGGGGCTTCGCGGACTTCCGGGAGACCGCGACTAAGACCAACTCGCTCGGTGACCGGCTGGCGGCGCTGACGCTCCCCGACCCCGACGACGTCGCAGACGGGGTGGAGCGGTACGTCGACGCGAAAGAGCGCGCTGCGGCGTTGGACGCGAAGATCGCGGAGACCGACGCAGTGATCGACGACATCGTGTACGACCTGTACGGGCTGACGGAGGCGGAAGTGGCGATGGTTGAGGACGCGGTCGGCGAGGGGTAGTCACCGCGGGAGCGACCGCAGGGAGCGAGCG
>Ga0207753_1000116_pt1 | contig 31043 bp, 21 predicted proteins | sample PonA233FremontCA_2_FD_187273 | JGI IMG/M metagenome (GOLD analysis project Ga0207753, IMG submission 187273) | Salt pond sediment microbial community from Fremont, CA, USA - Pond A23 Sediment 3 (SPAdes) | ecosystem: Environmental > Aquatic > Non-marine Saline and Alkaline > Saline | place: USA... | reverse complement strand
CGTCTGGACGATCCTCGCTGCGGCGCTGGTGTTTTTCATGCAGGCGGGCTTCGCGCTGCTGGAGTCTGGCTTCTCGCGGGCGAAGAACGCGGTGAACATCATAATGAAGAACGTGATGGACGCTTCGGCCGGGGCGCTGGTCTTCTTTGCGGTCGGCTTCGGGCTGATGTTCGGCACGTCCTGGGGGGGGCTCATCGGCACCGACGGCTTCTTCCTTACCGGCACGGGCGATCAGCCGGAAACGTGGACCTATGCATTTTATTTCTTTCAGGCCGTCTTTGCGGCGACGGCGGCCACCATCGTCTCCGGAGCGGTGGCGGAGCGCATCAAGTTTAGCGGCTACCTGATCTTTTCCGTCACCATTACGGGGCTGATCTATCCGGTCTTTGGGGCCTGGGCCTGGGGCGGGCTGTTTAACGGAAGTGGCTGGCTGGAGGCGCTCGGGTTCATCGATTTTGCAGGGTCGACGGTCGTGCACAGCGTCGGCGGCTGGGCGGCCCTGGCCGGCGCCCTGGTCGTGGGGCCGCGCGTGGGCAAGTACGCGAACGACGGCACGCCCCGCAGCATTCCGGGACACAGTCTTCCCCTGGCCGCGCTCGGCGTGTTCATCTTGTGGCTCGGGTGGTTTGGCTTCAATGCGGGCTCCACGACGGCCGGGTCCACCGCGATCGCCAAGATTGCCATGAATACGTTCGTCGCGGCGGGGGCCGGAGCGGTGGCCGCCATGGCGGTGACCTGGATCGACGGCGGCACGCCGGACGCTACGATGACGCTGAACGGCGTGCTCGGCGGCCTCGTCGGCATCACGGCGGGCTGCGCGGCCCTAACGCCGCCGTACGCCATCCTCACGGGGGCCGTCGCGGGGCTCGTGGTGGTCTACGGCACCCGCGCCCTGGAATGGTACGTGGACGATCCGGTGGGGGCCATCGCGGTGCATGGCCTGGCGGGGGCCTGGGGCACGATCGCTGCGGGCCTGTTCAATTCCGCGGGCTTCAGCCTGTCGCAGGTGGGCGTGCAGTTTGTGGGCGTGGCGGCGGCCTTCCTGTGGACCTTTCCCATGAGCTACCTCGTCTTTTCGATTGTTGACGCCGCGATCGGCATTCGGCTCAATGGCAAGAAAGAGACGGTCGGGCTCGATCGCATGGAGCACGACGTTGAGGCGTATCCGGAGTTCACGACGAACGGGGACCGCCAGGCCGCAGGGGCCGAGACGGACGAGCCTGTGGCCCCGTAGCCCGTCGGCGCTGGGGAGCCGGTCAATCCCCTGTACCTGGGGGAGGACGAGCGGTGTTCTTCCCTAGGGGGAGGGGAGGAAGGTTCCCCGACACACACGTCAGTATTCGGAGCACGAGATGCGCGACGGCCGCAGGGCCAGGCCCGGTGGGAGCCTGGTCGCTGCGGCCGTTCGTGTTCGGGGCCGGGGGGGCTCAGTATCCGTAAATCGAGAGGTCCTCGCGCCGCATGTGGGTGTTGAGGACGATGGCCAACAGGGCCGTGTTGGCGAGCATGGCCGAGCCGCCGTACGACAGAAACGGCAGCGGGAGCCCGATGACGGGCAGCATGCCGGTGACCATGCCGATGTTAATGAAGATGTGGATCAGGTACACGCCCACGGCGCCCGCGGCCACGATGCTGCCGAAGGGGTGCTTGACGTCGGCCCCCAGCTTGATGAGCCGGAGAAGGAGGGCCGCCAGCAGGCCGAGCACAAGAAGCGAGCCCACGAGCCCGAACTCCTCGGCGACGACGCTAAAGATAAAGTCGGTCGTCTGCTCCGGCACGTAGGCCCCCTGCGTCTGCGGGCCCTGCATGAAGCCGGTCCCCCAGAGCCCGCCGGAGTGGAGGGCAGCCTTCGACTGTACCAGGTGAAAGCCGACCCCCTGTCGGAATTGTTCGGCCTCCGGGTTTGTGAACGACAGCAGGCGGTCGACCTGGTAGGGCTGGAGGATCTTGCGGAGCACGAACGAGATGATTCCCGTCACGCCCGCGGTGAAGGTGGCTGCGAGGGCGGCCACGGAGCGGCGTCCGGAATACACCCAGAGCCCGCCGGTGAAGAGGACGGCAAACGCGAGGGCGGCCGGGGTGGACACGAGCGCGAGGTAGCCCGCAATGGCGGGCGAGACCATCAGCAGCAGTACCGAGAGGGACAGGCCGCTCCAGAAGAGCATGATCGGCACGAGGCCGAAGAAGACGAGGGCGGTGCCCAGATCATTCTGCAGGATGACGAGCACGGCCGGCACCACGATCAGGGCCGCGGCCTTCAGGGCAAATGCCAGGTCCTGCCCGGTTCGGGTGTGGCGCTCGGACAGCAGCTGCGCCACGGCGAGGACCGTGCCGACCTTGGCGAGCTCCGACACCTGCAGCCGCAGCGGACCGAGGGCAAGCCACGCCTGCGTGCCATGCACCTCCACGCCCATCACGAGCGATAGTATGAGCAAGCCGATCGTCGCGGCGTAGGCTGGATAGGCCGCGTACCGCAGGAAGCGGACGGGAAGCAGGAGGGTCCCTCCGATGCCGACGGCCGACACGCCAATCCACAGCAACTGGCGCGAGAAGCTGTTCTGGACGCCCGGCCCCAGATACTCGGCCGCCGGGCCGTGGGTGGTGCTGTACAAGGCCACGAGGCTCATTCCGGCGAGCGCCCCCCACAGCAAGAGGGTCCAGGGATCCAGTTTGCGAAGCAGGCTCTTCATGGCCGGGCGTTATGGGGAGGGGGCGTCGGTGCGGGACGAATCGAGGGTGGGGGCCGTGGGCTGAGAGGTGGCCTGTACGGGGGCAGACGGCCCGGGAGACCCGGAGGAGTCGTTCTCCGGGGCGCTGCGAATCTCCTCGCGCAGGCGCCGTTTCCAGTAGCGCCGCTCCCAGATGTCCGCGATCGACCCCGTCAGGTACTTCTCGGCCATCAGGCTCGCGATGGGGGCCGCAGCGGTGGCCCCGTAGCCCGCGTTCTCGACGGCCACGGCGATGGCAATCTCGGGGTCGTCGTAGGGCGCAAACATGATGAACAGCGAATGGTCCTCGCCGTGGGGGTTCTGGGCGGTGCCCGTCTTGCCGGCGCTGGAAATGCCGGGAATCTGAACCCACTGGCCGGTGCCGTCGGTCATGACGCGGTGCATGCCCTCCTGGACGGTCTCGAAGTGGGCCGGGTCGACCGGAATGGGGTCCGGGGGCGGCAGGTCCGGGCGCTGGATCGCGCCGGTCTCGGGATGGACGGCCTCGCGGACAAAGTGGGGGGTGGGCAGGCGGCCCCCATTGCCGAGGGCCGCCGCGTACCGGGCCAGTTGAAGGGGCGTTACGGACATGTCGCCCTGCCCGATGCCGAGGTTGATGGTGTAGCCGTCCGTCCAGCGGCCGTACATGCGGTCGAAGTAGGACGAGTCGGGAATCAGACCGGGTTCCTGCCGGAATCCCTCCAGCGGCGTGGCGCGGCCAAACCCAAACTCCCGGGCCCAGTCGTGCCAGGTCGCCAGATCCATGCTGTCCATCAACTGGTAAAAGAAGGTGTTGCACGACACCTCAAGGGCTTTCGCCACCGTGATCTGGCCCTCGTCCTGTCCATTGTGGTTCTTGAACGCCCGTCGCCCGATCTGGTAGCTCGGCGGGCAGTCCATGCGTTCCGAGGCGGTGAGCATCCCGGTTTCGAGGGCGACGAGGGACATGAACGGCTTCCAGGTGGATCCAGGAGGGTAGCCGCTCTGGGTCGCGCGGTTGTACAGCGGGTCGCGCGGGTCCGAGCGGAGGCTGTCCCAGGCCGAGGTGCTCACCGACTGGGCAAACAAGGACGGGTCGAAGTCCGGCGTGCTCACGAGCGAAAGGATGCCGCCGGTGTCGGGGTCGAGGGCCACGGCCGCGCCGCGCTTGCCCACGAAAAGCGATTCGGCCAGGGCCTGCACCTGATGGTCGAGGGTGAGACGGAGGTCGTGGCCGCCGAGGGGGGGAATGTCCATGGCGCCGTTCTGGTATTGCCGGACCTCTGTCCCGTGCACGTTCACGAGCACCATTTCGCGGCCCCGGTCGCCCCGCAGCATCGACTCGTAAACGTGCTCCAGCCCCGTGCGGCCAATCCGGTCGCCGGCCCGGTAGTCCGCGGGCATGCGGGACAGGGTTTGACGGTCAATCTCGTGGACGTAGCCGAGGGCGTGAGCCGCCCGGGCAGCCGTGTGGTAGCGCCGTCGCAGCTCCACGTCGTACGAGACGCCGGGCAATTCGTAAAGGTGCTCCTGCACGCGGCTGAACGTGTCGAACGAGACCCCCCGGAACGACGGGATGGGGCGAAAGGAGTTGCGTTCGCGCGCGTCCTGCAACCGACGACGCACCGTTGAGTCGGCGACTCCCAAGAGGTCGGCCAAGAGCGGGGCCTTCGACGCGTCGAAGTACTGAGGGGTGATGAGGATCGTGTAGGTGGGCCGGTTGTCGACCAGGAGGGTGCTGTCCCGGGCGTACATGGCGCCGCGGGCCGGTTCCACCGATTGCTCCCGGACGGCACTGCCCGGCGGGGCGCCGTCCTCGGACGCCCCGTTGAAGCCCTGGAGCTGCGCCAGACGGAGTCCAAGAAGGAGGAAGAGGAAGACGACGACCCCGGCATAGATCCGAACGCGGGTGCGATACTCGTCCATACGAGCGCAGGCAAGGGGCGGCTGTGCGCAGGATAGGAATGAGGCCTCAGGGTCGTCCTCTGTGGACGATAATTACACACCAAGGGGTGCAGGATGGGATTGGGAACGACGCGAGAGCAAACAGTCTCGTTCCATCCACGACGGACCCTCGGTCTCCTTAGCAAGTTTTACTTTTGCACAAACGTATTCTGGCGACTCCGCTTCTCGGCGGGCGTCCTGGCTGGTAGATTGGCCATCGCCGGGCGGAGCATACATGCGATTGCTTGGAGAGCGCAAGTTCTATTCCGGGTGCGCAGCCGTGTAACGGTTGAACCCTTTCGCGCCCCAAGCGATACATGTAGAACCTTTTCCAAAGTGCAGGTTTCGTTAAGCCCCGTTGACGCCCTTGGCCGCCATGCAACGATTTCTCGCACGTTCGTCCCTCGCCCTCGTCGTGCTGTCGCTGGTCTCGATGGTCGGAGCCGTGGGGCCCGCCTCGGCGCAGTACTTTGGGCAAAATAAGGTCCAGTACGAGCAGTTCGACTTTCAGGCGTTCGAGACGGACCAGTTCGAGATCTACTTTTATCCGGAAGAGAAGCAGGCCGTTGAGGACGCCGCCCGGATGGCGGAGCGGTGGTACGATCGACACTCTCGCACCTTTCTTCGGGAGTTTCAGCAGAAGAAGCCGCTGATCTTCTACGCCAACAGCCCCGACTTTCAGCAGACCAATGCCATCCGTGGCCAACTGGGGCAGGGGACTGGCGGGGTGACGGAAAGCCTCAAGGAGCGGGTGATTATGCCGCTCACGGGAAGCTACGGGGAGACCGATCACGTGCTCGGGCACGAGCTGGTCCACTCGTTCCAGTACGACATTGCCCTTCGCAAAGACAACGAAGGCTTTTCGCTCCGCAACATGCCGCTGTGGTTCATTGAGGGCATGGCCGAGTATCTCTCGGTGGGGCGGCAGGATTCGCACACGGCCATGTGGATGCGGGACGCGGCCGTGCGGGAGGACCTGCCCACCATCCGGCAGCTCACGCGCGACCAGCAGTCCTACTTTCCCTACCGCTACGGGCAGGCGTACATGGCCTACATTGGTGGCAAGTACGGCGACGCCACCGTCACGGACCTCTACAAGATGAGCGGACGGGTGGGGCTCGACTCGGCCTTCGTGTACACGCTCGGCATCTCGGCCGATTCGCTCTCCGAGGAGTGGAAGCAGGCCACCCGTGACGCGTTTCTGCCAGGCACCAAAGGCCGGACGCCGGTCGACTCGGTCGGCACGGCGGTGATTGGAGAGCCGGGGGGCGATTACCAGCTCAACATCTCCCCGGCGGTAAGCCCGGACGGCCGCTACGTGGCCTTCATTTCGCGCCGCAACCTCTTCAACACGAACCTCTTCGTTGCCGACGCGGAGACGGGTGAGATTGTGCAGGAACTGGAGGGCACCCGGTCGAATCCACACTTTGACGCGCTCCGGTTCATCAACTCGGCGGGGGCGTGGTCGCCCGACGGGCGGCGGTTTGCGTTCATCACGTTCGCGGACGGCCGCAACGAGATCAACACGTTCAACGTCCAGACGGGCGAAATTCGGACGCGCACGGCGGTGGAGGACGTCGGTGCGATCCACAACTTGGCCTGGTCCCCCGACGGGCAGTCCATCGCCTTCTCGGGGCTGGAGGGGGGGTTGAGTGACCTGTACGTCTACGACCTGGAGCAGAAGAGCGTGCGCCAGCTTACCAACGACCGGTACGCGGCCCTGCAGCCGACGTGGTCGCCGGACGGGGAGACCCTCGCGTTTACGACGGACCGCGGGCCGAACGGCACAAACTTCGAGACGCTCGAATACGGGGAAGAGCGCATTGGGCTGATCGATGTCGAGTCTAGGAAGATTCGCACGATCCGGCCCTTCTCTGCGGGCATGCAGCACAATCCGCAGTTCAGCCCGGACGGCCGCAGCATCTACTTCGTCGCCGACCAGGACGGATTCAAGGACGTGTACCGGTATGATCTGGATGAGGAGGCCACCTACCGCATCACGGAGTTGCAGACCGGTGTGAGCGGCATCACGGCCCTCTCCCCCGCCCTGTCGGTGGCTCGCCGGAGTGGGCGGATGATGTTTTCGGTCTTCTCGAACGGGGGCTACTCCATCGTGGGGCTCTCGCCAGAGGAGACGCAGGGCGAGCGGATGACGCCGGAGGGGGACGCCACCACGGCGGCGCTACTCCCGCCCGTGCAGCCGAAGGGAGAAGGGCTGGTGGGCAGCTACCTGGACGACCCGATGACCGGGCTAAAAGACGTGGACTCGACCAATACGTCGAAAGCCAGCGACCGGCTATACCTTGACCGAATCGTCCCTCCCTCGGTGGGGGCCTCCGTGGGGGGACCTGTGGGCACCCAGGTGGCGGGCGGCGTGGGCTTTATGTTTAGTGACATGCTCGGGCACCGCAACTTGAGTGTCTTCGTGCAGGCCAACGGGACGATCAAAGACATCGGCGGGGGCGTCTTCTACTCCAACCAAGAGAACCGATTTGACTACGGCGTTGGGATCTCGCACCAGCCGTCGGCCTATGGGCAAATTGGCCGTACGCCCAACGGGAACTTCGTGCAGATCGTCCAGCGGATTTTCCGCACACAGGTGGGCGCGCAGACGAGCTATCCGTTCTCTCAGACAAACCGACTGGAGCTGGGCCTCGGGGGCACACGCTATGGGTTCGACGTGACGGCCCGTGCGTTCAACCGGTTTGGGCAATCGCAGGAGATCGACATCGGCACGTCGCGTGATCCCATCTACTTTGGTCGTGTGAGCCTCGCCTACGTCGGCGACTTTTCCAGCTCCGGATTGACCTCGCCCTTGCAGGGCGGGCGCTACCGCTTCCAGGTGACGCCCCAGTTTGGCTCTCGAAACTTCGTGTCGGTCTTGGCGGACTACCGGCGCTACTTCTACCGCGAGCCGGTCACGTTTGCGGTCCGGGGCCTTCACCGCGGAAACTATGGGGCGAATGAGTTTAACGGGCAGTTGACGGATAACTTTGTCCGCGAGACGCTTGGCGATCCGTATCAGGTCGGCTTCGTGCGGGGGTACAGCTTCAACTCGATCTTTGAGGAGCCAAAGTGCCGGCAGCAGGGAGTGTGTGACATTGGGCGGCTTTATGGCACCCGAATGGCCCTCGGCAGCGCTGAGGTTCGCCTCCCGCTCTTGGGCCCGGAGGTCTTGAGCCTCTCGACCTTCGAGTACCTGCCGACCGACCTCGTCCTCTTCGCCGACGCCGGGGTGGCGTGGACAAGCGAGGACTTGACGGAGTTGTCGTTCTCCTCGAACACAATTGGGACGGGTACGAACGGGCGGTTGGGGACTGGCACCTCAGAGAGCTCCGTATCGGCCCAGCCGGTGACGAGTGCCGGCGTCTCGGCGCGGGTGAACGTGCTGGGTGCGATCGTCATGGAGGCGTTTTACGCCCGTACCTTCCAGCGCACCAAGAACTGGGACTTTGGGCTCATCCTGCGGCCCGGATGGTAGGGGCGGACTCGTTACGCGTCGAGGTGGCCTTCGACGACGGTGACGGCCTGTCCCCCAAGCGTGACCCGCTCCGCATCCGGGCTGTCGAGGTGGACGCGGACGGTGCCCCCGCGCTTCGACACCTGATGGCCCGTGAGTGCGGTACGTCCCGTTTCGGCGGCCCAGTAGGGGCCGAGGGCACAGTGGGCGGAGCCCGTCACGGGATCCTCCGGAACGCCCACGCGGGGGGCGAAGAAGCGCGACACGAAATCCACGTCGTTGGTCGCGGCGGGAGCGGTTACGATGACGCCCCGCGCGTCGTCGAGGCTCTCCAGGGCTGAGAGGTCCGGCTGAAGGGCGCGCACGGTCTCTGAGCTCTGCAAGCGAACGAGATAGTCGCGCCCGCTCCATCCGACCTCATCCGGCATGGCGCCGTCGAGAGCATTGAGAAGTGGGATGGGCGGATCGGTCGGCGCCACCGGGTCGGCGGGAAAGTCCATCCAGATCCATCCGGCGTTGCGGCGTGCCGTGAGGGGCCCGCTCGCGGTCTCGAAGTGAAGAGGAGCCTCGGGAGACGCGTATTCGTCTGTCCAGAGGACGTGCGCACTGGCGAGGGTGGCGTGGCCACACAAGGCGACCTCATCGGTGGGCGTGAACCAGCGCAGCCGGTACGTGGTCTCGCCCTGGGGCCGCAGGAAGGCCGTCTCCGACACGTTCATCTCGGCGGCCACCTCTTGCATCCAGTCGGCATTGCGGCGTCCCTCCAGCATGCACACGCCGGCCGGATTTCCGGCGAACGGCGTGGTCGAAAATGCATCGACCTGGTAAATCGGAGCGGGCACGACGAAGAGCGGTGGGCGAGAAAACGGCGAGCGGCAGAGAAACGAAGTGTCCCGGATACGGGTCCAAAGAGGCAAGTGATCGGTGTGTCCTCCCCCTCCTCTGCCCGACGACATCGAAGTGCGCATGTACCAGCTTCTGCGACCGCTGCTGTTCCGGATGAGCCCTGAGCAAGCGCACACCGCAAGCCTGTGGGCGGCCCGGATGGCCCAGCGTACGGTTTTGCCCCTCGTGGCGTCGCAGTACCGGTTCGAGGACGAGCGCCTCAAGCAGCGCCTCTGGGGGAACACCTTTCCCAGTCCCGTGGGGCTGGCCGCCGGGGCCGACAAGAACGCCCAGGCGGTGCCGTTCTGGGAGGCCGTCGGGTTCGGGTTTGTGGAGGTGGGCTCCGTGAGTGCCCGCCCCGCCGCGGGCAACCCGACCCCACGCGCCTTTCGACTGCCGGAGGACCAGGCCCTCATCAACCGGCTGGGCCTGAACAACGAGGGGGCGGAGGCGGTCGCGGAGCGACTGGAGCAGGGACGGTCGGACCGATCGCGCCCGCTTGGCGTCAACCTGGCCAAGACCCACGATCCCGACATCATGGGAGAGGCGGCCCTCGAAGACTTCCGGACGAGCTTTCGGCACCTGGTGGGGCCGGCGGACTACGTGACCCTCAACGTCTCGTGTCCGAATACGCCGGACGGGGGCACGTTCGAGGACCCGGCGGCCCTCGACACGCTGCTCGACGCCATCGCGGCGGAGCAGAAGGCGCCGGGGCTGGCAGTGCCCGTTCTGATCAAGCTGAGCCCTCCCCTCAGCGACCGTGTGTTGTTCGACACGCGGCTGGAAGAAATCCTTGCGGTGGCGACGGCCCACGACGTGGACGGCTTTATCGCGACGAACACGGCCCCGGACCGGCAGGGCGTGCAGACGTCCGAGGAGCGGCTGGAAGAGATCGGGGCGGGCGGGCTCAGCGGGCCGCCGTTGGAGGACCGGGCGACGCGCCTGGTGCAGTACCTCTACCGCGCGACCGACGGCGAAATTCCGATTGTCGGCGTGGGAGGGGTGCACGACGCGGCGTCGGCCTACGCCAAGATCCGGGCGGGGGCCTCACTCGTGCAGCTCTACACGGCGCTCGTCTATGAGGGCCCCGGGCTCGTGCAGGAGATCAAAGAAGGCCTCGTGGCGCGCCTCCGCGACGAGGGGTACGCGTCCATCACGAACGTCGTGGGGGTGGATGCGTGACGGACGACACGTCGCTTAGAAACAGCCCCTGGGCTCGCAGGTAGGGGCTGCGTGCTTGTCCCTTTCGCACTGGTCGTTTCAGGTTCATGCCCGCGCAGGTCGAGTTCGACACCATTCCCCAGATGTTTCTCCGCCTCTGTGATCGGTATCGGGGGCGGGAACGGCCGGTGCTGCGGCACAAGGTGCGGGGCGATGGTTGGCACGAGATCACCTGGGAGGGCTTCCAGGATCGGGTGCAGGCGCTGGCCGGCCATCTGCATCAGCAGGGCGTACGCAAGGGGGACCGGGTGGCACTGCTTTCCGAAAATCGTCCGGAGTGGGCGATTAGTGATTTGGGCACGCAGCTCATTGGGGCGGCCAACGTGTCGATCTACACGTCCCTGCCGCCGTCGAAGGTGGCCTACATCCTCCGCGACGCCGGGGCAAAAGTGTGCATCGTGTCCGTGCCCGTCCAGCGCAAGAAGATTGAGGAGATCGCGGACACGTGCCCCGAGCTCGACGAGGTGATCGTGATGAGCGAGACCGCAGACGACCCGCCCGTGCCCATGACGCACTGGGACGATGCCCTGGCGGCGGGCCGCGACTACTGGGCCGAGCATGAGGACGAACTCACAGAGACGGCGGAGGCGATCGCGCCCGAGGACACGAGCGCCCTCATCTACACGAGCGGCACCACCGGCCAGCCGAAGGGCGTCGTGCTCACCAATCGCAACTTCTGCTCGAACGTGAAGGGCGCCCTGCAACGCGTCCCCTTCGGCGAAGACGATCATCACCTCTCGTTCCTGCCCCTCTCGCACGCCTTCGAGCGGACGGCCGGCCATACGGCCGTGCTTGCTGCCGGGGCCACCATCAGCTACGCGGAGAGCATCGAGGCGGTCAGCCAGAACCTGCAGGAGGTGCAGCCGACCCTCATGATTTCGGTGCCGCGCATGTTCGAGAAGGTGTACACGCGCGTGACAAAGCAGGCCAGCGAGGGCGGAGCTCTCAGGCAGAAACTCTTTGACTGGGCCGTGCGGGCGGGCGAGCGGTACGCGGAGGCCCAGCGCTCGAATGGCACGGGGCCGGGCCTGCTGCTGCGGGGGCAGCGGGCAGTGGCCCATCGGCTCGTCTTTTCGAAGCTGCACGAGAAGCTCGGTGGGAATCTCCGGTTTGCCGTCTCGGGAGGGGCGGCGTTGCCCGAAGAGATTGGCACCTTCTTCCAGGCCGCGGGCGTGACCATCATCGAGGGGTACGGCCTCACGGAGACGGCGCCTGTCCTCACGATCAATCCCATGGACGCCCCCCGCTACGGCACTGTAGGGCACATCATGCCCGGCGTGACGGTCGCCATTCAACCGCTGGGGGCGGACGCGCCGGTCGGCACGATCAGTGGCAGCGACTACCCCACGTCCCTCTCCACGCCGGAGGGGGAGATCCTGGTGAAGGGCCCCAACGTGATGAAGGAGTACTGGAACCAGCCCGAAGAGACGCGGGCGGCCTTCGACCCGGACGGCTGGTACCACACCGGCGATGTGGGCCGCTTCGAAGAGGGCTACCTCAAGATTACGGATCGGATCAAGCACATGATTGTCACGGAGGGGGGGAAGAACGTGTACCCCGGCCCGATCGAAGAGACATTCAAGACCAAAGGGTGGATCAACCAGATCGTCGTGGTGGGGGAGGGGCGCCCGTTCCTCGCGGCCCTGGTGGTGCCCGACTTCGAGTCGCTTCGGATGCGAGCACGGGACGAAGGGATCGATGAGACAACCCACGACGACACGGCGTTGCTGGCTCGTGACGAGGTGCAGGCCCTGTTCGAAGACATCTTCACGGCGTACAACCGGGACGCGGCGGCCCATGAGAAAATTCGCAACTTCCGCCTTCTCGGCGAGCCGTTCACCGTCGAGGAGGGCACGCTCACTCCCACCCTCAAGCTCCGTCGCAGCGTCATCAGAGAGCGAAACGCCGACCTCATCGACGAGATGTATGAGGAGTTTGGGCTGTGACAAGCCCCGATCGGCCCGCGTCGAGTTCTTGGAAACAGGCGTTGAGGCCCCGCTCCACGTTCACGGCCGGGCATCCGCGACCCGGAGCTGCGATGCAGGATTCCCGTGTGGATAACCGTTGAACTCCTCTTCAGGAGAGGCTCAGCCCCCATGGTTGGGGGGGCATTTTGGATCTCGACTCCGCATCGGCCCTACAAGACCTTTGGACATTTTCCACGGGGCATGGCGCAGTCCGGTAGCGCGCGTCGTTCGGGACGACGAGGTCGCCGGTTCAAATCCGGCTGCCCCGACCCTCCAAGGCGGCCTTCACCGTTGGTGGAGGCCGTCTTTGCTTTGCGAAGGGCCTCGGTCTTTCCCCCTTGAGGGAGACTTTCCGGGGGCTTCAAGAATAATCCCGCCTGGAGGTCCGTTTGCACTGGACAATCCAGCAATCCAATTGTGCAAAGGTCGAGGGACCCCTCCGGGTCACGAAACACACTGATCGGCCTTGGTCTTTTCGAAGTCGTACACACGGTTTCATTCGTCGAGGCTCCGGTTCGGCCTTCGTTCTCTACGCTCTTTTCACTACGACCCATTCTTATGCTAAAACGCTTGTTTCAGTCGTCGTGCGTCGGCCTGCTTGCCCTCGCCTTTGCCGTCACCGCCCCCGCGTTCGGCCAGATGCCCCAGCAGCCGGACACGACTACCCTTTCCGCCTCCGAGGTAAGCCAGGAGCAGATTGACAAGGCGGCCCGGATCGCCGCGGCCGTGCAGTCCTCCATGCGGGCGCAGCAGATGAAGATGCGGAAGCAGATGAAGGAGAAGTACGGCAACCCGCAGGAGATGGACTCCACGCAGAAGGCCAATGCGCGGCGCGAGATGAAGCGCCAGCAGATGCAGATGCGAAAGCAGCAGATGAAGATGATGCAGCAGGAATCACAGAAGGAGAACATGGACCCTCAGATGTTCCGTCGCATCATGCGCTCGGCCCAGTCAGACTCCACGTTGAAGAAGCAGATCCAGCAGGCCATGAAGGCGCAAATGAAGGAGCAGCAGTCGCAGATGCAGCAAAACCCGAACTCCCAGAACGAGTAGCGGCGTTCGGGGCGCCTCGTCGAGACCGGCGAGGGCTCCTGCACATTGTGGTTGAATGGAGAGCGGCCCTTGCCCTGTGGCAATGGCCGCTTTCTTCTTGGACCCTGTGTGTGCTTCCGAAGCGCCTGGGCGTGCCGCCCCGCCCCCTGGCGACGAACCCGAGAGAGATCGCATCAAAGTTGAAGATCAGACGCTGGGGCCTCGTCCACCTCGAGAGGGGGGACTGGCGGACCTCACAGGCCGCTGCCTGTTGTTGGGGACCGCCTTTCCTATATTGAGGCCGCAGAACATCTGCTGAGGACGCAGCACGTCGACTTTCCGCACACACATCTCCTTTACGCCTTCCTGCCGTGCAGTACCTGAGCACCCGCACGCCCGACCATCGCGTTTCCCTCTCCACGGCGCTGCAGGAGGGACTGGCGCCGGATGGGGGGCTGTACGTGCCCGAGCGGTTTCCGAACCTCGGGCCGGAGGCGTTCGAGGGCCGCACCACGATCGAAGGCGTGGCGGAGCGGCTGTTGCGCCCATTTGTGAATGGGGATGTGCTGGCGGAAGCCCTGCCCGGAATCTGTGAGGCAATGTTCGGCTTTCCAGTGCCGCTGCGCGAGATCGGCCGGAAGACGAGCGTCCTTGAACTCTTCCACGGCCCCACGGCGGCGTTCAAGGATGTGGGCGCGCGCTTCCTGGCCGACAGTCTAGCCCGCCTCAACCAGGACACCGACCAGCCGCTCACCATCCTCGTGGCCACCTCCGGCGACACCGGAGCCGCCGTGGCGGCGGCCTTCTGGAAAAAACCCAACGTCGAGGTCGTCGTCCTCTACCCCAAGGGCAAGGTGTCCGACCGGCAGGAGAAACAGCTCACCGGCTGGAGCGACAACGTGCAGACCGTGGCCGTCCGGGGGGTGTTCGACGACTGCCAGACGCTCGTGAAGGAGGCGTTCCAGGACGAGGCGTGGCAGGAGCGCCTGCGCCTCTCCTCCGCCAACAGCATCAACATCGGGCGCCTGCTGCCGCAGATGACGTACTACGCGTACGCCAGCCTCCGGCACTGGCGGGCCCACGGCACGCGCCCCAACGTGATCGTGCCGTCCGGCAACCTGGGCAACGGCCTCGCCTGCCTCTATGCTCGCGAGTGCGGGCTGCCGATTGGGGAGGTGGTCTTTGCCACAAACGAGAATCGCCCCGTGACGCACTACCTAAAGACCGGCGAGTACGAGGCGTTTGAGACGCAGGAAACCCTCGCGACGGCGATGGACGTGGGCGATCCCAGCAACATGGAGCGCCTGCGCCACCACTACCCCGGCGGCGATCGGGACGGGGCCCTGCACGACATGATTGGCGCCGAGCGCGCGACCGACGACCAGATCGAACGGCAACTCCGCCGCGGCCCTGAGGCCTGGGACACGGTCTGGGACCCCCACACGGCGACGGCGGTCGAAGTCCGCGAGCACCTCGATCCCGAAGACGAGCACGAGTGGATCCTGGTGGCCACGGCGCACCCGGCCAAATTCCCGGAGGTGGTGGAGCCGCTCGTGGGGCACGAGGTCGACGTGCCGGCGCCGCTGGCGGAGGTGATGGCACGGTCGCATTCCGTGCCCGAGGTGGCCCCCTCGCTCCAGGCGGTGGCGGACGTGGTGTTTGAGGGCCGCGGGTCCGGTTCGAAAGAGCATGCGTAGAGCGATGCTCCCCGCTTCATCGGCGCGGGCCCTCGGGCACGCACCAACGCACAGTCTCTGCTGCATACCTCGAGGGAAGAAAATGAGCGCTAGATGTGGCCTTCGGCGTGTCGTGGGGAGTGTGCTGCTGGGGGCAATTCTGCTCGGGGGCGGGTGTGGGGGCGACCGGTCTCCTCACGACGCCCTAGAGAGGTTCCTGGCGAACGAGGAGGACTCCATAGCGCGGCGGCTGGCCGTGCAGTGCAAGCGGTCGGAGGGAAACGTGGTGACGTTTCGGACGCTCGTGCGTCCCGATTCGCTCGCGCTGCGGGTGCCCGCGTCGTTTGGGGGCAATACGCGCCACCTCAGGTCCGTGCGGGTGGCCAGTGGGGCCAAGTATGAAGGCGGTGGTGCCGTGGTGTGGAGCAAAGGAAGCAGCGCCACCGTCGAAATCGACGGGCGGCGCTTTCAGGACTGCACCCTTGCTCCCCAGACCGAGCGGCCGGAGGACAAACGGCGTCCGGGGCTCCAATTCCGGGCAGTTGGACAAGAGCCGGGATGGATCGTGGAGGCGACCGACGACAGCCTCCGGTTTGCCTGGGCCTACGCGCAGCGCGAGGTCACGACGTCGCAGTTCGCCGTGGAGACGGACGACGGGCGCATCGTCTACAGGGGCGCCACAGACCGCGGCTCGGTGCGTGTCGTGGCCCAGCCCCGCTATTGCACGGACCCCATGAATGGGCGGCTGTTCAGCCACACGGTCACGGTCACGCTCGCCGGCGACACCCACACTGGCTGTGGGCATCCAAGGCCGTAGCCGGACCCGCTGTCGCCGGGCCTCGCGGCTCCGTTTCGGGTAGGGGACCTCTCGTCCCGCAATGAATCGGCGTAGGGCGCTCTCGTTGAGGCAAAGTTCCTCGATGCTCTGCCGGCCGCTCCGTATGTTGATCCTGCTTCCATGGCCCTTCGGCGGATTCCCTCGTGCTTATGCCTGAGTCTTTTTCTGTCGCCGGTCGCCTCGTCGACCTGCACGCCCACGAGGTCCAGCCGGCCACCGTGCACGTCCAGGGGGACGTGATCGACCGCATCGAGCCGACCGAAGAGGTGCCCGATCAGTACCTGCTGCCGGGGTTTATCGACGCGCACGTCCACGTCGAGAGCGCGATGCTGCCGCCGTCGGAGTTTGCCCGGGCGGCGGTGACGCACGGCACCGTGGGCACGGTGAGCGACCCCCACGAGATTGCCAATGTACTTGGCGTAGACGGGGTCGAGTACATGATCGAAGACGGTCGGCCGGTGCCCTTCCACTTTGCCTTCGGGGCCCCGTCGTGCGTGCCGGCCACGTCCTTCGAAACGAGCGGGGCGGCCCTAGGGCCGGACGCGGTGTCGGAGTTGCTGGACCGCGACGACGTGCTCTACCTCAGCGAGATGATGGACTATCCGGGCGCCATCAACGGGACCCCGGATGTGATGGCGAAAATTCGAGCCGCGCAGGTGCGCGACAAGCCGGTGGACGGTCACGCGCCTGGGGTGCGGGGGACGGATGTAGAACGGTACGCGGCTGCGGGCATCGAGACGGACCACGAGAGTATCTCGATCGAGGAGGCCCGTGAGAAATTGGAGGCGGGCATGAAAATCGCCATCCGGGAGGGCTCGGCCGCCCGGAACTTCGACGAACTGATTCCGCTCATGGACGAGGCGCCGGACCGCCTCATGTTCTGTAGCGACGACCGGCACCCGGACGCCCTCGCGGACGGACACATCGACGGTCTCGTGCGTCGGGCTTTTGCTCGTGGCTACGATCGCTTCGACGTCCTTCGCGCTGCCTGCGTCCATCCGGTGGAGCATTACGGGCTCGACGTGGGGCTGCTGCGAGAGGGGGACCCGGCGGACTTCATCGTGGTGGACGACCTGGACGCGCTGACCGTGCAGCGGACGTACGTCGAGGGAACGCTCGTCGCCGAGGCGGGGGAGACGCACATTGAGCGTGTCGCGTCCGATGTCGTCAATCGCTTCGACGCGGCCCCGGTGGCGCCGGCGGATTTCCGGGTGGCCGCAGCGGGCGACCAGCTCCGCGTGATCACGGCCGCCGACAACCAGCTAGTGACCGGGGAAGAGGTCGTGGCGACGCCGGTCGAGGACGGGCGGGCCGTGGCGGACCCGGACCGCGACGTGCTCAAGCTCGCGGTGGTCAACCGGTACACGGAAGAGAGCACGCCTTCCGTCGCCTTCGTTCGTGGCTTTGGACTCGACCGTGGGGCCCTCGCCTCCAGTGTCGCCCACGACTCGCACAATGTTGTGGCGGTGGGCACCAGCGACGAGGCGTTGGCCCGCGCCGTCAACGCGGTGGTGCGGGAGAACGGGGGGATTAGCGCGGTGGGGAACGGAACGAACGTCCTGTCTCTTCCCATCGCCGGGCTCATGAGCGACGAACCATACGAGGCGGTGGCCCGGCGCTACACGCGCCTCAGCAACCACGCGCAGAACGAGCTGGGCAGCCCGATGAATGCGCCGTTCATGACGCTCTCGTTCACGGCCCTGCTCGTCATTCCGACCCTCAAGCTCAGCGACCAGGGCCTCTTCGACGGAGACGCGTTCGCGTTTGTGGATCTGTTTGTCGATTGAAGGCAGGTGGAGGTGGGCGCCGTGCTGTTTTTCATAATCATCGTTTCGTATGTCCAACGCTGACGCCATTGTTGTAGGCTCCGGACCGAATGGGCTCGGGGCCGCCGTCGCGCTCGCCCGGGCGGGGCGGGACGTGCACGTGATTGAACAGGCCGACACGGTGGGGGGCGCGGCGCGGTCGGCAGAGGTGACGCGTCCGGGCTTCGTCCACGACCTCGGGTCCGCCATCCACCCGCTCGCCGTGGCCTCGCCGCTCTTTCGGCGGTTGCCCCTGGAGGAGCATGGCCTCTCATGGGTGCAGCCGGACCTGCCGCTCGCCCATCCGCTGGACGGGGGGCGGGCCGTGGCGATGCATCAGTCCCTGGACGAGACCGCCCGGGCTCTTGGACGCGACGCGGGGCGCTACCGGTGGCTCAATGGGCCGCTCGCGGATCGGTGGCGGGCGGTCCTCGACGAGGTGCTCCAGCCCGTGCTCCACGTGCCGCGCGCGCCGGGGGTCCTGGCCCGCTTCGGGCTGCGGGCGATCTGGCCCGCACAGCTTCTGGGGAACGGGCTCTTCCGAACGGAGAAGGCGCGGGCCCTGCTCGCGGGGCTGGCCGCACACTCCACCCTGCCACTGTCGGCGCTCGGGTCGACGGCCTTTGGGCTCGTCCTTGGAATGGCGGGGCACGCGGTGGGCTGGCCCTTCCCGAAGGGCGGGGCGGGCGCCATTACACAGGCGCTGGCGGACTACCTGCGCGACCTGGGCGGCACGATCGAGACCGGGCGCCGCGTGCGCGACGTGGATGCGCTGCCGAATGCCCGAGCCGTCGTGCTCAACCTGACGCCCCGGCAGGTGCTGCGGGTTGCCCGGCCCCGGCTGCCGGCCCGCTACGCCAAGCAGCTGGAGCAGTACCGCTACGGCGCGGCGGCGTTCAAGGTCGACTACGCCCTGAGCGATCCCATCCCGTGGGCCGCGGAGGCGTGCGGGCGGGCGGGGACGGTCCACGTAGGGGGCACGCTGCGCGAGATTGCCGCGTCGGAGCGGGCCGTGGCGGACGGGCGCGTGCCGGAGCGGCCGTACGTGCTGCTCGCCCAGCACAGCCGCTTCGACCAGTCCCGTGCTCCCGGCGATCAGCACACCGCCTGGGCCTACTGCCACGTTCCCAATGGGGCGAGCGAGGACGCCACGGCGCAGATTGAACGGCAGATTGAGCGGTTTGCGCCCGGCTTCCGGGACACGATCCTGGAGCGACACGTCATGGGCCCGCAGGCGCTGGAGACGTGGAATCCGAACCTTGTAGGCGGCGACATCAACGGGGGCGCCCTGGATTTGGGGCAGCTCGTCGCACGGCCGGCCCTCCGGTGGAATCCCTACCGCATTCCGGCCCGCACGGCCACCGGGGCGCAGTTGTACATGGCGTCTGCCTCCACCCCACCGGGAGGGGGCGTGCACGGGATGGCGGGACGGCACGCCGCGCAGGCGGTCCTGGCGGACGACTGAACCACTCGGGGGAGACGGCCCCGACAAAAAAGGAGAGGGCGTACGCGATGGGCCGACATTGGCCCTCTCAGGAAAAAGGGACCAGGGTCTCAAGAGCCGTGTCCCAATTTCCGCACGGCACCGATTCTTGCACACGTCCCAATCCGCCGGCTCGACTCGGGCCGGTCCGACTCAGGCCGAGCCGCGGCAGCTCAGCCGTGCAGGAGCCGCATCACCTCGTCGGCGACCGAGGGCTCGGCGGCCACGATGTAGTGGTGTCCGGCTTCGAGAACGGCGTCCGGGCGGGCCACGTGTGGAAAGAGAGCCGTGAGAGAAAAGTAGAAGGGCAGTAAATTCGCTGTGGAAAACCGCTCCGACCCGTTTGGGAGCGCCCCCGACGCGACATGACTCACACACAAAACGCCGGGCGGCCTGCTGGCCGGCCCGGCGTGTGGGCATGCGAGCGAGAAGCCCTGAGGAGGAGCGCAGGCTACGCTGCCTGAAGCCGTGGACCCGCCTTTACGATTTCGGGGGCCGCCATGTCTTCGTACTGCTCGAAGTGCTCATTGAAGAGCCCGACGAGGTGCTCGGCCTTCTCGTCGTAGGCCTGCGGGTCGTCCCACGTCTCCCGTGGCATCAGGATCTCATCGGGCACGTTTGGACACTCGGTAGGCACGTCCAGCCCAAAGACCGGCTCCGTCTCCTTCGGGGCGTCGAGCAACGAGCCGTCGTGGATGGCATCGACCATGGACCGCGTATGCTGGAGCGGCACACGATGCCCCACGCCGTACGGGCCGCCCGTAATGCCGGTGTTCACGAGCCACGCTTCGGCGTCGTGTCTGCGGATCTTCTCGGCGAGCATCTCGGCGTACTTGTCTGGCGGCCACACGAGGAAGGCAGCGCCAAAGCAGGCACTGAAGGTGGCCTGTGGCTCGTCGACGCCAACCTCGGTCCCGGCCACCTTTGCCGTGTACCCGCTGATGAAGTGGTACATCGCCTGCTCGGGCGTCATCTTGCTCACCGGTGGCATCACGCCGAACGCATCGTACGTGAGGAAGATGATGTTGTCCGGATGGCCGCCCATGCCCGGGATCTTGGCGTTGTCGATGTAGCCGAGCGGATAGGACGCCCGGGTGTTCTGGGTAATGGAGGTATCCTCGTAGTCCACCTCTCGGGTGTCGTCGTCGTAGACCATATTTTCGAGCACGGTGCCGTACCGGATGGCGTCGTAGATTTCCGGCTCGTCTTCTTCGGAAAGCCCGATGGCCTTGGCGTAGCAGCCGCCCTCGATGTTGAAGACGCCCTCGTCGCTCCAGCAGTGTTCATCGTCGCCGATGAGTTTGCGGTTCGGGTCGGCCGAGAGGGTCGTCTTGCCGGTCCCGCTGAGGCCGAAGAAAAGCGACACGTCGCCGTCGTCGCCCTCGTTGGCCGAACAGTGCATCGAGAGCACGTTCCGCTTGGGCATCAGGTAGTGCATGACCGTAAAGACGCCCTTCTTCATCTCTCCGGCGTACTCGGTTCCGAGGATGACCATCTCCTGATGCTCAAACGACAGATCCACGCTCGTCTTCGAACTCATGTGCTTGGTCTGCCGGTTCGCGGGAAACTCGCCCGCGTTGTAAACCACAAAGTCCGGCGTCCCAAAGTCCGCCAACTCTTCTTTGGAGGGCCGAATCAGCATGTTGTGCATGAACAGGGCGTGGTACGGCCGCGAGCAGATGATGCGCACCTTCAGGCGGTGGTCCGGGTCCCATCCGGCGAACCCGTCCATCACGTAGATGCGCTGGCGGGTGTTGAGGTAGTCCTGGGCCCGTTCCTTGTTGATGTCGAAGGTGTGGGTGTCAATCTCCATGTTGATGGGCCCCCACCAGATGTCGTCTTCGCTGTCGGGGTGTCGCACGATGCGCTTGTCGGCAGGGCTGCGTCCGGTTTTTTCGCCCGAGCGAATGGTGAGGGCGCCGCTGTGGGCGATGGCGGCCGTGGGATCGTAGTGGATGGCCTCCTCATAGAGGCGGGCGGGATCCGCGTTGCGGAGGGTGCTGTCGGGGCGAATGCCGTACTGAGACAGGTCGAGATCGGACATGGCGGTTGGGGAGGTGTGTACAAAAAATGAGACGAGCAGGACATTCCGCAGTATACAAAAAGACGTCCCTGAATGTATAGTCGGCCGGCCGGATCGATGTGGGGCGTCGTCCTGTATCTGATGCCGGGCGTGGCCCCACAGAAAAACTGCTCGTCTGTTGGGTGGGGCCGAGCCTCCCTTGTCCCGTCGCCGCTCATTCTTTTGGAGGACCCTCGCATGCTATCCCATGAACGTCGGCTTTGGGCCGACGGCTACGAGCGTGTGGCCGGGCTCGACGAGGCGGGGCGAGGGTGCCTAGCCGGGCCGGTCGTCGCCGCCGCCGTCATCATGCCGCCGCAGGTCGAGATCACGACCATCCAGGACAGCAAGGCGCTCTCGGAGGCGCAGCGCCTCGACGCCCGGGCGACGATCAAGGAGCAGGCCGTGGCTGCGGCCATTGCCGGCTGTTCTCCGGCAGAGATTGACGAGCGCAACATCCTTCAGGCTGCCCTCAAGGCCATGCGACGGGCCGCGGCCGAGTGCCAGCCGCCCCCCGACTTCGTGCTCGTAGATGGCAACCAGTGGGACCGAAACCTCGTCGATGCGCCGTGGCCCCACGAGACGGTCGTGAAGGGGGATGCAAAGAGCCAGTCCATCGCCGCTGCCTCTATCCTCGCGAAGACCGAACGAGACGCGCTCATGCGCGATCTGCACGAGGAGCATCCCGAATATGACTGGGCGTCGAACGTCGGCTATCCGACCCAGCAGCACTACGCCGCGCTCCGCGAGCACGGCGTGACGCCCCACCACCGGCAGTCGTTTACGCTCTTTCGGGACTGAGAGGCACGGAGGAGATGGAAAGACTCCCGGCCCCGAGTCACGTCTGGAAGAAGGGCCGACGCACCTGCCACACCGCGAGCCCGGTCATGAGCACCGCGAAGGCGCCGGTCACGGCGAGGCAGACGCCCGGCCCCGCCAGGGCGCCGGGCGTGTTCGTAAATCCGTGAAACCCGTGCCGCAGGCCGCTGACGGCGTAGGAGACCGGGTTCGCCCACATCACGACGCGCAGCACCGGCGCTGCCCCGTCGATCGGAAACATGGCGCCGGACAGGAACCAGAGCGGGAGCAGAAACAGGTTCATGATGGCGTGGAAGCCACGCGTGGTGTCCATGCGCCACGCGATGGCGAACCCAAGGGCGGTGAAGGCCAGGCCCGTGAGGAAGCACACGGCCACGATCATGCCGACGCCGGCGACCCCAGGGGCAAGGTCGACGAGCGGAAGGGCGCCCAGAAACAGGAGGGCCTGCACGGTGGCCAGGAGGGTGCCGCCCAAGGCGGTGCCAAAGACGAGCGCCGTACGCGGTGTGGGGGCAACCAGGACCGCCTGCAGAAAGCCCGAGGTGCGCTCCTCAACGATCGAGATGGTGGAGAAGATGGCGGTGAAGAGGAGCACCAGTGCGAGAATGCCCGGAAGCAGGAACGCCACGTAGCTGCCCCCCATGCTGCCCTGCGGGGGCTGGAAGGTGTTCTGAAACCCAAGCCCCAGAAGCACCCACAGGGCCAGCGGCTGGGCGAGGGCGCCCAGCACGCGGCTCCGGTCGCGGACAAACTTGAGCATTTCGCGGGCGGTGAGGGCCCCAATGGTGCGCAGTGCGCTCATTCTGCGAGAGGGAAAAAGACAGAAGACGGTGGAGGACGTTTACTCGTCCGACATGTCCCCACGGGTAAGGACGCGCTCGCGAGAGTCCGTGGGAGAGACCCCGGCGTGGACCATGAACACGTCCTCTAGGGTCGGCGTCCGGATCGTGGCGCTCCGAATGTGGTCGCCGAGAGCCTCGTAGAGCGACGAGAGGAACGTCGGGGGGGCGGCCGGGGCCACCTGTACGGTCGCCCCCACGATGCGGGTGGGGACGCCGAACTGGGCCTCGATTCGATCCCGCAACGAGGTGGGGGCCTCGGCCTCCAGCCAGATGGTTTCATCCCCCAGGTCGGCCTTGAGTGTGTCCGGCATGCCGTCGGCCACCAGGACGCCGTCTGAGAGAATGCCGACACGGTCGCAGCGCTCCGCCTCGTCCATGAGGTGCGTGGCCAGCAGCAGGGTGGTTCCTTCTTCGGCCCGCAGTTGCTGTACGGCCGCCCAGAACGTGCGCCGGGCAGCGGGGTCAAGGCCCGAGGTTGGCTCGTCGAGCAGCAGCAGGTCCGGGCGGTGCAGGAGCCCGCGGGCCAGGTCCACGCGGCGTCGGAGCCCTCCCGACAGGTCGGCGACCGGGTCGGTGGCCCGGTCGGCCACGTCGAGGCGCCGCAGCAGCACCTCAGTGCGCTCGCGACGCTCTGCGCCGTGCAGGCCATAAAGGGCGCCCTGAAACCGCAGGTTCTCGCGGACGGTCAGCGCCTCGTCGAGGGCCTCCTCCTGGAAGACCGTCCCGATCCGTCGCCGCACAGCGCCGGACTCTTGGGCCGTATCGAGCCCAAAGACCTGTGCGTGCCCCTCCGACGGGGGCATCAGCGTAGAGAGGATTCGAAAGAGTGTCGTCTTGCCGCTGCCATTGGGGCCGAGCAGGCCGTAGAGCGCACCCGCATCCACCTGAAGGGTGACGTCCCGCAGGGCCGGGTGGGACCCGTAGCGATGAGTCACCTTCTGAATGTCGACGGCAGGGGCGGGCATGGATGCGTTGCGTGTGGGCGATCGAACAGGGAAGCGCTAAAGGGCGACGGCGAGCCGTCCGTCGGGGATCAGAGAAACCAGTCCACGAGCAGGAGGACCACGAGGACCGGAACGTAGAGCACCGACGCTTTCAGGACGCGTCTGGCCTTCTGCCCGGTCCGCTCTCCGTGAAAGACGATCGTCGTCCACAGGAACCACAGGCCGAGCGGCACCACGCCGATCCCGTAGACCCACCCGGCCGTCTCGGTGAGAACGGGCAGGACGCTCATGGGCACGAGGAGCGCGGCAAAGCCAATCATCTGGGCCGCGGTGGAGTCGCCGTTCGGCTCCACGACCGGTAGCATGGCGTAGTCTCCGCGCGCATAGTCCTTTCGGTACATCCAGGCAAGGGACAAAAAGTGGGGCATCTGCCACGTCGCGAGGATGCCGAAGGTGGCCCATCCGCCTGCTCCGAGGTGTCCGGTTGCGGCCGTATAGCCGCCCAGGGCCGGAAGCGCCCCCGGCACGGTCCCGACCAGGGTATTCCACTTCGTCGTCCGTTTCAGGGGCGTGTAGACGAACAGGTACAGCACAGCCGTCAGCGCCGCCAGGACAGCAGTGAGGACGTTGACGAGCGGGCACAAGAGACCCACGGCGAGACAAATTAGAAGAATGCCCACGCGCCGCGCCGTATTGGGGTTGACGCGCCCTGCGGGAAGGGGACGCTGCGCCGTCCGCTTCATCTGCGCGTCGTACTGGCGTTCCAGCACGTGGTTGAGCATGCCCACCCCTCCGGCGCAAAGGGCCGTTCCGAGCATGGCCCAGAACAACAGGCCGCCATCCAGGCCGGCTGGAGAGCCGATCAGGAAGCCCGCAAAGGCCGACAGGGTGACCACCGATGAGATTTCCGGCTTGGCCAGTATGAGGTAGTCCCAGAGCACGGCCCCAAGGGAGCGCGCGGAGGTTTGCGCCTCGGACGTGGAGGGAGCGGCCGTAATGGCCACGGGCGGTTCCGACGACCCATCGGGCGGGGACTCCATGAACGAGAACGATCAGGCGGGGAGAGCGGCGACGCAGGGCAGGCATTTCGAGACTCAGGGCTCTGCCCCGGCGAGTGACCGTTCGGGGACACCCCGGGCTGCACCGTCTCCCGGTTTGGGAGCGGGCATATCCTGAGGGCGGCGTGCAGCCAGCAGGCTCATCACGACCGACGCCCCGAACAGCACGGCGCCAACCACCAAGTGGGCCACGGTGAGCGCCACGTACGCGACCACCCCGCCCTGCCCCGCCGGTTCGTAGAGGGTGAGGAGCAGGGACGCGAGCCCAAGGGCAAACTGAAGCCCCATGGCGCCCAACAGCCCCCAGGCCGTCCGCCGCACGGCGGGGACCGTGTCAAAGTGTTTCTCCGCGACTACGAAGGCGCCGAGGACGACCCCGACCACCGCAAAGGCCCCGGTCACATGCAGCGTCGTGTAGCCGCCCGACATGCCCGCCCCGGGGTGCCGCAGCAGAGCCCCGAGGACAATCTGTAGGTAGATGACGACGACGGCGGCGTACGACCATCTTCGCAGATGGTTGGCCGAATCGATCTGCGGCAGTATGTCGTCCCGGCGGCGCCACGTGTCGGTGACGAACAGCGTCATGGCCACGAGGGTGGCAAAGAAGAGCTGCGCGACGCAGGCGTGCACCATGGCGAGGTCTAGCGAGACCCAAAGGACGCGCAGCCCCCCGAGGATGCCCTGAAGGACGACCAGGGCAACGGCCGCGCCCCCCAGCTTTCGCATCCAGGCCCGCGGGTCTTCCCACCAGGTCCAGGCCGCCAGCACCACCGTGAACATGCCCACCAGGCTCGCAATGAGGCGGTGGCCGTGCTCCGCGAGGTAGGCCGGGACCAGCCACCACTCCTCAACAGGGTTGATGAGGTTGTAGGAGCCGAGCGACGTGGGCCAGTCTGGGAATGCCATGCCGGCGCCGATGCTGGTGACCACCCCGCCCCACGATATGAGGAAGACGGTCAGGATCACTGTGCACGCCGAGAACCGGCGGCGCCAGGTCCAGTCGGAAGTGCGAGAGCGCGAAGGAGGCATGGCCGTGGAGTCGCCGTTTACACTGAGATGAAGCAACCGTCTTTTTCAGACTTTTGAGCCGAACAGTCCCACCAGAGAGAGGGCATTTCGGTTCCGTAAAGAGACCGCAAATGGAACCATTGGCGGGGTCTTCTCTACGCCTTTTCGCCCTTTTCCCATCTCCGTCCCCGTGCGTCCGTTCCCTTCGGTCCATTCTGTTCTGGTCCATAGTTTCCCCGCCCCGTGCCCATGGCTTCGAGCGACACCCTGATTGCGTCCATTTCCGGCATTCGCGGCATCGTAGGGCAGGGGCTTGATCCGTCGGTGCTGGTGCGCTACACCGGCGCGTTCGGAACGTGGTGCCGCGAGCGGGCCGAGGCCACCGGGCATCCGGCTCGTGTGGTCGTGGGACGCGACGCCCGCCCGTCGGGGGACGCCTACGCCCAAGTCGTCATCGGGACGCTGCGCGGGATGGGGTGTGAGGTCGTGGATCTCGGACTGGCCGCCACCCCCACCGTCGAGATGGCCGTGCTGCAGGAAGGGGCCGCCGGGGGGATCGTGATGAGCGCCTCCCACAACCCGGAGGCGTGGAACGCCCTCAAGCTGCTCAACGAGACGGGCGAGTTTCTGACGCCGGATCAGGGGGGGGCGATCATTGACCGCGCGGAGGCCGGCGCGGCCACCCCGGTGCCCCACACCGACCTCGGTGGGTATCGCTCGCGCAACGCTCTGCCCGACCACATCGATGAGATCCTGGCCCTAGACCTCATCGACCCGGAACGGATCGCCGCGCAGAACCTGAGCGTGGTCGTCGACGGCATCAACTCCGTAGGAGGCATCGCCCTGCCGCGCCTCCTGCACCGCCTGGGGGTGGCGGAGGAAAACGTTCACTGCCTCCACTGCGAGCCCACCGGCACGTTCGCCCATCCCGCCGAGCCGCGCCCCGATCACCTCACCGAGCTGACGAGGGCTGTGCCCAAGCACGGAGCCGATCTCGGACTGGCGGTGGACCCCGATGCCGATCGCCTCGCCCTCGTCGACGAGCAGGGCCGATTTGTGCTGGAAGAGCTCACGCAGGTCCTGGCGGCGGACTTCCTGTGGCGGCACCGTGAGGGGCCGTTCGTCACCAATCTCTCTTCGTCTCGCGCCATCGACGACGTGGCGGCCCGGCACGGGCAGACGGTCCACCGCTCCGCCGTCGGTGAGATTCACGTGGTGCAGCGCATGAAGGCGGTTGATGCCGTGCTGGGGGGAGAGGGCAACGGCGGCGTCATTCTGCCGGACCTGCACCATGGCCGGGATGCCCTCGTCGGGACGGCCCTCATCCTCCAGCACCTAGCCGACTCGGGGCAGTCCTTGGGAGCGCTTCACGACGACCTGCCCCGCTACGCCATGGCAAAAGAAAACCTGCCGCTGCCCGACGTGGCCCCCGACCGGCTTCTCGCCGCGCTGGCCGAAGAGCATGACGGGGAGGATCAATCCACCCTCGATGGGCTCAAGATTAATTTTGACGACTCCTGGGTGCACATGCGCCCGTCCAACACCGAACCCATCCTGCGAGTCTACACGGAAGCCCCAACCCAGGAAGATGCCCAGGCCCTCGCGGACCGTTTCCGGAGCAAACTCCAAGAGCGAGCCGAGACCCTCGGCGCAGGGTAGGGCACAGATCTTTTCGGGATCGTTGTCCTGCACGAAGGAACCGCTCCTTGGAGCGTAAAATTCAACTCCATCAGAGAAGAGACACAGTCCTCACCGGTTGAGGATGTTCGTGTCGGACGGCCCGTGGGAAGGGGCTCGTCGCAGCCATGCAGCTATGTGTCCAAAATGACTGGTCCGATGAACGACGACCACGACCTTGCCTGGTACCAATCCCAGTGGAGCGAACTGGTCGATGCACTTTCGGTCGAGGACCCCGACGCCGTGGTGCCCGAGGTGCGGCGCTTGCGCAAGCAGGTGGAGATGCTATCGGACCAGCACGAGGCTCTTGCGGAGGCGGGGGTGGAAAATCCCGAGAAGGCGCTCCGCATGATCGACAACATGGCGGATCAACTCGAAGAACTGTACGCCGAGCGGAGTCATTCCGATCTGCCGGTCACGCCGAAAGGAAAGGCCGATGATGCCTCGGGTTAGGGGCGCGTCCAGCATCTTGCGGGTCCGTCGGTACCTTCTGGTCTAGTGCGCTTGCCCTTCCATGCGAGCAGCGGCTCCCTCATCCCGATCGGGCGGTGCGACGCGGCCCTCACCAGCGGCTCCCACCGACGTCGTTGCGGACCTGCAGGACGCACGTCCGCGGCCTTCCACACCGGGAGCGGCCCCCGACCCCAATCCCTGGCGAGGGCTTTTCTACGAGCATCTCCGAGACGAGGGGCTGCCCGCCGTGATCATGGACGGCGTCGTCACGCCGGCGGGATCGCTATGGACGGGGGCCCGGCGGTGGACGGAGTCGTTTCGGGGGGCGTCGCTCCGGAAGGGGGATCGGCTCGTCGTTGCCCTTCCGCCGTCGACGGCCTTCGTGCAGGTGCTTGTCGCCGCGCTGTGGGAGGGGCTCACCATTGCGCTTGCGTCGCCGGACGAAAACATCGAACAGCTCTGTTCAGCCCTGGACGCACGAGCCGCGGTTGCACCGAGCTCCGGCGCCTCCCGCTGGACTGCGGATCCGTACGCGGGGCCGGCCTCCACGCCAGATGCGCTCCGGCCGACAAAGACGTCGCCCACGCCCGACGTTCGCATTCTGGTGCGCACCTCGGGCACCACGCAGATGGCCCGGTGGATCGCGCTCTCGGACCGCAACGTGCTGTCGGTGCTGGCGAGCCATCTCCCGCACCTGACCCTCCGACGGGCCCGCGTCTTGTCCGTCCTCCCCTGGACGCACGCCTTCGGGCTGGTGCTAGACCTGTTGCCCGCACTCCTGGCCGGGGCTGAGATGATTCGGGACCCGGACGGCGGGCGCGATCCGGCGTCTCTCACCGCCCTGGGGGAGGCCTGGAGCGCCACCCACCTGTCGGCGGTCCCACTCACGATCCAGCGCCTGCTGCAAACCGAGCGCGGCCCCGCGTTGCTGCGCCGCCTGCATGGAGGAATTGTCGGGGGGGCGCCGGTTGCGGGGCCCCTCGCCGATCGCCTGGCGGAGACGCGGCTCCGGGCCGGATACGGGCAGACAGAGGCGGCCCCCGGCATTACGCTCGGCCCGCCGGGCCAGTGGGCGGCTCATTACCTGGGGCGGCCCCTGGGTTGTGAGGCAACGGTGGCGGACGACGGCGAGCTGCTGTTCGAGGGCCCCAACGCCTGCATCGGAACCTGGCGGCGACACGAAGGGCTCAACCGGCTGGATCCGACCCGAACGGTGCCTACCGGTGACCTCGTCCGTCGAGACGGAGACGGCCTCTTCTTCGAAGGCCGGAAAGACACCGCTTTTAAGCTGTCCAATGGGCGCCTCGTCCGGGCGGGGGCGTGGGAAGGACGGCTCAAAAGCCAGTTTCCGAGCCTCCACGATGCCTTGCTCTTTACGCCGGCAGGAGATGGCATTTCGGTCGCCCTCTGCATCGATCCGTGTGGTGCGAAGGGCCCCTCCGAGAGGGCAATCAGAGAGGTGCTTGGCTCCTTGGCCGAACGGATCGTCGACTGCGTCCGGGTTGCCCCCGAGAACTGGGTGCAACGGGCCAAGGGCACGGTCGATCGGGCAGAGATGACCCGTCGACTTCGGGCCTCGGAGGCTGCGGACTGAACGCCTGCTCTTGCGCCCGCTCTTATTCGTGCGTTGGGGCCCATCCTCACGAACTGGGGCACGGTGAACAGACCCACTTTCCGGACGATTGCCTCCCACGGCCCCAGCGTTCCCATCGCGACCTTCTCCATCATCCCCCCTGTGCCATGCCGACCCCCACCACGCCCGGCCCCAATCAAGAATCCGTCTGGGACTACCCGCGCCCGCCGGCCCTCGAATCCGAGGAGCGGCGCATCCGGGTGGTCTTCAACGAGGCGGTCATCGCGGACACGACCGACGCGCTGCGGGTGCTCGAGACGAGCCACCCCCCGGTGTACTACCTCCCCCCCGACGACATCGCCACCGAGCACCTGGAGCGTCAGCAGCAGACCACAAGGTGCGAGTTCAAGGGGCGGGCCGTGTACTACACCGTCACGGTGGGGGACCGCTCGTCGCGGAGTGCAGCCTGGGGCTACCCCAACCCGACGGACCGATTTGCCGAGCTGCAGGACTACATCACGTTCTACGCCAGCAAGGTCGACGAGTGCTACGTTGGCGATGAGGAGGCCCGTGCTCAGGAGGGCGACTTCTACGGCGGGTGGATCACCGACGATGTCGTGGGTCCCTTCAAGGGCGGGCCCGGCACGATGGGGTGGTAGCCGGGGGGAGAGGTCAAACCCGAGACAGTGCACGATCAAGGTCGTCGTGCAGGTCGTCGAATGACTCCACGCCCACACTCAGGCGGATCAGCGAGTCGGTGAGGCCAATCTTTTTGCGCTCCTCGGCGGGGATGGACGCGTGGGTCATGGAGGCGGGGTGTTCGATGAGGCTTTCCACGCCCCCGAGGCTCTCGGCGAGGGTAAAGACCTCGACGGCGTCCAGAATGGCGAGCGCCTTCTCCATCTCGTCGTCGGCCAGCTCGAACGAGATCATGCCGCCGTAGTCCGACATTTGCTTCTGCGCCAGGGCGTGTCCGGGGTGGGAGGGAAGGCCAGGGTACCGCACGCGGCCCACCGTGTCGTGGGCGTCGAGCATCTGGGCCAGGCGCCGGGCGCTGGAGCAGTGCTGCTCCATGCGCAGGTGAAGCGTCTTGGTGCCGCGCAGCGTGAGGAAGCAGTCCATGGGCCCGGGGGCGGCGCCGGTGCTCTTGATCTGAAAGCGCAGCTTCTCCGCCCATTCGTCCGAGTTCGTGCAGACGGCCCCGAGGATGAGGTCGGAGTGGCCGCCCAGGTACTTCGTGGCGGAGTGGAGCACGAGGTCGGCGCCGTGGGCGAGGGGCTGCTGCAGATAGGGGGTTGCAAAGGTATTGTCCACGGCCACCGTGATGTCGTGGGCGTGGGCCCGCTCGGCGAGCGCCTCGATGTCGACCATGCGCATGAGCGGGTTCGTGGGCGTCTCGACCCAGAGCAGTTGCGTAGCGTCGGTGAACGCGTCCGCCACCGCGTCCGGGTCGCTCATGTCCACGAACGAGGTGTGGATGTTGAGGGGGGCAAAGACCTCTTCCAGGAGCCGATAGGTGCCGCCGTACAGGTCGTCCGTCGCCACGACGTGGTCGCCGGGGCGGAGGCTCTTGACGATGGCGTCGATGCCGGCCACGCCGGAGCTGAAC
>Ga0207753_1000115_pt1 | contig 31166 bp, 18 predicted proteins | sample PonA233FremontCA_2_FD_187273 | JGI IMG/M metagenome (GOLD analysis project Ga0207753, IMG submission 187273) | Salt pond sediment microbial community from Fremont, CA, USA - Pond A23 Sediment 3 (SPAdes) | ecosystem: Environmental > Aquatic > Non-marine Saline and Alkaline > Saline | place: USA... | reverse complement strand
GAAGCTCCGTCTCTCGAAGATGCCGGGGCTCATGAACATCCGGTGGTCCCGCGAGCTTCCGTCTAAGCCGAGTAGCTGTACCGTCACGAAAAATGCCGCAGGACAGTACCACGTCTGCTTCGTCTGCACAGAGGAAGTCAAACTTCTCCCGAGAGTCAACGGAGAAGACGGCGACCTAAAGCCAGTCGGAGTAGACCTGGGTATCGAAAGTCTCGTTACGCTCTCGACGGGCGAGAAAGTCGGCAATCCACGCTGGTTCGAAAACGAATATGAACGGCTTCGCCGCGAACAACAAAAGCTCTCCCGAAAGGAAAAAGGCTCGAACAACTGGGAGCGGCAAAGAAAACGCGTAGCGAAGGTCCACCAGCGCATTCAGGACCGCCGCAAAGATTTCATCGAGAAGCTGACCACACGGCTCGTCGAAAAATTTGACGTGATCGTGGTCGAAGACCTCTCGGTGAAGAATATGCAGCAAAATGGCAAGCTCGCTCGCCATATTACGCAAGCGGGGTGGAGTCAGATCGTCCGCCGCCTTCGAGACAAATGTAAGTGGCATAGGCGGACGCTCGTGATCGCGGATAAGTGGTTCCCATCCAGTCAGCGATGTTCTGAATGCGGCCATGTCGATGGGAAGAAATCCCTCGATGTAAGAGACTGGACGTGTGACGAATGCGGCACCTGTCACGACAGAGACATCAACGCAGCGAAAAATCTCAGTAGGGTCGGGCAGACCCGAATTCAAGTACCTGGAGACCTGGGTAAACCCGACGCGTTTGAAGTCGTCGGTTCCGGTCGATGAATGGTAGAATCCCCCGCCAAGCGACAGCTGGAATAGCCGGGGGAGAAGTCAATATCCTATTTTCCTAGACTACCGTCCAAGATGTCTGCTACAACATCCTTCATCGGGGTGCCCGTGCGAGCACTGTGTGCTTTCAGGCGCCGGTGTATCTCTGTCGGAATCTCCACGTTCAGCTGCGTTGTGTTCTCCCCTACCTCCTCCTGGAGGTCTGATGTGTCCTGTGAACTGGAGACATCTCCCTCCGAGGCACTTCCGAATACGTCATCACTCATGTCATCACTCATGGCGTAAAGCGTCGAGTACGTTATCAGTGATCGTTTCGACTTCGTCGGCTGCTTTCCGGTCGCTCATCTCCACTGCCGATTTCCCTTTGCCCATGGCCTCCGCGTACACGACCCGGTCGCATGTGCCCTTCCAGACGGGAAGGTCGAAGCGGGAAAGCACGTTCTGAACATTTTCTCCCAGCTTTGTGCCTGCCTTCCGGCGGGAGATTACAAACGCCGCGTCAGGGCCGCCGGTAACCTCTTGGCGGCCCTTGATGAGCTCTACGATCTGCTCGGTGGGCCAGATGTCGGTCGGGGACGGCTGGACAGGGATGAGGACGAGATCCGATGTCTTGATGATCGCCGCATGTATCTTGTCGAGATGCGCCCCTCCGTCGATGATTGCAGCGTCGAAGGAGCCGGAGAGACGCCGCACATCGGATTCTAGGGCACTGGCTTTGTCTACCCCAAAGACAGGCGGCAGCTCCACGTCATCGGCCCGTGAGGCCTTCCAGGACTGCGCTGTGCCCTGCGCATCGCAGTCAATGATTACTGGGGGGTGGCCTCGAAGCTGAAGACTACGGGCCGTGTTTACAGCAATCGTGGTCTTCCCAACGCCGCCTTTCCCGTGCAAAACGCCGACTATTTTCATAGGAAAATAGGATGGTAGGAATATACTACAGGTCTAATCTACGGCGGGAAGTGTCCGGTGTCAACGTGCCCTCTGGAAATCGGCGTCGAGAAGGAGGACGCTGGCCTCGGGGAAGGCAGTGCCCGAAGACAGAAATAAGGGGGAGGGGCGAAATGATAGTTTGCAGGTTCTCCATCACCCCTGGCTTACCAGCATCAGCTTACATTATCGAATAGAGCGCGAGAAGAGCAGTAAAGGTCCCGTGCTTTAGCCGGGGGAGTGTCAATGCTCAGAAAAGTCTCCTCGTTGGGCTTCGGAGAGCAGTCGAGTGCTGGGAGGGGGTCTGGTTCTCCAGGGGGGTCTCTCCACAAAGGTGTTGTCTCCACAGAAGATCGCTTCCACAAAAGATTGCTCCCGTAAAGAACTACCTCTGCCAACAGGATCTGTCAGTGAGAGAAGTACATCAAGTCAGAGTTGTTGTACAGAGCGTTCCTTCGAGTGCAGATGGCCGAATGTAGATGGCTGGCGAAGTGGGTGGGTTGAGAGGGTGGGTCGGAAGCTCTAACTCATGCTACCTCCGCTAGGCTTAGACCTTTGTTGCGCTTCCTTCCCAGCAAGAAAGAGCCCATAATAAGCGGGAATTATCGAGGTTTCGCCTGCAGTGCTGGGGGCAGAATAGCTCTCCTCTCAGAAAGTTATCCACAATCTAGATGGGCTGAGCGAGCGATTTTAGGGGGTGCGAGCCCATTATAAATATTATAGTATTACTTATTATTATATTATAGAGCCGCGTAAGTCTTTGAGAGACACGAGGATTTACAGACGAAGTGCGAAGGAAACGCAATGGAAGTGCGAAGGAAACGCAATGGAAGTGCGAAGGAAACGCAATGGAAGTGCGAAGGAAACGCAATCTAAGTGCGAAGGAAACGCAATGAGATTCAGAGGGGGTGGGAAGGAACCGCAATGAGTTATCCACAATTTGGCCCCAAGTGCGAAGGAACCGCAATGAAAGTGGGGGTTTGTGCGAGGGAACCGCAATCAGAGGGGGGGTTTGTGCGAGGAAAGCGCAATCAGTGTAGATTCTGGCCCTACCTCGGCGTAAACTGAGGGCCCCGAAGACTCACTTTCTGAGAACTCTGCTTTGCTGAACGCACCGATTTCCTGAACCCAATGACGAGTGTGGATGATCAAGCTGCACAAGTTTCAGAAGACCGAAAAACAGTTGTCAAGTCCAACCGGATGGTGAAGGCAAAGACGCCTTTTACCAAGCTTGAACACCGTGTGGTGGCCTCGCTGATTGCCCAGATTGACCGAGATCAGGAGTCATTTGGAATTCAGCGCGTGTCGCTCCGAAGCATCATAGAGCGGGCTGGCGTATCGTCCACCGAAATCTTCCGGAAGGCCCGAGAGATCTGCGACCGGCTCGTCGAGAAGAGTGTCGGGATCTGCACCTACGACGAAGACAGAGGGCGCGTGTACACGGCGTACACCCTGTTTCGGCAGTGCCGGTACGTCGAGCAGGAGGGGCTTATCGAGGCGAAGTTCGAGGAGGAGATGCGCCCGCTTCTCCTTCAGCTCAAGAACCGATTCACGATGTACAGCCTGAATTTCTTCCTCAGGCTGCCCTCTCGGCACAGCATGCGGATCTACGAGCTCCTGAAGATGCGAGAAGACCTCGGCGCGATGCGCATAAGCGTCGAGGAGTTTCGAGAAACGCTCGGGCTGGAAAACAGCTACGATCGGTTCACGGACCTGAGGCGCCACGTCGTGGAAAAGGCCCGTCATCAGATCGATGAGAACACCGACATCGGCTTCACCTACAGGGTCGAGCGGGAGGGGCGCGCTGCCAAGTGGCTTCGGTTCTTTGTGCAGAGAAGCGACAGGGAGGACCCTGTGGAGGGCCCGGCCCCGCAGACACCGGCCCCAGAGACACCGGCCCCACAGACAGACGTAAACGTCGATACCGGGTCGGAAACGGACCTTCGGTTTGACGTGAAGACGTGGTTTCTGAAGGGACGAACCCAGGAAGAGGTGCGGAGCCTCGAGCAAGAAGAAGTTGAGTCGCTGCACGAGTCGGCCCGATTGGAGGCCGAGAAGCGCCATCCAGACGGGAAAAAGAGCGTTATCGCCTCCGAGACGCTTCGCCGGATGGAGGAGAAATGGGAATCGAGCAGGTCCTAAGCGTTTACTCGCGCTTCAGGCCCACTTGCGCCTCGGGCCCACTCGCGCCTCAGCATGTACTGCATTCTGGCAGATGTCCCGGTGCCTCTCGCCCGAGGACTCGCCTCGCTCGTTCTTGGCGGGCATGATGCAGCTGATCAGCCGAATCTACCGGGAGCATGCTGGACGACACCGCTTGACGACCAGGCTGGGTCGATTGGTGAGGTCCCCGTATGGTGAGGTCCCCGTAGTGCGTCTTCGGCGCCGAATTCATTCCTGCAGCTTCCCGGTCGCACTGCGGACCACGTGCTCGGCGGCGGTGGTGGCCTCTGCCCCGGAGGGAACCGACGAGACAGCCTCCCGACTGGCCTGAAGGGCAGAGTGGACCGTCGAGCGACTAATGTCATCAAGAGTGCCCTGCTCGAGGCGAGAGAGCACAGAGGCGTAAAGGTCGTATCGACGTTCGGCTTTCTGGAGCAGCTGCTCGGTGGAGGCGGGCGGGGGCACTGCCGAGCCGTTCGGGGCCGTGCCGCCGGCCCCATGTTCTCCCAGGTGCGCCCCGTTCGCCTCCTGCTGATTCTCGGCGAGAACATCTTCTTCTCGTTCAACCAGTGGCGGCGTCCCGGTCTCGTCCCACCGGTGGATGAGGAAGCGCACGCGAACGGGCGTGCGCCCGTCTCGCTCCACCGTGTAGGTGTAGTAGGTGTCGCAGGTGTCCTTAATCTCCGTGCGGGCCCGCTCCAGCACGTGCCGCCGAAAGTCCGAAAACCGCCCGTAGGTGTGCTTGCAGCAGAGCACCTCGCGAAGCTCCTCCACCGAGAGACACAGGTGGCGAAGCCCCTCCTGCATTTTGATCAGCTCGTACACGCGCATAGAGTGCTGCGAGCCCAGCTGCATGAAGTTCTGCAGCCGGTACATCGTAAACTGCCGCTTTAGCTGCAGCAGGAACGGTTTCATGTCGTCGTTGAACTTGGCCTCGATGTACCCGGAGCCCTCCACGTAGCGGCAGGTGGAGAGGCAATTGTACCCCTGGTACATGCGCCGCCCATCGTCGGTGCGGGTGCGCACGTGGACCTTCTGGTTCAGAAGTTTGCGGCAGACCTCCTCGGCGCGGTTGTAGATGTCGTGGGAGGAGACCTGTGCCATGTCCATCAGCTCGCTGATGTGGACGCGCTGCATCTCAAAGGTCTCGTCCTCCTGGCTGAGTTGGGCCACCAGCATCGCCACGACACGGTGCTCCAGCTTCGTCCAGTTGATCCGGCCACGGATGAGCTGGTTGGCCTTCACCACAATGTCGGACTTTCCAAGCTGCTCGGCTTCCGCCGGAGTCCCGTCTGGGTGGGGATGCTCAGTGGCGGTGGAATGGCTCATTGAACGAGTGTAGAGGTGGGAAAAGCAGGCAGACAAGAAGTGGGAATGGAAAGCAGGCATGCCGATACCAAACGACAATGAACCGTCGTACGACGAAAAGTCCGCGTTACGAAAAGAACGTGAAGGCCCGAAAGGATGCAACCCAGCACATCCCGTAGAAACTTCTGTAGAGCCTACTGGCCCCTCGGCCTTTCCCCCGGCTAAAGCACGGGACTCTTCCTGCGCTGGGAGCGAAGCGACCGAGTGCTTTCAGAGTGCTCTTCTCGTGCTCTACTCGATACTGTAGAAGCTCAATGCCGTGAAAGCCACCGGGTGGGCGTGCCATCCACCACGCGACACTCGCGCCATCGGCCTGTCGCCAGGGGAGACTTGACTCGTGGAGCGGCTTCGTGTGGAGCGGCCTCCACCGTGCAGGGATCCATCATGCAGGTGTGGCACATGATGCATGTGGCACATGATGCATGATGTGAGCAAAACAGCGCCTCCGGGTGTACCGATTCGTTCGTACTGAGGGGACGGCCCGCCGGGCGCTTCTGCGCTCAGCAGTTGCCTCCAACAGGCAGGACGAGGGCAGTGGGGTGCCCCAGCTGTGCCGATTCATTCGTGCTTCGCCCCGATTCATTCGCACTTCTGCGCAACGCCCCGGTTCCTCCGGGGTATTTCTTGAGGACGAGTAGGGGACTGTGCCGGCATGCCGCCATTTGGTTCCGATTCGTTCGTGCTTTGACCCCGACTCGTTCGTACTTCCGCCGAAGCAGGGAAATACAGGGATATTTGCCTGTTAACTTGCAAAAATTTCCCCAGGAAAGTAGATGTTTCGGTGCTTCTCAGCGAAAAACCCCTCACAGGTACGAACAAATCGGGAAAACAAGGTACGAATGAATCGGGAAAACAAGTACGAACGAATCGGTAGGCTTGCTGCAAACAAACCATTAAGAGAAGGGCCTGCCGTTCCCTTTGCCTTCAACTTAATACGAAAGAATCGGAAGATAGGCGGGGAGGAAGATGTAGGTTGGATGTAGCGGTTGATTTTTAGAAGAGGGGCCGTTACTCTCGGGGTGAGCTAGACCTTGTACAGCCTGTCTCGCGCAGCCTCTGCTCGTTTACGGGCCACAGGGCATTCTTCTCTCCTGCGCGGCTTGGGCGCAAGGGGCTGACATGGTGTGCTGCTCTTGCACATGGTATGCTACTTGATGTGGTACTACCATGCGCTTCAGCATTCCCACGCGCTTCACTCGAAAACTGCTCGCCCGACCCTAAAGACATGCAAAACCCGTTAGACTCCATGGGAAACGCTACCGACACGATGACAAGATTCCTCACTTCCTTCCTGCGGATCGGTGTCGCCATGATTGTCCTGGTAGGCCTCTCGGCCGGGACGGCGCTGGCGCAGCCAGACCAGTATGTGGATCCGGTGGATGGAAGCAGCGGGGCCGGTGGGTCTGCTAGCAACCCGGCTTTAACCATCGGTGGAGCAATCTCAAATGCTTCTCCTGGTGCGACGATTGCGCTCCGAACAGGCCAGAGCTACAACGAGGACCTTGACCTGACGTCCGCCTTCACATTTACGAGCTGGAACGGTGAGAGCGGCACGGATGAGGAGACTGGTGCCGACGCGCCGGGGGCAGCCGTTCTTAATGGCAACCTGACAGTCGGAAACCCTGCCGGTCCTGCTGCCGGTCCTGGCGGTCCTGCTACCAATACGCTGACGCTGGCGGAAGGACTGACCCTTGAGTTTGAGCAGAACCAGGTCCTGACGCTTGTCGGTGAAGACGCTAGCGCTCTGAACTCAGGGTCCATCGTCGGCGGGCAGGGGGAGCTTCTTATCTCCACGGCCTCCGGAGAGTTTACGATCAACATCACCAGAGATGATGGGACTGCTCAGGTTCGGGCGACGATTCAAAACCTGACCGTCGACAAGCCCAACGGTGTGGTCGACGTCATCCGGGCCCAGTCTTCGGCGGACCCGACGCTCACGGCCGAGCTGGGCATCTGGGACGGAAATGGTGCCGTTTCCCCGAACGGATTTGCTGACTTGGACATCCAGGCCGGGGAGGTGACGGCCAACCGCAATAATGTTCGATTTGTGGCGAACACGGGTACGGACGCGAGCCCAGCCGATCCCGCTCCCTCGCTCAACGTGTCGGACGGGGCAGCCCTCGGGAGCAATGGGTCGCTGGTTCTGCAGGTGACCGGAGAGCTTGGCTTCGAGACGACGGGAGACGGCGAGCTCGACATCTTGCTTGAGCAGATAAGTGCGCCGGTGAATACCGGAAACGGCGACGGTCCGGCCGGAACGACAATCAGCTTCTCCTCGATCGGAAACGGTGGAACCTCTGTTGTCTCGGAAGACACGCTCAGCGCCCCGAGCCTGACAGACATTAACGGGACCCTGACCGTTGAAAACACAGACACGTTCGTAGAGGCAGGCGCCCTGGAAAACGTCTCGAGTGATCTCCGTGTCGAGACCAATGCATCGGCAGTTGCGGGAGGTAGCAACGAACTGACCGTGGGAGATGGAGTCAGTGTTCAGAACGACTCCCGGCTCGAATTCGCCAGCTCCGTCGTCGTTGAAGGACCTACTACCGTCACCGATGGAGGGCTCGGTAGCTCCACTCTCCTCTTGAATGACGCTGGAACGTTCAACGGCAGCTTCGACATCGATGGAGGATCCATCGCCACCTTCAACTTCATCACGGAGTTCAACGGAGCTGTCGGCGTTTCGGACGCCACGATGACCTTTGCCACGCCCGGAGGCGGTGCTGAGGGCCTGTCCAACGTAAATGGCGCGCTGACGGCCAACTCGGGGCAGATCAATCTCAATGACGGTACAGATTCAGACCCAGATGAGGGGCTTCACAACCTCGCCCTGAACGGAGACATCACCATCGAGGACTCCGGTGGCGACCCCGTTACAAACTTCAACCTTGTTAGTGACGGCGATGACGAGCCGACACGCGTCTTCTTGGCCGGGACGGAGGGCAGCCAAGACTTTGAGATCGCCGACGGAGCGGGCATCGACTTCGACCGCCTGACGGTCCAGAACGACGTCGAGCTCGTCGACGCCTCTAACGGGACACTCACAATCGGCGGGGATCCCACAGTCGATGGGGACCTCTTCCTTGAGGATGGAACCTTCAACACGAATGGTCAACTCAACGCCGACGGCATCACGCTGACCCGTAATCGGACAGCGGACAACGACGGAGAGCTATTCCGAGGTGCCGGCGACATCGCGTACACGGAGACAAGTGGCAGTCCGGATACTCCGAGCCGCATCGTGTACACCGGTACGCAGAACATTCCGACCGCCGATGAGCTGCTGCCGGAAGGCCGCGACGATTCGGACCAGGGCGAGCCGTCCGATCTCGAGATTTCGGAGCTCGCGGTGGACATGGACGACTCGGACGCCGTGGTAACGCTCAACGCGGACCACACGGTAACAAGCAGTACGGAGATCCTCTCAGGGAACCTCAGCCTCGGCTCGGCGACGCTTGCCCTCGCCAACAACTCGACGTTTGTGCGTGGCGACGGTACGCTCGATCCGGGACCTGTTTCGCCCGAAGACGCGCTCCTCTTCCCGGAGGTCGATGACGTGGGGTCTGATGGAATCAGTCTGGAATACGTCAACGACGAAGACCCGGTCACGACTGGCATTGAGTTCCCCTCGAATGATCGCAACGCGGATCTCATCCTCGACGTGGCGATCAACAGTTCCGAAACTGGAAACCCGAACGCCGGCGTATCGCTGGCGCAGGAAGGCACGTTCCGGATAAATCAGAATCTTAACCTGAACAACGGCACCCTCGACATAAACGGCCAGACGCTCCAGCACAACGGCGGCGGCTCGGTGAACTACAACCACGAGGCCGAACTGGCCGACACTGGGGACGAAGGACTCTTCCAGTTCATTGGAGACGACACCGACGCCACTGTGGCGGGAAATACCGACGACGAGTCGGGGACGATCTTCCCGTTCCCCACCACCGAGGTCGCGAAGGACGACAGCAGCACCGTGACCTTCAATGTCACGGATAACAACGATTCTCCCATGGAGGACCCGAACGACGGGTACGCCTTCAACGGCGACTTTACGATCGCCGCGGCTCAGAACTTCGACGGAACAGGTGACGGCGACGGAATCGATCAGCCCAACGACGGCGTCACGTTCGTCGATGGCGACAATGGGACAGACGTCCTCTCCATCGACGGCAACTTCGCCCAGAATGCAGGTTCGTTCTACGCAGGAGGCGTGAGCAACAAGTTCGCTTCCTTCGAGGTCACGGGCAATCTCACAAAGGCCGCCTCGGATACGTCTCGCTTCGAAGTGGACTTCGGGCCGGCCCCCCAGGCATTCGCTGTTGACGGAAACGTGACGCAGGAAAGCGGCACGTTCCTGGTCGAAGGCGCGAGCACCTTCACGGTGGGCGGCGACCTTCAAAACAACAGCCCCGATGCTCTCGACTTCGACAACTTCGACAGCGACGCCTTTGAGGTGAGCACACCTGCGACCTTCTCGGTCGGCGGCACGCTCTCGCAGAGCGCTGGAAACTTTGAGGTCACCGGCAGCAGCTCCAGCTCGGAAGCGTCGCTCTCCATCAGCGAGAACTACGAGCAGGATGGAGGCACGGCCACCATCGCTGGCTTCAGCGGTTCGGACGCCTCGGTCTCCATCGGTGACAGCTACACCCAGGAGGGGGGCACAGCGGAAATTCCCGATGCGACTCTCGTGGAGGTCACGAATGACGTGACCGTAACGGCCGGGGATCTGTTCGCGAACCTCCAGGACAACTTCAGCACTCCTCCCAACCAGTTCGTCGCATCGACCCTTACCGTTGGGGATAGCACCACCGCAGGGGATGGCGACGCTGACTTCTCGGCTGGCCGAGATGCTGGCTTCAGGGCTGCCGATGGAACCGCCATTTCGACCGACAATGACCTTGTCTCAATCGATGGCGAAACGTCCGTCCGGTACGACGGCCAGCTTTCCCTGGCCGGCGCTGAGCTCCAGCAGGGCGGCAACTTCACGCTCCTCGGAGCGGGAGACCGGCTTCAGGAGAACGTGACCGATAACACGACGGCTGGTCTCGTCGGAACCGTCCGCTTCGTCGGATCGGAGACGCAGACCGTCGAGACGGACGAGACGCCCGATACCTACTTCCACGGGTTCGCCGTCAATACGGAAGATGAGGCCGACGTTGAGCTGGCATCGAACGTTTCGACGAACACAGCGCCGCCCGAGGGTATAGGTTCGGAGTCTCCCCTCTCCAGCCTTCGACCCTTCGGAACCGTGTTTCTGGAGCGCGGAGACATTGTGACCGGCGAGGATACGCTGAAGGTACTGGCGCCACAGCCCACGGATGGCGGCGATCTCACTCAGGCAATCAATGCGGATGAGGTCGGTCCCAATGGTGCTCCCGTACCATCTAGCCCGGTGCTCGGAGGCACCCGCAACAGCCACGTTGTCGGAACGCTGCAGCGTGCCATCCAGGAGCGGCGAGGAAGCACGGGCGGATTTGTTAGCGACGGGTACATCTACCCGCTCGGCGACGGCGAGCAGTACAGCGCGCTGGTGCTGGATCTGCCCACCGACCTGGGCCGCACACAGTTCTTCACCGTTACGACGGCGGAGGACCCCGGGGTCAACCTTCCCGACGGCCTGACGTCCGAGGCAATTAATCCCAACACCGGTCAGCAGTTCGATCTGGACCTGAACGCGCAGTCGGCGCCGTACTTTCGCGTCGACTTCGATGAGGCCCCGGACGAAGACTTCAACGTCCGCGCCATTTCCGGCGGGCTGAGTGGCAGCGTTAGCGCCATCAAGCAGATGCGCCTCGCCCAGTTCGACGAAGAAGCGGGCACCGCGCAGGAAGCCGGAATTTACGACTTCAGCGGCGATCCGAACGACGACCTCGGATTTGGTCCGAACTCGTTCATCAGCGGCGTGCCCAATGTCATCCACGAAGGTGTGGACTTGACTCAGGGCAACGTCATCGGCTTCGCCAGCGACACAGAGTTCAACCCGGCCATACAGAGTGACGCGGACGTGCTCGCGCTCGAAGGCCAAGTCACATACCCGACCGTCGAGAATGGAAGTCTCGTGGACGGCCAGGGGCTGGAAGGTGTTGAAGTAGAGGCCTCCTCCAGTGACACCACGGCTACCGCGACCACAGACGGAAGCGGAAGCTTCATCATCGCCGGTCTTCCCGCAGGCGACTACGACGTGGAGGCAACGGTTTCGGACTCGGTTGAAAACGTCCAGACCGCCGACGCCCTGCGCGCTGTGCGCGGCTTTGCGGGCATCGACGCGTTCGCCGGTCCCTTCCAGGAGCAGGTGGCGGACGTCAACGGCAGTGGCAACGTCAATGCGACCGACGCCCTGCTGATTGCGCAGTTCGTCCTTGGCAACGTCGACGGGTTCGACGTCGGCGCCTTCGTGACCGAGAGCGAGTCGGTCACCCTGGAGAATGGAAGCAGTACAGACGTGACCCTCTTCGCCGCAGAAGCGGGCGATGTGCGCCTCAACGGCGGCGAGACGGGAAGCAGCGAGGCGGCCCTCGCCTCGAGCACGATCTCGCCGAAGACCAGCACCGGGGCTGTTGCGACGCAGTCCAGCAGCCAGTCCTCAAGCGTTGATGCAGAGGCCGGGAAGACCTTCGAGGTCCCGGTACGGATCGACCGGAGCACAACGGTCGGCGCGTACCAGATGGCCTTCGACTTCCCGTCTGAGAAGGCGAGCTTCGAAGGCATCAAGGGCACCGCGCAGGACGTACTTACCAACGCCTCCGACGGGACCGTGAAGGTCAGTTGGTTTGACCAGAGCGGCGAGTCGGCCCTTGATCTTCAGAGCGGCTCCGAGCTCGTGACCCTCCGGTTCAAGGCCGCCGACGACGTGGACGGCGTTGAGTTTGCGCCTGAAGTCACCAGCGGAGAGATCGCCGGTGCGGACGCGACACCGCTTTCCGCGGGCGTCGAGATTCAGGCGGTCAGAATTGGTGCCCCGGCGCCGGATAAGTTCGCCCTCAACGGCAGCTACCCGAACCCGGTGCGCAGCCAGGCGACCCTCAACATGGACCTGCCCAGCCGCACGGACGTGACCGTTGAGGTCTACAACGTGCTCGGCCAGCGGGTGCAGACCATGGAGCGGACCATGAGCGCCGGTGCGGGGCAGACGATTAAGCTCGACGGCTCGAAGTTCGCCTCCGGGCAGTACTTCTACCGGGTCAAGGCCAACTTCGAGGGCGAGACCGCTCAGGAGACGGGCCGGATCACCGTCGTGAAGTAACCGCACGCCAAGTACAGGACATCGCCACAGCAGGCCGGGGGCAGAATCCCCCGGCCCGCCTGCGGCGCTCCGTTGCGCGCGGTCTACGTTTCTTTTCTTGACGATAGGAATACCAGCCGACCCTCATGAGCCCATCTGCTACTCTTCAATCCACTACGCTGAAGACCATTGCCTCAGCCCTTTCGGGCCTTCTTTTGGCTGTGGGCCTGCTGTGGACAGGTCCTGCCGTTGCACAGGACACGCCGACCGTTTCGATTCAGAGTCAGGCAGCAGACTCCGGACAGGCCGTCGACGTGCCGGTAACCGTGACCGACTTTAACAGTATCGGGGCCGTCGACCTGGTCGTGAATTACGATCCAGAGGTTTTGAGCCTCGCCGACAGTGTCGGCTTGATCGAGGGTGCCCCGCGGGCGGACTTTGAGGCGAACGTGGCCGAGCCCGGGGAGCTTCGAATTAGCTTCTTCGACTCAAGCGGAGAAAACCCGATTACGCTTGGAGACGGCACACTTCTTACCCTCACGTTCAGCGAGTTTGCTGGAGGACGGAGTGAAGTGACGTTCGGGGCCGGCAGTGAGCTTGCCGACGAAACGTCCGCCACGATCGACGCAACCTTCGAAAATGGAGTCGTGAGTGGAGAGCTTGCGACCGTCTCGGTTGGGTCGGTCTCGGATGCAGGCCTGAACCAAACCGTCAGTGTGCCCCTGTCGGGCGAAGGGTTGCAGAATGTGGGCTCGGCCTCCATCGAGCTTGGCTTTGACGACACGGCGCTCCAGTTCGAGGGAATTGCCAACGACAACTCGGGTCTTGAACTGGAGGCCAATGCCTCCGATGGCGTCGTGTCCATTGGCGGCTTCAACACAGATGGGACGACCCTCGACAGCAGCTTTGTTGAGGTCGAATTCAGCTTTCTTGGAGGAACCTCCGGCGTCACGGTTCTGGACGGCACGGAGATTACCGATCCTTCAGGGGCACCTATCGAATCGGCCTTCGAAAATGGTTCGGTGTTGGGCGATGCGCCGACAGTCTCGTTCGCCGACCGGAATGTGCAGCCCGGAGACACGGTGAGCATCCCGCTGCAGGCGAGCGAAGTCCCGAACCTCGGTGCTGCCTCGGTGGACGTAACCTTCAACGCCGCGAGCCTCTCGTTCGTCGGTACGTCGGAGCCAATTGTTGACGACCTGCAAGCCGGGAACTCGGAAACGGGTGTAGTCAACATCGGCTTCTTTAGCACCGGCGGGGTAAGCCCGGCCGACAATGACGGCAAGCTGGTCAACCTTCGCTTCGCGGTGTCCGACCAGTTCAGTCCGGGCAACCAGACGGCCCTTGGATTTGCCGACGGAAGCGAGCTCACAAATCCGACCGGAACGGCCTACAACACGACCTTTGAGGGTGGAACGATCACCTCGATTGACCGGCAGGTGGCGCTTGGCACCCAGGCCCTCGACCTGACTGCCGGCGACACGGAGCTTGAGGTCACGGACATCGTCGCCGAGGCCGGCGACGTGGTTGTCATCACGACCGACAACGGCGACGGCGAGTTTGGAGACGAGACCGTGGTCGGCGCCCGCGAGGTCAGCTCAGAGCTGGACGGTGGAGAGCTCCTTGTCGACGTGCTGGGAGGTAGCGATACCGACGATGCCACTCCGGGAGACCATGCCGCGCACATCTCGACGGACGGTACGGTCGGAGGCGTCGTGGCTACCAGCGGAACGGCCGCCATCTACGGCGTAGCCCAGTTCGACTGGCAGGACGAAACGGTCATCGAAGATACGAACACGGTGACCGTCGACGTGATCGAGGTTCTCTACGGCGGCGAGGTGGGCCCCGACACCCTCTCGATTGACCTTCATAGCGTCACGGACGGATCTGTCGGTTCATTCATCGGCGTCAGTCAGGAAGACCTCGCGGTTGGCGAGGTCCACGAAGACGTGGCGATCGATGTCCTTGAGCCGCGAGGTCCGGGCGACGACTCCGAGCGGGTCGAAGACGTGATCGACGAGACCGGCGAGTTCTTCGCGATGGCCCACCTTGGGGCCGCGGGTACCGACGCAAACGGGGACCGGATTCCCGCCCAGCGGCCGGCCCTCGCGACGACTGTGGAACCTGGAACGGTGGGCGACTTCGCGACCGTCGCGATCGGAATTGAGGCCGACATAAGTCGCGACTTTGGCGACGCCTCAGACCAGGCCAACTACGAACTTGTCGCGCTGCCGGGAGACACGGACGTGGACATTGCGGAAACCGTATCCGGCGAGCAGGGACCGAACTGGCGTGTATTCCGGGAGCTCGGTACGACCAACGATGGAGATGCTGGCCTCCAGGAGTACGACGGAAGCGAGAGCTTTAACTTCCGTGAGGGACGGGCCTTCTGGGTCATCTCTCAAAATTCCTTTTCCTTCCAGGGTGTTGTTTCGCCAACGAGTTCGTCCTCCATTTCTCTGCAAGGAGGATGGAACGCGATCTCGAATCCGTTCCGGTCGGACATCAACTGGTCAACCATTCAAGACGCCAACGGCCTCGATGAGGCCCTCTGGCGCTGGGACGGAGGCTGGTCGCAGGTCAGCACGCTTCAGTCTGCGCAGAGTGGAGAAGGATATTACGTCTTCAACAGCGCCGGGCTTGATTCCCTCTCCCTGACTGATACATCGAGCTCAGGCGCCGCAGTGGCTGCGAAGTCTGGTGAGCCTCAGACGGTAGACCTCACTGCACGCGGCGGCGAAGAGAAGGGCTCAAGCGTCACGGTTGGAACTGGTAGCGAGACATCGACCTACCGCGCCCCGCCCGCCCACTTCTCCAGCTCGAAGACAACGCTTCGGGTCCTCGGTGACAGTGGTAACCAATACGCCCGTATGATCAAGGCCATCGATGGAAAATCGGCAACCTTCGGCCTGGTACTGCGTGGCGAGGAAAATAAGAGCAGCACGATTGAGGCCAGCGGGCTGGAAACGCAGGGACTCGAGAGCGTCGTTCTGGTTGAAGAAGAGACTGGACAGTCCTACGACCTTCGGGAAATGTCCAGCGTCACCGTTTCGACTGGAGATGACGGCAAGGCCTCCTTTCGCCTCCACGTGGGAGCCTCGAGCGAGGTCAAAGACATCGTGGCCCCCGATGAGACAAAGCTTGGAGGCAACTACCCGAATCCCTTCTCCCAGCAGACGACCGTTGAGCTTGATCTGTCGGAGCGGACAGACGTGAAGGTGCAGGTCTACAACCTTCTCGGTCAGCAGATCGCCACCCTTGCCGACGGCAAGATGGAAGCTGGCACCCACCAGCTCAAGTGGGACGGAAGCTCCGTGTCAAGTGGTGCTTACTTCGTCCGAATGGAGGCTGGCGGCGTGACTGACGTCCAGAAGGTTACCATTGTGCGGTAGCCCCTGCGGCTGTGAAACAGCCGGTGTGTGCTCCGCTGAGGAGGCCTGAGCCTCCTGTGGGCCAAGCACTGATTACGGCCGGATTCTCTTGATCGTAAGCTCTTGATCGCAAGACTTTCTTACCGGGCATCATGACTAGCGATATGCTGACTTCACTTCCCCGTGGCCTGTCCCGCAGGCTTTCGACAGCAGGGACCATGCTTCTGGTTCTTGTCCTTGGCGTAGCCCTCACCGCCTGTGGCGACGATAGCGATGATGGGGGGATGGGAGGAATGGTTGAACCTCCCTCCGTCGCCGGCTCGATTCAAAACCAGAATCTGCTGGCCGACGATGATCCTGTAGAGTTCGACGCGAGCAGCCTGTTCGACGGTAGTGAGCTTACGTTTTCGGCGTCTTCGAGCGACGGAGGCGTCGCAACAGCCTCGGTAAGTGACTCGACCCTCACTGTCGATCCTCAGAATGGCGGGACGGCTACCGTCACGGTCACCGCCGAAAACACCGAAGGGACTGCAGACACCAGCTTTGACGTGAACGTAGACTTGCCGACTGCGCCGGATCCTCCCTCTGGAAGTGGGAACTGAGCGGCCTTGCAATTGAAGGAATCCCGGTAGAGTCACCCTGACAGTAGTCTTCCGGTCAGGGTCATCTTGAGCCCAACGGGCAGGACACGAAACGCCGAGGCTCGGTGCCCCTACGCCCTTGCCCCTTCAGGTTTTAATCTCCTCGAAGCGGCGCCTCAGTGTTGAGGTGCCGCTTTCTGTTTGTGTGGGGAGCCCGCTCAGAAATAGCCTCAGCATGAGGCTTGCGTCCCTACAGAATTTCTTCTCCATGGTCACCGCCTCCACGCACGAACGCCTCCTGCCTGTGTCCCCTCCCCCTCGCCTCTCCTTCGTGAGCGCTGCTTTGACGGCCGTTCTACTTTTGCCCATCCACCTCCTCTTGGTGACTGGCCCTGTGGCCGCACAGGACAAACCAAGAGTCTCTGCTGAGGTAGAGGAGCCTCGCTTAGGAGATCCAGTTAAGGTGGCTGTCGAAGTGGCCAGGTTCACGGACGTCGGAGCGGTGTCACTGATTATGCGCTACGACCCGGAGGTTATTCGTTTTTCTGAGGGATCGGTCCCTGAAGGGACAGACGTATTGTTGCGCAAGGCTCCCCGGGACAACTTTTCGGCCAACGTGACAGAGCCAGGAGAGCTCCGGATCGCGTGGTTTGACCCCACAGGTTCCAATGCCATCAGTATTGAGGAGGGGACGCTGCTGGAGATTACGCTGGGTGTCTACGCCGGAGGAGAGACCTCTGTAACCTTTGCCGAAGGTAGTGAGATCAGCAATATCAAGGCTGAGCCCATTGGCGTCACCTTTCAGGACGGGCGCGTCGGCCAGAAGTGAGACATCGGCCTGGGTTGAAGTGGCTTGTCCGTGTACGGAAGTGGATGGCTGGAAAAAACAGCTACAGCAAGCGACAAGAATCGCCCGGAGGCATGGCGTGAGGGGTGACCGTTCAGGCCCAATCGGCCGTCTCAATCCCCCTCCGGACTCGCGAGTGTAGGCCGTCAGCAGTAGCCGGATCGCGTGTCTGCTGACCGGCACCTTGTGGTGGCAGGCGCAAGGCAGGTAGGATCATAGTCCTTTCATCGCGCCCTCAAGCTCCTCATCGACGACATGGGTGTAAATCATTGTCGTCGACAAGTCCGAGTGCCCGAGGGCCTTCTGCACGAGCCGGATTTTGCCCGTATCCCGGTAAAGCCGCGTGGCGAAGGTGTGCCGCAGGGTGTGTGGGGAGACACGTTCGACCTCCTCAATCTCTCCGCTACGGGCATACCGCTTGACTGACCGACGCAGGTGAGAGGTCGCGACCTGCGTGCCTTTCGACGTCGGAAGTAGGTAGTCGGCTCCTTGAGCCTTCTCCTTTCTTCGGTCCATCCACGCCTGAAGTTCTTCGAGAAGCATCTCCCCGACCCAGAGCGTCCGGTCCTTCGCGCCTTTCCCCTCCCGGACCATGAGCTTCCCGCTCATCAGGTCAATATGCTCGGGACGGAGCGCTGTCGCTTCGGAGGCCCGAAGGCCCGCTTTCAGCATCAGCCTCATGTAGAGGTAGTCCCTGTGGGGACCGAAGTAGCGCTGGTTTGGCTGACTCAGCAAACGATCCGTTTCAGCGTCGGTGAGGATTTTCGGAAGTTTGTCGGGGCGGGCCATCGGTCAGAAACGAGCCGAGAACCGGGTCATGGGCGAGTGTAGACGGCCAACCCGCGCTCGGCCCGATTGTTACGGAACCCCCTCTTTCCGTGACGCATCCACATAAGTTGTAGCCGCCGCCGTCGAGAAACGTAATTCCGTTACGCATTCACAAATTTGGGGCAATTCTTCTTTCATCTTCGGGCCGCAGGCAGGGACGCCCAGTAGAGGCCTGTCCCAGCTGGGACAGCATCAGCGAGACGCCCCCAAGCAAGGACGCCCCCAAGCAAGGACTCACCTGAGTAAGGACGCCCCTGAATACAGAGCTTCTGTCTCTGATCACTTGAGGTCAGTCGTCGCCTGCGGACCATTGTTTTCATTGCTTGCTTCCATTGGCTGCTTTGTCACTTCTTGCCACACCACCGACAGGATTTAAGAGTTTGCCTCAGGCCTACGAGAACTGACAATGGAGATCCTGGAGTACAAGTCTTTCAAAGTCTGTCCGCCAGACTCTGGTACTTTGTCAAGGCCACGCGCCTCGAGGTTGCTGCCCCATGATGAAACTGGGGCAACTCCTCAAGCTCACAATGCTTTGTACCTCTCCCGTGGCTACTGTCTTTCCTGCTTCCTCGTTCGTCCTTGTCTGCCTCGCATTGTCTGATGCGGTTCCGATTTAGTCCTTCTGCCCTCCTCTGGCTTGCAATTCTCCTGCTGATGGCTTCGGATCCAGCTGAGGCCCAGGACAAAACCCCTGTGCTTCAATCAGTGGGAATGCTGCAGGCGAGCGACGTGTCGGCGCGCGTAGTTCAGAGGGCTCGGGCGTCGGTGATGGGCGCAAGCGGCACGGCGAAAGACGGCCCAATGGCAAAGTTGGGGATGGAGTTGGCGCTGGTGTATCACCAGAGCCGTATGAAAGGCGCTGCTGGCGTGCAGGCGCTTCGCGTGTCAGCCCGCCCGAAGGGAGCTGGTCCGAAAACAGAGGGCCTAAAGTCCACTGGCGGCAGCTCCGAAGGGGCGTTCCGCCGTCTCCAGGGTCACGTGCTGTCTCCCCTCTCGCTAGACGGGAGATCCGTACTTGTCAGCGCCATCGCTTCGGGCAACCCTGCGCGCCTGCTGGCAGACCTTCAAGCCCTGGGGCTTACAGGTGGGGACACGGCGGGGGCTGTGGTCTCGGGGCGGCTTCCGGTCGAGAAGCTCCGAGCGGCTGCCCAGGTGTCAAGTCTGCGCGGTATGCTTCCGGCTTATGCCCGGACACATGTAGGCAGCGTGGAGTCGGAAGCCGATACGGCACATGCTACTGTGGAGGTGCGAGAGACGAGGAATCTCGATGGAAGTGGACAAAAGATCTGTGCCTTGTCGGATAGCTATGACGCTCTCGGGCAGGCGAATCAAGACATCGATTCCGGGGATCTTCCGGGTTCAGACAACCCGATTGGCAACACAACGCCGGTGGACGTGGTGCAGGAGGGCGGAAGCGGCAACACCGATGAGGGACGAGCCATGCTTCAGCTGATTCACGACATTGCTCCTGGCGCCACGCTGGGGTTCCACACTGCTGTTGGCGGATTGGCGGTGTTCGCGCAGGGCATTCGGGACCTGGCCGACGCCGGATGCACCGTGATAGTCGATGACATCCGGTACAACACCGAGCCGTTTTACCAGAACGGTCCGGTCTCAAACGCGGTAAACGACGTAGCAAAGAACGAGGGCATCCCCTATTTCACGTCTGCAGGAAACGACGGGCAGAACTCTTACGAGGCGCCGTTCCGAAATTCAGGGGAGCCGGGGATCCTCGACAGCTCGTCTGTGGCGCATGACTTCGATCCGTCGAGCGAGACGGACACCCGCCAGGAGATCACCCTCGAGGCCGGGGGCAATTTTCGTATCTTCGCCTTTCAGTGGACCGACCCCTCGTCCATCGTCAGCGGCTCGGAGGGGGCCGATACGGACATCGACGTGGCGCTGGTCAACGAGGCGGGCACCGTCGTTGCCGAATCCAGCAGCGACAATATCGCAACTGGCGTCCCGCTTGAAAGCATCGACTATACCAACGAGACAGACAGTGTCCAAACCCTCAACCTGGCGGTTGAGAAGTTTGCTGGGCCCGATCCGCAGGAGATCAAATACGTGTACAGCGGCAGAGGATATGCTATTCAAGAGTACGACACGCTTGGGCCCACGGTGTACGGGCACCCGGTGGCAGAGAGGGCCGTGGCGGTAGCGGCTGCTCCCTTCTTCAACACCGCCGCGTACAATCCAAATCTATCGTCGGCGACCCTGGAGTCCTTTTCGTCGAAGGGGGGGATTCCGCTGCTCTTCGACCAGGACGGGCAGCGTCTGGCCACGCCCGTGGTCCGGCAGAAGCCGGACGTGACGGGTACAGACGGAATCGATAACACCTTCTTCGGAACAGACATCCCGGATACGGCTCTCGGCGGGCTCGACTCCGACCCGCACCCTAACTTCTTTGGCACCTCGGCAGCGGCCCCAAACGTTGCGGCTATCGCCGCCCTTGTCCAGGAAGCACGCCCCGAAATGGCACCGGCCGGGGTGTACGACCGTCTGGAGTCGACCGCAGCGGACGTAACCTCGCGCCAGCGGCGGGACGGAGCGTTTGTCGCAATTCCCGACGGGAAGGGTGTAGATTCGTGGAGCGGGCACGGGTTCGTACGCGCCGATCGTGCTGTGCCGGAGATCGCGAGCGGGCACCCGTCTGATCTGGTGGCCACAGCAGACACAGGTGCAGTCCGCCTCGCGTGGGTCGGGCCCGACGCGCCGGATTTGGGCAGTTACCGCATCTACCGGTCCACCGCCCCGATTGACTCGGCGGCCGGACCCTCCGGCCTGGTGCCGCTGGACAGCACCAACGCTGGAGACACCACATACGTCGATACCAGTGCGACCCCGGGCACGAAGTACCACTACCGGGTGACGGCCGTGGACACCGCCGCCAACGAGAGCAGTTTTTCGGGAGAGGCAAGCGCCACGCCCCGCGAGGAGACGCTCGTCTCCATTCGGAATCAAACTGCCGCTCCCTTGGGGGCGGTCGACGTCTCAATCGGTGCAGAGAATTTCCTCCAGGTCGAGGCCTTTTCTCTGGTCATCGACTACGACCCGAGCGTTTTGTCTTTCTCCGGGGGGGACCTGCAGACGGAGGACCTGATCTCCGACCCCATCCGGGCAAGCTTTGCGGCAGCCCGGCTGGAGCCGGGAGAGCTTCGGGTTTCGTGGTCCGACTCGACCGGAGCCAACCCGATCGACCTGGAAGAGGGGACGCTCTTCACGATTGCGTTTGACGAGTTTTCTGGGGACTCGACCGAAGTTACGTTCCGGCCCGGGAGTGAGGTTGGAGGCATTGACGGGAATTCCGTCGGCGCGGCCTTCGAGGGAGGCACCGTCGCCCCGACCCCAGGAGTTCCTATCTCCGGGACCGTCGCCTACCCGAGAGAGGGGGGCGCTGGGCTTACCGGCGGGCGAAGGCTGAGCGGCGTTCCTGTCGAGCTAGTATCGGTCGCGTCCGGAAAGGTGGTCGCAACGGATACGACCGGTGGGGACGGCACTTTCAACACCACCGTTCAGGTCGGCAGGTACGTCGCTCAGGCCCGGCCCGGCGAGGCCTTGGGCATACCGAGCAGTGAGATCAACGCCACAGACGCGATCCGGACCGTCAGGGCCTTCACCGGAGCCTCTCCTCTCGCTAACGCCTTCCAGCGTGAGGTGGCTGACGTCAACGACAACGGGTCGATCAATGCTACTGACGCCCTGCTGATGGCCCTCTTCTTCAACGACCCAGGTGGGACGACCTTTGCGGCCGGGGAGTGGGCCACTACCAGCGATACGGCCGACGTCAGCGATGGTAGCGACGCAAGGGTCGTGATGCGGGCCGCCGCCTACGGGGATGCCAACCTCAGCGGGGCCGAGCAGGAGTCCACCGGCATAGTGGCTACCGCGGGTGCCCAATTAGGTGACCCATCAGGTGGCCCATCAAGTGGCAGTGCCTCTTTGAATGCCTCTTCGGGAGCTTCTTCTGGCGCCGGTCAGGATGTGCGCCAGGAAGGCAGCCTGCGCAGCGTCGAGACAGGGGGCACCTTTGAGGTACCAGTGCGTCTCAATCGTAGCGTCATCCTCGGCGCATACAGCCTGCAGGTCGAGTTTTCTTCCGACAAGACTTCCTTTGAGGGCGTGGTGGTCGAGAGCGGCGGTGAGGCAGATGTGAGCCGAGACGTAATGAGTACGGTCAAGAGTGATACAGTTCGGCTCAGCTGGTTCGACCGAAGCGGGGAAACGCCGATGAAGCGAAGCGCCGGGACGCCGCTGGTGACGCTCCGCTTCAGGGCGGCCAGCAGCGTAGAAGAAGGGACGGTTTTCAGTCCGGAAGTCACTGATGGGGAGCTCGCAGGCCCCAATGCCCAGCCGCTTGCAGGCGTCGAGGTGTCGGCTGGGGGTGTGGAGATCGGCTCAGCCTTGCCAGAGGAGTTTTCTCTGGAAGCCAGCTATCCGAATCCAACCCGCGGCCGGACCACAGTCGAGATGAACCTACCGAGCCAAGCGTCCGTCAGGATCGAGATTTACAACGTGCTTGGCCAGCGGGTACAAACCGCCAAGCAGCTGGTGAGGGCCGGAACGGGCCAGACGGTGCAGGTAGACGGCTCTGGGCTTGCGTCCGGGCAATACTTCTACCGGGTAAGGGCAGACTTAGAGACAGGCACCGCAGAGGAAACCGGTCGGCTGACGATTCTGCGGTAGCGCCACAACTCTCCCAATGCTTTTCCCCGGATGCTCTGATCTCGCATGCCCGCTGTTATCTCGCATGCCCGCTGTTAAAGTGTCCTAGTCGCCGCCAGGGCACTTGGCCTCTACCTGGACGGGAATGGTCTCGACCCGACGGAGACGCCCGCTTGGGCCCTTCTTGCCGGCCTCCGCATCCTCGGCTGCTCCGGTTCCAACCACCTGAAGCGACGCCTCTGAAAGGCCTCTCTCCTCATAGAAGGCAGCCACCGCCTCCGCCCGGGCCTCCGACAGTGCCTGCGGGGACGGCTCTCCCGGCGCGGCAGTTCCCTCGATTCGGGCCTCCAGGTTCCGGCACTTCCGAAGCACATCAGCGTTCTCCCGGAGCTCTGCCAGCGCCTCATCCTGTAGTTCGCTGGTGCCGCGGGCAAACGTGACGGCATTTAGCTCCTGAACGGTTCCGCAGACCGCCGGCCGCTGGACCCGGACGGTTACCGAGTCCCGGGCGGTGCCCTGCTCGTTGGAAGCGATTAGGCGGGCAGTGTACTCACCCGGGTCTCCGTAAACGTGGGTCACCGGTTCTCCCGGCGCCCCGCCTGTCGCCGTGGTCCCATCGCCTAGCTGCCAGGCCCGCTCGATCGGGCGGTCTCCCTCCACGGTCGCCTCGAAGCGAACCGTATCACACTCCGCGGCTAAGCTGGGCCGGGCGTCGATCGAAGCAATCATGGCCGGCTCCGGCCTCGGCGCTGCGGTAACCGAACAGGACGCTTCCGCCGTTCCGGCTTCGCTTCGGGCAGTGGCGACCACCTCATAAGTGCCCGGGCGCCCGTAGGCATGAGAGACCGTTTGGCCGGAAGCCGACCGGCCATCGCCGAACCTCCACCGGACCTCCACCGGCCGGGTCATCTCCTCGGCGTTGAGGCGGGCGGAAAACGAGACCGATGTCCCCACTTGCGGCTCCGTTGGGCACTCCAGCCCCAGCACGCGAGGAGGCGTCTTCTCGGACCTGAGTGTCCGCCGGACCCCCACGGCTGGAAAGTCGCTCAGCGCGTCAACCGGAGTAGAAGTCTCAATGCCGTCGGCGGCCTCGTCGTCGATCACGACGCTGGACCGCATCTCCAGAAAGAGAGACGTTCGGTCGCCAACGGCAACATCGATCCCGACCCCAACCGAGGGTCCAATGCCAGTCCTACGCCCGCCGAGGACGGCAGCCAGCCCCCCGCTGAGGTACGGAGCGACAGTCCAATCCTCGGCTTTAAGCGTGTACCGGCCCAGTGCCTCAATCGTATGGCGCACCGTGCCAAGGTCGCCACCGCTCCCTGGAGGGCCATCTTGAGTCGTGAAGGGCCGCCCGTGGATGAACGCGTACTGCCCGAAGCGGTAGGCCAGTCCGGCGCTGAAGGCTGGGGAGAGCCGGTAGCCCAATTCTCCGGACAGAGAGTACGGAAAAACGCCCCCATCGGTAAACCGCTCGGTGTCGAACAGAAAGTCGCGTCTGTCGGTGACCGCGTCGGTGCCGGGCTTCCCGTCGGCATCGCCGGCGTAGTCGGTGATAGATGCGCCGGCGCCGATGTAAAAGACGTCTCCACTGCGCTTGTCCTGCGCCTCTACCTGTCCACCTGGGGCAAGGCATCCGACCAGTAGAATGGCAGTGAAGGCAGATAGCACCTTTGAAAGCATCCCTTGCTTCCTGCTGTGCCTTCTCCGGAGCGGGGAGGTGAGATGAGCCAACATGTGGGAGAAGGGTTGTTGTAACAAAACGGCGGAAGCTACTCTCAGCTATGGCACAGGCTGTGCACTGAAGGTGTGGAAAATATAAGTCTAGTATAGTAATCTTTTAGATCGGACCTATCTGATCCTTACATTTTGCACGACTGCTCTTAAGCCCTTTGGGTGACTTCGAGTTCGAGCATACATGCTACAAGCGTGCAGAGACCTTTCAGAAAGGTGGCCTTTTCAAAGGCGGCTCCCCGGTGGAGCTCTCCCGATAAAGTGAACAGCCGAAGTCTTTCATTCAGCGACAGGTGCATTCAGCGACAGGTGCATTCAGCGACAGGTGCATTTAGGGACAGGTACCCCAGCGGCAGGTGCTCGTGATTCCTCCGGTGCCAAGTGTTCTTCCAGGTGATGGCGTTTTCGTGCGGCGCATGTGGTTAAACTGGCTCTAGTTTACAGGAAAAACAAGCCTCCTGCGTCCCAACTTCAGTTGGTCGACCCGGTAGTCTGGCTTTTCGGTCGTGCTTCAGACCACACTTGCAGATTCAAGCAGATTCCTTCTTTCCAGTCCGAAAAATTGTGGAATGTAAAAGCCAAAGTGACTATTCTTTCTCGATCAAGGTACCAAAAATATCTCTCCCAAACACACCCTTTTGCCGTGAGTCGGACTATTCTCTCTTGCTTTCTCGTCTTCTGCCTCAGCGGCATCATCTCACTTCCCGTTCATGCTCAGGTAGACCGTCCCGACGATACCTTCTACATCAAGGCTGGAGGGGGGATTGCTGACTACACCGGCGACGCAACCGGTACCACAGGAATTGGGGACCTGTTTGAAACTGATAAGTTTGACGATGGGCCCTTTCCGTACGCAATTGTTGGAGAACTTGGCTACCAGACGAGCCCGTCGTTTGGAGTTGGTCTGGGATATCAGCTGGGCCAGTATCCTCTGGCTGATAACCGCCAGGACGAGTTCGGCGGATCAATCGGCACCGTCCGCCACACCGTGCAATTGCTTGGGCGATACACCCTGAAGCCCAACGACTGGACCGTCGCCCCCTACGTGGATGGTGGAGTCAATGCATCGTTCGGGGGAGAAAGTGCTGGGGCTGGGTATTCCGTAGGAATTGGGCTTGATGCGGCAGTGAGCAGCCGCACTTCTCTCTTTCTCGAGGGCCGATTCAACGCTGTCTTTGGGGACGAAGCGGTAGATGGAATTGACGGAAGTGCGTCAGGTGACGCCCTGAATCCACTCCCGGTAGCAGGCCTGAAGGTAAGCTTCCAATCTGCCACCACGCCCCCTCGGGTGCTTTCTGTAGATGGGCCAACAAGCATACAGGCGGGCGAATCGGCCACGTACACGGCGTCGATTAACGAAGGAGAAGCCACCCGCCCGCTGTCATATAACTGGCAATTTGGAGACGGTGGTGGAGGCTCCGGCTTGATGGCCTCTCACACGTACGGAGAGCCGGGCACATACACGGTCACGTTTGACGCGAGCAACAGAGCAGGCGAGGCCAGCGAATCGATCACGGTAGAGGTTACTGCGCCCCCGGAGCCTGCTCAGATCACGTCGATCAATGCCAATCCAAACCCGGTAGACGAGGGTGAGGCAGTTCGCTTCAGCAGCAACGTGCAGGGCGAGACGCCCCTTTCTCGTGAATGGAGCTTCGGGGACGGTTCAACTGCAATGGGAGAGACGCCGAGCCACACTTACGAAGAGCCCGGCGAGTACACGGCACGTCTTCAGGTCTCCAATGAGGCGGGGGAAGACTCCCGCACGGTCACGGTTCGTGTCAACCAGGTGTTGCCAGCGATCTGCACCACGGTCGACGAGCTCAACTCATCCTTCTTCGAAAACAACTCGAGCACGCTCACCGAGGAAGCGGAAGGCAGTCTGCAAGAGAATGCCGATATCCTCTCCCAATGCCCGAACCTCACGGTACGCGTAGAGGGCTTTGCTGCGCCTGGCGAGCGGAACTCCGAAGCGCTCTCAGAAGACCGCGCAGAGTCAGTCGCGGACTTTTACGAGGATAACGGCGTCTCCGGGGGGCAAATTCAGACCAGCGGAGAAGGAGAGGTGGAGGGCGTGACCTCGAAGAAAGGTGGAGCGCAGCAATATCGCCGTGCCGACTCCATTCCAGAACGAGAAGGCAGCGACATTTGACTTCTCCCCCGGCTAAAGCCGGAGGATTCTCCTGCGGGCTTCTCTGCCCTTATCCCACGGGTCTGCATTCCTGCCTCTGAGAGCCTGTCGGCTCTGTGGAGGTCTTACGCGAACTCGCCGGGTTACACCGTTGCGGTTTGCACCGCATGTGCGGTCGGTACCGCACACCAGTAGGCGAAGCCATGACGGACCGTTTAGGTCCTTCGCCAGCTACTTGGAGAGGAGACACCGACGGTTGTCGCGTGTCGTCCTGCCCGAGATACTTCTGTCGGATGTTGGCGGCACCTACGATGTCTCTGTGTCCTTCGAACCCACACGAGCAGATATACTCTCTGCCGTGTGGCTTATGCCTGCTCCCGCAGGACGGGCAGGTTCGTCGGTCATAAGTGATCGATCACTCTCGTTTCGTTCTCAGTTGGAAACGAAGTGTAGGAGAGGGGCAGTTCTGTGTCAAGTGCAGAACGAAATCAAGTGCAGAACGAAAACAGAGCGGTCGGACGCGACGCCGAGGCGCCGAGCCGCCCAGTTGCGCCGTCATGAAAGGTCCATACACCTCCCCCGGTGCACCTTTCTGACAGGAACCCACCCCCTATGCTCGCGCTTCCCCCCGGCCCGAAAGAGACCCGGGGTATAATTATAATACCATTCGCGTCCGTGGCCGCGACCCCTGAAAATCCCCAAATTCGAAGGCGTGTCCCTCCGTCTTCTCGAAAACGGTAAGCTTCGGGTTGGGACGAAATTTGCCTACCATCCTCAGCGTGAAATCAAGCCATGTGCGGCTCTCATAGGCGCCAAAGGCTGATTTCTTCTGGTTTCGGGTTGCCGCCGACGCAAAGAATAGCCGCGCCCCCAAATTTCCACGTTTGACATCTCCCTCCCCGAAAACTCCAGAATTTTGGAGATTTGCGGAGGGCCGCGGAGAAGACGAGACGTGCCTATCCCGCTGTGGTCTGCAGCCGTCTTCGCTCCTGTGAGAGCAGCTTTTGAAAGGGCAGCTTCGAGAAGGGCAGCCCCGGTCTCACTGGTCCCAGCTTTTCAGATCCGGGTAGCCGGACAGCAAAACGGTCGGGTGAACGCCAAGACTAATTCCGACCTGCACGACCGACCCGAGTGACGGGGCGGGCCGCTCGCGGATGAACGTGTTGAGCGTCGATCGAGAGATGCCGGTCACCGACGAGAGCTAGTCGCAGGTAACCCCCAGATACTGGTAGATGAGATCGAGATTTTTTCCGAAGACCGCCGCTCCATCGACACCGGCGGCCTGAGGGGAGGCTTTCCGGGCCCGGGCGTTTTCGAGCTCGGCCCGGCTGCTGAGTTCAGCGGCCTCCTCGACGGTCGCTTCAAGGGTGTCGATACGGTTGCAAAAGGGCCTGGAACGCCGTGCGGAGGCGCTGCCGGCCGGCCGCTGCGCTTCGCTCGTGGGCGCGCTTAATCTGCTCGATTTTCTTCGCGGAAAGCTCCGCGGAGGGGTCGGGTGGGCCGTCCACGTCGAGCAAGGCGGTCAGCAGACAGGAGGCGCCTCGTTGCAAATCGTCGCCATGAGAAGACCGGCGGGATGACGAGCAGCAGAAAAAACGTATGGAGTCTTGAGAAAAGCTAAAAGCAACGTGCAGAGAACGGCCCTCCGATCTGTCGTCGCGGGGGAGACGTGCAAGAACGGGTGCTCATTCCAGTGCGTCGAGCACTTCCGCCGGGCGGTAGGCCGTCAACGGACCGTCTCGAAAATCGTCTGGGTTCCGCGTCACGACGCCCTTGGCGCCCGCTTGCGCCCCGGCGGCGGCGATGTACTCGTCCTCGAAATCCGCGTCGTCGGGGGCGTCCAGCGCGTCGGACAGGGCCGACCATCCCATCCGTGCGAGACCAACGACCGTCGAGAGATACTCGAAGAGAGGACGAGGATCGATGCCGTAGGTGGCGGTCGACACGTACCAGCACGTGGTGATCGAACTGGGGGTCATGATGCCGTCAATATCGCCCCGCTCGGCGTGGACCAGGAGTTGATTGGCCGTGTCGTGATGCGCACGGCTCTGCACGGCGGCGTCGATCAGGATGTTTGTGTCGAACAGGAGGCGCATGGGCAATTTTAGGTGTGCTTTTCGGTGGCGGCCTTAATGAACTGCCGCTCGTCCTCCGTCCAATTGCCTTTCGGTTCGTCGAAGGGAGCCTCCTCTGGGGGCGCTCCGATCCGCTCCTGGACCTTCTTCAACCGGGGAGTAAGAGCGGTGTCCGACTCGGGGTGCTCGTCGGGCGAGTCCTTTCCGCTCAGGAGCCGGAAGTAGTCCTCAACGAGGGTCGACAGGGATGTGCCGCGCTCTCGGGCGATTTCCTTCGCCTGCTCCTTTACGTCCTCGTCCATGCGCAGGGTGAGCTTGGACTTCATGGTGGGACCGGAATTGTACGTCATGTTGTCTCGATATTGACGTACTTTCGCTGCATGGCTCGGTTTCGTACTACGCGGCTGCGCTCCACGAGGTGCCAGAAGAGCGTCCGGGGGCGAGGGCGCCGCCCACAGCCGTGTGGAGCTCCTTCTCAGGCGCGGCGTCGAAGTGGCCGAGGAGCGTCCCGAGCCGGTGGGTGTCGGGGGCGTCGAGCAGGGAGCGGGCCAGGCCCAGCGTGTCGGCGAAGCGGAGGTCGATCCCATTGAGACCGAGGCGCTCGGCCCTGTAGGTGACGAACCGAAAATCGAACTGCAGATTGTGGCCCACGACCACCCCCGCCTCCAGGCGGTCGATGAGGCGCGGCAACTGCGCCGCCACGGCGTCGTCGTAGGGCGGGGCTTCGTTGCTGCGCCAGTCAAACCGGATGCCTTGCCTGTCACTTTCAGCGTTAAGTGGCACTTTGGCGGCCAAAACCTCCCGTATTCCAGCAAAACGGCAGAATTTTTGCGCGCTAAAAGTGCGAGAGCGAAATTCACAGGGCCCACCAGGCCGTAAATTGCGCCGGGCGGAAATTTTCCCAGTCTTGAAACTTCCCGCAGGCCGATTCCTGAAGCAGGACCGAACCTGCCTTCCGGGCGTTTTAGAAGACGGATGTTTCAGAGACGGCTATAGAAGACCAACGTCTCCAGAAGAGATGGTTAAATACGACAAGGTCACGGTCCACTTCACGGGTGACAGGGAGCCAATGGTGGTCGAGCAGGTCACAGAGCTCGCCAAAAGCCACTTCCCCGGGAGCGGTAAGCCAGCTCTCCAAATCATTGACGCGCCGCTTGAGCCGACAGGTGGTGGTCTCTTCGACTTGGAGCTCAATCTTGCCGACCCTTCCGAGATTGATCACCTCGTGCTACAGGAAGGGGAGGAAAAACGTGTTGCCCGCTTAGAGGAAGTTTTTCCCCAGTGGGACTGGTAGTCGCATCGGCAATTTCCAGCAGCACCGATCTCGCAGCAAAGACATCTGCAGCGGAAAGATCCTCCAAGCACGTCGGAGGATGCCACTGTGTCTCTCTTGGAAGAAAGTCGCCCGGCTCATATCCGGACAGAGAGGACTCCGATGAAAACAGGTTCGTGGTCACCGCACGCCTTCCGCAGTACAATCCATTCCCGGCGGTACAGCCTTCTGTCCCAACTGGGACAGGTCTCCGTTCTCCCTCCTCGCCACTACTTTGGCCCGCCAGATGCCTGGACTGCAGCGGCCATGAACCGATTGGCCTGCTCCTTCAACCACCGAACCAGCACTGGGCGCCACTCCTTTTCGCCACGAGAAGAGTCCTGGAGGGTCTGTTCCGGGTCGGTGGCAATGCGGGACAAAAATGCGTCTCGCTCCTTTCTCGTTAACTCTCTGGTCGTCTCTTCTAGAAGATTCCGGAGGGGCGCTGGCAGATCCTGGCTCAGCCCTCCACGTACGGCCCTAGGCCGATCTTCTGCGCTTCTCTCCGGGCCAGATGGTTGGGGCGCCCCGAATGGCCGGGAGCGTGCCGGGTGCCTCTGAGGAGTTGACCGCCTCTGAGGAGCTGTATTTGAGGAAGGGCGAAACCGCTCAGGCAAATCGCGGGTCTTGACGACTCTCAGATCGAAGCTCATTGTCTCGTCAAAGCTCGTTGTGCTGGTCGGTGGGGTTTATTGGTAACGGCAGATCTCTAGTGGTGACAGATCTCCAGTGTAGGGGCTCTGCGTACAGCCCTTTGTTTTCGAACTCCTTCCGGCGCGCATGCAGTTGAGAACGTAGGGCCCAAAACCCTGCCGGCGAAGCGCCCAGTCAGGGCAAGGAGAACAGCGGAAGCTGTGCGGCCGCTGGCAGTAGTCCTGCTGGAAGGCAGCGGGGCCCTACCCCAGCTCACTGGAAGTGACATCACTGGAAGTGACATTACCGGAAGTGACATCACTGGAAGTTGAACAGGAGGGAGAACCGGAGGGTGTTGGCCAGGGGACTGCTGTCATCGGAGGTGTACAGGTAGGAGACGTCCACCCCCACGATGTTGTACCGCAGCCCGGCCCCGAACGTCAAAAACTGCCGGTCCCCGTTGTCCGGGTGCTCGTAGTAGTACCCCGTCCGAAGCGCAAACAG
>Ga0207753_1000114_pt1 | contig 31188 bp, 27 predicted proteins | sample PonA233FremontCA_2_FD_187273 | JGI IMG/M metagenome (GOLD analysis project Ga0207753, IMG submission 187273) | Salt pond sediment microbial community from Fremont, CA, USA - Pond A23 Sediment 3 (SPAdes) | ecosystem: Environmental > Aquatic > Non-marine Saline and Alkaline > Saline | place: USA... | reverse complement strand
CTTGCGTGACTGCAATCGCCTCGACGGCGGGGATATCGAGATCATCTGCGACACCACGACGGGTAGTTTCGCCTTTCAGATACTCGATTGTCGACATAACAACTGGAGCGAGAGCCGCCTTGCCGTGTCGGTCGACAAAGAGTTCGAGATCGTCGTCGACACTCGTCGCCCCATACACGGCGATAAGGACCGGGCCGAGTTCGATGGTCGTTTGACCCGTCCAGTTACCGCTTACCGTTTCAGCACGCCAGAGTGACGACCCGTTTTCGTACCCGTCCAGTTCGGTTGCGATTCCCAGTTCTGCCAATGTATTGGCGTATTTGTAGGCTGTACTCTTCGAGAGCTCTTGACGATCACGAACAGCACCGACCGTCGTTGGCGAGTTGATCAACAGGTCAGTGTAAAACCGTGCGAGCTCAGGCGTTCCCAACAGCTCCTGGATAACGAAGAACCGATGTGCTGTATGTCCAGCATCCGGTGACTGTGTGGAGGTCGGTGCTTTCGACATAGTGTATAGTTCGCGGAGTATAGACTAAAGGGTTTCCACGAGTGGTTGCTAACCAATCGATAAAGCATATTCTGGCTGTCAATATGGCTGTTCTCAGACCCCTGAATTCGACCGCCTCACGCCTCAAAGGACGATTCGTTCGATAGTCGACCCAGCGCCTGCAGCGCCCATAGCAGATTTTCGGGTCATAATCGCAAGACTGCGGTGGGAATTCTATCCGCAATGTTGCAATGTCTGTGCTTTCGTTCCATAGCCAAACGGTGAGTGATCGCGACCGACTCTCACCGAAGGCAGAAAAACAGTGTCCTATACTCAATTTGATAAATAGAGCCATGCAAGATATAGAGACTGTATACATCAGTTCCCTAACCGGACGAAGACCCGCGCACAAGTATACGCTCCAGCAGAGCAAACATTTGGAACACCGGATTTGATCGGTGTTTCCGGGTGGGTTATCAGTTACGTAGCCGGAACGACAAGAGTTCGAGTCGACGCCGTTCCGAATACCCCACCTCCAGAATGACGAGTGCGAGAAAGATTCCGCCGACGGAGTAGAGCATCGCCGGCTGGGTTCGGAGATAGTGCCAGAGGATCAGCGGGAGGAACGCGAGGGTTCCCACGAGCCCGATACCCGGTATCACCGGGGATCGGTCGATTTCGGAGTCTCGAAGACAGATGTAGTTGACTGTCCCGAAGACGAGGGCGAACGCGATGGAGGCGAACGACGTGATTTCCTCGAGTGTTCCCAGTGCGGTGAAGACGGCTGTGAGGCCGGCGATGATGATCAAACTCCACGTGGGTACCCCGTTCTTGTTTCGGAACGAGAACGCCTGTGGCAATACGCCCGCATTCGCTACCTTGTGTGTAAGTCGTGCCGTGCCGAACAGCGTTGCGTTGATCGCCGACGTAGTCGAAAACAGCGCAGCGATTGCGACGAGAACGAACGCAATCCGCTGAATCAGTGGATCGGTAAAGAGCATGCTCGCCGCAACGGCGAGGACTGTCTCTTTGGACTGGCGTATTTGCTCGGGGGGTAATATTGTCGTCGTCACGAACGCAACGAGAACGTAGATTACCGTTGATATAGCGATCGAGATGTAGATTCCCTTTTCCATGGTGTTGAGGCCGCCTTCAATGTCGGTGTACTCGTAGGAGAGTAGCTGGAAGCCCTCAAAGGAGACGAATATGGCCCCGATGCTTACGATTGGTGCGAACAGACCTTTATCGAAGAGACCACCGACGAATGGCTGGGCGCGGTGACCGATGAAGATGGCCCAGAGACCAATAAGTCCGAACACGAAGAGAATGGCTACCTTGGCATAGACGAGGATGTCCTGAGACTCGCCGCTCTCGCGCACGCCCATGAGATTGACCCCGGTGAACATGACGATGATGCCGATCGATAGCGCTTCTCGCAGCCACGTGTCGGACGTCCCCACGAGAAGATCCGCCGCGAACGATCCGAACGCGAAGGCGTACATCGCCATGGTTCCAACGTAGCCCACAATCAACGTCCATCCGACCAGTCCTGCGACGTTCTCGTTGCCGGTGTAGTGTTCGATGAATGTGAACGAACCTCCCTCTTCGTCGAAGTGGGCTGTGAGCCGCGAATACGAGTATCCAGACGCCATAGCCACTCCCCCAGCGATCAGATACGCAAGGAACGCGGCATTCCCGGCGATTTCGGCAGCAACTCCGAGTACCGCGAAGATGCCACCACCGATGAGCCCGCCGACTCCCATGGCGACGACCTCTCGGAGACCAAGTTGTTCCGACATAGCCGATGTAAGATTTCGATTACAGCGTCAAAATATCTGTCCGCTCGATCCGTAAACGCTGTGGAAGACTGAAAATCACGAGGAGATGGGCGGTTCAAACGACGACTCCCTCACCACGTGTTCAGGCCGCTACTTCGAGCAATGGAGGCAGAAAAGTGCCCTGACAAACACAAATATCTCCGAACAATTGCTGAATCGATGGGACAACACGTCTGTGGCGTCCGAGTGAGTCTCCAGTGTCACACCAAATCCGACAGTGAACAGCGGATCTCTTTCGGGGAGAGCCGACAGGAGAGTTATACTTCAGGCGGTCGTAGCAACTCACATGACGACCGAGACCACGAAACTCGATACCCGAGCGTTCGGACTGGCGTGTGGACTTCTCTGGTCGGGGGCCGTCATAATACTCGGAATCACTGCCCGGTTCGGTTGGGGAAAACGGTGGCAGCGATTACTCGCTGACGTCTACCGGGGCTACGACGAAACCACCTCGGGCTTGATGATCGGCGCCATCTGGGCCTTCGTGGATGGACTATCCGGCGGATACACCTTCTCTTGGCTCTATAATCAGCTTCGACACTGATTGGAGGTGGGTGAGCAGCATCTGATCGTCAGCGAGCACATCGGGACTGAGCGGCTATCGACCGACGATTCTTCAGTCACTATCGGCTATCAAAGCTCTCCGAAGAAAGCGGGTGCTGAATATGCGCCCTGTGTTCAGCAGTCATCAGGTCGATGTCTAAGCCAACTGGCAGAAGATCAAATGCTGCATACAGAGGTTAGATCCAGCACAGGAATGTTTGATTTGTGTCTGATAGTCATCACACTCTGCTGTATAGCGGGCGCGGACGTGTCAACGTGATGGGGCGCTTTCGAGGAGCCGTAGTGGACTCTCGGAGAGTTTCCGAGCAACATCTCCTCGGGTTACGGCCCTCTACAACACTCAAGCCATGCTAAGTGTCTCTGGAATTCATAAGGGACCTTCATTACGTTTCGAGGCGTATTAGCAGTGAGGATTCGAACACAGTACTGTTCGTTTTCTGGAAGTACCATGACTAACTACGACGTATTGCGGGAGTTCGAAACGGGAATCACAAACGAGCAGCTGGAGCAGGCGGTCGAAAGTTCGGGCGAAGTCATCGAGGAACTCCGAACTAAGGGGGTACCGATGTCGTATCTCGGCTCCCAGACGTTCCTCAATGAGGATGGATCGATCGGCGCGACGGTGTGTCGGTACGACGCAGACTCTGAAGCGACGCTCCGCGAACACAGTGAGCGGGCCGGTCTTGCTGTGAGCGATATCTTCGTGGTCGGCCCCCCACACGCTGGGATGGCCCCGAAGACCGGCGTCACGTCGAAGTCGGACTGAAGCACTGAATACACGTAGAGAGACAAAAATTATGACATCATCACCGGGGTATAACACCGTTGGCCTGAACTCCAGAATCGATGCCCCGACTCTCACCCGACTAAATGCCGTTATACTCGGTCGTGACAATATCTCTGGCTGACTGATTCTAATAGACCCACCCCCGAAATGAAAGCTAGATAGTATGAAATCATATTGAATATCAACCGACACTGCATGTTGCGTTTGATATCGAGTAGTTACAGATACTCGGGCTAGCCTGTTCCATTCCGTTTTCAAGCATTCTCGAAAGTGATCCAACTACTCAAGAGATTGTTTCGACAAACTCCAGTTACCGATGTCTATTGTGGCACTGTCTAGTTAAGCCAGTTTGAGAAGTAAGCAGTTCATGGGTTGAGTTGTTCATGCTGTCGCCAGAACTGCTCAGAGAGACGTTAGATACGGTAAATCTTGAATGTTGGGAGCGAGAGCGGACGGCCACGCCCGTCAGGGCGTCCCCAGAAACCGGCGGTTTCCGGTGTGCCCACAAGACGCGAGCGTCTTGTGAAGGCCGTGTTTCTCGTCGATGGCTTCGGCTATCAGACTGCCCTTGCTCGATTAGGATTGAGCGGTCGACGTGGCTATACAGACCGAAACCTGATCGAAAACGGTTTCAAACACTCAACATGCGGATCGACCGCTTCCATAGTTCGTGGGTGGGCAGTCGGTCGAGCGTTCGCCGCTGGTGTTCGCAGTTCGCACCGTAGTATAACCGCCAGCGACCGCATCAATCGCTAGATGATCGACCGCCAGCTGAGGAGGTCGCTAACTAGACAGTGCCATCCTAGTTATCTCTTAGAGCTGTCTATACGCCTTTTTGGGCAAACCGACTGTTCGGGAACGACAGGTAAATTCGGTTCCCACGTAGTTTCGATTTGCGGCCCATCGCTGTCGGGCGATTGGCTCCGCAACTGTGACTCCGATTAGATGGACACGATCCAGTCGCGGTCCAGATGAGATGCCACCCTCAGTGCACACATAGTTATTTTTCTCAGGAGACAGTTGATCGACTATGTCGACCGAAGACGAAGCCGACACCGGGTTCGACTGTCCGGTGTGCGGCGAAACCTTCGATACCGAAGTCGAGCGGGACAAACACCTCATACAGAACCACCCCGACTAACCAACGCCTGCGAGCGGCTGGCAGCGAGCGGACGGTCGGCTCGGACCGATTAGCTCGCCCACGTCGGGAGCTGAGTAAGGTCGATACCCCAAATCAGCGGGAGCCATGTTAAGGCGAGCGCGATGACCAGCAGGATGCCGATGATGTTGAGCCCGAAGCCGGTTTTGGCCATCTGTGGCATCGTAATGTATCCCGTGCCGAAGACGACAGCGTTCGGGGGTGTCGCAACGGGCAACATAAACGCGAACGACGCGGCGGTTGCCGCACCGATCATGATTCCGTACGGGTGAATCGCGAGCCCGACCGCGAGCGAGGCCATAATCGGCATCAACATCGCGGTGGTCGCCGTGTTCGAGGTAACTTCGGTCATAAAAATCGTCAACAGGACCACGACAGCCATGACGAGCACGATCGAGACACCCTGTAGACCGCCGAGCAGACCGCCGATCCACTCGGCGAGTCCGGTTTGCTCGAACCCGGCAGCAATGGAGAGCCCGCCGCCGAAAAGTAAGATGATCCCCCACGGAATGTTGACGGCGGTCTCCCAGTCGAGCAGGAAGGTAAAGGAGCCGTCCGCCTCACGAGCAGGGATCAAAAACAGAACCAGCGCCCCGGCAATCGCGATCATACTGTCGGCGATCCCGGGAATGATGGGTTGGAGAACGAACGACCGCGTGATCCACGCAACTGCAGTGCCAGTGAAGACGACGAGGACGAGTTTCTCCTCCCGGGTCATTGCTCCGAGTGCATCGATTTCCTCGTCGATGATCTCCATCCCGCCGGGTAAGGTGTCCATATTCGGCGGAATAACGAATCGGGTAACGTACACCCAAATGATGATGACGCCGAGGGCAGCGATCGGCACGCCGTACAGCATCCACTGTGCGAACGAGATCGTTTGGTCGAACGTCTCGTTGATCGCGCCGACCAACACGAGATTTGGCGGCGTCCCGATAATCGTTCCGACACCGCCGACCGAGGCCGCATAGCCGATACAGAGCATCAACGCCGTGCCGAAATTGAACGTGCCCTGTTCGGTAGGGATGTCCGCGCCGGTACGGTCGACGATATCGCTGGTCTGGAGGATGACTGCGAGTCCGATCGGCGTCATCATCATCGCGGTCGCCGTGTTCGAGACCCACATCGAGAGGAACGCCGTCGCGATCATAAAGCCGAGAATGATGCGTTTCGGCCCGGCACCCACCACGCGGATCGTCCGCAGGGCGATGCGTCGATGGAGTTCCCACCGTTGCATCGCCATCGCAATGAAAAATCCGCCCATAAAGAGGAAAATCAGGTCGTTGGCGTACGGCGCGGTGGTCGCGTCGACATCGAGCGCCCCAGTAAGCGGGAACAAGACGATCGGCAGTAGCGATGTCGCCGGGATCGGGATCGCCTCCCCGATCCACCACGCTGCCACCCACGCCGTGGTCGCGCCGACCGCCTGCCCACCCGGTGACAACCCTTCGGGGGTGGGGATGAGCATGATCACCGCGAACAGCACTGGTCCGAGTACGAGGCCGATCTTCTGTCGACGGCTGTAGGTGCCGCCGACATCGAACGCCGATCCGTCGTCGCCGCCCCCACTGTCACCGCTCGCGTCACCGCCACCGTTGCCGTTTCCCCCACCACGGGCTGACTGCTTCCACTCGTCGCGACCACCATCAGTTGCGAGCCGCTCGGCCAGTTCCCGCTCCTCCGGCGTCAGTTTCGAATAGTCCAAGAGTGCGGTCGGCCGCATCCGGAGGGCGTTCCGAGTGCGCCGGTCGAGTTCCCAACAGTACTCCCACACCTGTTGTCGACGCGAGCGGTTTCCCATAGCGTAGCAATCAAACTGCTGGCCCTAAGTGCTATTTCAGCATCACTTACACATACACAGACGACAGACACGTTTCGATGTCGGGTAACGGGCCACCTCCGAGTCGACGCCAACCGGACTACAACTCGGGGTGTGGGCTGGAACGACCGTCACCGGCCGATCACTGTCGGGGATCACCGCTTGGGCGACGCTGTCGAACAGCACCTTGCCGACCGGCGACCGCCCACTGACGCCGAGGATGATCGTGTCGCTGTCGTGTTCGGCTGCGAATTCGAGGATCGCCACGGCTGGCTCGCTACCTCGTTCGTGGACGGTAAACTCGTGGTCACTCGACGCCAAGCGGTTGACGGCGGTTTCGACCGACGAAGGAGGGCGATCACTGCTGCGAACTTTGTCGGCCATCTCCTCGGCGAAGCTCTCGGCGAACCCCTCACCGGCGGCCACAGGCAGCTCCAGCACGGCTTCGACCTGTGCTTGCGCTCGTGATTCGTTCTCGCCGACGATGCCGTCGACCGACAGGCCGACGGACACGTCCGATCCGGCCATCGCATCCGCCAGCTTGCCGTCTGGGACGTCGCTGGCGAACTTGCGGTTGTACTGGTTGAGCTCACCAGCCTCCGCGCGGGCAGCCGTCAGAATCCCGTCGACATCACACATCGTGATGTTGTCTTGGGGGACGCCGAGCGACACGTAGAACCGGGCCGCGGCGGTCGCGGCGGCACCGGTCCCGGCGACGCCGGGCGAGTACGCCAGCGAGAGATCCCGCTGGGTGTTCGTCGGCTTGGTCGTCGAGATCCCGATTTTGCCGGATGGATCCGTGCTGTGACACGCCAGTGTATCTTCGTCCAATCCTGTGGCACTGTATTCGAGTTATTAATAACACATAGCGACATTTGCGTTCAAAAGTGATTTATCTCTCACATGAGGCGGTCACTGATAGCCTACCGATCACGCGTACATCAGCATCGGATCGAAGACCCAACCGTCGGGACGTGTCAACGTCACCGGCGTAACGAGACGGTGGCTATAAAAGTCAATATCTAAACAAACATCAAAAAATATAAAATGTAATATGTTTGCTGGCAACTGTTTGACGGACTCCTAATAGCCCATGGAATCGGGCCATCACGGGCGATATAACTGTTCTGTTCATATATACTCTGAATATTTATCTAGAGGATCTGTTGCCGTGGGGAACTTCTCACCAAAACATACCAGTAAAATTAGTATGTATAAAAACAAAACAATAATGTCCTCAGAATCTGGCTATAGTGACAGTGACGCCCATAGGACATTTAGGAATAACGCTCTTTCTCTGTGCACCGCTTGCGAACGTTCTCGTGACGTCGGGACACAGAGTCGAAGTTCCCCGATGGGTTGGACTCGCTCTCGTCGTAACGCTGGTTCCCGATTTCGATCTCTACGTCCCTTGGCTCATCCACCGGGGCGTGACGCATTCGCTGCTGGCTGCGGTGTGTCTCGGCGTGGTCGTGGCCGCTGTCGTCGTGGCCAGATGGAAGGATCCGCTCGCTTCTTCCGAAGATTACGTTAGACGAGCGACACTGGGGTTTGCTGTGGGAGCCGGAAGTACCATCAGTCATCTCGTCGGCGACGTTATTACGCCGATGGGCGTCCGTCCGTTCTTTCCCGTCGACTCGGTTTTTTCCTTCAATCTCGTGTACGCGAAGGACACAGGAGCCAATCTCGCGTTCATCGTGATCGGCGTCGTGGTGTTCTGGACAGTGTACCGTCGCTCGAAGGACCCGGTACCGATCGGCCCGGCGACGTCGACGGATCTGGCCACCGAGTCGGAGACGTCCCCTGTCAGTCCGTGATGAGTCTTGCAGCCAGTCAGTGTCAGAACCCATTTATTTCGGAGCTGTGAAATCGGTTCGCCAGCGGTTTGTTCCCGTCGAAACCCTTCTGCAACCCCACCACTTACTTATCGGCTACTCGATTGGAAAGATACAGTATGGTATCGGCCGACGGAGTAACCACTGTCTCATCCTGCCCGGACTGTCGGGCTGCCCTCGAGTCTACTGGCCGCGATGCCGTCTCGTTTCTCTTGGTCGACTCTCTTACCCTCCCTGTGGTCGGCTGTGAGGTGCATCTCGAACAGTTCCGTCTCGTCTGTGGACTCACTTCCGAGAACGCTGCACAGCTGCTATCCCACCGGCCGGCTGGTGGGATCATCTGTCCGGGCTGTCGACGAGCCTCCCAGCGGTCGACCCATCCGATCGTTCGGATCGGACATGGTGCGGTCGCGCTCATCGGGTGTCAGACCCACGAAGAAGCTGTGATCGACCGTTACCGGGCCGGCCGCGAAACCCGCGGCCAGCTACAGGTCGATGGGCCACTGTCAGATTCGCCCCACGACTAACGCCACGGGCGTCCTCCATGTGGCAGTGTGATCGGTTTCGAGGGACCGATCACACGATGGTTAGCTGTCTTCCGTGCGAGTGAATTCGTACTCGAAGTCCATCGTCTTGGTCGGCATGATACGGACCGCCCACTCGCCGGCAGCCGGGTCGTCCAACTCGTCGGTGAACGTCTGGTGGCTGCCCTGGGAAGCGTACGTCCCATCGGTCTGGCTCGGGCGTCGCAGTGCGCCGAGGTTGACCCGCCCGCTGTCGGTCAGCTGGCTCCGTTCGGCCTCGATCTCCTCGCCGTCGGGTGAGACGAACGTCACCTCGAAGTCGGCGTCCTGTCCCGTCTCGGCGGCTCGGTGTCGGTTGGTGTTGAGTTCCAGCGTCGCGTTGGTCGTCGACTCGCTCACGCTGAAGGTCGTCTCGAAGGGCTCGTCGGGTTCGGTCCACAGCTGGAAGTCGAGGTCGACCTGCTGCCAGTAGCCGCGGTCGTCGGCGCGGTTCGGATCGGAAATCCCGAGGTTGACCGGGACGGCCTGGTCGCCGGTGTTCGATTTCGAGCCACGACTGTCGCTCGTGGTCGGTCGCGGGTGGAATGCCCTGTGCGCGGTTGGTCGGGCCGAACGCGCCGCACATCTCTTCGAGGCGCTTGGCATCCCCGTCTTGGGCCGGCCGAATCGTCCAGCGGGCACCCTGTTTGTCGACGAACCGCGGACAGCGAGGCGGACGGTACTCCGTGCCCGTGCACTCCGAACCCTTCCAGCCGCCGCAGCCAGCCTCGGACGATTCGCTTATACCTACCAGTTCGGTGTCGACGAATTTAGGACCTGTACTACGATCTCCGTATTTGCGAATCTCTCGCTTCTCCCCCACGTGGAAATAACATATATTTCTGATATATCCCGAAGACGGCCGCTCGACGATCGGTTGTTCGTCGACAGACATCACCGAGCTGCCGCTATCGATAGCAGCCATACGGTTCGGGCAGTAGCTTGCCAGCCCACACAGACGAAACGCACACAACCAGTCCACTCCATACCGACGTATGAACCACGACCGTCTCCATGCCCGGAAACCGACCCACGACCTCGACCGCTGGTCGACCGGGACCGTCAAGACAATCGAAACGCGGGACGGACACTGTGTCGTCACTGTCGTGACGACGGACAACGAACAGGTGGAACTCGTCGTGACGTTCGCTATTCGAGATCTGTTTTACAGTCGGTTGGCTATCGACGACGGGGAGTCGCCGGTTGGCGAGTGCGTCTGGTTCCGGACTCATGGTGGCTGAGGCAACTCCAAGCCACTGACTATCGACTCTCCAATGGGTCGATAGTGGCGAGGTTATATTCTGCTTACCGAACACTTACAAACCGATTCTCTCTCGTTACCATCTGGTAAGTTCATATTTTGTCTATAACAATTACCGAGTCTCCAAAAGAGGGTAGTTGATGCACTACACAGCAACCCTCCGTGTCGCGATACCGTTGGCGGTGGACGCATGAAATCGGTCATCCTCGCTGCCGGTGAGGGGACGCGGCTCCGTCCGCTCACCGAAGACAAGCCCAAGGGGATGGTCGAAGTCGACGGCCAGCCAATCATCACCCACTGTCTCGAACAGCTCGCCGAGCTTGGGACCGACGAGTTCATTCTCGTCGTGGGCTACATGAAAGAGGAGATCATCGACCACTACGGCGACGCCTTCGAGGGGATTCCGATCACCTACACGCACCAACGAGAGCAGAAGGGCCTCGCCCACGCACTGCTGACCGTCGAGGATCACATCGACGACGACTTCATGCTCATGTTGGGCGACAACATCTTCAGTGCGAACCTCCGGGACGTCATCCGCCGACAGCAGGAAGACCGCGCGGACGCCGCCTTCCTCGTCGAGGAGGTCCCATGGGAAAACGCTGATCGATACGGAGTCTGTGAGACGAACCCCTACGGCGAGATCACCGATGTCGTCGAAAAGCCAGACGACCCGAACTCGAATCTCGTGATGACCGGCTTTTATACGTTCTCGCCGGCGATCTTCCCGGCCTGTCGGCTCGTCCAACCGTCGAACCGCGGGGAGTACGAGATCAGCGAGGCGATCGATCTGTTGATCCGCAGCGGCCGGACGATCGACGCGATTCCGATCGACGGCTGGCGGATCGATATCGGCTATCCCGAGGATCGAGACGAGGCCGAACAGCGCCTCGAATCGCAAGGCACGGTCGTCGCCGACGACTGAGTAGCCGCCGTCTACTGCCCGGCAGTCGACAGAACGCGCCACTCTCGTTTTTATATAATAAAAAAGACTACGACCGTCTCAGTCCAGCATTTCGGGGGTCAGCTCGTGGGCCGCAGTTTGGTCCTCTTTGATTCGAATGACCTGGAAGGCCTCCGCGTACCGCGTGTTTGCCTGTCGACCGCGGAAGCGAGCAAGCCCCTTCATCGCCTCGGCTTCCAAGTATTTTTTCTCGCGTTGGCTCTCGTGGGTTCTGATGGCCTCGATCTTCCGTTCGAGGAACTCCTCGTTCAGGGAATTGTAGTACTGTGGGTCGAACGACGACCGCGTCGACGGTGATTCGAAGGCCAACACCTCGTCGGTATTGCGGCCAGCGGCGATCGAGGCGAGGGCCGCGTGTCGGTGGTCCTGGTGGGTGTCTTCCTCGGTGTGGATGTAGGCGCGGTCGACATCGATTTGTTGGAGGTGGTCGTCGATCCGTTTGACGATCTCGTTGTCGTAGGGGACTTTGGTGTCGTCGTACTCCATGATTTGGACATCGCCGACATCAAGCACATCGGCTGCCTCTCTGGCTTCGGCCTCCCGTTTCGCTGGTTCCGAGAGCTCGCCGCCGCGTGTCAAGACGAGAAACCGAACCACGTCCCCGCGTGCTCGATGGAGGGCGATGGATCCACCAGCTCCGATCTCGATGTCGTCCGGATGCGCCCCGATTGCGATTACGTTCATTATGCCAGTCGACATATCCACAGGTAGTAGCTTAGTTACCCTCAGAATTACACTGTTTACTGTAGGATACCCACCAGTAGTTCGTATTTCAGTCCGGATCAGCTACTGACAGCCTCCGAAGCAACCTGTCACTCCGCGAAGAGCGACGACTCCGTCTATAATCCCTGCTCTTTGAAAAACGAGTCGTAGGCATCCCGAATCAGTCTCGGCTTATACTCCGGAAAGCGCTGTTATACAGCTCCTACTACGTCGCAAAGTTGGTCTCTCGTCAGGAACTGACGACGAGCGGTTCGTACCACTCGCGGTTGTGCCGGTACCACTCGATGAACCGCCCGACACCCTCGCGGATATCCGTCGACGGGGCGTAGTCGATGAGCTCGGCGGCCTTCGAGACGTCGGCGTGGGTGTGGCGTGCGTCGGCCTGCTTTTCGGCCTCGTAGATCGGTTCGAGATCGGCGTCGACCTGTGTGATGACGTGGGCGGCGAGTTCAGTGATCGTGATGTTGTCCGTCGAACCGATGTTCAACACCTCGCCGTCGGCCCCGTCTGTTTCCAGCAGCCGGAGGTTCGCGTCGACCACGTCGTCGATATACGTGAAGTCACGCGTCTGTTCGCCGTCGCCGTAGATCGCCGGCGGCTCGCCGTTGAGACACCGCGAGACGAAGTTCGAGATCGCCATGTTCGGGCGCATCCGCGGCCCGTAGACGGTGAAATACCGAAGGCTCACCGTCGGGAGCCCGTGGACCGAGTGCCAGACGTCACAGTAGTGTTCGGCGGCGAGTTTCGTGGTTCCGTACGGACTCTTCGGGTTGTTCGGATGGGCCTCGTCGTACGGCAGATAGTCAGGTCGACCGTACACCGACGACGAGGAGGCGTTGACGAACCGCTCGACGCCGTGGTCGGTGGCGGCTTCGAGCAGCGTGAGCAGGCCGCCGACGTTGTTGCGCTCGTAAAACAGCGGCTGTTCGACGCTCGTTCGGACACCTGCGCGGGCGGCTTCGTGATAGACGAACTCGATATCGAACCCGCTGAACACTTCCTCGACGAGTCGCTCGTCGGTGATCGACCCTTCGACGAACTCGAATCGCCCCTCGCCGACAGCCCGACACGTCTCGATGTTCTGCCGCTTGATATCGACGTCGTAGTAGGGATCGAGGTTATCGAGGACCACGACCTCGTGGCCGCGCTTCAACAGTGCCTCGGCAATGTGGGAGCCGATGAAGCCGGCACCACCAGTGACCAGAACGCTCATTCGAACCTCCCTTGTCGGCTGACCGCGGTCGACTGATCGGCTCTCTCCGTCCCCGAGTACAACCGTCGCGTCGTCCGAGTCGGGACTGTTCGATAATTGTCTAACATCTATACAGACTGTCCGAAGCGAACTGCTTAGTTATCCAATCCATACTGTTGATTGTCTCTAAATCCAATCTGGATATCAGACATTTATCACGCAAAATATGGCCTAATAGTGTAAGATAGAGACCAGACTAGTAGGTAACTGCTGTTGTCTAATCCCTCAAATAAAATATATGTATAATATATAGCTACCATCGGTTGTTTCGGTATAGTAGCTAGTTGTTATCGGCCGAGACAATTCACAGACAAGACATTACAATACGGTTGGTTGGTGTCGGATCGGCCATATGACCACATCTCGGGTCGACACCCCCCGCTTTGTTGCATCCGTTTCACCGTCTGTGGGCAGCCGGTGTCCGTCCAACGCAGGGGATGGCAGCGAGCTGCCAGCGCTTGCCCTCCGGCCGCAGAACAGCGGCGGTCCGCAGCCTCGTCTCGGAACATCGGGACCTCGTCACCCCTGTAGTCAGGGGCGCTGTGCTGCTGTTTGTGGTGATGTGTGAGATGTACCGGGACCACTCTGTCGCCGTCGTCATCCCGGTGTACAACGAGGCACAGTTCATCGGGGACGTGCTCGAAGCGGTGCCGAGCTTCGTCGACCGGATCTATGCGGTCGACGACTGTTCGACCGACGAGACGTGGACCGAGATCCAACGATACGCATCGCGCGTCGAGTCGACACCGAGTACGACGACCGACTCCCGAGGAGTCGAGTCCGAGCTGACATCCGACGGGGGACGGCGAGAGGCGTCGATCGTGCCGATCCGCCACGACACGAACACGGGACGCGGGGGTGCGGTGAAAACAGGGTACAAAACAGCCATCGACGCCGAGATGGATCTCGTCGCGGTCATCGATGGCGACGGCCAGATGGATCCGACTATTCTGGATCGGTTCCTCGATCCGATCGTGGCTGACGAGGCAGCCTACACGAAGGGGAACCGACTCGACAACCCGACACAGCGGGCCCAGATGTCGTCGTGGCGGCTGTTCGGAAACGCATTGTTGACCGGGTTGACACGCATCGCCAGCGGCTACTGGGAGATGACCGACCCACAGAACGGCTACACCGCGATCAGCACGGCGGCCCTCCAGGAGCTGGAGATCGACCGCCTCTACGACGGGTATGGGTTCCTCAACGATATGCTCGTCCACCTCAACGTCAACGACATCGAGATCAAGGATGTCCCGACGACAGCCCATTACGGCGAAGAGGAAAGCGGCATCGAATACCGGTCGTTCGTCCCCATGTTGACGCTGCTTTTGATCTCGCGGTATCTGTGGCGACTCCAACTGAAACTGTTCTGATTGCCCGGCTACGAGGAGAACCAATCGGGCACTGTAGCCGCTTCCTACGCTTGTATCGAGTGACTACCGGATAGTATCCAGACACTACACCGACTGCCAGTGGCCACCCCGGAGCCGGTTGTCGAGGCGGCTGTCGCTCCATCGGAGAAGGCGGGAGGTAACTAACCGATCGAGGGTTGATCAGCCGTCAATGGGAACGCCGAGCGTCTGTATCGTTTCGCTCGACTCGTATGGCTATTTCGTCGACGGACAGGGGGTGACTGGCGGCGGCGCGGAGCGCCAGCTCTCGTTGCTCGCTGCGGAGCTGACCGACGCCTTCGACGTTCACGTGATCGTCGCCGACTACGGCCAACCCCCCGAAGAGGTCCACAACGGGGTCGTCCTCCACCGGACGTACGATCCACACACGGAGGCCGCAGCGACCGATCAGCTCGGTCGGCTGGCCGATCTGGCTGCCACAATGTACCGCGTCGACCCCGACGTGTTCGTCCACCGCGGCACGCCAGCCTTCGCTGCGGTGGTGGCTACACTCGCCGATGCCCTCGGGACACCGTGGGTGTACAACGTGGCGAACGACGCCAATATCACCAAGCGACCGGCGGAACTCGGCGCGGTCAGACAGCGGCTGTTCGATCGAGGAATCGACCGGGCGGCGGCGGTTATCGCACAGACACCGAAACAGTCGCGGCTGGTTCGACAGCAGTACGACAGGGAGCCAGCGGTTGTTCCCAACGGCTATTCGCTCGCCGATGACACTAGGCCCTATCACGACCGCGAGTATGTTCTGTGGGTCGGGCGGCTCGATCAGGAGCAGAAACGTCCGCACCTGTTCGTGGATCTCGCAGCAGCGCTCCCCGACGTCGAGTTCCGGCTGGTCGGCCCCGCGGGCAGCGACGACCGCTACCACCAGCAGTTGCTGGGCCGGATCGACTCCCTCGACAATCTCCACTACGAGGGAGTCGTCGACCCGGATGCGATCCACGACTACTATCGGCCGGCGTCCTGTCTCGTCTCAACGTCCGCCTACGAGGGGTTCCCCAACACCTTCCTCGAGGCGTGGCGCGTTGGGACGCCCGTCGTGAGTTTGGCGGTCGATCCGGGTCGTATCGCGGGCGGTCAGTCGATCGGCGGCTTCGCTGATGGTGATTTCGACGCCCTCGTCGACGCGGTGTCGCTCGTCGCGCGGGACGACGCAGCCCGCGAGAACCTCGGCACGACCGGCCAGCGGCTCTTCGAAACACAGTTCGAGATCGGTGACGTCGCTCAGGCCTACGGTGACGTCCTCCGACGGCAGTGTTCGGATGGGTGAGTCGGCCGACTGGTCGAGATCCACGACCCTATTCGGCTAAGGCGGTGCGATACACGTCGGTGTACTGCTGTGCGACGGTCTCGAAGGTGTGGTTCCGGTGGACGTAGCCCTTCGCGTTTTCGCCCAATCTGTTCGTCGAATCACCGATCACCGATCGGACACCGTCGACCAATCCACTTAGGTCGCCGTTGTCGGCCAGATAGCCCCGCTGGCCGTCGACGACCAACTCGGGCATCGATGTCGCATTGTAGCCAACCACGGGTGTCCCGGAAGCGAACGCCTCCAACACGACGTTCGGACAGCCCTCCATTGTCGACGGGAAAAGCAGTCCGTCAGCGTTCGCGTAGACGGCCGGGAGTCGGTCTTTGTCGACCCGACCGACGACGTGTGCGTTGTCGACCTCGGCTGCACGTTCAGCGACGAGTTCGTCTCGATCCTGTGTCCCGCCCCCACCGATGAGGAGGAACGTTGCCTCCGGGAGTCGTTCGGCGACGCTGATCACGTCGAGTGGGTGTTTCCGCCGCTCGAAGCTCCCGACGAAGACGAATACCGGGCGTTCGGTCCCGTACCGTTCTAACAGGGGTGGCCGCTCGTATTGTGGGTGAAACTGGGCTGTATCGACGGCGTTGTAGATCACGACCGGATCGAGACCGAACGTCGACCGCACGGTGCTGGCCGTGTGTTCGCTAACTGCGGTCGTGCTGTCGGCCCGTCGTCCGAGTCGTCGCCTGAGGGCTGTCGGCGTCCGGTCGGAATCCGGGTCGGCGTCGATTCGATAGGTATGGACGTGAGTTGCGGTCGGGTTTCGGAGCCGGTTGAGGAGCACAACCGGGTAGTGAAGCGCCGGAATCCCGCCCGTGTGGAGCAGGTCGTACGACCCGACGGCATGGCGGGCGAGTGTGAGTCGACCCGCCCACGTGTAGAACTCCGCCGACGGGATCGTCCGCACGTTGTCCGCTTCGAGGAGTCCGTCTTCATCAGAGGCCAGGACGGTGATGTCGAACTCCCCCGCGTCGAACTCGGGGGCGATCTGCTGATAGAGATAGGAGATCGGATTGTCCGTGCCGATGAAAAACGGCCAGAAGACCCGGACTCCCCCGCCCTGTGACTTCTCAACAGGAGTGGCAGTCTCATCCAGCAGTTCGCCGGTTCGGTCGGTCATTGGTCGACACCCCACGGTACGTCCGCTACCCGCTCGTCTGTGGTCGCAGCCGTCGACCGGTCGAGCAGCGCGTAGTACTCCGCGATCGTCTCCTCGACGGTCGTCTCCCAAGAGTGGTGTTCGACGACCCGCTGTCTGCCCGCCCGGCCCATCGCTCGCCGACGGTCGGGGGCTTCGAGGAGGTCGCCGATCGCCCGGGCAAAGGTAGACGGCTCCCGGTCGTCGACAGTCACGCCGCCGTCGGACAGTACCGCCGTGAGTTGGGGGAGCGGCGTCGTTACAGCCGGTGTTTCGCAGGCCAGCGCTTCGAGGACGGTCCGTGGCATCCCCTCGTTCCGGCTCGGCAGGACGAACAGCGTGCTCTCGCTGTACAGTTCGGGGAGCTGCTCGTTGGGGACGCGACCGGCAAACGTGACTGTTTCTTCGAGCCCTAACTCGTCGACGAGTGTTTCGAGGTGGCTCCGGTTCGGTCCCTCACCCACCACGATCAACGGTAGGTGAGGGAACTCGGATTCGAGGTGAGCGACCGCCCGAATCAGCAGCTGGACACCTTTCGCCTCCTTTAGCCGCCCGACGTACAGCAGTTGTCGGTCCGACCGATCGGTATCGACGGGCCGGAACACCGAACAGTCGATGCCGTTGTGGATGACGCGTGTGCGAGCGTCGACACCGAGCTCGTCGAGTCGACGGCTGTCGGTGTCGGTATAACAGAACACGGTCTCGGCGGCGTCGAAGGTGAACCGGCCGACAGTCGGGAGATACAGGTCCTGGAGCCATGGCGGTGCGGTCTGGGACCGGAGCCCGTGGTTCGTGAGTACGAAGGGTGTCTCGGTGAGCCGTCCGGCGACTGCGGCCATGTTCGTCGAAAAGAACAGATGCGAGTGGGCGTGGAGCACGTCGAACTCGTCGACAAGTTCGTAGAGGCTTCGGCCGAGCGACGGACAGAGGCTGTTGCCGAACGGGGCCGCGAGCTCCGGGTGATAGTGAACGGTGTAGCCGTCGCGTTCCTCGCGGCGCCCTGTCCTGCCGCCTGCCCTGTCGGCGGCGAGTACGTGGACATCGTGGCCACGATGTCCCTGTTCACGCGAGAGGTGGTGGACGTGGAGCCCCAACCCACCGCTGACATCGGGATAGATATCGCTGGCGACCCGGAGAATCCGGAGTGGGTCGCCCATGGACCCCCCATACTGTTCGCTCTCGTCGCGTCGGTCGGTCGATGAAACCCGTTTCATGAGTGGTCGCTCCGAAAACAGTGTGCGAACGGTTGCTTAGTTATAGCTCAGCTACACATTTTGAATACTATTACAATACAGAGAGTATATGACAACGACGATGACGGTCGCGGATATGCATCCTCTCGATCACAGTCGTAGAGTGCATACATCTCTATGACGCGTTTTGAGCCGTTAGTAGGACAGGATTACCGCTGTTGTTGGATATAAGCGTCAGTTACATACCAGTCGTCAGTGTTTCACAACTTGATACATATCTTCTAATTTTGTTTAGCTAATTTTGACTATCAGTATATTATCATAGTAAGAACTCTTATACAAATTCTCAGACACACGTCGAACAGGATCTCGATACGGGCATCTTACTGCTAGACAAGGGGTGCCTTCGCGATCCGATACACCGGGCAACAAGACACACTATGACCGAAAACAACGATTACAACACACCTGACCAAGGGGTAACCGACTGGCATACCCCGTTGAACAATAACTTCGAGAAACTCGATACCGATATCGAGATTCGGGACGTCGACGCCAATAAGGGCGACTACGAACCGAAATCGGGCGCGAAGTTCCTCGCGACGGATACGAAACGCGTCTATCTGGGCAGCGGTGACGCCTGGGAACTCTTTGCCAGACTCGGAGGCTTCTCCGGGCAGGTATACGTCCAGGAGACCGAGCCCGACGGCCAAGAGGGCGACATCTGGTTTGATACGAGCTAATAATGGTCGAAAATCCAGATTACTACGTCTCGACGGACGGCGACGACTCGAACGACGGAACCGAAAACAGGCCGTTGGCGTCGCTTCACGAAGCAGTGAGCCGTGTCTCGTCCGGCGAGAGCATCTACGTTCTCGGGGGCGAATACCAGTACGAAAACGGGAACCCCGTCGAAATCGAAACCTCCGGCCTGGAGGCTGATCCGATCACGATTTCGGGTGATCCCAACGACTATCCACACCTCCAGTGGGAGGGCGGCAGCACCGAGTGGGAGATTACGGGCGGGCTTCATTTCATCGAGAGTGCCGATCCCTCGAACTGGGTGGTCGAAAACCTCGAAATTTCCGACTGTTCATCCGTCGCGATCCGCTCCCACAGCGGGGAAAACTGTGTGTTCCGAAACCTGGATCTCCACGACAACGGGAACTCGGGAATCCATATCAAAGGGGCCAACCATGTGATGCGGAACATCAAATCGTACAACAACTACGACCCTGCGACTGGCGGGGAAGACGCCGACGGAATCGTCATGTCGGAGGTCGACGGCGGCGAAATCCGCAACTGTCTGTGTTACAACAACTCCGACGACGGGATCGATCTCTGGGGGTCGAGTGACATCATCGTTCGGGATACGGTCTGTCACTCGAACGGGTATGACAGCAACGGCGACGGCAACGGGTTCAAATCGTCGAACACCAACGAGGGCGGCAACAACACGTTCATTCGGTGTGTCGGCTACAACAACAGCCGAAAAGGGATTCGGTGTTATTCGAACCAGCCGGACACCGTCATCAATTTCACCGCCTATGGGAACGACGGCGACGGGATCGCCCTCTCGGAGGGTGGCGATCACGAAGTCTACAACTCGATCAGCTACAACAACGGCAACGAGGATTTCGATCCGAACAGCGGCGTCTACAGCGAGGCAAACACCTGGGATCTGGGGATTTCGGACCCGGAGTTCGCTTCGACTGACTCATCGAGTTCGGAGTTCCTTCACCTCTCGTCGACGAGTCCCTGTATCGACGCTGGGACACGGCTGGCTGTCGATTACAGCGGTGATGCGCCGGATCTGGGGGCCTACGAGTACGGGACAGCTGGAGACTCTGGGGGGTCGGAGAGTTCGGAGTGGGGCCCGGTTGGTGTCTACTACCATGACGGAACCGAGTTCGTCGAAATGACGATCAAATCGAAGTAGCTCCATCGAGGCCGACCGAATTCGGTCGACTGCAGCGGTACCACAACCGTTTTGACGATTTCTGGCAACCACGGGACGTATTCGATGGACTGACGCGACGACAACACCTCCCTAACGGTCCTGTGAGCGACCGAAAGCCGGAGTGTAACTAAACCCTCTCATCGTCTCCGTTTCCGGGAGTACGATGGAACAGACGGATCTCGATTTCGAACGGATCGACAAGGTAGGGACGGCCCAGTTTTTCATCTCGGAGGACGACCAGTATTTCAAAAAACGGGTGGCCGGTGAGACGGAGATCCTGACCAAGGAGTTCGAAAACCTCCAACGGGCCACCGACATCCCGCCGATAGACGGGCTGGAGTTCATCACACCGATCGACGTCTCCGATCGGTATCTCATCACCGAGTACGTCGACGCCGAGAGCCTGTTGGACACCCTCTCGCCCGAGGCCTACGAGCAGTTCGGCAGCCGGTTGCGGGAACTCCATCAGCACGGCCACACCCACAGCGAACTACAGTTCAACGATGTCCTGTACGACGGGGAGACGTTCTATCTGACCGATCTGGGATATCTCGACGAACGCGAGCCCATCCACGATCTCGTCTCCCCCAAGGTCGGCATCGAGGTGTTCAAAATCAAACAGCCGTGGCGCTGGCGGCTGTTCGACCGCTGTTTCGATCGGTTCCTGCAGGGGTACGGCTACGAGAACGTCGACCAGGATCACTTCGACGACTTCTACGACCAGTATTTCCGAAAACGGATCAACACCTACAAAGACAGGGATTTCCTGAGCTGGCGGTTCTATCTCGTCTCGGCGCTGCGAAAGACGGGTGTAATAAAGTAGGGCTTAGAGAGCAGTTGTCCCCTGCCGAGACACGGAGACAAGCAGTCGACGGGACGACCACCGATCTATTGCCTCAGGGCTCGTCTCCGCCCGTAAGATCCTCCAGATCGGGGTGTGTGGGGTAGTCATCGACCCCGTCGTTGCGGATCGCGTTCCGGAGCTGCTGCCACTGTTTGTGCCGAACGATGACGTAGGCCGGGATCTCGTCGATCCCGGCGAGCTTCGCCATCATGAGCCGGTGTTTGCCATCCGAGTTCTGTAACAGTTCCCCGTCACGCCCGACGTTGACCATTACCTCCGCGAAATCCTTCCGCCAGTCCGGGACGTCGTTCACGACGGCCTGTCGACGATAGCCGTTGGTCGTGATATCGTTCCAGACTCGATCGAGCCGGCCACAGCGGTCACGCACGTCCTGCCGGGACGAACAGCTGTGCCACGTCGTTTCGCCCCGGTCGACCAGTTCGAACTGCTGCTGAATGAACGTCGTTTCCGCCCACGGAACACTATTTAAAAAGTGAGATTCGAAACAGTCGTAGAGGGTGTTGTGGAACTCTAAAAAATCGGCTCGCTGGCGGTCCCACGGTCCGTCATACACCCGGTTCCGTTCGTCCCACCAATAGAAGTAGCCGACATCCCGATCGGGATCGTCCAACCGGAGTTTGTACTCGATCCGTTCGGGGTCGACATGTATTATTTTGTATGGACTAGCGTCGCTGAATTTACATGGGTGTCGGTAATGCCGGTAGTTGTAGAGTAGTTTGTCTCCCTGATGGTGTATCCGCCCAACGTATCTGTTTTTGAACAGTATGTACGAAACCGTCTTTCGGACCACCCCACCGATCCCGGTACGATCGTATACATCGAACGCTCGCTCGGGGAGGGAGGGGTTCCCGGACTGTCTGGTGTTCCGTAATGCCATGCTGTGTTGATATTCGAGTTTCAGTAATCGGTTAGTTAGTAACGTCCTACCGGCGCATCAGTCGGGGTTTACCATCTGAGGCCTCACCAGTGGATCGGTGTTCAGTTCCCAGAAGTGGTGAATCGAAGACATATAAGCCACCTACCGGCCGACCTGTGTCTGGTAGAGGCTTGCATACTGGCCATCCTGATCGAGGAGTTCGCCGTGATGGCCGGACTCTTCGATCCGGCCGTCCTCGATCGTGTAGATACAGTCGGCGTTCTCGACCGTCGACAGCCGGTGGGCGATGGCGATCACGGTGTAGGCCTGTTCCATCGCTTCGATCTCGCGTTGGACCTCCCGTTCGAGGTTGGTATCGAGGTTGCTCGTCGCCTCGTCGAGGACGAGCACGTCCGCGTCTTTCAGCAGTGCCCGTGCGAGTGCAACACGTTGTTTCTGCCCGCCGGAAAGCTGGACGCCGTCGTCGCCGAGAACGCTGTCGAACCCCTCGGGCATCTCGTCGAAGAACTCGTCGATCTTGGCGATCCGGCAGACCTCCTCCAGCTCGGCTCTGGAAACATCGTCTCGATCAAAGGTGATGTTGAATTCGAGGGTATCGTCGAAGATGTAGGGGTTCTGCCGGACGACGGCGACGTTCGACCGCCACTCTCCGATATCGAGCTCGTCGAGCGGGACGCCGCCGACCTCGATCCGTCCATCGTCGACGGGATACATCCCCAGCAGTATCGAGACGAGCGTCGACTTGCCGCTGCCGGAGGTGCCGACGAAGGCCACGAACTCGTCTTCGTTGATCGTCACCGAGAAATCGTCGAGCACGGTCTCGTTGCCGTCGTAGGAGAACGTGATATCCCGGTACTCGATGTCCTCGATGGGCGAGGGGACCGGACGGTCGCCACCGACCTCCTCGCGTTCGGCCGACAGCTCGTCGATGAACCGCTGGGTTCGGATGACGTGTGGGAGATCGCCTTCGATCTGGTAGACCCGCTGGTTGAGCGTACTCACTCGCGGGGCGAGCCGGAACATGGCGAAAAAGAACACCGCGAGGTTGCTGAGCGACAGCGAAACGACAGTGATGGCGACGTAGACGAGGATGAAGACGGTGACCGCACTCAGCCAGTTGTAGACGTTCGTGATGAGCGCGTCGTTGCGCCGGAGCTTGATCGAGGCGCGTGTGAACGTGTTTACGGCGTCCTCGAAGGCACCGAAGAACCGCTGGCGGAGCCCGAACAGTTTCACCGCCCTGATTCCCTGCGTTCCGGCCTGGACGGTCTCCTGGATGCGTTCGTTGGCCTCGGCGACCCGATCGCCGATGTCGTAGCCGGGCTCGATGACGTTCCGGACGATGTATGTCATGCCGCCGAGCAGCACCGCGGCCATGATCGTCAACGTCGGGGCGAGGTAGAACGCGATGGCCAGATACATCACCGAAAGCAACAGCTGCTGGAACAGTTGGACGATCCGTTTGATCGACCGCCCGGCATAGAACGTCTGGGTGATGATCGCGTTGAGGATCTCGTCGGAGCCACGCGTATCGAAAAACCCGATCCGTGCGTTGAGGGCGGCGTTGTAGGCCGATCGCTGGAGTTCACGGATATACTGCGTTCGAAGCGACTCCCGGAGGTAGGCGACGACGAAGCTCGTCGCGTACCGAACCGTGATGACGGCGATCAACCCACCAACGATGTATTCGAGCGTAAACGGGATTCCGACGAAGTCGTACACCGCGATGAATCCGCCGACCATTCCTGATGGATCACCTGATGGGGGCCCGTTCTGGGCGACCTCGATGACCGGCAAGATCAGCCCCATTCCAATTCCTTCGAAGATCGCCGTCACGAACCCGAAGACGACGATCAGCGAGACGAGTTTCGGATCGTACGATGCGATGATCCGGAGCGCGTGGAACTTCTCTCGGAAGGTGATGTCTGACTCCGACATTACTGGTTCGTTCCCCGATACTCTACGTTCGGTCCTCGATACTGCGGTCGGGTGATATGCGACCGATGTACGCGACGCTGATCACGCACCGATGGCGGCTGGTGGATCGACCCACTCCGCGGCCGCCTCCCGCCCGTGAACGCCGTCGACCGTCCAACACACCTGCACAGAGAACTCCAGGCATCCGGTGTTATGAACAACTCGTGACAGTCCATCGAGGCGTCGTACACCAACCACTAACTAAAGAATAGATCGACTACTCGGAGTAAGTCCTCCCAAACGTCCCGAACTATTCGAGCATTTCACGCCGACTGCGACGGGTCTGTGGGCGTTTTGATCAGCAATAGCGAGTTCACAGTGGTCACTCGCTACATGACAGCTACTACTATATATACCAGTCATCGTGACCAGAAAGGGATCTATACTTATTGAGCGTGGAGTCGAGGTCTGGGATCGATGGATGAGTCTGTCGACGACGCACGGACGTGGCACCGGTTCGGACGGTTGGGGAGCGACCTCGCCGTCGTAACGGGACTTGCAGTAACGATCGGCGCAATACAGACGTCGCTCCTCCCGGTCCCCAACCCCATCCGTACGCTGAGCGGGTTTCCGTTGCTGTTTTTGCTGCCCGGATACGCGCTGGTCGCGGCGCTGTTCCCGGAGTCGCGGCCGATTATCGCCCGCTCTCCGGACTCGCAGTCGACGTTTTTCGGACGGGAGCTGGGCGGTCGATCCGACGAATCCCGGACAGTTGTCCGTCTCACACTGTCGGTGGTCGCCAGTATCGCCGTTTCGAGTCTCGTGGGGATCGCTCTCGGAACGACTATCGGGTTCACAAGGGGTCAGTTCGCCGTCGGGCTAACGAGTGTCACCGCCCTCAGTGCAGTCGTCGCACTCGCCCGCCGAGCGCCGCTTGACTCCGAGCAGCGGTATGCGCCGGCTGTCGGTGGCCGCCTTGTCGAGTCGACTCGGTCGATCGGTCGGGGCGGGCCCATCGGCGGGCTGGTCCGGCTGGTCGTGATCACGAGCCTCCTGGTTTCGCTGGGAAGCGCCGCATACGCCGTATCGGTCCCCCAGCAGGGCGAAACGCCGACCGAACTGTACCTCTTGACCGAAAACGAGACCGGGGAGCTGACCGCCAGCGGTTACCCCTCCACGCTAGGGGCGGCCGAGCCCCAGACCCTCTGGGTCGGTGTTCAGAACAACGAACGGGTCGAACAGCAGTTTACAGTCGTTGTCACGATTGACCGGGTGGTGACTGCCGACAATCGCTCGGTCGTCATCGAGCAGTCCGAAGTCGACCGGTTCTCGAACACGTTAGTTCCCGGCCAGTGGTGGCGGCAGCCCTACAAGGTCGATTCCCAGCTCTCGGGGTCGAACCTCCGGCTGACACACTACCTCTACCGTGGCGATGCGCCCGCCGAACCGACTGCCGAGGGGGCCTACCGTGTCACGTACATCCAGCTTTCGGACGACGGGACTGTACAGACGGCAAACGAAGCAACACTGTTGGGTAATGTGAGTGTCGGCTCGGTCGGCGAGCCGGAGCAGTTGGACGGCGAACCATCAGAATCGAGCAGTAATGCGACAAATGTGACTGATGAGGAAGATCCCTCGGACAGTGAGGATCAAGAAGCAACCGATGAACGTACGGAATCGGATAGCGGGAGTACAGAATCAGATAACGGTGGGAGTACAGAATCAGATGACGGTGGGAGTACAGAATCAGATGACGGTGGGAGTTCGGGGTCAGATGACGAGAGCACAGCGTCGGGTGATGAGAGTACGCAACCGATTAACGAGAGTACATAGTCGCTTCGGGCTCTGGTGACGTTCTTCCCGCTGTGACCTGCTCGTAGATCTCGTGGTAGGCCCTGACCGTCCGGTCGATTTCGTACCGTTCGGCCACACGGGTTAGACATGCTCGGGCGAGCTGTTCTCTTCGGTCGACATCTCTCAGTGCGGTCATCGCATCAGCGAGTCCCTGTGGCGACTCGGCTGGAACGAGAAGCCCGGTCTTACTGTCGACGAACTCGGCGATTCCAGGAACGTCGGTGCCGACCAGCGGCAGTCCCGACGCCATCGCTTCGAGCAGTGTCATCGGCATCCCCTCGTAGATCGAGACCTGCGCGTAGGCGTCTGCGGCGGCGTAGTAGTCGTGAATCCTCGATGGCGACACGCGACCGACGATCGACACGTGGGCATCGAGCCCGCGATTCCGAACCGCTGCTTCCAGTTCGGATCGCTGTGGGCCATCGCCGACGATCGCGACGTGGATTCCAGGATCGGCCACGCGGTCGGTCAGTTGGTCGACGGCCCCGACGAGATCGAGCTGTCGCTTGGCCTCGATACAGCGGCCCACTTGCAATACGAGCAGTTCGTCGGCCACACCGAGATCGGCGCGCACTTCGTCGGGGTCAGTCGACTGGAGCTGTTCGCGAAACCCTTCGACGTCGATTCCGTTGTAAATCGTCCGGGCCAGCGTGTCGCTGTCGGTCGGGCCGTCGAACGACCCAGCGACCGCATCCGAGACGAACACTGTCGCGTCGTCGTACCGCCGCGTGGCTCGCTCCAGCGTCCGCTCGATCGGATGGTAGTTCTCCTGAACGCTGTGGTGGGTCGTGACGACTGCCGCATCCGCTCTCCGGCCAGCGATCCGTCCGAGCACTGCCCCGTACGGGAGGTGACCGTGGACGACATCGACATCGTGGGTTCCGAAATACTGGACCGTTCGGGCGACCGCCCGCGGATCGAACTGTGGTGGGTCCGTCCGAGCCCCCAAGTCGACGACGTCGACACCCAGCGCCTCGAACTCGGAGCCGAACTCGTTGGAGCCACCGGCATAACAGACGGTGTAGGTGACGGTCGGTCGGTCGTCCAACGCGACGATATTCCGAAGGAGCGTTTGGGCCCCGCCAGCGTCGAGGTGGTTGATAAGGAAACACACGTCGAGCGAATCGGACGCAGTCATTGGCTAGTCGGACGTCCCAACGGCTTTGGTTACTCGTTTCTTACCTGCCGTTGATCGAGACAACGCGGTATCGGCCGTATCAGACTGTCTCCCCGGTATTTGTTGCCTTCTCGGGTTCTGCGGCGTGTTCGTAGTCGACCCTTTCGCAGTTCCTTACCGGACAATGGGTGGCTAACTTTGCTTGTGTATCCGATTGTTCAGCGTAGCCAACCGCTCTCGACTCACGACTATGACACAGCCCACATCACAACCGAGTCTGCGTGAGCAACTCACCGCCCTCACGACGGGCAGTACTACCGCGTTTCGAACCCTGTTGTTGCTTGTCACGGGTGTCTGTAACGGTGCGGTTGCCGTCTGGCTAGCCATCCTCCCGCCCACGACAGGTTACGAGGGGTCGATCTACGCGGCCTATCCGACCACACTCTGGGCCGTGTTCTTGATCGGCCTCTCGACTGCCATCCTGCTTGTGCTCCGCTCGGCTGTCGTGGGGGACCGCTCTTGGATCTACGGACTCGCATTCATCTGTTCGTTATACGTTCTCTTTCATCTCCTCCCGTTGTTCCGCGGCTGGGCGATGTACGGCCGTGGCGGTGCGGACGCGTTGGCCCACCTCGGAACCGCCAAGCAGATTCTCGAGACGGGATCGATCCCCGCACACGACTGGTATCCCTCGGTCCACGTCCTGATCGCCGGGCTCACTGTCTTCGGACTCCCGCTGCAGGCCTCGTCGTCAGTCCTGTCGGCGATTTTCACGCCACTCTATATCGTCTCGATGTACCTCCTCGGTCGGAGCATACTGGGCGGACGGAAAGCCGGCCTCGCTGTGTTGGTCTGGAGTGTGCCGCTCGTCTTCCGAGAGTACCACCACTCGCTGCATCCGGCGATATTCTCGTTCCTGCTGTTGCCCGTCTTTGCGGCGCTGCTGATCGGTGCGTACAACAGCGACCGTCGACGCTCACACGTCGCGTTCCTCGCTGTTCTCGGGTTGACACTCCTGTTTTTCCATCCGATCACGACCCTCTATCTGATCGGGATGCTGCTGGTATCGCTGGTCGCGCGTATGGTCTACAGCCGACTCTCTGGTCAAGAGCTTCAGTACTCCTTGGAGCCGATATTCGCGTTCGGACTGGCCGCTGGCTGGGTCGCGTGGTTCTTCCAGTTCACACAGATACAGGTGTTTGCCGGGCGCGTGATCAGCTCGAACAGCGACAGCGGCAGCGGCGGCGAGGCCGACGGGACCGAGCCCGTTGCATCCAGTCTTATCGGTCGTCTCCAGAACGTAGAGGGCATCGAACAACTGGTAACAGGGTTCATCACGAACTACGGGACGCAGTTCGTCGTCTCGGCGCTCGCAGGAGTGGCCGTCCTCGGTGCAATGGGGTGGTATCTCTCGACACGGGAACTCAGCGGCGAGGATACGTGGCTCTCTTTCCAGTTCGGAGCCGGGGTCGCACTCACGTTCGTCGGCATCTTCTTTTATATCGTCGCGTCGAATCCGATCCGCAACGCACGGTATATGCTCCTGTTTGCGACACTGCTCGCGGGACTGCTTTTCTATCGATCGCTCACCGACCGGCTGTCGTGGTCGCCGGCGAGCGGGAAAGCCGTGCAGGTCGTGCTCGTGGTCTTGCTCCTCTCGACGGCGGGGCTGTCGGTGATGACCTCCTACAATGACAACTATCATCTGACCCATGCCGAAGACCAGGGCACCGACTGGTACTTCGACTACCGCTCCGACGAGGCGGTGGGTGTCGCCGCCGACGTGAGCTACAAAATGCGGGAGTACAGCGTGGGTGGTGATTTCGGAACCTCGAAGTTCCGCGAGTTCGGCAGCGAGTCCTCGACGCTCGACAAACGGTTCGGCTACGCGAGCCACGACTCGGTCGGGACAGCCGTCGACGGTTACGAGACGTATATCGCAACCAAACCGTACGATACCACGGTACCGAAATTCCTCGACCCCTCGGTTCGTGCGAAACACACGGCCTACTACGAGGAAGACCTCCAACGACTGGGCACTGACAGCGGCGCTGACAGAATATACGCGAACGGTGGCTACACGGTCTGGTATGTGGACCCCGAAGAGTAAGCTGTCTCATCGGTTGATTCTGCTGGAGTAGTCGATCCGGTCAGCCGTCGACCTGTGTTCGATCCAGCACGTCCGGAATCGCACTGAGACTGTCGACCACCACATCCGGTTCAGCCCCAGTATCCGCAACTGTCATCGCATACTGACCGCGCCGAACCCGAACTGTCAGCAATCCCATCCGATTGGGCTGGGCGAAGTCGACGGCGGGCCGATCGCCGACGGTAGCTGTCTCCTCCGGCGTTGCGTTCAGTTCTGCCAGTACCGCCTCGAAGGGTTCCGGCTCCCGCTTCGACCATTCATGGCCAGGAGCAACGATCACGGTATCGAAGTAGTTCGCCAAGCCGAGGCGGTCGAGCTTCGCCTCGCCGTTCGTTCCGCCTGTCACCACGCCGAGATCGTACTCCGGTCGGAGGCGTTCGAGCGTCGATTCGGCGTCCGGAAACGGCACGAGCGGCGCGCTGTTCGCATGGTAGGCGGTTACTAATTCCGGGACGAGGTCGGTCGACAGGCCGTACTCGTCGAGCACCCTGTCGAAGGTCCGTTCGGTGAGCCCGCGCTGGAAGTATGCCGACAACAGCTCCGCGGAGATGTCGACGCCCCGTTCCCGAGAAACGACCTCGGCGGCCGCGAGCAGCCCCGCCCGAACGTACTGTCTGTCGTCGAACAGCGTCCCGTCGAGATCGAAACAGAGTGCGTCCATGAGGCCCCTTCCGGCCGATATGGCTTCAGTAGGCGGTGCACAACTTTACGATCTTATTTAAAATACCCGTATATGGTAACCGTTCTGCTCACTGGTGTTGGCGGTGCGGCTGGTATCGGTGCAATAGGCTCGCTCAGTCGGACAACCGACCACGAACTGATCGGTGTCGACATGGACCCAGAGGCCGCCGGGCTCTTTATGGCCGACGCTGCGGCGACAGTACCCCCGGCAACCGCCGACGACTGGGTTGAGGCGATAGCATGGATCGCCATCCAGCACGATGTCGACGTTATCGTGCCGACGGTCGACGAGGAGCTCCCCCGGCTGCCGGAACTCCGCCCGGCGCTCCCCGAGGTCGGGATCGTCGCCCCGCGGCAGGAGGTCGTTGCGGTCGCACGCGACAAGTACCGCACCAGCCGCGTGCTTGAAGCCGCTGGCCACGCCGTTCCACGGACGTGGCTCGGCACCGACGCCGAGGAGATCCCCGACAACGCCTATCCGCTGATCGGGAAACCGCGGGCCGGTCGTGGGAGCCGCGGGATCGAACGGCTCGATTCGGCCGCCGATCTTCGGTCGTTCCTCGCGGCTGCCGACGATCCGGAACGAATCGTGTTGCAGGAGCGAATCGACGGCACGGAGTACACGACGAGCGTCGTCGCGACCGGCGATGACCGCCTGCTTGGGACGGTCCCCAAGGAGGCCATCGAGAAGCAGGGGTCGACAGTCCGTGGCGTCACCCGCGAGGTGCCTGCCGTCGAGGAGTCATGCCGCGCTATCTGTGAGACACTCGACCCGGCCGGACCGATCAACGTCCAGCAGATCCTCGCCGACGGGACGGCCTACACGATCGAGATCAATCCGCGCTTCTCCTCGACGGCGTGTCTGACCGTCGCTGCGGGCGTCGACGAACTCGACCTCCTCATCCGGGATGCCGCCGGTGAAACAGTCGACTCGACAGGGGAGTTCGATCCTGGAACACACCTCATTCGGTATCTCGACCACGTGATCGTTCCCGAGGAGACACTCGAACACACCACTGAGGGACCGCAGGCCGAACCGACGCAGTAGGTGGTAGGACTGTCCTACCAGCGAGTAGGCACTGTTTACTCCGGCCGAAGCCGCTACTGGACCCGCTCCAGTTCGACGAAGTCGAGATTGCCGAAGTCCTCGCCGGTGGCTTCGATGCGGAGCCTCGAGCTTCCTTCGGGGAGAGTGATGCGTTCAGTAGTTGTCTCCCATGTCGTCCACGCGCCGGTCGACGCGACGGTCAGTTCCCGCTGGCTGTCGCCAGCGGTGAGGCGGCCAGTCCGGTCGCCAGCACCCAGCCCATACCGGATCGTCAGATCGAACTCGGCGGCTGCGTCGGTTGTAACGTCCCACTGAACGTAGCTGTCGGACGCTCGGAAGTTGACGAAGCCGTCGCCGGTGTAGCCGTCGTGTTCGGACTCGTAGGGCGCGTTGACGATCTCGCCGTCTCGCGG
>Ga0207753_1000113_pt1 | contig 31409 bp, 26 predicted proteins | sample PonA233FremontCA_2_FD_187273 | JGI IMG/M metagenome (GOLD analysis project Ga0207753, IMG submission 187273) | Salt pond sediment microbial community from Fremont, CA, USA - Pond A23 Sediment 3 (SPAdes) | ecosystem: Environmental > Aquatic > Non-marine Saline and Alkaline > Saline | place: USA... | reverse complement strand
CCGCCGACCCGCACGGACCAGACGATCCCTCCACTGACTCGAACGAACCCGACGGTCCCGAGCGGTCGCCGGAGGCCGGGGGTCCGGCGACGCCGGGCGACGGCCGTCGGCGCCTCCTGCTCGTCGTCGGGGGGATCACCGCCGTCGCGCTCGCGCTCCGGCTCGTCGCGCTCGGCGGCCGGATCTTCCACTGGGACGAGGGGCGGGTGGGCTACTGGATCCTCCGGTACCACGAGACCGGGGTGCACTCCTACCGCCCGATCGTCCACGGACCGTTCCTCCCGATCGTCAACGACTGGCTGTTCGTGCTCCTCCCGGCCTCGGACTTCGCGGCACGGCTGCCGGTCGCGGTCGTGGGCGGGCTCGCCCCGCTCGCGGCGTGGCTGTTCCGCGAGCGGCTCCGCCGGACCGAGGTCGCCGCGTTCGCCGCGCTCCTCGCGCTCAACCCGCTCGCGGTCTACTACTCCCGGTTTATGCGGAACGACGTGCTCGTCGCGGTCTTCGCGCTCGTCGCCCTGGGATTCGTCGTCCGCGGGCTCGACACCGGGCGGCTCCGGTACGCGTTCCCCGCTGCGGCGTCGCTCGGGGTGGCGTTCACCACGAAGGAGAACGCGATCCTCTACGTGCTCTGCTTTCTGGGGGCGGCCGCGTTGGTCGCGGATCACCGCCTGCTCGCGGCCCGCGCCCGCGACGAGTCCGCGCGGGGGGTCGTGAGCCGGTGGCGGGCTGGCGTGACGGACCGACTCCTCGCGCACGGCGCGTCGACCCGGGCGTCGCTGGGGCGGATCGGCGCGACCGCGGTCGGGTCGGTCGCGGTCTTTCTCGCGATCGTGCTGTTCTTCTACGCGCCGCGCCCGGACCTCTGGCAGGCGCTGTCGACGCCCGCACGGCTCCCGGGCGTCGTCGACGCCGGCACCGTCGGGGCTGCCGAGCAGTTCGTCGACACCTGGGCCGCGGGGAACCACCAGGACCACCCGTACCTGCCGTTTCTGGGGGATCTGGCCGAGACGCTGGCGTACGGCGCGCCCGGGGTGGTCGCGTTCGGGATCTTCGGGATCGTCGTGGACCGGTACGGCGTCCGGGGCGAGGGGCCGCGAGGGTTCGTGACCTTCGCGACCTACTGGGCGGCGGCGTCGCTCGCCGGCTACCCGATCGCGACCGACATCCAGGCGCCGTGGGCGGCGGTCCACGTGGTCGTCCCCCTCGCGATCCCCGCGGCGGTCGGTGCGGCGTTCGTGATCGACGCCGCGGGCGAGGCGGTCGCCGCCCGCGACGCGGTGGGAGTCGGGCTCGCCGCGTTGGTGGTGCTGTCGGCGCTCGGCGGCGCGGCCGCCGCCAACGCGGCGTACTTCAACTCCGCCGACGAGGCCGACAAGCAGGTGCTCCAGTGGGCGCAACCCTCGAACGACCTCAAGCCGACCGTCCGGGCCGTCGGCGAGGTCGCCGCCGACAACGGCGCCGGTCCCGACGTGATGTTCGTCGGGTCCCGACCCCCCGGCAGTGACGGGCAGGTGTTCTACGTCCGCAACGAGTCGTCGCTGGACGCCGCGCCGCCGGGTGGCCCCGCGTGGCACGGCCGCCTCCCGTTGCCGTGGTATCTGGAACGGTACGACGCCGAGATCACGAGCACCGATCCCGACGCGGATCTGGCGGAGTCGCTGTCGGACCCGCCGCCGGTGGTGATCACGAAGGACTACCACCGGGCCGAGACCGAAGCCGCGCTCTCGGGCTACACCGCCTTCGAGCACGACTTCCGGCTGTGGAACGACCGGGTGGTGGTGTTCGTCGAGACCGCGGCGCTGGAGCGGGTCGCCCCCGAGCGGGTGCCCGAGGCGGAGTAGGCCCGTTCGGCAACCTTTATTCGGCCGCCCGGGGTACCGACGCCCGTGCCCGTCACCGTCCCAGGACCCACGCTCGGCGTCGTCGGCGGCGGCCAGCTCGGCCGAATGCTCGCCGAGGCGGCCGCGCCGCTCGGCGTGGACGTGATCGTCCTCGACCCCACCCCGGACTGTCCAGCCGCGCCGGTCGCGCGCGACCAGATCGTCGGCGACTTCGACGACCCCGAGGCGTTCGAGGCGCTGGCGGCCCGCACCGACGCACTCACCTTCGAGATCGAACTCGCCGACGCCGACCTGCTGGATCGGGTGGCCGAGGAGTACGACGTCTCGGTCGACCCCACGCCGGAGACGCTCCAGACCATCGAGGACAAGCTCGTGCAGAAGCGCGCCCTCGAAGACGCCGGCGTGCCGGTGCCGCCGTTCCGGCGGGTCGACGACGCCACCGATCTCCGCGCGGCGCTCGACGAGTTCGGCGCGGTCATGCTGAAAGCGCGGACCGGCGGCTACGACGGCCGGGGAAACGTCCCGGTCTCGGATCCGGAGGACGCCGCAGACGCGATCGAGGCGGTCGGCGGCCCTGCCATGGCGGAGGCGTTCGTGGACTTCGCACGCGAGCTGTCGGTGATCGCGGTGCAGGGCGACCGCGAGGTCCGCACCTTCCCGCCGGGCGAGAACGCGCACGACGAGGAGATCCTCCGGGAGACGATCCTGCCGGCCCGAACGACGGACGCGGTGGTCGAGCGCGCCGACGACGTCGCCCGGGACGTGCTCGACGCGCTCTCGGGCCGCGGAGTCTTCGGGATCGAACTCTTCGAGACGCCGGCGGGCGAGATCCTCGTGAACGAGATCGCGCCGCGGCCCCACAACTCCGGCCACTGGACCATCGAGGGCGCGCGCACCTCGCAGTTCGAGCAGCACGTCCGCGCCGTGTTGGGGTGGCCGCTGGGGTCGACGCGGCTCCGGTGTCCGACCGTGATGACGAACGTACTCGGGACCGTCGCGGAGCCCCGTCCCGCCCGGCTCGGGAACGTCGAGCGCGTTCTCGAAGCCCCGGACGCGTCGCTGCACTGGTACGGGAAGGACGAGGTGCGGCCGCTCCGGAAGATGGGCCACGTCACCCTCACGGGCGATCGGGGCGGCGACACGGACGCGCTCCTCGCGCGCGCACAAGAGATACGCGGATCGCTTCGGTTCGAGAACACGGGAGACCACGAATGACGGAGTACACCCCGGACGACGGCTCGGACGTGACCGTACAGGACCTGATCGACCGGCTTCGCGCGGAGGCCGCCCTCGAACGCTCCGCCGCGAACACGCCGGACGTGGGGATCATCATGGGGTCGGACTCGGATCTGGACGTGATGTCCGGGGCCCACGACGCCCTCGACGAACTGGGCTTTGCGGAGCAGACCGACTTCCGGGATCCGCCCGCGGCGCGGTTCACCTACGAGACCTACGTGGTCTCCGCCCACCGGACCCCCGAACTGATGTACGCGTACGGCGAGACCGCCGCGGAGCGGGGGCTCGACGTCGTGATCGCGGGCGCGGGCGGGAAGTCAGCGGACCTGCCGAACATGACCGCGTCGATCGCGTACCCCACCCCCGTGATCGGGGTGCCGGTCCAGGAGAAGTCCGTCGACTCCGTGATCGGGATGCCCACCGGCGCGCCCATCGTCGCGGTCGACGCCGGGAAGTCGTTCAACGCCGCGCTGTCGGCCGCGCAGGTGCTCGCCCGCGAGCACGCCGAACTCCGCGAGCGGCTGACCGAGTACCACGACTCGCTCGTCGGGGCGGTCGCTCGCGACTCGCGGGACCTCCACGACCTCGGAGTCGCCGGCTACCGCGAGCGCCGCGAGGAGTAGCCGGCCGGCTGCGGCCCCCCCTCGGGCGCCCGGTCGGGGTCGCGGTCACAAATAACGCTTATCAGGTGTCGTTCCTAACCATCCAGGTACAAGGAGACCACGGAATGAGCGAATGGATCGCAATCGGGGCCCTGGGGCTGGTCGCGGTCGGCATCCCGCTGGGGATGATGGCCGTGTCGGCGATACTCCGCCCGTCGGTACCCGAGCAAGGCAAACGCGCCACCTACGAGAGCGGCGAGATACCGACCGGCACGGCGCGCGTCCAGTTCAACATCCAGTACTACATGGTCGCGCTGCTGTTCGTCGTGTTCGACGTGGAGACCGTTCTCATCTTCCCGTGGACCGTGATCTACCGGTCCGCGCTGAGCCAGGGAGTCGCCCTCTCGACGATCCTGTGGCCGATGCTGGCATTCGTCGGCATCCTCGTCGTCGGACTCGTCTGGGCGTGGCGCAACGGCGCAGTCGAGTGGGTCAAGAGCCCGCTCGCGAACCGCCAGAAGACGGAACGCAACGCATGAGCAGCCAACGAGACACACCCTTCGTCACTGACGACGCGCAGGTACAGACCGACACCCGAGACGCCCGGATGACCGGCGGCGGCGCGGACAACCGGTTCAACTCGAAGCTTCGGCAGGCGTTCGGCTCCTCGCCGTTCATCCTCACGAAGTTCGACCAGTTCATGAACTGGGTCCGCGGGTCGTCGATGTTCATGCTGCAGTTCGGGATCGCCTGCTGCAGCATCGAGATGATGCACACCTACTCGGTGAAACACGACCTCGACCGGTTCGCCGCGGGCGTGCCGCGGGCGTCGCCCCGACAGGCCGACGTCATCATCGTCCCCGGGACGATCGTCTCGAAGTTCGCCCCGCGGATGAAGCGGGTGTACGACCAGATGCCCGAGCCGAAGTTCGTGGTCGGGATGGGGTCGTGTACCATCTCCGGCGGCCCGTTCCAGGAGGGGTACAACGTAATCAAGGGCGCCGAGGAGGTCATCCCCGTGGACATCCACGTCCCCGGGTGTCCGCCCCGACCGGAAGCCCTCATCTACGGCGTCGCGAAGCTCCAACAGCGGATCGCGGAGGGCGAGTCCAGCCCGGTGACGGTCAAGCCCTACGAGCTCGAACAGTTCGACGACCTCGAGAAAGACGAGATCGTGGAGCAGTTGGCCGACCAGATCGACGAGGAGGATCTGGTGATGCGGTACAACTGGGCTGATTCGCCATGAGTTTGGAAGAGCCGACCCCCGACGACGGCGTCGTAGAGACCCTCCCCACCGGCGGCGACGAGCTCGAAGCGCTGCTCGGCGACCTCGCGGTCGGCCGCGAGGAACACATGAACGCGCCCGGGTTCGTGATCCGCCCCGACGCGGTCCAGGAGACGCTCCGGCGGCTCCGCGACGAGGCCGGCTTCGATCACCTCTCGTGTGTCACCGCCGAGGAGCGCGAGGACCGCTACGAGTCGATCTACCACCTCACGAGCTACGACGACCGCACGCGTGAGGCGAGCGTCGTGGTCCCGGCGCCGAAGGGAGACCCCGTCAGCCAGTCGGCGGAGCCGGTCTTCCGGACCGCCGACTGGCACGAGCGGGAGGCGTACGACCTGATCGGGATCGACTACGACGGCCACCCCGACCTGCGGCGGATCCTCCTGCCCGACACCTGGCAGGGCCACCCGCTCTCGCAGAACTACGATCAGGATCGACCGCAGATCGTGACCCTGAAAGAGTGGGAGAACCCCCTCGCCGACGACCACCGCGAGGAGGAGGGCGACACGATGTACGTCAACATCGGTCCTCACCACCCCGCGACCCACGGCGTGCTCCACGTCAAGACCGTGCTCGACGGCGAGCAGGTCGTCGACGTCGACCCCGACATCGGCTACCTCCACCGGTGCGAGGAGCAGATGTGCCAGACCAAGACCTACCGGCACCAGATCATGCCGTACCCCGACCGGTGGGACTACGCCTCCTCGGGCCTCCTGAACGAGTGGGCGTACGCCCGCGCGGCGGAGGACCTCAACGACATCGACGTCCCGGAGTACGCCCAGGTCATCCGGACGTTGGGCGCGGAGTTCTGCCGGATCGCCTCGCACATGCTCGCGGTCGGCACGTTCGCCCTCGACGTCTACGGCGACTTCACCGCGATCTTCATGTACGCCATGCGGGACCGCGAGAAGGTCCAGAACGTCCTCGAGGACCTCACCGGCCAGCGCATGATGTTCAACTACTTCCGGCTGGGCGGCGTCGTGTGGGACCTCCCCGAGCCCCGCGAGGAGTTCTTCGAGCTGATCCGGGATTTCCTCGACGACCTGCCGGAGGCGCTGGAGGAGTACCACGACCTCATCACCGGCAACGAGATCCTCCAGTCGCGGACGATCGACACCGGGGTGCTCCCGCCGGAGGTCGCGAAATCCTACGGCGCGACCGGCCCGGTCGCTCGCGGGTCGGGGATCGACTACGACCTCCGCCGGGACGACCCCTACGGCTACTACGACGAACTGGAGTGGGACGTCGTCACGGAGGACGGCCAGGACAACTTCAGCCGGCTGCTCGTCCGGCTCCGGGAGGTCGAGGAGTCCGCGAAGATCATCGAGCAGTGCGTCGACCTCCTCGAAGACTGGCCCGAGGACGACCGGACCATCCAGTCGAACGTCCCGCGGACGCTCCGCCCCGACGACGACACCGAGATCTACCGCGCGGTCGAGGCCGCGAAGGGCGAACTCGGCATCTACATCCGCGCGGACGGGACCGAGAAGCCCGGGCGGTTCAAGATCCGGAGCCCGTGTTTCTCCAACCTCCAGACGCTGCCGGAGATGAGCAACGGCGAGTACATCCCGGACATGGTCGCGTCGCTGGGTAGCCTCGACATCGTGCTCGGCGAGGTGGATCGCTGATGGCCGCGGGCCCGCTCCAGTCGCAGGTGTTGCTCCCCGAGCGCATCGCCGGCCTGCTCGGGCTCTCGGGCACCGTCGGCCAGATCGTCGGCGGGCTGATCGGCGCGTTCATCATCGCGAACCTTCTGCTCGTGCAGACCGCGGTCGCGGGGCCGTGGGCCAAGCGGAAGATCACCGCCGCGTTCACCGACCGGATCGCGGTCAACCGCGTGGGGCCGTTCGGGCTGTTCGTGATCGTCGCGGACGCGGTCCGGCTGCTCTCGAAGGAGCTCGTGATCCCCGACGGCGTCGACCGGCCGGCGTACGATCTGGGGCCGCTTCTGGTGCCGTTCTCGGCGTTGCTCGGATTCGCCGTGATCCCGATGGGTAACGGCATCCACCTCGCCGACCCCGAGACCGGCGTGGTGTTCGCGTTCGCGGCGTCCTCGATCGCGTCGCTCGGGCTGGTGATGATGGGCTACGCGTCGAACAACAAGTACTCGCTGCTCGGCGGGCTCCGGGCGATCGCGTCGAACATCGCCTACGAGATCCCGCTCATCATCACCGCGGCGTCGGTGATCATCTTCACCGGATCGCTCCAGATGAGCGAGATCGTGGCCCAGCAGGCCGAGCCGCTGGTGAGTATCGCGGGCATCACGATCCCGCAGTGGTTCGCGTTCGTGAATCCCTTCGCCTTCGCGCTGTTCGTGCTCGCGAACCTCGCGGAGGTCGGGCGCAACCCCTTCGACGTGCCGGAGGCGCCGACCGAGATCGTCGCCGGCTACCAGACGGAGTACTCCTCGGTGTACTTCGTACTCATCTACCTCGGGGAGTTCATCCACATCTTCCTCGGCGGCGCCATCGCGGCGACGCTGTTCCTCGGCGGCCCGGCGGGCCCGGTGCTGCCCGGGTTCGTCTGGTTCACGATCAAGATCTGGACGTTCTACCTGTTCACCCAGTGGGCGCGGTCGGCCGTGCCGCGCATCCGGATCGACCAGTTCCTCGACGTCGGATGGAAGGGAATGTTGGTCCTGTCGTTCGCGAACCTGGTGCTCACGGCCGTTCTCGTAGGAGTGATTGCATAACATGATCGGCGTACTCAAATCGATGGCCACGACGATGAAACACGCATTGGACGGGGAGACGTTCACGGTGGAGTACCCTGACGTCGCCCCCGAAGTCAGCCCCCGGTTCCGCGGGGTCCACAAGTTCAGCCAGGAGCGGTGTATCTGGTGTCGGCAGTGTGAGAACGTCTGTCCCAACGACACGATTCAGATCGTCCAAGACGACAAGCGCAACGGCGAACAGTACAACCTCCACATCGGGCAGTGCATCTACTGCCGGCTGTGCGAGGAGGTCTGTCCGGTCGACGCCATCCTACTCACCCAGAACTTCGAGTTCGTGGCCGACACCAAAGACGACTTCGTGTACAACAAAGAACAGCTGAAGAACGTCCCGTGGTACAAGGACATCGACCCGCTCAACTCCAGAGAGCCCGACCGCGACGCGTGGATCGGCGAGGGGACGGGCGAGGTCGACTACCAATAGCGGGCGTCGCCTCCGGCGTCCCGCCCGCGCCCGATACGCCGCCGGTGGCGGCGGGCTCCGGGCCGCACCCGACGCGATCGCCCGCTCGCGGCTTCTCGAAATCTTCAAAGGGGTTCCTGAAGGAGACACACACAATGGTTTATGAGACCATCGCGTTCGCGCTGTTCGCCCTCGTGACAGTGGGCTGCAGCCTCGGCGTCGTCCTCGTGCGGGACATCTGGCACTCCGCACTCCTGCTCGGGGGGGCGCTGTTGAGCGTCGCGGTGCACTACGTGATGTTACAGGCGGAGTTCCTCGCCGCGATGCAGATTCTGGTGTACGTCGGCGGGGTCCTCATCCTCATCACGTTCGCCGTGATGCTGACGCGCACGCAACCGGAGGTGAGTAGCACATGACCACGAAACCCGAACTCAACCTGGGATCGCACCTGGTTCCCGGGCTCGCGGCCGCGGCGCTGTTCGTCGTGATGGCGGCGACCATCCTCTCGGCGTCGTTCCCCGAGCCGCAGGGGTTCGCCGAGGGCGCGAACGTCACCGCCAGCATCGGCTACGCCATGTTCAACCTCGAACTCGGCGACATCCCCGGCGAGAGCTTCCTCGTCGGGTTCATCACCATCGCGATCACGCTGGACGTCGCGCTCGACGGCGCGGTCCACCTCGCGACCCGCGACGACGACGGCGAGGGGAGCGCGGACGCCCTGCTCGCCGACGGCGGTCGGGAGCTCAAGCGGACGCTCTTCGGAGGTGAGGAGTGATGGTCCCGCCGGAGTATTACCTGCTGCTGTCGGCGGCGGTGTTCTGCATCGGGCTGTTCGGCATCCTGACCCGGCGGAACGCGCTGCTGTTCCTCATGTCGGTCGAGCTGATGTTGAACGCCGCCAACATCAACCTCGTGGCGTTCTCGTTCGTGTGGGGGAACGTTACGGGCCAGACGTTCGGGCTGTTCACGATGGCGCTCGCGGCCGCGGAGGTCGCGGTCGGGATCGGGATCATCCTGGTACTGTACCGCAACTTCGACGGCGTCGACGTCACCGACGCGACCACGATGAGGTGGTGAGATGGTGGGAATACTCGACTTCACGCCCGCGATCGTACTGTTGCCGTTCGTGTCGTTCCTGGTCGCCCTGTCGGTCGGTGACCGGCTGCCGAAGGGTGGTGCGCTCGCCGGGATCGCCGCGACCGGCGGGTCGCTCGCCCTGTCGATCGGCACCGTCCTGGCCGTCGCCGGCGGGGAGACCTACACCGCGACGATCTACACGTGGGCCGAGGGGCTTGACGCGGTCGATCTCACGTTCGGGGTGCTGATCGACCCGCTGTCGGCGATGATGCTGTTGATCGTGACGCTGGTGGCCTTCCTGGTCCACGTGTTCAGCCTCGGGTACATGAACGACGAGGACGAGACGGGGCTGGCGCGGTACTACGCCGGGCTCGGGCTGTTCACCGCGTCCATGCTCGGGTTCGTCGTCGCCGACAACCTGCTCATGGCGTTCATGTTCTTCGAGCTCGTGGGGCTGTGTTCGTACCTCCTGATCGGCTTCCACTTCCGGGAGCCCGGCCCCCCGAGCGCCGCGAAGAAGGCGTTCCTGGTGACCCGGTTCGGCGACTACTTCTTCCTGGTCGGCGTGGTCGCGGTGTTCGCCACGTTCGGCACCGCCTCCTTCGTGGGCTCGGAGTCGTTCCCCGCGCTGGCCGAGGCCGCGCTCCGCGGCGAGGCGAGCGTGGCGACGTTCGGGTTCGCGCCGGGAACCTGGTTCACGATCGTGGGGCTCCTGATCCTGGGCGGCGTGATCGGGAAGTCCGCGCAGTACCCGCTGCACACCTGGCTGCCCGACGCGATGGAGGGTCCGACGCCGGTGTCGGCGCTCATCCACGCCGCGACGATGGTCGCCGCCGGCGTCTACCTGGTCGCCCGCATGTACGGCTTCTACGCGATCTCGCCGACCGCCCTGGCGATCATCGCGTTCGTGGGCGGGTTCACCGCCCTGTTCGCCGCCACCATGGGGCTGGTGAAACGCGAGATCAAGCAGGTGCTCGCGTACTCGACCATCTCCCAGTACGGGTACATGATGCTCGCGCTGGGCGGCGGCGGCTACGTCGCCGCGACCTTCCACCTGATGACTCACGCCTTCTTCAAGGCGCTGCTGTTCCTGGGTGCGGGGTCGGTCATCATCGCGATGCATCACAACGAGGACATGTGGGACATGGGCGGGCTGCGGTCGAAGATGCCCGTGACCTACTACACCTTCCTCTCGGGCTCTTTGGCGCTGGCGGGGATCTTCCCCTTCGCCGGCTTCTGGTCGAAAGACGAGGTGCTCTACGAGACGCTGCTCCACGGCCTCGACGGCGACCCGATCCTGCTGGCCGCGTACGCCATGGGCCTCCTCGCGGTCTTCTTTACCGGACTGTACACCTTCCGGATGGTGTTTCTCACGTTCCACGGCGAGCCGCGGTCGGGAACCGCGAAGGACCCCCACGGCGTGCGGTGGAACGTGAAGTTCCCCCTCGCCGTGCTCGGGGTGCTGGCGGCGGTCGCCGGGTTCGTGAACATGGTCCCGGTCGCGGACGTGACCGGTCTGGAGATCGACTTCCTCCACAAGTGGCTCGAACACGGGTTCGAGGGACTGACCGTCGAACACTACGGAACGCTGCTGCACGACTTCCCGGCCTACGGCGCCGCGGGGGTGGAGCTCAGTCCCCTCCTCCCGGGAGCGGTCTCGCTCGGACTCGCGCTCGCGGGAGCCGTGGTGGCGCACCGACTGTACAACGTGCCCGAACCCGTCGAACACACCGACCGTCTCGGTGGCATCAAAACCGTGCTCTACAACAACTACTACCAAGACGAGTACCAGGTCTGGATCGCGAACGGCCTCACGCGGCCCGCTGCCCGCGTGGCCAACAAGTTCGACGGCGGCGTCGTCGACGGCGTCGTCAACGGCGTCTCCGGCGTCAGCCTGTTCACCGGTGACCGGGTCCGCCGGATCCAGACGGGCGTGGTGAGCAACTACGCGGTGCTGCTCACGCTCGGGTTGACCGCGCTGATCCTCGCGTTCGGCCTCGCCGGGGGGTGGTTCGCGTGATCATCGAGGCCCTCCTCGGCGTCACGTTCCTCGCGGCCCTGATCGTCTTCGTCGCGCCCGACGCGTACGCCGGCAAGTTGGCGGCGGCGTTGTCCGCCCTCCCGATCCTCGGGAGCCTCTGGATGTGGGCGGCGTACGACGCCACCGGCAACGCCTTGCTCGGCGGCGACATCGCCTTCGAGACCGACTTCGTGTGGCTGACCGTCGGCGGCCTCGACCTCCACTGGTTCGTCGGCGTCGACGGGATCAGCCTCCCGTTGGTGGTGCTCACGGCCGTCCTGACGACGCTCGCGATCGTGAGCGCGTGGACGCCGATCTCCGAGCGCCAGTCGCAGTTCTACGGGCTGGTGCTGCTGATGGAGGCGAACCTCCTCGGGGTGTTCACCGCGCTTGACTTCTTCGCGTGGTTCGTCTTCTGGGAGGCGGTGTTGGTGCCGATGTACTTCCTGATCGGGGTGTGGGGCGGGCCGAACCGCCGGTACGCCGCGATCAAGTTCTTCGTGTACACCAACATCGCGTCGCTGGTGATGTTCATCGGGTTCATCGCCCTGGTGTTCGGGCTCGGCGACTCCGTGTCGTCGCTGCGGCTGCCGGAGATCGCCCAGGCGTTGCGGGCGGGGGAACTCGCCGGCTTCGCCGGGCTCGACGCCGCGACCCTGAAGACGGTCGCGTTCGTCGCGGTCTTCCTCGGGTTCGCGGTGAAGGTTCCGATCGCGCCGCTGCACACGTGGCTCCCGGACGCCCACGTCGAGGCGCCCACCCCGGTGTCGGTGCTGCTGGCGGGCGTCCTCCTGAAGATGGGCACGTACGCCCTGCTCCGGTTCAACTTCACCATGATGCCCGACGTCGCGACCGCCCTGGTCGTCCCGATCGCGGGGATCGCAGTGATCAGCGTGATCTACGGCGCGATGCTGGCGTTGGCCCAGGAGGACCTCAAGCGGATCGTGGCGTACTCCTCCGTCTCCTCGATGGGCTACGTCATCCTCGGCCTCGTGGCGTACACGACCTACGGGGTCGGCGGCGCAACGTTCCAGATGATCGCTCACGGCCTCATCTCGGGGCTAATGTTCATGGCGGTCGGCGTGATTTACAACACGACCCACACCCGGATGGTGGGCGACATGTCCGGGATCGCCGACCGGATGCCCGTCACCGCCGGCATCTTCGTCGCCGGCGCGTTCGGGTACATGGGGCTGCCGCTCATGGCGGGCTTCGCGGGCGAGTTCTTCATCTTCAAGGGGTCGTTCGCGTCGACGGTCCACTCCGCCATGCCGGTCTTCACCGCCGCCGCGATGTTCGGGATCGTGATCGTGGCGGGCTACCTGCTGTTCGCCATGCAGCGCACGCTGTTCGGGCCGTTCAGCTTCGACGGCGAATACGACGTCACCACCGCGCCGTTCCACGACGTCGCGCCGCTCGCGGTCCTGCTGCTCCTGACGATCGTGCTGGGGGTCGCGCCCGACCTCTTCTTCGGGATGATCCAGGAGGCGGTTAACCCCATCCTCTCGGGAGGTGGGCTATGACGCTCGCACTCCAGGCTGAGACTGTCGCCGCCTGGACCGCCCTGGCGCCGGCGATCCTGCTGGGGTTGACCGGACTCGTCCTGCTCGGCGTCGACACGCTGTGGCCCGCCGACGAGCCGAGCAACGCGCTGCTCGCGGGCATCGCCGCCGCGGGCTCGCTCCTCTCGTTCGCGGTCACCGGCTGGTTCCTGGTCGCCGGCACCGGCCAGACCCGGACCGGCGGCGAGATCGCGCTGTACGGCGACGCCTTGGTCGTCGACGGGGTGAGCCTCTTCTTCACGCTCATCTTCACGGTCGTGACCGCGATGGTGACTGTCGCGGCCTACGACTACCTCGACGACCACTCACACCGCGCGGAGTTCTACTCGCTGACCCTGTTCGCGGCGACCGGTATGGCGCTCATGGCGACGGCGAACTCCCTGGCAACGGTGTTCATCAGCCTCGAACTCGCGTCGCTGCCGTCCTATGCACTAGTAGCGTTCCTCAAAACCGACCGCGGGAGCGTCGAGGCCGGGCTGAAGTACTTCCTGATCGGCGCGGTCTCCTCGGCGGTGCTCGTGTTCGGTATCAGCCTGGTGTACGCCGTCACGGGGTCGCTCGTGCTCGGCGACGTGGCAAGCGCGATCGGGAACCCCGAGATGGCGGGGGTCCTGGGACTCGGCATCCTGATGATCCTCGGCGGGTTCGCGTTCAAGACCGCCTCGGTTCCGTTCCACTTCTGGGCGCCGGAGGCCTACGAGGGCGCCCCTGCACCCATCTCGGCGTTCCTCTCGTCGGCGTCGAAGGCCGCCGGCTTCGCGGTGGCGTTCCGCGTGTTCGTCCAGGCGTTCCCGCTGGAGGCGGTCCCGGCGGGCGTCGACTGGGTGGTCGCGTTCCAGGTGCTCGCGGTGGTCACTATGACGCTCGGGAACTTCGCGGCGGCGACTCAGGAGAACGTCAAGCGGATGTTGGCGTACTCCTCGATCGGTCACGCGGGGTACGCCCTGATCGGGCTGGCGGCGCTGACCGCGGGCGGCCCCAACGGGGACGTCCTCGGGGCGTCGATGGCGCACCTGCTGGTCTACGGGTTCATGAACACCGGCGCGTTCCTGTTCATCGCCCTGGTGGAGCACTGGGGGGTGGGCCGGACGTTCGAGGACTACAACGGGCTCGCGAGCACCGCGCCGATCGCGGCGGTCGCCATGACGGTGTTCATGTTCAGCCTCGCGGGGCTGCCGCCGTTCGGCGGGTTCCTCTCGAAGTACATCCTGTTTTACTCCGCCATCGAGGCGGGCTTCTGGTGGCTGGCCGCGGTCGGCGCGGTCAATAGCGCGCTGTCGCTGTTCTACTACAGCCGCGTGGTGAAGGCGATGTGGATCGAGACGCCCGTCGCCGACTTCGAGATCGAGACCCGGCCGGTGGGGCTCTACGCCGCGGTGCTGTTCGCGGGCGTCGGGACGCTGCTGCTCCTGCCCGGGTTCGGCCCGGTCATCGAGACGGCGCAGACCGTCGCCGCGACGCTGTTCTGAGGCGGTTCGGTTCTCGATTTCCCGGCCTTTCTTCGGGCCGGCCCCGCGGAAAGGAAACATCTTTAATCGCGCCACCGATACGAGTTGATGGAGGGCCGGTAGCTCAGCCCGGCAGAGCGTCTGGCTCTTAACCAGACGGTCGCGCGTTCAAATCGCGTCCGGCCCGCTTTTGCCACGAGCAAACTCGCGAGTGGCAAAGCGACCACGAGCGGTTTGAATCGGAGGGAGGTCGCGCGAAGCGGAGCGAGCACGTCCGGCCCGTACTCTCGCCGCGAGCAACTCCGCGAGCGGCGAGTCTCGACCCCGGCGAGATGTGAATCTCAGGGAGATCGCGCGTAGCGGAGCGAACAGCTCCTTATCTCGGAACCGGGAACGGAGTCGAGCCGGTCTTTAGTCGCAGAGTCGACGGGAATGGATGTTCGACTCATGGTGAATTATGTTGAATTTGTACGTAAGCAGCTTTGTCGTGTCACAGTAGCTCGACTCCCTCCGCTCCCGGCGCTACGCGGCCGGCGACGCGTCCCCCGCGGGAGCGCGACCCGTTCGTCGGCACCGATCACCCCTCCGGCGCGAGCAACTCCACCGGGTGCAGGGGGTCCGCGCCGAGGAGGTCGCCGATCTGGTCGGTACAGGAGGTCCCGCTCGCGACCACGCGGTCGGCGTCGGCCGCCCGGAGCTGGTCGCCCAGGTTCTCCCCGACGTCCATCGAGAGGTCGTAGTACTGCCGTTTGTACCCGAACGAGCCCGCCATCCCGCAGCACTCGACGTCAGTGGTCGTGACGTCGTAGCCACACTCCTCTAAGACCGCTCGGGTGTACTCCGCGAGCCCGAGCGTCCGCTGTTGGCAGTGGCTGTGGTACGCCACCGACTCGCCGCCGCCGTCAGACAGCGCGTCGGCGTCCGCGCCGTTCGCGAGCAGCCCGTAGACGTACTCTACGATCTCGTAGCTGTTCTCGGCCAGGGGTTCGAACTCCGATCCGGGGAGGAGCCGCTCGTACTCGCCGCGGAACATGGCCAGATCGCTCGGCTCGATCACGACAACGTCGCCGCCGTCGTCGACGTACGGACCGAGCGCCTCGGACACCTCTCGGGCGGTCGCCGTCGCCGTGTCGATCATCCCCTGGGACAGCGGCGCGCGACCGCTCCCCGGGACGTCGGGTATCGTCACCGCGACGTCGAGCGCTTCGAGCAGCCGGACGGCCGCCTTCCCGCGATCGACCAGCATGTAGTTGGTGTACGGGTCCGGATAGAGCACGACCTCCCGCTCCGGATCGTCCGCGTCCGACCCGCGTTCAGCGTGCCACTCCCGGAGCGTGGTGCGCCGGAAGGCGGGGAACTCGCGCCGCCGGTCGACGCCGGCGACTCGTTCGAGGAGGTAGCCGGCCGGCGTCGAGTTCGCGACCCAGTTCGACACCGGCGCGAACGCGCTGCCCAACTTCGCCAGCGTCTCGAAGTTGCCGAAGAGCCGCTTCTGGAGCCCCGGCCCGCCGCCGTCGCCCTCGGCGTCCGGGGTGAGTCCGTCGACGAGGAACTCCGCGTTGACGTCGGTGCCGCTGTTGATCCGGTCCCGAACCACCGTGTTGATCCACGGGATGTCGATGTTCACGGGACACGCCTCGGTACACCGGGAACACCCGGTACAGAGGTCGTTGAACTCCGCGGCGGTGTCCAGCCCCTCGATGCCCGCCTCCCACCCGGTCGCGATCCCGCCGGAGTACGTCTCGCCGCCGAAGGCGTGGCCGCCGACCGACTGGAAGTTCGCACACGCGTTCGAGCAGGCCGAGCACCGGATGCAGTACAACGTCTCCCGCAGCTCGTCGTCGTCGCGCATCGCCATTCGGCCGTTGTCGATGAGCACGAGGTGGAAGTCGCGGTCGGTCTCGCCGTCGGTGATCGGCGTCTCGGGGTCGTCGAAGCCGACCGTCGGGGAGTTCATCGGCGGCGTCAGAAGCGAGATGTAACTCGTGATGTCCTGGCCCGTCCCCGACCGGCCGATGAGCTCGATAAACGGTTGGAGGTCCTCGACGCTCGGGACGATCTTCTCGACGCCCGCAACCGCGACGTGGGTGTCGGGTGCCGTCACCGTCTTGCGGGCGTTGCCCTCGCTCGTGACGAGGGCGAGCGTCCCCGAGTCTGCCGTGACGAAGTTCGCGCCGGTCATGCCGACGTCCGCGCCCTCGATGAGTTCGCCCAGCCGATCGCGGGCGAACGCGGTCAGCTCCTCGGCGGTCTCCAGCGGCTCATCGGGGTCGAACCGCTCGTTGAACAGCTCCGCGATCCCCTCGCGGGACTTGTGAATCGCGGGAGCGACGATGTGGGAGGGCGCCTCGTCGGCCACCTGAAGCACCCACTCCCCGAGGTCGGTCTCGACGACGTCGACGCCCCGCTCGTCGAGCCGGTCGTTCACCTCGATCTCCTCGCTGGTCATCGACTTGCTCTTCACCAGCCGGTCGGCGTCCCGATCGGCACACACCTCCGCGATGTACGCGTTGGCGTCGGCGGCGTCGTCGGCGACGTACACCGTTCCGCCGTTGTCCTCGACGGCCCCGGTCACCGACTCGATCAGCTCCGGTAGCCGCTCGATGGCGTCCTCCTTTATCTCGCGGGCTTCGGCCTTCAGCCCATCGTAGTCGTCGAGCTTCGCCACCGAGTCGTACCGGCCCCGATTGAACCCCCGAGTGTTTCCGGCGACGGCGTCGCCTTCGGTCTCCAGGAGTTCGCGGAGGTGTGCGGCCGTCCGCTCGCGGCTTCCGGAGCTCATCCGACGATCACCACCGCGACGGTCTTCGGACCGTGAGCGCCCTGTACCAGCGCGCCCATGTCCGCGGTCGCCGACGGACCGGTGGCGACGATGACCGAGTCCCGCGTCTTCCGGAGTTCCTCACCGAGCCACTCGAAGGCGGCGGGCATGTCCGGGACGACATCCTCGGCCCGTAGGACCGCCACGTGGCGGTCGACGAACAGGCTGATCGGCTCGCTCCCGGCCCCGTCGGCACGGAGGAGCAGACTCCCGTACTCCGCGATGGCCAGCGACGCGGGTGTCACGCCCGTGACCGCCACGTTCAGCTCCGTCGGTGTCGGGTCGGTCGTCACGCCCGACGGCAGGGAGACGCCCTCCCACGGGAGCGGCGCCCCGACCGCCGGGCCGTCGACCGCCGCCCCGATCGCGTCCGTCACCTCCCGGCTCGGCACGCGGGTCACGTCCACGCCGTACTCGGCGGCTCGCGAGGCGAAGCGGTCGTGCGTCGTGGTCCCGCTCATGCGCGGGTTCCCCAGTGTGTGCCACACCGTTGCATAACACGATCGTAACTGAGAGATCGGTTTATACTTTGCTCCGTTCCGAGGGGTCCCGGCCACGGGTGTGACAACGCGCCGTATCACTCCGTGACCGTCGACAGCCGCTCGCCGAGCACTCGACGGACCGCGCCGACGTCGCTGCCGATCCGAACGATCCGGAACCCGTCGTCGACGGCGTCGGCCGCGGCCTCGGGGTCGTTCAGGATTCGGCCGGCCGGAACCCCGGCGTCGAGGCACGCCGCCAGCGTGTCGTCGATCCCTTGGCTGACGGCGTCGGGATGCTTCGCGAGCGGGTCGCCGCCGGACATCGACATCTCCATGTCGGCGGGACCGAGAAACGCGAAGCCGAGTTGCGGGACCGAGAGAATGGATTCGAGGTTGTCGAGCGCCCGCCGGTTCTCGATCATGGTCCCCACCAGGACGTCGTCGTCGGCGGTGCCGACGTGGCTGTCGTCGTAGCCGGCCCACCGGCTGCCGCGACCGATGCCGACGCCGCGGTCGCCGACGTCGCCGTCGTACGAGAAGAACGCCGCCTCGACGGCGGGCCTGAGTTCGGCGGCCGTCTCGATCCGGGGCACGAGGACGGTTCGGACCCCCGCGTCGACGACCTTGCGGACGATGGAGGGCTCGGGCATCGGGATCCGCACCAACAGCTCAACGTCGGCCGCGTCGGCCGCCCGCGTCAGCTCCTCCACGGCGGTGCTGTCGTAGGGGCTCGGCCCGCCGTGTTCGAGGTCCAGCCAGACGAAGTCGACGCCGAGACCGCCGAACACCTCGATCACCGTCGGCGAGAACGTCGCCGCGCTCGCGCCGAACACCGCCTCGTCGGCGTCGAGCGCCCGCCGGATCGCGTTGTTCGTCATTGGCGGACCTCCCCGAGGGCGTCGCGGTTGACCGTCGACTCCGGGACCCCGCCCTCGTAGACCGTCCGAACGTTGCTGCAGGCGTTCTGGCTCATCCGAGCCAGGGCTTCGACGGTGACACCGCCGACGTGCGGCGTGAACAGTACGCGGTCGTCGTCGACCAGCGGGGACTCCGGGCTCAACGGCTCGTTGTGGAGCGTGTCGAGACCGGCACCGCCGATGGCGTCGCGGGCGAGCGCGTCGACCAGGGCCTCCTCGTCGATCACGCCGCCGCGGGCCGTGTTGATCACCACCCCCGTCTCGCCGAGCGCGTCGAACTGCTCGGTGGAGACCGCGCCCTCCGTCTCCGGCGTCAGCGGGACGTGGATGCTGACGGCGTCGGACCGCTCGAAGAGCTCCGTCAGGCTCCGGGCGCACCCGATCCTGTCGGGGGCCCGGCCGTCGTAATGCGGGTCGTGCGCGACGATGTCGAGGCCGACGGCCTCGGCCAGTCCGGCGGTCTTCGATCCGATCGAGCCGAACCCCATAATCCCGAGCGTGTCGCCGGCGACCTCCCGGCCACAGTAGGCTGCTCTGTCCCAGCCGCCCGCTCGGACGTGACGGTCGGCCGCGTGGAGGTTTCGCCGGACGCCGAACAGCAGGGCGATGGCGTGTTCGGCGACGGATCGGGCGTTGACGCCGGGGGTGTTGCAGACGACGATGTTCCGCCCCGAGGCGGCGTCGATGTCGACGTTGTCGAGGCCGCTGCCGTGTTTGGCGACGACCTGGAGCCGGTCGGCATCGTCGATCACCTCGGCGGTGAGCGGTGCGACGCGAACGATCACCGCGTCGTAGCGGCCGATGTCCGCGAGCGCGTCGTCGACGCTGTCGTACTCGTCCATCCCTGTACAGTTCGCGAACTCGTCTATCGACTGGGGCCCCGACGGATCGATCTCCGGGGGGAGCAGCACCTCCCACTCGTCTACCATATCGGCCGTTCAGTTCGTGGGAGCAAAAGTATTGGTCAACGTGAACGCCCGCGGGTACGATCCTGCGCGCGACGCGGTAGCCCACGTGGTCGAGACGCGCGCAACACGCTGTACTGCGAGCTCCCGTTCGTGACGAGCAAACCTGTCGGGCGATCAGCGACCGGCGACGAACCGACGGACGCTCGCGACCGGGGCGAACCCGTGTGTGCCGTGGCGTTCGACCGCGAACCCGCGCCGATCGCCGAGCGACCCGAGGGCGCTCGCGAACGCCGAAACGTCGATGGGCGCGTGCACCCGGTACGGGTACACCGATCCGTCGGCCGCGTCGGCGGCGATCTTCGGTCTGCCGATCGCGCCGCCGTCGTAGATCCGGATGCGGTCGAGGTCGGCGTAGCCGACGCGGTGGGTTCGCTCCGCCATATCCAGGAGCCCGTCCACCCCGTCCTCGGAGTACCGCTCGACCGCGCGGTCGGCGACGCGGTGCGTCTCGCGACGGGCGACACCGAAGAGCGGCGTGAGGTAGTGGTACTCGGGGATCAGCAGCTCCCTGCCGGTGAAGACGAGATCCGCCATGCGGAGTGGAAACGCGCCCGCCATCACGAGGTGTACGTGTACGTGAACCGGATCCGGTTCGGCGTCCGTCACGGCCGGAATCCCCCGTTCACGCCCCGGTTGATCAACAGCAGCCCGCCGGCGACGAACAACAGCCCGGCTCGGGTGCCGGTGAAGACGAACGTGAGCCCGCCCACGACCCCGAGGCCCGCGACGACCAGGACGGCGCCGCTGGGAGCTGGGTCGGTTGCGTCGGCGTACCGGTGTCCGGCGAAGGTCACCACCATCACGAGCACGCCGATCGCGATCAGCGCGTCCCGCCACGACGACGGGTCGGCGACGGTTCGAACGCCGAGCACGGCCGCGAGCGCCGCTCCGTACACCAACAGCCGGTATCGGGCCAGCAGTTCGGCGGCGTCAACCACACGCATCTATCCGAAATACCCCCCGTCCCGACCGGCGCCGTCGACCGTCCCCCGCTTGTCGCGTTTCGCTCTGACCGAGAGGAACATCGTCGTCGCTTGAACGAGCCCGTACACGACGTACAACAACACCCCGCCGTAGCCGCTCCCGATCACTACCGGATCGACGGCGAAGGCCGACACCCCGAACGTCGACGAGAGCACCTCGCCGACGAGGAGGACGCTGAAGTACCCGAAGAACCCGGTGGCGACCCAGAGGGAGACGACGCGTGCCCACCCCGGCTGGGTGTGTTCCGGGAGTTCTCGTGTGTTGAGGACGAGTACCAGCGCCGTATACGGCCACATCATGACGCCGGACGTGGCCGCGGCGATCACGAGCAGTCCGAACGGCTGCTCGATCGAGGTCGACACGGCGAGGATACTGATCCCCCAGGCGACGAACACCGTGAGGAGCGTCCAGAAGATCCGGGGGAGGCTCCACCCGGCCGAGCGCCCGTAGAGTTCGTAGACGATGTCGGCGCTGTTCCGGACGAACGACTCGACGATCGCGTACTCGGTCGTGAGAAGCGAGATGAAGAGCATCGCGAAGATGAGGCCGCCGCTGATGTCGCCGACCTTCGGGACGATCGTGTCCGCCCACATCACCACCCCGTCGGTCGCGGCGCCGGACGCGTACTCGGCCGCGATCGCCATCATCACCGTCGCGACGAGCACCAGTCCGACGACGAACGTCAGGAAGTGTTCGAGCTGTGCGAGCCGCCACCACCCGCGCCACCGGCGGATGTTCCGGACCGTCGGCGGAAACGTGAACCCGTCCCTGCGAACCGGCTCCGGGTCGTCACCGACGACCGGGTTCTTGATCCGGCCCTGGTACCGCCCCATGGCGTATCCCTTTTCGCGCACCCAGAGGCTCTGGGAGAGGTTGAGATAGCCGCCGGCACCGGCGTACGCGAGCCCCCCGAGAAACACCGCGAGGTCGCTGCCGGGCGGGATGGTTCCGACGCTCACGATGCCGCCGGGGACGTTCCCGAGTTGGGCCACCGACCCCAGGGCGACGGAGAGGACGACCGCCAGCCCCGCGGCTGTGGTGACCAGCACGACCTGGATCCGCTCGACGACGTTGTACATGACCGGGGTCACGTGGTAGGTCAGCCAGATGAGCGCCATCAGGACGATCCCGAACACCCGCCACGCGACCATTTCGACGCCGGCGACCGACACCCGCAACTCCTCGAAGCCGACGCCGATCGCGCCGACCTTCGCGGCGCTCGCGGCCCACCCCGGCCACCCGAGGCTCGCGAACCCGAGCAGGAGGAAGAACGCCGGCCAAAACGCGTGGAGCCGCTCGAACGCTCGAAAGATGGACTCGCCGGTCGCGAGCGTCCACCGCTGGATCTCCGTGTTGATGACAAACTGGAGGATCACGCCGATGAAGAACGCCCAGTACAGCGACCAGCCGTGTTCCGCGACGAGAACCGGCCAGAAGAGCGTCTCGCCGCTTCCGAGCGACGCGCCGAGCATGATCGCGCTCGGCCCGACAACGTGTGAGAGCTTCGGGACCCGCGGGAGGTCGAGCACCCGATACCCGCCGCTCCGACCTCGTTCCGGGTACTCTTGGGTCTCCGGCGCGATGTCGAGGTTGTCGTACGCCGTGGGCATATAGGAGGTCCCACGGTACTCGCGGCCCTCCTCGTCGGACATGTAGACCGTGCCCTCCGGGTCCGGCGAGCCCTCAGTAGGCATGCTCGGACTCACGAGTGGACGGGGGCTTTCTCGGCGGCGAGTGCGTGTCTCCGAGGTCCATGCGAGCGGGGACGGTCACCCTCCCAGGAAGTGCCAGATGTGCCCGCGTTCCTCGGGCGGGTTCACACCCGGGAGCTCCGCGAGCGCTGGCTGCATCGCGTTCCACCACCCCTCGGCGGTCTCGTAGCCCGCCGGGTGCTCGGGGAACACGTCCTGCAGGAAGTCGGACTTCTTTGCCTCCGGGTACTGCTTGAGATACTCGTACGCCGCGACGAGCGCCTCCTGTCTGGCTTCCAGCGTCCTTCCGGTTCCGGGGAGGTCGGTCCGCTCGACGATCGTCTCGATGGAGAGGTCGGTCTCCGGGGCGGCGTCGTCGGTATCCTCCATCGGCACCCACCAAACACGGCTGCGCGAGCCGACCTTTCTCGTCTTGAGAACGTCTTCCTCGACGAGGCTGTTGAGTTTGTTGTGAGCGCTCCGACGCGAGCAGTCCACCGCCTCCATGATGTCGGCGGCAGTCAGCGGCTTCGCCTTGTCGTCCCGCTGGTGGAAGACGCCCAGGACCGTGTGGAGCGGGATGCGACCGGCACCCCCGTCGCCTCCGTTCCGCCCTCGTGGCGGGACCATAATCCGACCCAACGCTGGAACCAGCATAAGAGTTGTTACCGTCGAGTCGGTGTATACCACTGGTACCGGCTACTCCGGTCTCTTACGGCTGATCGCCACCCCCGTTGGCGGCGATCGGCGGTAGATGCTGAGAGTGGCCAGCACGAAAGGTGCCTACACACGACTGCATCCGGAAGCGCCCGGCGTGGAACGGGACGACGCGAACGGGATCCGAGCCGCCGCCGCTGTACGTTCGACGGGGTAGAGCCGCTCGGATCCGTGTCACGTGGCCATCTAGACACTCGAGACTGACGCGACCGTCGGCTGCACGCCTCGAAGTCGCTGCAGTCGTGTACACCCGAGCTCCCATACGATACCGATCGGGCGGCAGTCGAACACGACCCAAACCCGGTTTAAACGAGCGTTGTGGCGCGATTCCGTTCGTTTCGCCGTATATCGTAATGATCAATAACATAAATTATAAGTGACGTTGGTAGAATCCCAATACGATGCCACGGCGTACCGAGAGACGGAACGGTACACGCACCGAGTCGCAACCGTACACCGGAGACGGGGGTCCGAACGATGGTTGACGCGGGGCTCGCCGGGCTGGCGGTGGTGCCGCTCGCGATCATTGCGATCCTGATGGTGGGGCTCTACCAGCCCGCGACGCGGACGATGCCGATCGCGTGGGCGGCCGCCGCGGTGGTCGCGTTCGTCGGGTGGAACATGTCGCCAACGCTGATCGTCGCGGCGTCGATCCGCGGCGCGCTGACGGCGACCCGGATCCTCGTGATCGTCTTCGGGGCGATCTTGCTCCTGTACACGCTCAAGCAGTCGGGCGCCTTCGAGGTGATCAACGCCGGCTTCTCCTCGATCAGCGACGACCGCCGCGTGCAGGTCATCCTGTTGGTGTTCCTCATGGGGTCGTTCATCGAGGGCGCGGCCGGGTTCGGGACGCCCGCTGCGATCGTGGGCCCGCTCCTGGTCGGGCTGGGGTTCCCGCCGATGGCCGCCGTGGTGGTCGCGCTGACGGGTAACATCCTCGCGATCACCTTCGGCGCGGTGGGGACGCCGCTGATCATCGGGCTCCGGGACGTCGTCTTCGCGGAGGGGACCGACGCGGCGACGCAGGTGGTCGGGGCGGGCGGCTTCGAGAGCGTCGGCACCTACGTCGCGCAGGTGGGCGTCTGGGCCGCGTCCATCCACGCCATCGCCGGGATCGCCATCCCGTTCATCGGGGTGGCGATGATGACGCGGTTCTTCGGCGAGGAGCGCTCGATCAAGCCCGCCCTCGAGGTCCTGCCGCTGTGTCTGTTCGCGTGGGCCATGTTCGTGATCCCGTACGTGCTGACGGCGGTGTACCTCGGCCCCACGTTCCCCGCGCTGTTGGGGGCGATGATCGGGCTCTTGGTCACCACGACCGTGCTCCGGGCGGGGTACTTCCTGCCGGACGAGGCGTGGGAATTCGGCCCGCGTGACGGCTGGCCCGACCACTGGGTCGGGAGCATCGAACCCGGTCAGGGAGTCGGTTCCGGGACCACAAGCGGCGATGCGACCGTCGCCGCCGACGGCGGCACGGCGACGACGTCCTTCGAGGACCTGCACGACCAGGACATGTCCCTCGGGATGGCGTGGGTGCCGTACGTGCTCGTGGCGGCGCTGCTGGTCGTCACACGGGTGGTCGGGCCGGTCCAGAGCTTCCTCGCGTCGACCGGCGTGGTGGCGTGGAACAACATCCTGGGGACGCCGTTCTCGGAGGGCGTCGAGCTGCTGTACCTCCCCGGAACGCTGTTCGTCCTGGTCGCGGTCGTGACGTACGCGCTCCACGGCATGAGCGGCCGCGAGATCAAGGACTCGTGGACCGAGGCGGCCCGTAACATCGCGCCCGCGGTGATCGCGTTGTGGTTCGCCGTCGCCGCAGTGATGATCATGCAGCGGTCCGGGAGTTCCATCGTGCTCGAGGGCACCGCCGCCAGTGCCGGCATGCTGGGCGTGCTCTCGGAACTGACCGCCAACGTGACCGGCTCGGCGTTCCCGTTCTTCTCGGGGTTCATCGGCGCGTTCGGCGCGTTCATCGCCGGGTCGAACACGGTTAGCGACATCCTGTTCGGGCTGTTCCAGTTCCAGGCCGCCCAGCAGATCGGCGCGCCAACGCAGATCATCGTCGCGGCACAGGCCGTCGGCGGCGCGATCGGGAACCTGGTGGCGATCCACAACGTCGTCGCCGCGCTGACCGTCGTCGGACTCCTCGGCGAGGAGGGGCGGGTGATCCGGCTCGAACTCATCCCGGTGCTGTACTACGGGGTCGCCACCGGCGTGTTGACCCTCGTCTTCGCGTACGTCGTCGCCCCGGGGGCGTTCTGAAACCCCGGCGGTTTCCTCTTCACTGCGGCCTCCAAACACGATACTATGTCACACGACGTTCCATCGACACCGAACGACGAACCGGCCGCCGGCCCCGGTGCCGGATACGACCACCAGGGTGGCACCGTCGAGCGCCCCGACCTGGTCGACGACCTCGCCGACCGGATCGAGGGCGAGGTTCGCTTCGACACGTACACGCGACAGCTGTACGCCACCGACGCCAGCGCGTACGAACAGCTCCCGATCGGGATCGTCGCGCCCGTGTCGACCGACGACGTCGCCGCCGTGATGTCGTACTGCGCGGCCGAGGGGCTACCGGTGTTGCCACGCGGCGGCGGCACCAGCCTCGCCGGCCAGGCGGTCAACGAGGCGGTCGTGCTCGATTTCAAGCGGCACATGGACGGCTTCGTCGGGTTCGATCCCGACGCCGAGACCGCCCGGGCGCAGCCGGGAATCACCATCGCACGGCTGAACGACCGGCTCGCCGACCGTGGGCTGAAGTTCGCGCCCGACCCCGCGTGGGGAGACAAGTCCGTGCTCGGCGGGGCGATCGGCAACAACACCACCGGCGCCCACTCGCTGAAGTACGGCAAGACCGACGCGTACATCGAGGAGTGCGAGGCCGTCCTTGCGGACGGCACCGTCACCACGCTCGGGTGGGTCGACGTCGACGACCTCCACGCCCGAGCCGCCGCGGCCGCCGAAGCGTCGGATCCCGACCTCGAAGACCGAATCTACGCCGAGGTTTCCCGGATCCTCCGGGAGGAGGCCGACGAGATCGCGGCCCGGTACCCGGACCTCAAGCGGAACGTCTCGGGGTACAACCTGGACCACCTCGTCGAGAACGCCCGCGAGCACGGCGCGGTCAACTTCGGTCGGTTACTCGCCGGCAGCGAGGGGACCTTGGCGATCGTCACCGAAGCCGAGGTGTCGCTGGAGCCCATCCCCGCGGCGACGGCGATCGCGATGCTGACCTACGACGGCGTGTTGCCCGCGATGCGCGACGTCGCGTCCATCCTCGAGCACGATCCCTCCGCCGTCGAGGTGATGGACGACGTCCTGCTGGATCTGGCCCGCGACAACCCGGAGTTTTCCGATCTCGTCGGGACGCTCCCCGAGGGGACGGATTCGACCCTGCTCGTCGAGTTCTACGGCGATTCGGCGGCCGACGCAAGCCGGAAGGCCGCGGGACTACTGGCCGACCGCCTCCCCGACTACGACGCCGAGGTCGATCCTGCCGACGACCACCCGGTGACGGACGCCGACGTCCACGCGGTCGACGCCCTGGAGGCGTACGACCCCGACCGGCAGGCGAAGTTCTGGAAGATGCGGAAGTCCGGGCTCCCGATCCTGCTGTCGCGAACCGGCGACGAGAAACACTGGCCGTTCGTCGAGGACACCGCGGTCCCGCCGGAGCACCTCCCGGAGTACGTCGCGGACCTCCAGGAGTTGTTCGACGCCCACGACACGTTCGCGGCCTACTACGCCCACGCCGGCCCCGGGGTGCTCCACATCCGCCCGCTGTTGAACCTCAAGGAGTCGTCGGGGATCGAGACGATGGAGGCAATCTCCGAGTCGGTGACCGACCTCGTCGTCGAGTACGGCGGGTCAGTCTCCGGCGAGCACGGCGACGGGAAGGCCCGGACGAAGTACAACCGGAAGCTGTACGGCGACGGCCTCTGGGAGACGTTCCGGGGGCTCAAGCGCGCGTTCGATCCCGAGTGGCTGCTGAATCCCGGGACCGTCTGCGGCGACGCCGATCCGACCGAGGACCTCCGGTTCGACCCCGACTACGCGTTCGACGCCGGGTTCACCCCGGTCCTGGAGTGGGACAACGACAAGGGCTTCCAGGGGATGGTCGAGCTCTGCCACGGGTGCGCCGGCTGCACCGGGCACCAGGAGACCACCGGCGGGGTGATGTGCCCGACCTACCGGGCGAGCCAGGAGGAGATCACCAGCACGCGGGGCCGAGCCAACGCGCTCCGGGGAGCGATGAGCGGCGATCTTCCCGACGACCCCACCGACGAGTCGTTCGTCTCGGAGGTCATGGACCTGTGCATCGGGTGTAAGGGCTGCCGGAACGACTGCCCCAGCGGCGTGGATATGGCCAAGCTCAAAGCCGAGGTCGGCCACGCGTACCACCAAGAGGAGGGGCTCTCGATCCGGGATCGGCTGTTCGCGAACGTCGAGACGGTGCTCGCGGTCGGGAGCGCGTTCGCCCCGGTGTCGAACTGGGCGATGAGCCTGCCCGGATCGGGGTGGCTCGCCGAACGGACCGTCGGGATCGCGGCCGACCGGGACCTCCCCTCGTTCCACCGGCGGACGTTCCGTGACCGCGTCGAGGCTCGCGACGGGCCGGCCGTGTCCGAGGCGGAGGCCGACCGGAAGGTCCTCCTGCTGGCTGACCCGTACACGAACTACAGCCACCCGGCGGTTGGCGAGGCCGCGCTGGACGTACTCGAGGCCGCGGGCGTTCACGTGCGCGTCCCCGACGACGTCACCGACAGCGGCCGGCCGGCGTTCTCGAAGAGCATGCTGGATCACGCCCGCTCCACCGCCGCCGACAACGTCGCGGCGCTGGCCCCGCGGGTCCGCGACGGGTGGGACGTGGTGACCGTCGAGCCCAGCGACGCCGTGATGTACCAACTCGACTACCTGGATCTGCTGTCCGGCCCCGACGCCGAGGCCGTCGCGGACAACGCCTACGGGATCTGCGAGTACCTCGACGTCTACGACCTCGACGCCCACATCGACTTCGACGCCCCGGATCGGTCGCTGGCGTACCACGGCCACTGCCACCAGAAGGCCACCCGGAAGGACCACCACGCGGTCGGCGTGCTCCGGCGGGCCGGGTACGACGTCGACCCGCTGGATTCGGGGTGCTGTGGCATGGCCGGCAGCTTCGGCTACGAGGCCGAGCACCGCTCCATGAGCCGGGCGATCGCGTCGATCCTCTTCGAGCAACTCGACGACTCCCCCGCGACACAGCCGGTCGCGCCCGGCGCCTCGTGTCGGTCACAGCTCGACGGCTACGGCGACGACGGCGAGCCCCCACACCCGATCGAGGTGCTGGCGGCCGCGCTCTGAGTCGCTCCGACGTGGCCGCCCGTCCCGGCGTGTCTCCCTTTGGATCACTCCGTGGTGAGCTCGTCCAGCAACGTGTCGAGGTCGTAGTTCTCCAGCGCCCGCGTGCTGTACCGCAGCGTCGACACCACGAACGTGGAGTTGGTGCCGCGGACCTCGTCGATGGTCTCGAGGTCGGTGAGCAGCCGCTCGACCATCTCCCGGCCCGGGAGGTGAGCGACCACCACGAAGTCGGTCTCGCCCATCGTGAAGTACGCCTGGGAGATCCCCTCGACCGCCAGGATCCTCTCCTCGAAATCGTGGTGTGACCCGTGGTAGTCGGCCGAGAGCTGCACCAGGACCGTCACCCCGAGCCCGACCTCCTCCAGGTCGATGTCGTAGAGGTCGTTCTCGACGATCCCCGACTCCCGGAGGTTGTTCAGCCGGTAGTGGATCGTCGACACCGGGATGTCGGTCTCCTCGTGCAGCCGCTCGGGGCTGCCGGTCCCGAGATCCGCGATCGCCTTCAGGAGCCGCACGTCGCGTTCGTCCATCGTTTGGTATCCGGCGTTCGGTTCCCCGGTGATATAACTCACGCTTCCGCGCCGCCGACGCTATGACCGTCGGGGCCCGAGAGGCGGACACCGATGGACCGAACCCAAATCCGACGGGCCTGGGACGAGATCGCGACGACGTACGCGCGCCGCCGGGACCCCACCGGCTCCGACGCCGACCTGCTCGTGGAGCTCGCCGAGGCGCTCGGACCCGACGCCACCGTGCTGGACGTCGGCTGTGGCGACGGCGCACGGACGCTCGCGAACCTGCCCGCCGGCAGCATCGGGCTCGACATCTCCCGGCGGGGGCTGGCGCTTGCGAGCGACGCGGTTCCCGACGCGCGGCTCCTCCAGGGAGAGATGCGGTCGATCCCGCTGCGTGACGGGAGCGTCGACGCGATCACCGCGTACCACGCGGTCTTCCACGTTCCGCGGGCCGCGCACCCCGACGTCTACCGGGAGTTCGCGCGGGTGTTGCGGCCGGGCGGCACCCTGTTGATGACCCTCCCGAGTGGTCGGTACGAGACCGTCCGCGAAGGGTGGATGGGCGGCCGGATGCTGTTCTCGGCGCCCGGGCGGGACGCCACGCTCGATCAACTCGCGAGTGCGGGGTTCGGCAACGTCCGCACCGAGACCGTGAGCGACCCGCTCGGCAGCGCCGCGGAGTTCGTGTTCGCCGACCTCGCTCCCGACGCCTGACAACGGTTAGGTTCAGTATTCGCCGCCGATCGCCACTCCCGTTGCCGGCGATCGACGGGAGGAGACGGGAGTGATCATCGTGAGACGGACGCGTCTCCGGACTCACCGATCGCGCCCCGTGCGGCCGGCGACGACCGGGGACCGACTCCGGCCGTCCGCGCCCGCGGTGCGGCGTCGGCGCGACGACCGGACCGCGGCTACCCGCCGTTCGTGGCGTCGCTGTCCACGCCCATCGCCTGGAACAGCTTCTTCCGGACGGCCTCCTCGGTCAACTGCAGCAGGGTGTCCCGGTTGTCGTCGTTGGTCTCGATCCCGGTGAAGATCCCGAGCGGGATCTCGACGTCGCCCTGGGTGGAGTGGCCGCCCGTCTCGCCGATCCCCGAGAACGCGTCCTGGAGGATCTTGCCGATGTTGATCCGGATGTCCTTCGAGCGGGCCGACAGGAAGATCCGGTCGTCGCAGATCCCGAACACCGCGGTGGTGGTGATGCCTTCGAGCTTCAGAAGGTGCTGAGCGGCCTGTCCCAGGGCGTCACGATCGGTGATGAACCCCGCGTTCGACACCAGGTGGCTCCCCTGGACCTCGCGGTTCTGGATGGCCTCCGCGAGCACGTCGAGCGTCTCCGGCGACATCGACGGCGACTCCACCTGTTCGAGGGTGTCGTGGTTGACGAAGGGGTGGAGGTACGCCGCGGCGGTGAGGTCCGCGGGCGTGGTCTCGCGCTTGAAGTCGACCGTCTCCGAGCGGATGCCGTAGAGCAGGGCGGTCGCGACCGCCTCGGTGGGCGAGAGCCCGAACTCCTGGAGATACTTCGTGAGGATCGTCGACGTCGCGGAGACGTTCGGCCGGATGTCGGTGAACCTCGCGCCGACCTCGGCGTCCGGCTCGCGGCGGTCGATGAAGATGTCGACGTCGACGTCGGCATCGGGGTCGCCGTCGCCGGACTTCCCGTAGTCGACCATCGCGACGGCGCCGTAGTCCGCGAGCGGCTTTCCGTCGTCGATCGGGACGAGTTCGATCCCGAGCAGGTTGACGAACGCGCGGTTCTCCTGGTGTCCGATCTCGCCCTCGTAGTTGATCACCGCGTCGACGCCGTGCTCCCGCGCGATCGCCTGCAGCGCGACCGCCGCGGCGATCGAGTCGGGATCGGGGTTGTCGTGGACCAGCACCGCCAACCCGTCGGCGGCGCCGTCGAGCACCTCCGCGAGCTGCTTGGCCTTGTACTCGAGCTCCCCGGACTCAAGCGACCGGAGCGCCGAGTCCGCGATGACCTCCGAGGGGGTGACCACCACGTCGGCGCCGAGCTCCCCGAGCTCGTCTTCGGAGACCGGATCGGACGCGCGGGCCACGAGGAACTGGTTGCTTCCCCGCTCTCTGATCGCGGAGACCGCGGCCTTGTTGGCTTCGACGTCGGACGCCAACACGAGCACGACGTCCCGTCCCTCGACGGCGTCCGCCACGTCGGGTTCGGAGATGTCGGTCTGCTGGGCGTTCAGGTCCTGGTCGCGCAGGGATTCGACCCGGCTCTCGTCTTTGTCGAGGATGAGCACGTCGTTCCCGCTTCCGACGAGCTCCTCGGCCACCGCGTAGCCGACGCTCCCGCAGCCGAGGATGGCGTAGGTGGACATCGACGCGGTCGTGGCCCCAGTACTCATACTGGTTTCGGCTCGTTCCGCACGACACTTAACAGCACCCGTTCGGGTGCCTCGCCGGACCTCGCTCCGAGGCTCGAACACGCGTCTCGTGTCGGCCTGGTGGTGTCCGCGCCGTGGGGCGCATCCCGACGCGTCTCCACCCCCGTGACGGCAGATTTTTCCGCCGTCGTCCGGAGAGTTGGGTATGCAGCGCCGGGTGGTCCTCGGGTGTGATGGCGCCGCGGGTGCGGCCGTCGGGCGCCTCGCGGAGTGGCCTGGCGAGTTGACGGTCGTCGCGCCGGACGGCGTCTCCGTCGGCGCCGACCGGCCCGACGTCACCTACGAACGCGCCGCCCCCGACGACACCGCGGCGTACCCCGATCGGGCGGACCTCGTGTTCGTCGCGGGCGACGAC
>Ga0207753_1000112_pt1 | contig 31528 bp, 26 predicted proteins | sample PonA233FremontCA_2_FD_187273 | JGI IMG/M metagenome (GOLD analysis project Ga0207753, IMG submission 187273) | Salt pond sediment microbial community from Fremont, CA, USA - Pond A23 Sediment 3 (SPAdes) | ecosystem: Environmental > Aquatic > Non-marine Saline and Alkaline > Saline | place: USA... | reverse complement strand
GGGGCTCGCCACGTTGAGCATGATGTTCGTGTCCGTGTCCGGCAGCGCGTCCAGGTCGAGGTCCTCCGTCTCGTACTCCAGCAGGCCCTCGTAGACGTACCCGTCGGTGCCCTCCACGCAGGAGAGCGTCACGTCCTGTCCGTCGGTGAGCACCTCGGTCGCATTCCCGGTACCGATGACCGCCGGAATCCCGAGTTCGCGGCTCACGATGGCGGCGTGGGAGGTGCGGCCGCCCCGATCCGTGATGATGCCCGCCGCCTTCTTCAGGATGGGCCCCCAGTCCGGGTCCGTCATTTCCGTGACAAGGATGCCGCCTTCCTCGAACCGATCGATCTCGTCCGCGCTGTGGATGAGTTGCACTTCGCCTTCCGCAATCGACTGGCCGATGCTCAGGCCGGTCACCAACCGCTTGCCTTTCTCCTTCAGCTGATACGTGCGCAATACGCTCGCGGCGCGCTGCGATTGCACCGTCTCGGGTCGGGCCTGCAGGATGAAGAGCTCTTCGGTTTCCCCGTCGCGCGCCCACTCGATGTCCATGGGACGGTCGTAGTGCCCTTCGATTCGGGCCCCCCACCGCGCCAGTGTAAGCACCTCATCGTCGGACAGCACAAAGGCCGCCCGTTCCTCCTCCGTCGTCCTGACGGTCTTCGTGGGCTCGCCGTCCCCGTCGGCGTACACAATTTTTTGGGCCTTGTCGCCCTTCGTCTTGCCCACGATGGGCGTCAGCGAGTCCTCGTCCAGGAACGGCTTGTAGACCGTGTACTGGTCGGGGTTGATGGTGCCTTTGACGACCGTCTCTCCCAGGCCCCAGCCGGCATTGATGATGGCGTTGTCGGGAAAGCCGCTTTCCGTGTCGATGGTGAACATCACGCCGGCCTTGTCGGCTCGCACCATCTTCTGAATGCCTACCGACAAGGCCACCTGCATGTGGTCGAAGCCCTTCTCCTCACGGTACGTGATCGCCCGGTCGGTGAAGAGGGAGGCGAAGCATCTCTTGCAGGCGTCCAGCACCGCTTCGTCGCCACGCACGTTGAGAAAACTCTCCTGCTGTCCCGCAAAACTGGCTTCGGGCAGATCCTCGGCGGTGGCGCTGCTGCGGGCCGCCACGTCGATCGCCTCGGCGTCGTAGGCCGCGCTGAGCGTACGGTAGGCATCCTGGATGGCGTCCGCCATCTCGTGCGGCATCGTGCCCTGGCGGATCAACGTGCGAATGGCCGCGCCGGTGTCACTAAGCGACTGGTCGCCGTCCGACAGGGCTTCGAGTTCCGCCCAGATCTCGTCTTTGAGGTCGTTTACGGTGAGGTAGTGCCAGTAGGCGTCGGCGGTCGTGGCGAAGCCGTCCGGCACCCGAATCCCCTCGTCCTTCAGCGCGCCGATCATCTCGCCGAGGGAGGCATTCTTGCCGCCCACGAGGGGCACGTCTTCGTTGTTGAGTGTGTCGAACTGGCGAACGTAGGTCTGCTTTTTGGCAACGGTGGTGTCGGGCATGATCGCTTTGGGCTGTGGGGGAGAAAGGGACGGGAGGCTATCGGGCCGTGTAGCCGCCGTCAATGACCAGTTCCGAGCCAGTGACGAACTTCGACTCGTCGGACGCCAGGTAGAGGATTCCATTGGCGATATCGTCCGGCTCGCCGACGTGGCCAAGGGGGTGAAGTTCGTCCAATTGTTTCCGGCCCTCATCCACGTCGCCCTGGTCGCCCAGATAATCCTCCACGAGCGGCGTCCAGATAAAGCCGGGGTGGACCGAGTTGACGCGAATGTTGTCCTCCGCGTACTCCAGCGCGTCGGTCTTTGTCATGAGCCGCACGGCCCCCTTCGAGGCGTGGTACGGCGGAATGTCGGGGGCGCTGACGATACCGTAGATGGAGGAGAGGTTGATGATGCTGCCGCCGCCAGCCTCCTGCATGTAGGGGATGGCGTGCTTTGTGCAGAAGAAGACGCCCTTCTCGTTTACGGCCATCACCTCGTCCCACTCTTCTTCGGTCAGTTCGTGGGTGGGTTTGTCGGTTCCCGAGATGCCGGCATTGTTCACGAGCACGTCGATGCCGCCGAACGCCCGGGCGACCTCGTCGAAGACGTGCTCAACTTCGTCCTCGTCGCTCACGTCGAGCGGCCAGAACTGAGCACTGCCGTCCGTGTCTTCGATTTCCTCCACGACGGACTTGCCCGCGTCTCTCTTCACGTCCGTCACCGCGACCTGTGCGCCTTCTTCGGCGAGGCGGAGGGCAGAGGCTTTGCCAATGCCCAAGGCCCCACCGGTAACAATTGCTGTTTTTCCGTCTACGCGTCCCATAGGTGTGATGTGGTCTGGATGTGGAAGGAGATGAAAAGAACTGGGGGCATTCCCGCTCAGATGAGTGCGTGGTCGCCCACGAATTCGGAGAGGGGCAGGCCCCAGGTGGGCACCTTGCCCCCGGTCGTGTAGTATATTGTCTTGAATCCCATCTTCAGGGCGTGCGGCGTATAGCCGATCTTGAGGATGCTCGTGTCGCCGCCCCACCATTCGTCGGTGTGCATGTAGAAGCCCCGACGCCCGCCCATGTCGCCCATGCAGATGACCTCCGGCTTGAGCGACGGGATGGGGATATCGGGCTCGTAGGAGCCGGCCTCCTGGCCGAGCACCTGGGCGCAGATCTCGGCTTCCTTGTGTCCCAGTGATCCCAGCTTGGGGACCGTCACCGACGCCGCGTCGCCCACTGCAAAGACCTCCGGGTAGTCCGGGTTGCGCATGTGGAGGTCGGTTACCACGAAGCCTTGATCGTCCGTGACGGGCAGGTCCTTGAGAACGTCGTGGGCCGTCCAGTTCGGAAAGATGATCTTGAACTCGGCCTCCAGGCTGCTCCCGTCGTCAAACTCGATCCCGTCTTCGTAGAGCCGCGAAATACCCTTCGTGTCGGCCCGGTAGCCGAATCCCCTGTTCTGCATCATCGGCAGGAGCTGATCGAGGATTTTCTCGCCGGCGTCTTCGGCGATCACCTCAGCCGGGGTGAAAAGGGTAATCGAGTGGGCATCTCCGAGGCCGCGCTCCTCAAGCCAGTGCGCCATGGAGAACGCAATCTCGACGGGGGGACCTTCACAGGCGGCCTTCGCCTCGGGGAGCATCGGGAGGTCCGGATGGTGGCCCTGCACAAACCGGTCGGACCCGATGGCGATGGGGCCGCCCTTGTAGCTACCCTCGTGCAGGTGTCGGCGCACCTTCTCGCCGTAGTACGTGTCGGTAAACGTGTGGCCGTGCTCCGGAAAGCCGTCGATGTCGTCGAACGCCAGGTCGTTGCCGAGGGCAACCACAAGGTAGTCGTAGTCGATCGATTCGGCGGCGGAGCCGGATCGCTCCACCGGCCTGTAGTCCACCGACCGCTGCTCCACGTCGATGGCTTGCACCTCGCCGTGGACGAAGCGAATGTCGTCACGGTCCAGAAACTTGACGAAGGGCAGGTGCAGTTCTTCGGCGGGATTGTTGTTGTGCCACACCTCCAGCGGAATGTTGGGGATGAAGGTGAGGTACGGATTCCGATCCACGCAGGTAATCTTGACGTCCCCGCCGGCGTACTCGCGGAGGTAACGAGCCGTGGTAAGGCCCGCAAAATTACATCCGAGGACGAGGACGTGGGGAGTAGGGCTCATGGAGGGGGGAGAATCAGCGGGGGACGTGCGCGGCCGTCCTGGGGTTCTGCGCCACGCTCAAACCAGGCCGGCCCCGCCGTATCCCCTGCGGTAGAGAGAAGCGAGCGGGTTGTCGGGCCGCACTGTCACAACATTTGGGGCCCGGGACAGCACACCATTACCATCATACAGGAAAAGAACGACTATGCGTGTAGGGATTCCCCTGTTTTAAAGTCGGGAAATGGTGCACGTTGGACTGGCGAAATCCCCTATTTATGCGTCACCTCTGGGGGAGGAGATGCTCGCCTCATCGAGAATGGTCTCCCCAACGGCAGTCGCAGGGCGATGGAGGGCAGAGTGCGAAAAGGAACCCGCGACCTGTCTTTACCTGTTATAACTAATCAAGAACGCTCCCCACCCTTTTCCTGCTCAATAGCAGTCCCCCATGGAACTCGAATCCGGACGCCCGCGCCACGAACAAATTAGTGACTGGCTGCGTGAGCAAATCGAACAGGACACGTACGAGGTTGACGAGAAGCTCCCCTCCGAGAAGCAGCTTGGGGAGCGGTTTGACGTGAGCCGTGTGACGGTGCGACGGGCCTTACAGACCCTCGAGAGTGAAGGGTACATCTACCGGCGGCAGGGACTCGGGTCGTTCGTCAATGAGCGCCGCGCCGCGCAGGGGTTGGTGCGCCTCACGGATTTTGCGCAGGACATGGCACAGGCGGGCCTGGAGGCATCGTCTGAAGTGAAGCACCAAGCCTCGGAAACCCCGCCGGCACCAGTGGCCGTGCGTTTGGATACCGATGATCAGAAGGTGATGCGGCTCGACCGCCTCCGACTGGGTGATGGGCGCCCCGTCGCGTTCGATCGGACGTGGCTGCCCATGTTTTATGCCCAACTCCTCGAGGGGCACGATCTCGAGCGGGAAACCATCTACCATATTCTCGAGACCGAGTACGACATTCCTGTCCTGCGCGGCCAGTACCGCATCACGGCCGCCAACGCCGACGCGACGGTCGCCGCGGCGCTCGGGGTGGATGAGGGAGAGGCACTGCTCCTTATCGAGCGGTTGTCGCTCACGGAGGGGGACAAGCAGGTCTACTTTCAGCGGCGTTACTACCGCAGCGACCGCGTGGCCTACGAGCTAGAGCTGGCCCGTGACCCGGAGCGCCGCAATGCCGACGAGCATGGCATGCCCCTCCGTGAGTTCGAGCCCGTATTTGAGAACGACACCGGCGGCCGGGACCAATAGGGCGGTCCCAGCGCCGGGGGGATGCCTACATGCGTCCCTTCAGCATGCCGTTCCAGTACATGCGGGGGAGGCCGTATGCCTTGAGGGCGTACATGCTGTAGCGCTCCTGCGTCTGATCGAACGGGAAGCTTTCCTGCGGCTCCTTGTCGTAGTCGAATTCCGCGAGCACGAGCTTGCCGTAGCCCGTCACGAGGGGGCATGAGGTATAGCCGTTGTAGGTGCCGTTGATCGGTTGGGTGCCGCGGAGGGTGGCCATGAGGTGATCCACCAGCACCGGTGCCTGCTTGCGGACGGCCGCGCCCGTCTTGGAGGTTGGCAGGCTGGAGTTGTCGCCAATGCCGAACACGTTCTCGTAGCGGGTGTGCTGCAGGGTGCCGGAGTCCACCTCGACCCAGCCCTCCTCGTTGGCCAACGGGCTCTGCGCGATAAATTCGGGGGCTGTCATCGGCGGGACGGCGTGGAGCAGGTCGTACTGGATCGTGCGCTGCTCCCCCGTTTCCAGGTTCTTGAAGACGGCCTCCTTCGCATCCGGGCGAATCTCGGTGAGCTCCGTATTCAGGTTCACCTCAATGCCCTTGCGCTCCACCACGTCGTAGAGCGTCTCCTCGTAGGGCTTCGAGGAGAAGAGGGCCCCCTTCGCCTTCATAAACGCGATGCGGCTTCCCTCGCGCACGCCCTGTCGCCGGAACGCATCGTCGGCGAGGTACATGATTTTCTGCGGCGCGCCCCCGCACTTCACGCCCGTCGTGGGCTCGGTGAAGAGGGCGGTACCGCCCTTGGGAAACTGCTGGATGGCGTCCCAGGTCGTCTCACAGGTGTCGTAGCTGTAGTTGCTGACCACGCCGGTGCCCGGCTGTCCCACCGACTCGGCGAGGCCAGGAATGCCGTCCCAGTTGATCTGGATGCCGGCGGCCATCACGAGGTAGTCGTACCCGTAGGTGTCGCCGCCGGCCGTGGTGACGGCGTTGCTGTCGGGGTCCAGATCGGTCACCCGGTCCTGGATCCAGGTGGCCTCTTTTGGCATCACCTCGGCCATGGGGCGGGCGGATTCTTCTTTGGGAAAGACCCCGGCTCCGATGAGGGTCCAGAGGGGTTGGTAGTAGTGCGTGTCGGATGGTTCGATGACGGCTACCTCCGGCGCATCGTCGCGCTCCAAAAGCTGAGACGCAACGGTAAGGCCGGCGGTGCCGCCCCCGACGATGAGAACCTGATGCGAGTGGGTCATGGGACTGGTATGAGGGTGAGAGTGAAACGTAAAGAGGAGGGAGGGCGCATCTGCGCTACCTGCGCAGGTTCTGACCAAACTTCTTGGCGAAGGTGGTGATGAAGCCGACTGCCCGTTTCACATCGGGGTCGCGGAGGGCGCCGAGCAGTCCGAAGAAGCCCTGGGCCGGCGTCTCGCCGGCACTGGCTTCTTTTTGCGTATCGACGAGGGCAGAGCCGAGACTGCCCACGACCTGCAGGGCCTGTGGGTCAAGCACGCCGGAGTCGAGCAGGGCCTCGAACTCGTCGGTCCGGAACAGCTCGCCGAGGCGACTGAGGGCGCCGAAAGTCTGGCGCAGGGTCTGCTCCGGGTCGTAGCCCTTCTCGGCGGCGCGGGCGTACTCGGCGTCGAGGATGTCGACCACCGTGGCAATGGCGGCGGGAGCATCTTCCGCGAGGGCCGTCAGCTCTTCGAGTTGGGGGGACCGGTCGAGGACTTGCTCCAGGGCCGCTGTGGTCTCGGGCTCCGTGAGTTTTTCCAGCAGCCGGAGTCCTTCCCGCGCCCGTTCGTCCACCACCACGCCCCGGTCCGCTGCGCGGGTCAGGGCGTCGTCGATCGTGTCGGCCGTAACCATTGCCGCGTCGGGTAACTGGTCGGCGAGTTCGGCTAGCTGTTCCAGGCGGTCCAGGCGGTCGATCAGGGCCGTGAGCACCTCCACCGTCTCTGGCTCCGTCAACTTCTCGGCAAGGTGCAGCGCCTCGCCGGCCCGCTCGTCGAGCACCACACCACGGTCGGCGGCTCGCGTGAGCTCCTCGTCTACCACGTCGGCCGTGGTCTGGAGGAGGGCCGGCATCTGACGCTCCAGCCGGTCGAGTGTGTCGATGGCCTCTTCGATGGTGTCGAGTTTATCGAGGAGGTGAGTCAGCTTCTCGCGGGTCGCAGGATCTTGTAAGCGCTTTTCCAGCGTGCTCGTACCGTCTGTGTGGGTCGTGTTGTCCATGGGCCCTGGGATCTGTGGGTCAGCGGAAGAGGAGGCCGACTATTGGTGTGTACCTGTATTTACAACTGATAATGATGTTTCGGAACTGTTGCAAATGACGTCTGGTGCGCTGTGTATGCTAAAACACATGGGCAATGCTCGTGTCCGGGGACGAGTCGGGAACGAACACCGAGTAGATGCCTCGGAGGTCGCCGGTCTCAAATCCGTATGCCCGGTCCTTTGGGTATCCTTTCTGCACGAATGTGGGGCGTTGCTCCTTGGGGCCGTGGCAGGAGAGACAGGATGACCGCACGGTGATACGGCGGGCGTAGCGCCAACCCTCTCGGCCATTTTGGACGGTGCGGATCCAGCGGTCGGTCCGCTCGGGAGACGAGGCGAATTCATCGTAGAGACGACGTGCCTCCGGATCGAGCTCGTGGGACGGGTTGCGGTACTTCTTGGCCAGTTGTTGCACGGTCCAGCCGTTCGCGATGGCCATTTGTTGGGCCCGTATCCCCACGGGTTTGCACACGCGCTCGAACGTGCCCTTGTCGACCGCAGGAGTGTCGATGGTTGCGGCGAGCGACTCGCGCATCTCGTTGAGGGACGTGATGGCCTGCTCCACATTCCGCTGGACGGAGTCGGGAGGCGCCGACGATTCTGTGGTGCTAGACCGTCCACACCCGGCCATCAAGACGGTGAGGCTGGCGAGGAGAGCAAGAGTGATCGGGGGAGTGTGCATTGCGAGGGAGCGTGGAGGGGGAAGGAGGACGAGAACCACCGCAATGAAATAACCTGCCAAAGGCCGTTCTTCCGAAAGTCGGGACCTAGTGGATGTGCGCATGGGAAAATGGCGGACCCTCCTGTGGGTCTTTCCCCATATTCCCTCGCGTCTTTATTGTATACTCTACGTACCACACGCAGGAGGCTGGATCCTGAGATGGGCTCGGTGGGGCGCCCGATAGGGGCATGATCTGAAGGTGAAGAACAATCGGAAGCGTCTGGGTTGGGATCCTCCCAGCGAGTCGCAATTTATATGTACCGGTATATACTTGTAAACACAACCGCACGCAAGACACGGCCGCTCGCCTTATGTCCGATCCCCAATTCGACGTTGAGCGGGCCACGGCCGGCCTCGTGCTGGCGCTGTTTCTAGCGGCGTCGCTGCTTCTTGGCGCGATGTACTACTTCGTCCTCCGCGACGCAGAAAAGCGGGCCGCCGATGCGTCGAGCCCCGCCCAGTCGGTTCGGGTGGAACGTTCCCCCGCGCCGACGAACGCTGTTCCTACATCCGTCCTTATCCCTGAGTCCTCCGCATGAGCTATACGCCGCTCGTTACCATTCTGCTTCTGCTGGTGGCCGGCGCCGCAGCTACCCTTGGGGTGCTGTTTTCGGCGTACCGGAAGGGGTACTTTGACAACCTGAAATCCGAGGCCTACGTGATTTTCGACGAGGACGAGCCAGTGGGGGAGCCACAAGACCAGTGGTTTCGGGAGTCGGAGGCGTCCTCGGACCCGTCGTCTCCACGCGTGTAATTCCTCCTTGTTAGCCCTCACTGCCGCTCATGCCTGACGACGCTTCTCCTGGTGTCCCCCCGGACGTGGCCGACGCGAACGCGGATGTCGACTGGCGTCGGGTCGTCGACGCCTCCACGCGGTGGCCCGTCATTGCGTTCGTCGTGAGTGCGACGGCGTGGCTCGTGATCGGGTCGCTGCTCGCCCTCATCGCCAGCTTCAAGTTTCAGTTTCCCGACTGGTGGACGCACCAGGCGTGGTTGACCTTCGGGCGGGTGCGGCCTGCGCACCTCAACACCATGATCTACGGCTGGATTTCGATGGCCGGGGTGGGAGTAAGCGCATGGCTTTGGGCCCGGCTGCTAAAGACGCGGCTGCAGGGGCGGTGGATGCTGCTGCTCAGCGCGGCGCTCTGGAACCTGGGCGTGCTGGTGGGCACCATTGGCATCCTGGCGGGCTACTCGCGGGCCATCGAATGGGTGGAAATGCCGTACGTGGCGTTCGCGTTCATCGTCCCGGCCATGCTGTTGGTGGTGGCGTCGTTCATTCAGACGTTGTGGCAGCGGCATGCGCGGCACCTCTACATCTCGGTGTGGTATCTTGGCGCAGCGATACTGTGGGGACCGCTGCTGGTAATCGCCATCTTGCTTCCCATCTACAGCGGCATCCCCGAGGCAACAGCCAACTGGTGGTACGCTCACAACATCCTGGGGCTCTGGATTACGCCCCCGGGCCTGGCGGCGGCGTACTACTTCATCCCGAAGGTCATCGGGCGACCCGTGCACAGCTACCACCTGTCCTACCTTGGCTTCTGGACGCTCGCGCTCTTCTACAACTGGGCCGGCGTACACCACCTCGTGGGCGGGCCGGTGCCACAGTGGGTGGCCACAGTGTCCATCGTGTTCAGCGCCATGATGATCATCCCGGTCATCGTAGTGGCCGTGAACCATCACCTTACCGTGGTGGGCCACTTTGAGAAGCTCAAATACAGCCCCACGCTGCGCTTCGTGGTGTTCGGGGCCATGAGCTACACCGCCGTGAGCCTGCAGGGCTCGCTGCAGTCGTTTCGGTACTGGCAGGAGGTGACCCACTTCACGCACTACACCATTGCGCACTCGCACCTGGGGGTCTATGCCTTCGCGACGATGATTGCCTTTGGGGCCATCTACTACATCATGCCGCGGGTGACGGAGTGGGAGTGGGGCAGCAAGCGCCTCGTGAGCCTCCACTTCTGGACGACGGGGCTGGGCATCGGGGCCTACTTCACCGCCCTCACCATCGGCGGCGTCATCCAGGGCTTCCAGATGCTGAATCCCGACGTGGCGTTTCTCGACATCGTGGACGACACGAAGCCCTGGCTCATCGTGCGGTCGGTGTCGGGCACGCTGATGACGATTGGGCACCTCGTCTTTGCGTACCTGCTTGCCCAGATCGTCCTGAAGAGGGGAGAGCGTCCGGAAGGGCCTACCTACTTCCATCCTGTGCCGGAGGGCACCTTCGCACACGTGGGGGGCGATGGAAGCCGGTCCGTTCGCACGCCGTCGGCGGACCAAGACGGCTAGTAACGCCCGTTCTGCCTCGCTTTTCTCCCACGATTTCCTTCCACAATGACTCGGATCGCGCTCATTTTTCTGGGGGCCTTCGCGGCCATCGCGATGAGCTTCACGGCGCTGGCCTTGTTGCCCCGCATGCAGCTGTCCACGATTGAGCCCACCCCTGGAACCACCGATTACACCTACGACGAGCAGTTGGGGCGGGAGGTGTATCTGCGAGAGGGGTGCATCTACTGTCACAGCCAACAGGTGCGGCCCGAGGGCTTCGGGGCCGATATCCGGCGTGGCTGGGGCGGAAGAGGTTCCCGGCCCGGCGACTACGTGTTCGACGAGACGCACCAGCTGGGGACCATGCGCACGGGCCCCGACCTCCATGACATTGCGAGCCGACAGCCCAGCCGCGACTGGCACCTGGCTCACCTCTACCAGCCTCGTTCGGTGAGTCCGGGTTCGGTAATGCCGGCCTATCCTTATCTCTTCGAGGTCAAAAAGAAATCGAACGTGATGGCCTCCGAAGTGACGGTGCCGCTGAGTCCTGAGTACGCGCCGCCCGGCGACAGCGTGGTGGTGGCCACGGAGGAAGCCCTTGCCCTCTACGACTACCTCATGACCCTGGAGCTTGAACCGCTCAACGACGGAGGGGCGCAGGACGCCGCCAACTGACGGCCCCATGCGATGCCCTGCCGAGCGATCCGCTTCGTTCAGTCCCCCGATGCCCCATGGCCGACGACACAACCTCCCCTTCCGATGCCGGCGCCGAGCCGCCCGCCGACCGTGACCGTTCGCCCGAGCCGGTCGACATGCTACGGCCCCTGTTCCGCGAAGAGCCCCTGCCCCCCGAGGGGGGCGAGCCACCGCAGATGTGGCTATGGATCCTCATCTTCGGCGTTTTGCTCTTCAGCACGTTTTACCTCGGGGTATTTGTTGGGGACTTCAGTCCCGATCCGTGGCTGCAATCGCCGGAACCGGTGGCTCAGCGCGCCGGTCCCCCAGAGCCGGAGCCGGTGAGTGGGTCACAGGTGTACAGTGCCCGCTGCGCGAGCTGTCACCAGTCCAACGGGCAGGGTGTCTCCGGGGCGTTCCCTCCGCTCATTGGCACGAGTTGGGTCGAAAACAAGGGCCAGATCATCCGCATCCTGCTCCATGGAATGCAGGGGGAGGTAGAAGTAAAGGGCGAAACCTATAACGGCAACATGCCTGCCTGGGGCTCCATCCTGAGCGATCGCGAGATTGCGGCGGTGATCACGCACGTGCGCCAGTCCTGGGAGAACGACTACGGCGAGGTGACAGCCGAGGAGGTGGCGGCCGTACGGTCGTCTACGGAGGGGCGCACGGATCCGTGGTCGGCCGACGAACTTCAGCGGTCCGAGAACCAGACCGTATCTGGCGGTGACGAGACGACCGCGGCGATGCGGTCGCAGACAATGGGGCAGGTGCTGTACGAGCAGATCGTCGCGAGCGCGTCGCCGCATCGGTTGTCCCGCGATACGCAATAGATATCGAGGTGCGCCTCAGGCTGAGCGAAATGAGATCATGCCTGTAGGGGCACACGGCCCGAGAGATGTCCCTACACCTTCTTCCCCCACTCCATGCAGCGCTGCGATCACTGCGACATGCCCATTTCCGGATCGGGCGTTTCGGCGCCCGGCGTGGCGGACAGTGCCCACTATTGCTGCTACGGGTGCCGCATGCGGGCCGAGACGCTGGAGGAAGGGGACACTGAGCGCTCCGACGAGCAGCAGGCGCTCCTCGTTCGCCTCTTTGCCGGCGTGCTCATGGCCGGGTTCGTCATGGTCTTTAGTCTGGCCATCAGTTCGGGGTACGGGTTTGGGGCCCTGCAGCGGCTAGAGCACGACGTGGGGACGGCGCACTGGGTGCTCCTGCTGGCCGCCGTGCCCGCCCTCTTGCTGCTGGGGCCGCCCCTCCTGCACTCGGCGTGGCGCGACCTGCGGGGCGGCGGGCTTACGCTCAACGTATTGTTTACGCTCGGCACCACGAGTGCCGTCGTCGTAAGCGTCATTAGCTACGTCCGCGGCACCGGCCCCATCTACCTCGAAACGGCGGTCATGCTGCTGGCGCTCTACACGCTGGGTCGCTACCTCACGGCGCGTGCCAAGGACACGACCACGCGCGTGCTGCGGCGCCTCCTGCAGGTGCCGGACACCACGTACGCCCGCCTCGAACCCGACCCCGGCGAGGTGGCCCCCGACGATCTCCGGGTCGACGACCGGATTCGGGTGCCGGCGGGGGACGTAATTCCAGTCGACGGAGAGATTGTGGCAGGGCAGAGCTACGTAGACGAGAGCAGCCTCACGGGGGAGGCCCAGCCGGTGGTAAAGGCGCCGGGCGACACGGTGTACGCCGGCACCACGGCTCAAGACGGTGCCCTCACGATTGAGGCGACGGCCGTGGCCGAGGATCGCCGTCTCTCCCGTGTGGCCCAGATGATGCGCCGCGCCCTGGAGCAGCCGCCCCGGATTGCCCGCATCACCGACCGCATCTTGAAGTGGCTGATCCCTGGCGTGGTGGGGCTGGCGTTCGTGGCTTTTGCTGGCTGGTGGTGGGCCGTGGGGTTCTCGAAGGCGCTCTACGTCGCGCTCAGCGTCGTCCTCATCACCTGTCCCTGCGCGTTGGGCATCGCCATTCCGCTCTCCCTCACTGTGGCATTGGAGCAGGCGGGACGGAAGGGCGTGCTGGTGCGCTCCGGCGAGACGCTGCTGGACCTGGCCCGCGCCCCCGCCGTCGCGTTCGACAAGACGGGCACCCTGAGCACGCTTGCCGCGCCGTCGGTTCGGGTGCTCCAGCCGGAGACGGTCCCGGCGGGGCGCCCGTCGGCCCTCTCGGAAAAGTCGGTGCTGCGGCGCGCCGCGGCGGTAGAGCAGGGGACCACCCACGCCCTCGCCACCGCCATCGTGGACGCGGCGGAGGCACGGGACCTGTCGCTTCCCCCGGTGACCAACGCGACGACGTACGCCGGGGCGGGCGTGATGGGACAGGTGCAGGTCGATGGGCAAACCCGTCGCGTGGGGGTGGGCAATGAGCGGTTGCTCGACACGCTGGGCGTGGCGGTGCCGGTGCGTCTGACGGAGCAGTTTGAGGCAGAGGCCGAGGCGGGCCGCACGCCGCTGTACGTCGTGGACGATACCGTGGTGGTGGGTCTTCTCAGCGTCGAAGAACGGTTGGCGCCGCACGCCGAAGCGGCGGTGTCGGCGGTGCGGGAGGCGGCGGATTCTGTGTCGGTCCTCACGGGCGATCGCTCCGCCGCGGCCCGTCGCCTCGAAGCACAGCTTGGGGTGCCCGCGGAGTCGGGACTCGCGCCGGACGAAAAGGTGGACCGTCTCAATGCCTTGCGCGAGGAGCGCGGGCCGATTGTGATGGTGGGCGACGGCATCAACGACGCGGCGGCGCTGGCGGTGGCGGACGTGGGGATCGCGCTCTCGTCGGGGGCCTCGGTGTCGATGGAGGCGGCGGACGTGACGCTTTACAACCCTGACCTCCGCCTCGTGCCCTGGCTCCGCCGCCTCGCCCACCGCACCCACCGCGTGATTCGACAGAATCTTTGGTGGACCTTTGGCTACAACGCGATCGGACTGGGGCTGGCCGTGGCGGGGCTGCTGCACCCCATCGCCGCCGTCGTGATTATGACGGGAAGCAGCCTCCTCGTCACGGGCAATGCCTTCCGGCTCCGGTGGACGGAGTAGTGCCACCGGCGGGGAAAGGTAGGTCAGTGGCCCTACGTTACTCCGACCCATGCTTGTGGGGGTGCCCACCGTTCACAAGATGCCAGTGGTGGCGCTGGTGGTGCTGGCCATAGGCAAGCAGGCCCATGTAGCCGAGCGCCCTGATTTTGGCGGTCTCGTTGGGAGCGTCCGTCGTGACCCGAAGGATGTACGACGAGTCCGCCTCGGCTACGTCCATCGTCCAGCCGGTCTCTTGCTTCAGCATGTGTGGATGGGCGTCGAGAACGCGGCGAAGCGATGCCCGGGCCGTTTCCTTCGTCGGACGAATCCGGAGCCGTACACCCCGGTCGATGGCCGTCTTTGCTTCCACCGCCACGTTCAGCGCCACGTGGTGCATATCGATGAGGTGCCGGCGCAGCCGATCCACGTCGACCTGCGACCAGTCGGTCGTCGAGTCGGCCTCTAGGCGACGAACGGCCTCCTGCACGGCCCCAAACACGGCCTGTCCCGGCGCCTGAAGCATTGAGCCGCGGACCGCTCCGGAATGCGTAGCTTCCTTCTCCGAGGAATGAGCGTGCTGTTGCGCCTGCACCGGCGCGATCATTCCCACGACAGTGAGTGCCGCGATCAGCAGTGTTGAAAAGCGGTCGAACACACGCATCAGTACGAGAGTCTTCTGGAAGAAAACAGTTAGGATGACACCGGCTTCTCGGATTTCGCTCGTTCGGCCTCCTCGTCAACCCGTGCCTCCGCCGCGTCCGCCGCGTCGTGCACTTCGAGGAAGAATCGTTCTTCGCCGAGTTCTTCGGAGAGACCGGCAGCGTCGAGTACATCTTTGACCGGTCCCTTCACCCCGGCCAGGTAAAGCTCAACGCCGTTCCGTCGGCACGTCTCAATGATCTCTTGGAGCGTGTGCGTAGCGGTCGAGTCGATCTGGTTGACTGGGTACATGTCCACCACGATGGCCCGCAGCGCTGGGTCGTTCACGTCAAGGTCCAGGATTAGGTCCTGGAAGGTGGATACGTTGGCGAAGTACAGGTTGGCGTCCATGCGAACGATGACGATGTGGCTGCGCGTCATCGCGTCCGGGTTGCGCTTCAGGTTGCGGTAGGTCTCCGTGTCTGGCAGGCGCCCCATGAGGGCGGTATGGGGCGTGGAGCTTTCGTAGATGACGACGATGAGCGAAACGATGACCCCCACCAGGATGCCCTGCTCGATGCCAAGGGCGAGGGTGGCGACGAACGTAAGCGCCATGAGCCCGAAGTCGCGGCGGTCCACTTTCCACAGGTAGCGTGCCTCCTCCCAGTCCACGAGCCCGGCCACCGCCACCATGATGATGGCGGCGAGGACCGCCTTGGGCAGGTAGTAGAAGAGCGGGGTCAGGAAGAGCAGCGTGAGGGCGATGATGCCCGCGCTGAAAATGGCTGCGAGGTTGGTCTTTGCGCCCGCCTCGTCGTTCACCGCCGTCCGCGAGAAGCCGCCGGTGGTGGGGTAGGCGCTAAAGAAGGCCCCCGCGATATTGGCGAGGCCGAGCCCGATGAGTTCCTGGTTGGCATCCACCTCGTACCGGTGGCGGCTGGCGTACACCTTGGCCACGGCAATCGATTCCATGAAGCCGACGAGCCCAATCGCGAATGCACTCGGGGCGAGCTGTTGCACGGAGCCCCAGTCGAGCGGCGGCAAGGAGGGCGAGGGCAGGCCGCTGGGGACGCTGCCCACGATGGCGACGCCCTGCTGGGCCAGTCCCAGCGCCCATACGATGACGGTCGTGGCCCCCACCGCCACGAGCGCGCCTGGAACGGAGGGGGCCCACCGCCGCAGGCCCACGAGCACCAGGATGCTGCCGAGGCCCAGAAGCAAGGTTAGTCCGTGGACCTCTCCGAGTTGGGTGGCCGCCGCCCACAGGATTTCGTGGATGAAGTTGGACCGGGGGAGGTCGATGCCGAGCAGGTGCTTCAGCTGGCTGAGGCCAATGATGAACGCCGCCGCGGAGGTAAAGCCACTGAGGACAGGGTGAGAGAGGAAGTTGACCAGAAAGCCGAACCGGGCCACGCCGAGGCCGAACTGGAGCACGCCCACCATCAGCGAGAGGAGGAGGGCGAGGCCCACGTAGAGCTCCGTGTTGCCGTCTGCCATCGGGGCCACAGCTGCCGCCACCAGGAGCGACACCATGGCCACCGGTCCGACGGCCAACTGGCGCGAGGTGCCGAACAGGGCATAAACGACCAGCGGCACGAGCGACGCGTAGAGGCCGTAAATCGGCGACAGGCCTGCGATGAGCGCGTAGGCCATGCCCTGTGGAATGAGCATCACGCCCACGGTGAGTCCGGCCGACAGGTCCCCCCGCAGCTTCTCCCGGCCGTAGTCGGAGAGCTGGGCGAGGAGGGGGAGAAAGCGCTGGAGAAGAGTCATCAGCTCACGAGAAGGCGATGGTAAGTTGGGTCATTTGCTTGGCTCCTCCGTCGGGGGCGCGTGATGGGTGAAACGTGAGGCGTGAGAAAATGTCTGCATGGTCTTCACGCATCACGAAATACGCCCCCTACCTAATCAGCAGCACGACTCGAGGAAAGCAAGGGGGATCGAAGCCCCCTCCGTCTGATCCTAGCCGACCATCGACGCCACGTTTTGCCACAGGATGACCACGCCCATCAGGACGAGAAAGACCGCAAAGACCCGCTTCAGGCGGGCCTGAGGCACGTAGGAACCGACCTTGCCCCCGATAAAGCTTCCCACGATGCCGATCGCGGAGAAGATGAGCACGAGGTCCCAGTGAATTGAAAAGCCGGCCTGGCTCAGTACGTCAATGTACTTGACGAAGCCGCTGACGCTCTTGACGGAGATGATGAAGAGGCTCGTTCCGATGGCCAGATGCATCGGCAGCCCGCCGAGCAGGACCAGTGCGGGGACGATCAGAAACCCGCCACCGACCCCTACAATCCCCGTCAGTAGACCCACGCCAAAGCCGTCAAGCATCACTTTCCAGTACAGTCGGGTGTGATCCTGCCCAGGGTCCGGAATGGTCCGCCGAAACATCATGGCGGCGGCCAGCAGCATGACCCCGGCGAAAATAGCCAACTGGAGCGCCCCGGGCATGAATTTCGACAGATAGGCCCCGAGATACGCCCCCACCATGCCGGGCAGCCCGAAGAGAAAAACGTTCCGCCAGCTGACCTGCCCGCGGTAGACAAACGGGAGGGCCCCAACGAAGCTAATGAGCGTCACGATACCGAGCGACTCGGCAATGGCGAGCTTGTTGGGTTCGCCGACGAGGTAGACAAGGACCGGCACCGTCAGGATCGATCCGCCCGACCCGAGCAGGCCGAGGACGAGACCGACGAGAAGAGCACCGAGCCAGGCCATGTACATGCGAAGGAGGGCGGATCGGAAGTGTGCAACAGTACGGCTCGATGGGCAGGAGGGCGGGAGACGGACCGGATGACCGGGCCGGGGGGATATTCTCCCCCACCGACCGGTCTGAGAATCCGGTTACGCCGCGACGGCCTCTTGCTGCAGGGCCTCGTAGTGCTCGAAGTCGTCGTTGATGTAGACGACGTCGCGACCCGTGCGGCGGAGGAACGCGGACGCGGCAGCCGCCCGTCGTCCGCTGGCGCAGTGTACCAGCAGCGTCTTATCGGTCGGCAGGTCCGTCTCATACTCCGGCATGCGGGTGTAGGAGGCGTTCAGGGCGCCGTCCACGTGGCCCTCCTCGAACTCCGAGCGGTACCGCACATCGAGAACTTCCGTGTCGCCGGACTGTCGCAGCGCCTCGACCTCCTCGAAGGTAATTTCCTCGATGGCGTCGACGGGACCGTCGTCCAGGAAGTAGCGCTGGAGCGTGTCGATTTCGGCGAAGCCCTTCACGTTGTCGTAGCCGATGCGCACGAGGTCGCGGACCGCCTCATCTACGTCCTCCTCGTCCACGATTAGGTAGATCGGCGTCGTCTCGTCTTCGACCAGCGAGCCGACCACGGTGTTGAAGGTGTTGTCCATCGGCGCGTAGAGGGAGCCGGGAATGTGGTGCGCCATGTAGGCGGACCGGTCCAGCCGCGTGTCCACGATGAGGGCCTCGTCGTCCTGCGCGAGGTTCTTCAGCTCTCGAACCGTAAGTTCACGCGGCGACGGCAACTGGCCGAGCACCGGGGCGCCCTTCTTGTTGTCCCGCTTCATGCGGGCAAAGTAGATCTGCGGCTCCGGCTGGTCTTCGAGGATGGCGTCCACGAACGTGTCCTCGTCCTTGCGCGCCGCGTCAATCATCGGGTTGAACTGTTTCTCGTACCCGATCGTCGATTGTGGCACCGCGCCGAGGGCCTTGCCGCAGGCCGAGCCGGCGCCGTGGGCGGGCCACACCTGCAGGTAGTCCGGCAGGTTGAGGAAGTCCTGCACGGAGTTGTAGAGCGTCCGGGCGGACGGCTCCATGGCGCCCTCCACCTTCGCGGCCGACTCCAGAAGGTCGGGGCGGCCTAGGTCGCCGACGAACACGAAGTCGCCGGTCACGATGCCCATCGATTCTTCCGCGCCGCCGCCCTTGTCCGTCACGAGGAAGGACAGGTGTTCCGGCGTGTGCCCCGGCGTGTGGAGCGCCGTGATCTCGATGTTGCCAATGTGGAACGTGTCGCCGTCGTAGAGCCACTCCACGTCGTACGCGCCGCCGTTCACCTTCGGCTCCTGGGCCCACTCGTACTTCCAGTTCTCGTCGCCCTCGTCCGAGAGGTAGAGCTTCGTGTCGAAGCGCTCGGCAAACTCGCGGGCGCCGGAGAGGAAGTCGGCGTGGATGTGCGTTTCGGTGACGGCGACGATCTCGACTCCTTCCTCTTCCGCGAGGTCGAGGTACTGGTCGATGTCGCGCTCAGGGTCTACGAGGAGGGCTTCGCCCGTCTCCTGACAGCCGATGAGGTAGGCGTACTGGGCGAGCTTCTCGTCAAAGATCTGTCGGAATAGCATGGCGGTAGAGGGTTTTTGGTAAGGGGAATGAGGGAGGGAGGAAGGGAATCAGTTCCCGCTGTATTGGAGCGAGTTCTGATCCGTGAAGCGCGAGGAGTGATGCGTCGTGAGGCTGCCTCCGATCAGAAGCTCACGCATCACGTTTTCCGGATCACTCTAGTGCGGGAGGTACGGCTTCAGATGCCCGTACGTCCACGCGCCGACGAGGGCACTTCCCAGCGCCACCACGACGGGTGTAATGCCGGCGCCAATAAGGGCATAAATGGGGCCCGGGCACGCGCCGAGCAGGCCCCAGCCGAGCCCGAACGCGATGCCGCCCAAGAGCTGATTCGTCCCGCGATTGAACGGCTTGTCCGAAATCGTAATCGGCTCGCCGCGGATCGTCCGGGCGTCGACGCGGCGGAGGAGGGCAATGCTCACACCCGCGATGATCACTGCGCTTCCGAGGATGCCGTACATGTGGAGGCCCTGGAAGCGAAACATCTCCTGGATCCGAAACCAGGACACCACCTCACTCTTGATGAGGAGGATGCCGAAGAGGGTCCCCATGCCGAGATACAGGAGCGCGTCGGCGAGGCGCATCTGAGCGGTTTTCTGGGAGTCCGGGGAGGATGTCTTCGTGGCCATAGGTCGTCGGAGAATTAGTCAGCGTGTCGTGTAGAGTGGAGGGCGGAGGGCTACAGCAGGAGCGGGAGCAGCAGATGCGTCGTGAGGAGGCCGCCGATGAAGAAGCCGACGACGGCGATCAGCGACGGGATCTGCATTGTGGCAAGCCCGGTGATGCCGTGGCCCGAGGTGCACCCGCCCGCGTAGCGCGCCCCGAAGCCGACCAGAAAGCCGCCGATCACGAGCGCCACGATTCCAGGGAGCGTCGTCAGGCTCGACCAACTGAAGAGCGTCGGCGGCACGAGGCCCGAAAAGTCCGTGATCCCGAGCGCCTGGAGATCCGTCTTCGTCGCCGCCGCGATGCCCGTGGGACCGCCTCCGCCGAGGAACTGCACGGCGAGGACGCCGCCGAGCAGGATGCCCACGACGAACAGCAGGTTCCAGAGCCCGCTGGCCTTCCAGTCATACTGGAAGTACTCGGCCCGGCCCGGCACGGTGGCGGCACAGGTGTGCTTCAGGCTCGACGAGACGCCGAACGCCTTCCCGGTGAGCAACAGGAGCAGGGGCACGAAAAGGCCGATGAGCGGCCCGGCCACGTACCAGGGCCACGAACCGGCAATGAACTCCTCCATGAGGTTTTATTATGTCATGTAATTACAAGTGAGCGCGGGATCCTTTTATTCTCTTTGCGGGAGGGGGTTCCAAGGAGGGGGGCGTGCAGGAGCGCGCCGTCAATTCACGTCCTTGCGGAGGTTGTCCAGGCGCTTCCGCGGGGTCGCGAGAGACGAAGATTCCTCATGAATGAGGCTCCAGGGGTCGGTTTTCTGCCCCATCCGACGGAAGATGTTGTTCAGCGTGTACGTCTGTGCGTGAGGGGTGCCGCCGAGCTCGCTCCAGTCCAGAGGGGTTGCCACGGGGGCGCTCGGAAGCGCCCGCACCGCGTAGGGGGCCACGCTGTTTTGGGCGTATGCGTTGCGCAGGTAGTCCAGGAAGAGACGGCCCTGTCGTTTGTTTTTGCGGACGGCCGTCGTCAGGCGGTCGGGATGCCGGGCGGCCACCACGTCGGCCAGGTCCTTGGCAAAGGTGCGGACGGTGTCGAAGGTCGCGGAGCCGTCGAGCGGGACGACGACGTGGGCCCCCTGCGAGCCGGTCGTCATGACGAACGAGATGAGGCCCACAGTGTCCAAGGTCTCGCGGAGCCGTCGCGCCGCGAAACAGACCGGGGCGAAGTCGCTGCTCGGCGGATCGAGATCGAAGATTAGACGGTCCGGGTGGTGGAGCGCATCGGCCCGGCTGAGCCAGACATGTGGCGTGACGCAGGCCTGATCGACGAGGTACAGGAGTGTCGCGGCGTCGTCGCACACCACCTGGGGCTGGGCCTCGCCCCGCTCCTCCACCTCGACCGACACCCGCCGAATCCAGTCCGGGAAGTGGTCGGGCGCTCTCTTCTGATAGAAGCCATCTTCGGAGATTCCGTCCGGAAACCGCTGCATGGTCACGGGGCGCCCGGCCAGGTGCGGAAGCATTGTGTCGGCGATCCGGGCGTAGTAGTCGGCCAGATCGGCCTTGGTGATGCCCGCGTCCGGGAACAGCACCTTGTCGGCGTTCCCGATCTCGATGGTACGGGGCCCGGCGGAGATGTCCTGCGTGCTCATGGGCCGTGCGCTCAATTCCTGGGAAGACCGCATGGGGCCTCGGGCATCAGGACGGGGTCGTAGCACCCGAGGTGGACGTCGAGGCCGGGATCAGGGATTTCTGGTCGGGCTTCACGATGAAGACCGGAACCGGCGACCGGCGAAGCACGCGCTCCGCGACGCTCCCGAGCAGCATCCGATTGAGGCCCGTCCGCCCGTGGGTGGCGATCACGATGAGGTCGATCTCATTCTCCGCGGTGTAGTCGAGAATTTCCCCGCCCGGGTCGCCGGTGCGGGCCTCAATCATGACGTGTTCGTACCCGATCTGCTCCCGGGCCATGGTGCCGAGCTGGGTCTCTACGTTCTCAATCACCTCCGCGGTGGGGAAGGCGGCGGCCTCGTAGCCGTAGGCCGACGGGTACACGGGTTCTTGCACCACGTGGAGCAGGTCGACCTCGGCGCCGTACGTCAGGGCAATCTCCTTGGCGTGCTGCACGGCCACCTCGGAGGCCTCGGAGAAGTCGATGGGGGCGAGCACCCGGCGCACGGCCTTGCTGGGGGCCCGGTCCGCGTCCTGCCGAACGGTGAGGGTTGGGCAGGGCGCCTTTCGGACCACCTCCTCCGCCACGCTCCCAAACAGCATGCGGTCGACCCCGCGCCGACCGTGCGTGCCCATGACGATCAGGTCAATGGCCTTGGCCTCGGCGTGGTCGAGAATGCGCTCGGCCGGCACGGCCGACTCCACCTGCTCCTGCGTGATGGGCAGGGCGGACAGGTCGATCCCGCTCGCGCCTGCCATTGATTCGGCGTTGCCGTGGAGCCAGTCCGTGAGCGTGTCCTCGGAAATTGGGAAGCGGTGGCGGGCCGTCTCGTAGTCGTGCTCGTGGCGTCCGGTTACGTTGAGGATATGAAGCTCGGCGTCGTGCCAGTCCGCCAGGAACGCGGCCTGCGGGAAGGCCCGCGCCGCGCCCTCCGAGAAATCTGTGGGGTACAGAATGTGTTGGATAGACAGCATAAGGACCGTTGGGAAAGTGGTGAGAAAAAAGAGAAAGGGAATCGGGACTACTGGGCCGTAAAGCCGCCGTCGAGTACGAGCTCTGAACCGGTCATGAACTTCGACTCGTCGGAGGCCAGGTATACCACCGCGTACGCCACGTCCTCAGGCTCGCCCATGTGCCCGATGGGGTGCATGGCGTCGAGTTCGTCTTTGGTCGCGCCCTGCGTCTCGGCGCCGTAGTCGGCCATCTGGGTGTCGATGTACGCGGGGTGGATCGAGTTCACCCGGACGCCGGCCTCGGCCAGTTCCATGGCGGCGTCCTTCGTCATGGTGCGCACGGCCCCCTTGCTGGCGCCGTAGCAGCTGTGGCCCGACAGGCCGATCAGCCCGGCCACGGACGAGAGATTAATCACCGAGCCCGCGCCCTGCTCCCGCATGAGCGGCGTGCAGTGCTTGAGCCCGAGGAAAACGCCCGTGACGTTGATGTCCATGAGCTCCTGCCAGTCCTCGACCTCAATCTCATCGATGGGTTGGATGCGGTAGATGCCGGCGTTGTTGACGAGCACATCGGGCACGCCGAACGTGTCCCGAACGGCGGGGACCACGCGTTTCCAGTCGGCCTCCGAGGCCACGTCGTGTTTGAAAAACGCCGCTTCGCCACCGGCCTCGGTGATGTGGTCCACCGCCTCGGTCCCGGCCTCCTCGTCCACGTCGGTCACGGCCACCTGCGCCCCCTCCGCGGCGAGATGAGCCGCCGCGGCGCGCCCAATGCCGTTCCCCCCGCCGGTGATGAGTGCGATTTTTCCGTCTACGCGATTCATGGTTCAGGCACCTCCAATTCGTGGGGAAAGATGTCGAGCGTAATAAATCTCTCACATTTTGGGCAGGGCTGTTGTGGGACTTCTCCCGGCATTGTCGTAATGGATTCCTGGAGTATTGGGCGCCGTGGTGGCGTCGTTGGGGGATGTGGGGGGCTACCGCCCGGGGTCCTCGTGATGGACGGACGAGGGAGGCCTCGGCGGGCACCATCTGTACGGTCTCGTCGAAGGGTGTGGAGGGAGGCCCGACGAGGGGGCGGAGGATCTCACCACAACTGAAGTATCCGTGCTCTCTCTACAAGGGGGAATGAGGACGTCGTATGCTGTACTTGACACGAAAATGCTCGTGTACCTTCCAATAATCGCACAAATGCCATGAATGCCGATCAGCCAGACGACGTCTCCCGAAGACGCTTTCTTCGCTCCTTGGGGGTTGCCGGTGCCCTTGGCGCGGGCAGTACGCTCATTGCCGCCTGCGGAGGTGGGTCGGATGACTCGGGGGGAGGGACCAGCGGGGCCACGGACGCCAGCGAGTCGGCCACCGGAAGCACTGCCTCAGCGGATTGCGCGGACCTATCGGGCCTTTCGGACGCGCAGAAGCAGCAGCGCAAGCAGATGGTGAAGTCCCTGAACTACGTGGAGGAGAGCCCGGAGGCCGACAAGAACTGTGCAAACTGTCAGCTCTACCAGGAGGAGAAGTACGGCGCGGGCTGTGGGGGCTGCCAGCTGTTTCCCGGTCCGGTGGCAGGGGCCGGATACTGTGACTCCTGGGCCCCGATAAGCTAGACGTCTACAGCTATTGCCTCGAACATCGTCTGGCGGGATCTCAGCGGGTCGTCCGCGGATGATGATTCTCAGGAGGGCCCCTCCCCCGATTGGACATGGGGCGGCTCCGGGAACTGTTCGGCGTCTGTCTTCGCCGGGCCGTCGAGTCTCACTGCGTCGAGTCTCACTGCGTGAGGACGGGACCCCGGCAGTCCGAATAGGCACGTCGTGCGGGGGCCTACCAAGATGACGTTAGAGTTGGGTTAGAGCGGAGGCTCTTCGGGCACGATGGGAAGGCGGGGCCCGTATGGGGTCCTCCGTTATTCGTGAACCGAATGCTGAGTCGGTGGGCGAGATCCAACACCTGTTGCTTGTAGAAGACGAACCCGACGTGGCCTCGTTTGTCCAGCAGGGCCTCGAAGAGGAGGGATACGAAGTACACTGGGTACAGGAAGGACGGCGGGCCCTTGAGAGCACGCAGCAGACAGCTGTCGACCTCGTACTGCTGGACATCCGTCTGCCCGACCTCTCGGGCTTTGAAGTGTGCGAGCGCCTTCGGCTCCACCAGCCGAATGTGCCCATCATCATGCTTACGGCGCTCGACGCCGTAGAGGATCGCGTTCGGGGGCTGCGGGCCGGGGCCGACGACTATGTCCCCAAACCCTTTGCCTTCGACGAGCTCCTGGCTCGGATCGAAGCGCTGCTTCGTCGCGTGGAGCAGACGGAACAGACCGACACGCTCCAGGATGGTCCCCTCCGGGTCGATCCTGCAGCCCAGACCTGCACCTACGATGGGGAAGAGGTGTCCCTCACGCCCACCGAGTTCGACCTGCTCACCTACCTGATGGCGCGTCAGGGACAGGCCCTGAGCCGAGACACCATTCACCGGGACGTGTGGGGCCACGAGTTCGATCGGGGCACCAACCTGATCGACGTGTACGTCAACTACGTCCGGCGCAAGCTCGATGAGGTGGGGTGTCCGTCGCCCATCAAAACAGTGCGCGGGGTCGGCTACCGGTACACCTCTTGTACCAACGGCGAGAATTCGGATGATTGATCTCACGCATCAGCCGGATTCGTCCGGGGGGGGCACGGCATCGGACCGCCCCTCGTTTCGGCGGCGGTTGCTAACGGTCGTGGGACCGGCCCTCGCGGGGGCGCTCCTCCTGCTGGGAATGGTCGCCTGGGGGGCGGTGTACGTGGCGCTGCAACGGGGCGCGGTGGAGGTGCTCCGCGCCGAGGCGGATGAGATCGAGGCGGACGTTGTGGAGGCTCCGGGCGGCCTGGCGGTTGAGGGACACACCTGGTCGGAAGTGCACCACCGCCTGACCGCCGAACGGGTGGATCCGGTGTTCGCACAGGTCTTTGATCGGAATTATCGGCTCCTCCGCGCCTCCGCCAACATCGATTCGCTCAGTGTCCTCTACCCAGAGCAACCGCTGGTCCCAGCGACGCCGTACGACTGGATTCCGGCCCTACGCACCTTTGCGGTCGGCGGGCAGACCCTCTACTACTTGGTCCGCCCCATCACTCGTGGGGGCACCACACTGGGCTACATCCAGGTGGCCCGCCAAGTGCCGACCTACGACACGATTCTAGCGCAGTACGGGGCCGTCCTGGCCGGGGTCATCGTGCTGCTCTTCGGCGGCCTGCTGGCCTTGGTGGCGTGGGCATCCACCCGGGTCTTGCGCCCGCTCCGCCGCATCACTGCGTTCGCCGAGACCACCACGTCGGCCGATTTAGACGAGCGGATTGCGGTTCCGGAGGAGGCCGACCGGGAGACGGCCCTCCTGGCCCACACGGTGAACGATCTCCTGGACCGGTTGGAGGAGAGCTTCGAGGCGCTTCGTACCTTCACCTCCAACGCGGCCCACGAGCTCCAGACGCCCCTGACCGTGCTGCAGGGCCACGTCGAGATTGCCCTTCGCCGCTCCCGCTCCGCTGAGAGCTACGAGTCCACCCTCCGCCTGCTCGACCGCGAGCTGGGCGACATGGTGCGCACCGTGCGCGCCTTGCTCACCCTAACCCGTCTTGACCGGGGGGAGGAGCTGACGACCGAGCCGGTGGCGCTGGACGCTCTTGTGCAGGAAGAGGCCGCGACAGCCCGATCCGCGGCGGCGGACAAGGAGGTATCACTGACCGTCGAGGCCGAGGAAGTGTGGGTTGAGGGACAACCCGATCTGTTGCGGGAAGCGGTGCAAAATCTGGTGGATAACGCCGTGAAGTATACGGAAGAGGGAGATGTCCAGGTGGCCGTGAACGAAACGGATGGACGAGTCGTGCTCCGCTGTCACGACACGGGCATAGGCATTGAGGCGGAGGATTTGCCCCACATCGGGGCGCGCTTCTACCGGAGTGCCGAGGCCAGCGCGACGGAGTCGGAGGGAAGTGGACTTGGTCTCGCCCTGGTTCGCCGCATCGTAGAAGCCCACGATGGCGAGCTCCGCGTCGAGTCGACGCCGGGGGTGGGAAGTCGATTTGAGATTGTGTTGGCGGCGGTGCCGGCGCCCGAGACTGTGAGGGCGGTGGGGTGAGGGGTACGCTCGGAGTCATCCCTCTGGGCCGCGCAGAATGTCCGCATCCCCGGCGGCTACGGGCCCGGGCACGAGTTCACGTCTCTAACCGTCCTCTAATCCGCTTCTCATCGGGCCCTAAGATCCCGTGCGGAGCGGGAGCGTCCAACGTCGTGCCTGTCATGCAACAGGCTTGTGCGGTCGGCCACGTCGACCGCATTCCGACGGTTTCCGAGGACGCACGCTTCTCTTTCCAATGCGCGTTGACGGCGTTCGCTGGACGGGCCTTCTCGTTCTGGTCGCCCTCTGGGCAACTCCTTCGGTTCTCAACGGCCAGCCCCTGCCCGACACCCTCACCTTCGACCGTGCCCGGACCCTGCTCCGGGCGCACAATCCGCAGTTCCGCGCCGCGCAGGCCCGAGGCAGGGCGACGGGGCAGGCGGCCCGGGCTCGCTCGCTCTTTCCGAACCCGACGCTCAGTGTGTCAGAGGAGCGAACGAACCTGGAGGGAGATGGGGTGGACGATCAGTGGTACCTCTCGATTACGCAGCCGCTGCGCTACCCCGGCGAGCACCGGGCCCGATCCGCTGCCGCCCGGGCCACCGCCCGCGCCGCCGAGGCGCAGGCCCAAGAGACCGGTGCGGCGCTGTACCGCACGGCCCGCCGTCGGTATCTGGCCGTAGTGGTGGCCAAGCGTCGAAAACAGATCCATCGCCGGTTTACGGGGGCCATCCGTCGGGCGGCCCGGGCCGCCCGCGTGCGGATGCAGGAGGGCGACCTCGGGACGTTTCGGCAGGCCCGCATTCAGACGGCGCAGGCGCAGTACGAGGACGGGTTGGCCGAGGCGAGGCGCGCCCTTCGTGCGGCCCGCGCTGCTCTCTACACCCTGTTGCATCCCGACCATAGCGGTGGGCAGGCGCCCGCCAGCTCCCAGGCGACTCCGGCCGACACCGCTGCGCTGCCGCCGTTCACCGTGACCGGAACGCTGAAATACCGTCCCGTCCGCCTCTCGCAGGGGGCGGTCCTCCAACGCGCCCTTCAGCAGCGGGGACGGATGCGGGCCGCTCGGGCCACGCTTCAGGCGCAGCGGGAGCAATTGACATCCGCCCGTTACGGGCGCCTGCCCAATCTCAGCGTCTCCGCCGGGCCGAAGACCCAGAACGTTCCGGGCAGTGAAACCACCTTCGGCTTCACGGCCGCCCTGAACGTGGAGCTTCCGCTTTGGAACGGGGGGCAGACCCACGTGAATGCCACTCGCAACCGCCGAAACGAGGCGCAGGCGCGTCTGGACGCCGCCCGCCGCCAGGTCCGAGCGGACGTGCGCACCGCGATGGAAGACCTGCGCAACTACCGGGCACGCATTGAGACGGTTTCGCAGGACGTGCTGGCCGACACCGACTCGCTGCTCCAGAACGCCGAGTACGTCTACCAGGAGGGGGAGATTACCCTCTTCGAACTGCTCGACGCCATCGAATCGGCCCGCGCGGCCATGCTCCTCAAGACGCGCCTCACGGCTCAGTACCTCCGCGCGCTCTACGACCTGGAGTACGCCCTCGGCGTGGGCCCTGCCGACGCACCCGTCGTCGTGGAGGGGGCGCTCGATCCCCGCGACGCTGATCTCAACTGATTGCCGCAGCCGATCCGCCGGGTCGGCGCTATTCCAAAAACAAATCGTGATGATTCCTCCTCGCTTTTCGTTCGTGCTCGCGTTCTTCGGAATGGCCACCCTGGTTCTGGTTGGGTGTGGCGGACAGGGGACGCCTTCGTCGTCCGTGCAGGCCGACACCACGGCGGACCCGAACACAATCACGCTCTCCGACGCGCAGTTCCAGGAGGTCTCTGTCGAAACCACGACGGTTACCGAGCGGCCTGTGACGACGACGCTTCAACTGCCCGCCCGTGTGAAGCCGAGTGCCGATCAAGAAGCGTACGCCACGGCGCTCGTCAGCGGACGCGTGGAGCGGCTGCGCGTCTCGGCGGGCGACCGCGTGGAGAAGGGACAGGTGCTGGCAGACGTCGCCGCGCCGGACTTCAGTCGGATGGTGGCGGATCTTCGGCAGGCCCGCGACGAGGTGGATCGCCAGCGACGGCTCGATCAGCGGGGCGTAGCGATCGAGAAGAACCTGCGGGCGGCCCAGCGGCAGTGGCAGGCGGCACGCCAGCGGCTCCGCTCCATCGGCGTGCGCCCCGACCGCATCGAACGGGTGGCGACCGGCGACGAAGACCTGTCGACACTCCCCCTCGAGGCGCCGCTCTCCGGGGTTGTACTCGACCGCATGACGGTGCTCGGGGCGCCGGTGACGCAGGGCGACAAGCTCTACCACATTGCCGATCTCCAGCCCATCCGTGTCGTGGCAAGCGTGTTTGAGCGGTCGTTGGACAAGGTGCGCGTGGGACAGCCGGCCACCGTGACGACCCCGATGGCGAATCGCACCTACGAAGGGGCCATCGACCGGATCACGCCGCAGGTCGAGGACGAGAGTCGCGCGGCCAGTGCCCAGGTGGTGCTCGACAACGTCCACGGACAGCTGCGCCCCGGCATGTACGCCACCGTCCGTGTTCAGCAAACGGGCGAGCCACAGCCGGCCCTGTCGGCCGATGGGCTCCTCACCGATGCCTCTGGAGCGTACGTGCTTGTGCGGGCGGGGCCTCGCACCTTTCGGCGCGTCTACGTGGAGGCCGACCCGGAGGCGGAGGGGAGCGTCGCTGTGCCCACCCTGGCGCCGGGAACGGAGGTCGTTACGGAGGGAGCCTATCAGATTGTGAGTGCGCTGAACCAGAGAGGATGATCGCCTCCAGGAAGCACCGCTCTCCCCTCACTTCCCCTCTTGTCATCTGCCACTGCACCGATGTTCAACCGCCTCGTCACCTCCGTCGTCAAAAACCGGGTGCTGATTCTGCTTCTCATGGCCGTCCTGGTCGGGTGGGGGCTCTATAGCTGGCGCCAGGTGCCGGTGGATGCCTACCCGGAGCTCACCAACAACCAGGTGCAGATTCTGACGCGCGTGCCGGGCATGTCGCCCGTCGAGGTGGAGAAACTGGTGACCTACCCCATCGAGATCAGCATGACGAACCTCGAAGGGGTGACGGACAACCGTTCGCTCAGCCAGTTTGGCCTGAGTGTGGTAACGCTCGTCTTTGAGGAGGACATGGACCCCTACTTCGTGCGGCGCCTCGTTGCGCAGCGGCTCAACCAGGTAAAGGAGGACCTGCCGGCGAACGCGCAGCCGTCGCTCGGGCCCCTGTCGACGGCCCTGGGGCAGGTGTATCAGTACGCGCTCGTGGACAAAGAGGGCGGTCGGACGTACTCGGCCCGCGAGCTCCGCACGATGCAGGACTGGATCCTGGCGCCGGAGCTGCGCACGGTGAACGGGGTGGTGGAGGCCAACGCGCTCGGGGGCTTCGTGAAGCAGTACCACGTGCGCTTCGACCCGGAGCAGCTGGTCAACTACGACCTGTCGCTGGACCAGGCCTACGAGGCCCTGCGCAACAGCAACCAGAATTCCGGGGGCAACTATATCGTGCGCAATGATCAGCAGTACGTGGTGCGCGGCGTGGGGCGGCTCGGCTCCGAGGGCGGCGACATCATTGAGGACCTCAAGCACACGGTTATTGCAAGCCGGAACGGGACGCCCATTCTCGTGAGCGACGTGGCCGAGGTGAAGATCGATCACGCGGTGCGGCATGGCGCGGCTTCGATGAACGGACGAGGGGAGACCGTGGTCGGCATCGTGATGATGCGACGCGGCGCCAACGCGCAACAGGTGGTGAACAACGTGCAGGTCAAAATGAGCGATCTGAGGCAGGCGCTGCCGCCAGGCGTGGGGGTAGAGGTCTTCTACAATCGAAATGAGCTGACGAGCGCGGCCATCTCCACCGTCACCACGAGCCTGCTGATTGGGGGACTGCTGGTGATCCTCGTTCTCCTGGGCTTCCTGGGCGACTGGCGTTCGGCCCTTATCGTGAGTCTCGTCCTGCCGATGACGGCGCTCACGACATTCATTCTGATGAATTACTTCGGCTTCAAGGCCAACCTCATGAGCCTCGGTGGGCTGGCCATTGGGCTCGGAATGTTTGTAGACGGGGCGATTGTCATGGTGGAGAATATCTACCGATTGCGGGAGCAAAATCCCACCGAGTCGATCGGTCTCATTGTGGTGAGAGCGGGGCGGGAGGTGGCCCGGCCCATCGCCTTTTCTGTGGGCGTCGTGATCGCCGTCTTCCTGCCGCTCTTTACGCTCCAGAACTTGGAGGGGCGCATGTTTCGGCCCATGGCGTTTACGGTGTCCTTTGCCCTGATGGCGGCGCTCTTCCTGGCCCTCACGATGGCCCCCGCGCTAAGCTCCTACCTGCTTGCGTCCGTCGGGCAGTCCGACGATGAAGAAGAGGCGATTGAGACCGACTCGCAAGAAGACGGCCCCCTCTCCGAGAATGGGGGGCGGTCCGCGGCCGGATCGGGCTCGACCAACCGGTTTGTGGCGTGGCTGAAGGCGGGGTACGAACCGCTGCTCAGCGTCGCTCTCAGGCATCGGTGGACGACCGTCGGTGTGTCGGTGCTCCTGCTTGGCATTGGGGCGGGTGTCTTTACGACCCTTGGCACCGAGTTCGCGCCCCCGCTGGAGGAGGGCTCCGTCGCGATTCAGGTGGCGCTGGAGCCGGACGCGGCCCTCGAAACGTCGACGGATGTGCAGACGAAGGTGGAAAACGCGCTCACTTCGTTTCCCGAGGTCACGAAGGCGGTGAGCAAGACGGGGCGTCCGGCGGTGGCCTTCGACCCGATGGGACAGAACCTGACGGACATGTTCGTGGGCCTCAAACCGCGCGACACGTGGCGCTTCGACTCGAAGGAGGCGCTCGTGGATTCGCTGCGGGCCCGCGTCAACCAGATTCCCGGGGCGAACTACGCCTTTACCCAGCCCATCGCGCTCCGACTCGACGAGATGGTGAGCGGGGCCAAAAGCGAGATCGCCATCAAGATCTTTGGGCCGGACCTCGACGAACTCAAGCGCCTGCAGTCGGAGGTCGCCGACGCGGTGTCCGGCATTCGGGGCGTGGCCGACGTGCTGCCCTCGCAGATCGCCGGCTTTGGCTACGTGGAAGTCACCATCCGCCGCGGCGACGCCGCCCGGTACGGCCTCACCGTGGGCACCATCCAGCGGGCCATCGACATGGCGATCGGGGGCGATCGGGTGAGCACGATCCTGGAAGGGGACCGGCGCTTCGGCCTCGTTGGCAAGTTTCAGGAGACTTCCCGCGGCTCGGTCGAGTCGATCCGCAACCTGCCGCTCCGGACCTCCGACGGGGCACGGATCCGGCTCCGCGACGTGGCGACCGTGGAGCTGACAGAGGCCCCCGCGGAGGTGACCCGCGAGCAGGGCAAGCGAAAGATCACGCTGGGCATCAACCTGAGCGGGCGCGACGCCGGAAGCTTCGTGGCGGAGGCGCAGGAGGCCGTGCGCGGCGAGG
>Ga0207753_1000111_pt1 | contig 31584 bp, 22 predicted proteins | sample PonA233FremontCA_2_FD_187273 | JGI IMG/M metagenome (GOLD analysis project Ga0207753, IMG submission 187273) | Salt pond sediment microbial community from Fremont, CA, USA - Pond A23 Sediment 3 (SPAdes) | ecosystem: Environmental > Aquatic > Non-marine Saline and Alkaline > Saline | place: USA... | reverse complement strand
TCTAAATTCTTCCGGATACGGTGGACGAGTTCTTGGCATGTCTTATCTCGGTTGGTTCTAAAGTGAGGAAACGTCCACCATACCAGGGGAGGTCCAGTACGCTTTACAAGAGAACAATCAGACACGTCATTTTCACGGTCCGGGCCGGATAGTTTCCGAAACTGTTGTCTCGTTCAGACGTGGACGTTAAAGCGTAGTGAAGGCTTTTTACCACGTGACGACTGGCGCTCGCTCACGGCCCTTTTGCCTCATTCCTCGCCCCGCCGGCCATGAATTGGATCTACCAGGTTCTCAGCTTTTTTGTCGCCTTCGGACCCATCATCCTCGGCACTCTCTTGTGGCACTTCATCTGGAGTGATGATTCGGGGTCTTCAGGGGGGCCGCCGGGCGGCCCCCGATGGCGTCCTGCACCGCCACCACCCTCTTTTTCGGGGGACCGCCGTCCCCAGCATGATCGGCCCGTTCATACGCCCGATCTACCGGAGCGTGAATCTGCGTAAGCCCCCCGCCGATGAATGTCTCTTATTGACATCTCCCGCAGTGTCTCTCCCGCAACGGCCGTGTGGCCTGGTGACCAAGAGGTCGAATGGGCATGGACCCGTCGGCTCGAGCAGGATGGGGCCTCCGTCAACTTGGGATCCATTCGCCTGAGTACCCACACGGGAACCCACGTGGATGCCCCCTACCACGTTCACGACGACGGGAAGAAAACAGAAGACCTCCCCCTCGGCGCATTCATTGGGACGGCACAGGTGGTGGACGTCGGGTCCGCCTCCTCAGTTCGTCCCGAGCACGCCCAACGCTTTGCCGGCCCCGCAGCCCCGCGGGTTCTTTTCAGAACCTCCGCCAGCACGTTGAGCAGCGACGAGTGGCCTGGTTCTGTCGCTCCTATTTCTCCGGAAACCGTCCGGTTCCTTTCAGAGGCTGGAACGGTACTCGTAGGCACGGACGCCCCATCCGTCGATCCGCTCGACAGTACGGGCTTGCCCGCCCACCATGCGCTCTTGGAAGCCGAGATTGTACACCTTGAGGGACTTTCTCTTGCAAATGTCCCGGCTGGCCAGTACGAATTGATTGCGCTTCCGCTCAAAATTCCCGGCAGCGACGCCTCTCCCGTTCGGGCTGTGCTCCGCAAGGCCCCGGCTCAGTAGCTAAGGGCAGTACTTCGCACCTCTCACCACTCCTGACGCATATACTCTGTTATGGACCTTTTCAATCGCGAGGAGCTGCAACGGTTGGCTCAGCTGGATGCCGACCTCTGTATCTCGATCTACATGCCCACCCACCGTTTCCGGTCCGACTGGTCCCAGAACACCACCCGATTTAAGAATCTTCTTCGGGACGTCCGCGATCAGCTCCGTGAACAAGACTATCGTGAATCCGAAATTGACGATATTTTGGGGGAGGCCCGCCAGCTGCTCGACCGTCCAGGATTCTGGCGGGGGCTCAGCGAGGGACTCGCGGTCTTTCTAACAGCAGAGACGTCCGAGTTTTATCGTCTCCCGCTGCCCTTTGATGAGATCGCAATTGTTGAAGATCGCCTTCACCTCAAGCCCCTCTTTCCACTGATTGCAGCCAACAATCGGTATTACCTGCTGGCACTGAGCCAGAATGACGTTCGGCTCTATCAGGGCACCCCTCAAGCGATCAGCGAGGTGGAGGCTGCTGAAATCCCGACCGACATTGTGACGGCCGTCCAGCAGTACGAAGAGCCTCCCGAGCAGGGGCTCCAGTCTCATACACAGGCAGCCGCCTCGTCCCCAGATGGGGGAAAGGCCAGTCAGAGGCACCACGGCCACGGCTCCTCCGAAGACCAGAGCCGCGAGCCAAAGGATCAACTCAAGCGCTTTTTCCGGCGCATCAACGACAGTGTGACCGACTATATCGGAAGAGAAGAGGCGCCGCTCGTTCTCGCCGGCGTTTCCGAGTACCTGCCACTCTATAAGAGCGTGAATGAGTACCCACACCTTGTCGAAGACGACATCATCGCTGGGAATCCAGAGCGACTTGACCTAAAGGAACTGCACCGTGAAGCATGGACGGTGGTCGAGTCGGTTCTCCAGACGGGACAGCAGAAGCAGCTGGACCGATTCGAGGATTTGCACCACGAAACCGCTGAGCTTGCCTCCGATGACTTCCACGAGATCATTCCAGCGTGTGCGTACGGCCGCGTGGACACGCTTTTCGTTCCGCAGGGCCAGTACCGATGGGGACGGTTCGACCCCGACACAAATACGGTACAGGTGCACGAGTCGCAGCAGCCTGGGGATGGCGACCTGCTCAATTACGCTGCGCTCAAGTCTTATCTGAATGGCGCTCCCGTGCACGTCCTCACCCCGGAGGAAATGCCCGGCGGTCGTAGCGTGGCGGCCATTTTCCGATACGAAGCGGATGTGACGGCGACCGAAACGGAGTAGCACGGTTTAAGAGAAGACCTTATGCTGCTGGGGGGAACAGATTTCCCCGAAGCGTGAGCCTCAAACTGAGGTTCAACGGAGCCAAAAATTGATTCCTGAAACTGGTAACTCTTGATAACAATATTTATCGTGTAGAGACTGATAACGTTATTTATCAATAGCTAAGTCATGGATGATACCTCAAACCTTCCCGACGCATTTCTTGAGGACGTATCTGCCGAGCACACTCGCCGGGCATACGCAACGGATTTAGATCGGTTTTTTGGGGAAGAGACCGTGGACCGAACCACAGTGCAATCCGTCCGGGCTGAGGACATACAGTCGTTTGTTCGTGAAATGCACCGCCGCGGCCAGTCTGAGTCCACTCAGCGGCGACGGCTTGCTGCGCTCCGAGGCTTTTTCGACTGGCTGATTCAGGAGGGAATAACGACGGCGAACCCGGCCCGAAATCCAAACGTGCAGGTGATTCCGTCGGATGCGGATCCCTCAAACGATTCCGTCCTGGATGCGGACGAAGTTGAGAGGCTCATCGAGACAGCCGGCGAGTCAACGACGACCGGCCTTCGTGATCAGGCTCTCGTGCTGACGATCCTATACGCGGCGCTCCGTCGTCAAGAGATCGCTGCTTTGGAGGTCGACGATATCCGCCCACTCGGTCGATACTGGGTGCTCGACCTCAATGACCCAGCCGGAGGAGACACCTACGTTCGTATTTCCCAGACCGTCGTCGATGCGATTGAGCGGGTGCAGAATGCATATGACATCACGAAGGGCCCTCTCTGGCGGTCTCACAGTAATCAGAACTACGGGCGACCGATGACGCCCGATGCCATTTACAAGGTGGTTCGGAAGGTGTCGAGGCGCGCCGGGGTTGGCCCGGTGAGTATCGACACGCTGCGACAGACAGGGCTTCGGCTCGCCTTGAGCGGCGGCGCCAACCTGAAGCAGGTGCAGAGGCATGGCCGCTTCCAGAAGTCCGCGTCGGCCGCACGACTTTTGAACGATACCCAAGCTCAAAACAATCTTGAGATGAGCGCAGTTCAGTTCATTGATCATTCCGCAAATGCAGATCTTGAGGCTATCAATTAGAACGGCAAAGCCACCGTGCGCACCCCAAAGAGCTGGCTGCTAATCTATCACTGGCTGGGTTCTTAGCCGCGCCCAAAAAAAGAACCATAATATGCGTTATGTTTCGTTTCGAGATCCAGTAGACTGAACCTCTCATCCCTGCTTCGGTGGCTACGGCGGGGAGTGGGTTCGTGCATAAAGAAGTTGCTGCGTGGGTAGTGCGGTTCCTCATCTTCGGTCCAAAATTCCCTTCGACGCATGTCTGGTACGAAATCGAATTCAGACATCCAGCCTGTTGAGTCCTCGAGTCCGGAATTGCCTGGACAGGCCATTACCCGCCGGGACGACGAAAACCGTCCGTACAATGCCCCCACTGATGAACAGTGCTCGGTTCAGTCCGATGAGGTGCTCATGCAGCGGTGGCTCGCCGAAAAAAGCGCACGGACGCAAGAAAGCTATGCCCGGGATCTTGAGCAATTTGTAGAGTTTGTAGATCTGCCCCTCCGGTACATCACGCTTGGGCATCTCCAGGCGTACCGCGAGCACCTGAGCGCAGACGGCTATGCGCGGTCGTCGCAGAAACGGAAACTCTCTGCTATAAAGAGCCTCTTTACATTCGGGACCAAACTCCGCTATTTTGCTCACAATGTAGGAGCGGCCCTCTCCACCCCTTCTGTACGTAATGATCGCGCGAAGCGCATCCTCTCGGAGGCCGACCTATGGGCCATTCTGCGGGACGAACGCGACCTCCGCAATCACGTCCTTCTGCGTCTCTTTTATGCCTCCGGCGGCCGGATCTCTGATGTAGAGGATCTCCGCTGGCGCGATCTGAAAGACCGGCCGGACCTTCATGGGCCGGATGGGCGATCTGGAGGTCAAGTGACGTTTTTTGGAAAGGGCGGCAAGACTCGGGCCGTCACGCTGTATAGTAAGGTCTGGAGCCTCATCATCCGACTGCGACAGGAGGAGCAATCCGAAGGCCATGGGGGTCCTGACGATCCGGTTTTTCGTTCGCAGAAAGGAGGCTGTCTCTCTCGAACACAGATTTGGCGCATTGTGAAGCAAGCTGCCCTCCGTGCCAGCGTGAAGCTCACAGAAAAGACGGGGCCGGATGGCACCGTGAAACGGAACGAGAATGGGGATCCAATCAAGACCTCAAAGGTCTCGCCCCACTGGTTTCGCCACGCTCACGCCTCTCATGCCCTCCAAAAAGGAGCCGACCTGGAGCTTGTCCGTGAAACCCTGGGCCACGAAAGCATAGAAACGACCAAGACCTACCTCCACGCCCAGCCTGGAAAATCCTCATCGTACTACGTCGATGAAGCCCCTGATTTTAACGGCTAAACGCTCGGGCAATTGGTGCGAGAAGGAGCTTGATGAGGTGTGCCCCCGTACTCAGCACTGGATGGCGTGCCAGGATTGTATCCCGTTTATACGTACTCTGAGCTCTCATGAGTGAGTTTTTATTGAGTGAACCAACCATGCAATAACAAAAGCTATGTTTTCCGGAACGAGACCCATGAATTATACTCGAAGGTGCGTCTTTCGCCAGTCATCTTTGGTTTTGGTTCTATGACGACTAAACGTTCACGGGCAGACGGTGGTAGGTAGAACGACTGCTTTCTCCCGGAGCTTCACCGCAATCGTTTTCAACCGTAATCACGCCGTATGCGCTTTCATCCCATTGTCGTCGGGGCTCTCTACCCTGGCATTGCGCGCAGCCTGCGTGCGGACATTCTGGCAACTCAGGCGCTTTCTGGGACTGCATATCCAATTTGTACGTCGCACGTCGTGGCTGGTGATGGAGTGGTCACGGATGTCCTCAATGTCCCGACCGACACAGTATCGGCGCAGCTAGAACATGTATTCAACACAAGAACTCCTACCAGCGCAAAAGTAGGGATCATCGGTGCCACCCCGTCGGTAGGTCGCGTATTCGACCACTTAGAGTCCTTAGACGGTCCTGTAGTCTACGACCTCACCGTAAGTGGGCCCAGCGGCGAAGACGTACTTGGACCGAATGGGCTCGAGGCCATCACCGAGCGATTGGAGGAGCCGGACCTCGTGACAACCCGTCGCACCGACGCAGCCTTGGTAGCTGGAATGGAAATTCCAAGCCTTGATGACGCTCAGGTGGCCGCTCAGCGCATTGCACAGCAGGGAGCGCGGAACGTCCTCATTCGATGCGGCAAACTGCCGACCCACTTCTACGAACAGAACGCTTCTCCACCCGACTACGCCCTGGACCTATTCTTCGACGGCGACGACTTCGCCCTGTTTGAGGCCCCGTACATTCAGAACTTGGAGGCGCACCACGGTGCCTCAAGCGGCCTGTTGCTACCACTGCTCCACAATCTACAGTCCGGGATGGACCTGGAGCCGGCTCTTCAGAAAGCCAAGGGCCGCGTTTCCGAGGCGCTTCGGGCGTTCCAGCAACCGGAATCCGAAGACACAGACGCCTCTTTTTTCCAAACCTTAGAAGAAGAGCCGACCATGGCAGAGATGCAGGAGTGAAGGCCCTCGGCCACTTTTCCCTTTTCAAAACGTGTACTCAGCATCATGCCCAACGAAGTCAAGGACGACTCAAAGCAATCAAAGGCGACAATATACGACGTAGCCGACCACGCGGGTGTGGCCATTTCGACCGTGTCCAGAGTATTGAACGATTCGGACGACGTTGCCGATCAGACGCGTGACAAAGTGCTAGGGGCGATTCAAGAACTTCAGTTTCGGCCGAACCGGACGGCAAAATCGCTCGCCCAGCGGTCCACGCGGACCATCGCGGTGGCCCTGCCAACCTTTACTACCCCATTCCACAACGAACTCTTGAAGGGCGTCCGGGACCGTCTCGACGACGAGGACGTGGATCTTCTCCTGTCCGACCTGGAGTGGGAGGCCCCCATACATACCCTTCGAAATTTTCTCGACGGCGGGGCCATGGATGGCTTGCTTCTCGTAGGCGTCACTCCGGATGAGGAGCTCGCCGAAGAGTTGGCCATGCTCGGGGGACCCGTGGTTCTCGTGGGAGCGGAATTAGACAACTTCGACTCCTTTTACTGGGAAGATGTGTCGGGAGCGAAGCTTGGGGTGACACATTTGATTGACCAGGGGTATCGTCAGATTGGCGTTATTACGACCCCGCACAACAACCGCATTCGGAACGAACGAGTTGCCGGGTACCGCCAAGCACTTGAAGAGGCAGGTATTGAGTTTGACTCCGACCTCGTCGTGCATGGTCACACCAGCAAGCACGACGGGTTTAGTGAGGAGTCTGGGTACGAGGCCATGCAGGACCTCATTGCCCTCGACAAGCCCGTGGAGGCTGCGTTTGCGAGCAGCGATGTGCAGGCAATCGGGGCATGGCAGGCCCTCCGGGAAGAAGGCTTGGAGGTTCCCGATGACTTTGCCTTTGTGGGCTACGACGACATCAAAGTGAGTCGCTTCATTGGGCTGAGTAGTGTCGCCCAAAACATGCACGAAGTCGGAAATGTGGGAACGGATCTTCTCCTCGACCGGCTAGAGAAACGAGGACCGGAGCACTACATCTCACGCCTGGTAGAGCCGGAGCTTCACATCCGGAAGTCGAGCCAGCGTCCCCAATAGTTTCTTTCCTGTCGGGCCCACGAGACGCGCCCGCCGAATCCTAGGGGCTTCTTTCGCCCCTCCTCCATCCAATCTGCACCCAAAAGCCACACATGGACGCCCAGCTCATCGAAGAGCAGCTTGGTCACACCCTCCAACGAACGGAGTACAACGACCTTGGCGAGTGCTACCATGGCAAGGTTCGGGACAACTACCGACAGAACAGCCATCGCATTCTGGTCACGACCGATCGGATCTCTGCCTTCGATCACGTCCTCCCGCAGACAATTCCGTTCAAGGGGCAGCTCTTGAATCAAACGGCCGCGCATTTCTTCGAGGCCACCGAAGACCTCGTTCCCAACCACGTCCTTTCCGTCCCGGACCCGAACGTCACGATTGCGAGGGAGTGCACGCCTATCCCGATCGAGTTCGTCGTTCGGGGATACCTGGCCGGGCACGCATGGCGGGAATACGACCGCGGCGTTCGCACACTCTGTGGCCAGCCCCTGCCGGACGGACTGCGAGAGAGCGAGCGGCTTCCCACCCCCATTCTCACCCCCACGACCAAGGCTGAGGAAGGCCACGACCAAGACGTAACGCGGGACGAAGCCATTTCTACAACAAACATCGATGCCAGCACCTACGACCAGCTGGCAGAGTGGGCCCTGGCACTATACAGACGAGGCCATGAGATGGCCGCCGCACAAGGGCTCCTTCTCGTCGACACAAAGTATGAGTTCGGGCGCACCGCGGAGGGAGACCTCTTGCTGATCGACGAGGTGCACACCCCTGATTCGTCCCGTTACTATTATCAAGACGGCTACGAGGAGCGCCTTGCCCAAGGCGCCCCGCAACGTCAACTCTCGAAAGAGTTCGTCCGAGAGTGGCTGATGGAGCACGGGTTTCAGGGCCGCGCTGAGGACGAGATGCCGGCCCTCCCCGAGGCTTTTCGGGTGAAGGTGACACAGCGGTACGTGGAGTTGTTTGAGAAGGTCACCGGACGAACGTTCGAACCGGACACGCACCCCGATCCCGCGGAACGCATTCGCACAGCCCTCAGTGACCACTCGATTCAAGACGTCAGCTAGACCAGTACGCGCTCTTAGTTTGGGTCAGAAGCGTAGGCCTCGGGCCGGCGGTCCCTGAGGACATCGTTGTACTCGTTGATTCGACGATCCCGAGCGTCATGGGGGTCCACCTCTACAACCCCTACCGTGTCGGTCGACTCGTCCGCTCGTTCCAAGATGTCGCCCGAAGGACCGCATACCTCGCTCAACCCAATAAACTCGAGGGTCTCGCCTGCCTTTTCCTCTTGGCCATGTCGGTTGGCCGTGATGGTGAAGACGTGATTCTCACGGGCCCGAACTGGCATGGAGTCTGGACAATGCGGAAGCACCAGGTTCGAGGGATGTGCGATCAGGTCCGCGCCCTTTAAGGCGAGGGTTCGGGCCGCCTCGGGATAATACCAATCGAAGCACACCATGGTGCCCAAACGGTACGACGTTCCGTCGGAGGTCTCCTCCTCAAACACTTGAAACCCAAGGTCCCCCGGTTCAAATAGGGTGGTTTCTTCGTAGAAGAGGTGCACCTTTCGGTACGTGTCTACCCGACCATTGGGACGAACCACGACCGCACTGTTGTATAGATTTGCTCCATCTCGTTCGGGCACACCAGCCACCAGCGTTGCGCCGAGCTGCTCAGACCACGACTGGAGGGCAGTAACCGAGGTCCCCTCGGGAATGGGTTCAGCAACGTGCGCTAGATCCTCTTTCGACCGGAAGAAATAGCCGGACGTGAACAATTCAGGCAAAACCACCAGATCCGCCTTTACGGGTCGAAGGAGGGATTCGACCGTAGCCAGGTTCTGGTCGACCTCAAGGTATCCCGGAGCAAATTGAAGGTAGGCGACTCGCACAGGCAAACAGGGAGATTCGCGCAGTACAACGAGTAACTGATGTCTCGCAAAACTTTATGTGGTTTCAAATGCAATAACAGCAATAGATGCTACTGAGGACCGCTTCCCTGCCCCTTCAGACCTTGGACGGAGCGCTTAATGGCGTCGAAGTTCGGCTGCTGTCCCGCGTCGTCTAGAACCTCGGCGTACTGGATCGTGCCTGTCTGATCAACGACAAATGCCGATCGCTTCGCCACACGGTCCAATTCCATATCGGTAAAGTTCTGGTTGTACTTCGCCCCATATTCTGCACAGACGTTTGCGTCATGGTCGCTCAAAAGAGGAAACGCGAGCTGCTGGGCCGACCGGAACTCTGAAAGTACGGCTGGGGAGTCCGTAGAAACTCCCACCACGTGTGCTGGCTCAAATGCGGCAAGGTCGTTATTGACAGCATTTAGCTCCGTCGTACACACGCTGGTGAAGGCCCCGGGAAAAAAGAGGAGGACGGTAGGCTGATCGAGATGATCAGACAGCCTCCATGGCTGCTGCTCATCCGTATACAGTGTGAAGTTGGGGGCAGAGTCGCCTTCAGAGGGCGGGGTGAGGGAGCTCATAGAAACACGAGGCATCGATTGAAAAGAAGAGGTCAAGCCAGGACAACAAGTCTCATTCAAAGCGGATGGTCTTCACGGGCTCGATCCGGGCCGCTACGCGAGCCGGAACGTAGGCCGCCGCTCCGCACAACAGAATGGTCGTGATCCCAACTACTAAGAAGTCGAGTGGATTCAGCCCAACAGGCGCGGTTGTCATATAATAAGCCTCGGCAGGGAGCGAAATAAGCCCAAATTGCTTTTGCAAAAGAGCGAAGCTGAACGCCAAAATCGTTCCGAGGGCCGTTCCGACCGCCCCAATCAGAAGCCCCAACGCAAGAAACAGTCGTTTTAGCGTGCGGCCCGACGTCCCTAGGCTTTTCAGGATGCCTATTTCGCGTGTCTTTTCGAGGACCAGCATCAACAGGGTCCCCACAATGTTAAACGCGGCGACGATAACGATGACGCCGATCACGAGCGGGATGATGCTCTGCTGCAAATCGACCCAGGCAAAGAGCCCCGCATACTGCTGGTAGATGGTTCGGGCGGACACCGGAAATCCAAACTTGTTTTCAATTTGAGCCGCAAGAGAGTCAATGCGGCCCGGGTCCGACACGGTAATGTTGAAACGGCTGACAGACGCCTCAGAGAGACTTCCCAGCCATCGTGCGTCGGAGACATTGCTAAAGACGTAGACGTCGTCAATGTCTTGGAGCGACGTGTCGTAAATCCCGCGGATCCGAAACTGCTTGACCCGAGGACGCTGCCGACCCATACTCGCTCCTTCCTGTCCCGATTGAAGGGCAAAAATGGTTACCTGCTGACCGACTTCCAGCCCCAAACGAGCCGCCAACTCCTGCCCCACCACAAGTCCCGGAGTTCCCTCTTGGGCCTCAACGGCAAACCTTCCGGCCGTGAGGCGTGTCTCGAGATACGACGGGAGTTGGTCCATCCCGAGAAGGACCACCCCATCGATGGCCTCTTTCGATCGGCGAAGCAGCACGGGTTGCTCAATCACTGGAGACACCGCCGAGACATCCTCCATCTGACTGAGTTGCGCCTGAAGCGATGCCTCTTGCTGCAGAGGCTCATCTTGAACGTAGCTCGACACCTGTATGTGCGCCCCAAACCCGACAATCTTCTTTTCGATCTCCGCACTAAATCCCCGTACGATCGCAAGGGCAAGAAGAAGTGCGGCGACCCCGAGGGTGACCCCCCCAATCGCCACGTAAATGATGAAGCGAAGGAAGCTTCGTCCTTCCTCTCGTCCCTCCGCTCCCCAGAGATACCGAAGGGACATGAAGCGCTCGAAGCGAACGGACACGGACCGACAAATGCGATGTGGGGCTCAGAAAGTGCAGGATACGCGCCAGCGTCCCTTTCGCTACAGGGCGCGCATAGAGAAGATCCGACCCGATGGGTTAAACGAACATGCTCGGACACGGCTGCGTATCTAACGGTCCCTTCGCACTTCCCACAAAATCTGTAGGCCTCTCCCTCCCCTCCCATGAACAACGCGTATCCGGAAGTCCCCACCCCCGAAAACGAACCTGTCCATTCCTACGCCCCGGGCTCCGACGAGCGGCGTTCCGTTCAAAAACGACTCCAGGAGCTCAGGAATCAGACCATCGAAATCCCCGCGTTTATCGGTGGGGAACCTGTCTATCCTACCCCCACCTCCGAGGTTGTGCCCCCCCACGATCATCAACACGTGCTCGGGTACGTTCACCAGAGCGGAGGGGAGGCCGTCGAGGACGCAATCAACGCAGCCCTGGAGGCGAAAGCGCAGTGGTCTGCCATGGACTTTTCGGATCGGGCCGCAATTTTTCTTCGGGCCGCAGACCTGATCGCGGGCCCATACCGTGACACCCTCAATGCGGCCACCATGCTGGGGCAAGGAAAGAGCATCCACCAGGCAGAAATCGATGCGGCCTGCGAGCTCATCGACTTCCTGCGCTTCAATGTTCACTTCGCGGAGCAGATCTACCGCAATCAACCCAACGACTCTCGGGGGGTCTGGAATCAGATGCAATATCGCCCCCTCGAAGGATTTGTCCTCGCCGTCACCCCCTTCAACTTTACCGCCATCCAGGGGAACCTTCCCACCGCCCCTGCACTGATGGGCAATACGGTGCTGTGGAAGCCAGCCTCTCGCTCCATATACTCGGCGTTCTTTTTCTACAAGGTGTTGGAAGAGGCGGGGCTCCCCCCCGGTGTCATCAACATGCTTCCGGCCGACGATGGGGCGGCAGTGGGCGGGCCAGCCCTAGAGTCGGAGCACTTTGCGGGCCTTCACTTTACAGGCTCGGTCAACACGTTTGAGCATCTCTGGTCTACGATCGGCGACAACCTGGATGCGTACCGCACATATCCCACGATCGTTGGCGAGACGGGAGGAAAAGACTTCATCGTGGCCCACCCGTCGGCTCACATTGAACAGCTATCGACCGCCGTGGTGCGTGGGGCATTCGAATACCAAGGGCAGAAGTGCTCCGCCGCCTCCCGGCTTTACATGCCCGAGTCGATCTGGCCGGACATCCAGCACGAGATTACGACACAGCTCGATGAGGTGAGTATCGGTCCACCAGAAGACTTCAGCAACTATGTGAACGCCGTCATCGACGAGCGGGCCTACGAGAAGATCGTGAACTATATCGAAGATGCCCGAGCATCCGACGAGGCCGAGATCATCTACGGGGGCGACTACGACGACTCGACCGGATACTTCATCGAGCCCACCCTCATTCGTGCCCACGACCCGAAGGAACGGACCATGCAGGAAGAGATTTTCGGGCCTGTCACCACGGCCTACGTATACCCCGACGAAGAATTCGCTTCGACGCTCACCCTCGTGGATGAGACGTCTCCGTACGGCCTGACGGGGGCCATCTTTGCGCGGGACCGGGCCGCGATCAAGCTGGCAAGCGACGTCCTCGAACAATCCGCTGGCAACTTCTACATCAACGACAAGCCCACCGGGGCCGTCGTCGGACAGCAGCCCTTCGGCGGCGCCCGGCGCTCTGGGACCAACGACAAAGCCGGATCCGCCTACAATCTCATGCGGTGGGTATCTCCCCGTGCGATCAAGGAGACCTTCGATCCGCCCACCCACTACGGCTACGCCTGGAACCAGCCGGACGCCGCTGAGGCCCCGGAGGAGCCCCGAGAAGCCGGGGATGGCGCCCTCGCATAGGCATAAATCTCGAGCCGCGGGGAATCCTCAGACTGACTTTTTCCGCGATGGCCCCCTCCAATGAACGCCACCACGGTCTTCGAGAGCATTCACCATCCCCACGGAGCCTCGTGGGGACTGGTCTATACACGATTTCTGGCCCGTCCCCTCGGAGTGTGTATCATTCCGTTGATGGTGGGCGCGACGACCTCGGCCCTTCTCGATCAGCCCGTCTGGGGGTATCTCGTCTGGGGACTGCCCGCGGCGCTTGTCCTGGCCACGGTATGGACCCATTTTTCCCTGGGTCGAACCCCGGCAGAGCTGAGTTTTCGCTCCGGCCAGGCGGCGGTGCGCAGCGTCTACGATGTGCTTCGTGGACAGCCGCGAGACTGGAGGCCCATCTTCAACGTCCGCACCACTGCCTGGAGCGTCGAGGTGGCGGTGGGACGCACCACGCATCTGTTTCAGCCTGAACAGTGGCCGAAGTTTGAAGCATTGCGGGACGCTGCCCGGCAATCATTTCAGCCCCAGGCGTCTCCTTCCTCGTACGGGTAGACAGAAACAGTTCCTCACTTCACCGGCCGAGATCGAAAACGTTTCTTGCAATAACAGAAACAGTGGCCATGTCGACCCTCCAGATCGACCATAACGCAAATGTGTCCGTGCGGGAACAGCTCGTCAATCAGCTGCGATACCTCATCGCGTCGGGGCACTACAACGTCAACGATCCCCTTCCCTCCACCCGATCGCTCGGCGACCAACTCGACATTTCGTTCCACACCGTCCGAAAGGCCTACCAAGAGCTTGAAGAGGAAGGCCTTCTCAATTCTAAGGTGGGAAGTGGATACACCGTAGAAGAACGAACGCCGCTGGCCAAAAGCGAGCGGATGGAGCGCGGCGCAAAGGTGGTGAACGACACCCTTCAGCAGCTCGTCGGCCTAGGCCTGAGCGACGCCGAAATCGAATCTCTCTTTCAGGAGCAAGCTACATTGCTCGACCACGCCGGCCTAGAACGAAAACTCATTGTCGTGGGCCCACACGACGAGCTAAACCACATGTGTGCAGAGCAACTCAGCACGGCCCTTCAAAAGACCGTTCTGCCGGTTTCTATCTCCCAGATTGAACGCCACAAAGACGCGGACTTTGCCTTCTCTCCCTATCCGTACCTAGCAGACGTCCTCGAAACCCTTTCCCGCACAGACACGATGGGATTTTCGACCCATCTCCCCCCTCGTGTCCTCGAGGCAGTGGCCCGGCTACGCGACCGGGAAACGCTCGGCCTGGTAACACGCTACCGAGATACGATCCCGCTCCTCTCCGAGGAGCTCCGATCTCACACCGCCTACAACGGACAGGTCATCGCTGCGTCCATTGACCGGGAGGCCGATCACCTGCAGAGCTTTGTTCAGGAGACCGACCTCTTGCTCGCGACCCCAGCGAGCCAGCGCCGCCTTCGCCCCTACCTGGATGAGTCCATCCACGAGTTCAAAGAACTGCGACTGCTCGTCGGCAAGGACTCGATCGAGGCAATTGCCGACGCCGTTCCGGCGTAATTGTCGTTACTCCTCTTGGGGGGAGGCTTCCCCCTCCCCGCGCTTGGGGTCGTGGGACGTCTCTGGGACAGGAGCCTCCTCTCTCCCATTCTGATCAGCCGAAGAGGCTTCTGCTTCGGGAGGAGAGCCCGAGTGAGGAGACGCGTCTGCGAGCTGGGGCCGCGGCTCTTTGCGTGAACGCTCCGGGTCAGACTCTTCGGGCTCCACCCAGTTGCCCCACGCGTCTCGATCGAAGGAAACCGAGACATTGACGTATGGCTGCTGGGCCCGTAGCGAGACGACCTCGAAGTCTGGCTCATCGGACTCGTCCTCCTGGTCCGGGTACTTGACCCGCACGTGGTAGATGCCGAGCAACATCTTCAGGAATGTATCCTTGACCAGGCGAAGGTCCCGGAACGTGAGGTCAGTATCGTCAAGTTGCCCGTCGTCGATCCGCTCACTGAAAAGAAGCTCGATGAGGTTTTCGAGACGGCGCGGGGAGGGATCGTCTAGGCTCCGACTCGCAGCCTCCACAGAGTCAGCCAGCATCAGAATGCCCGTTTCCTTCGAGTCCGGTTTCGGCCCGGGGTAGCGGAATTCAGACTCGGGAACGGCCCGATCCGGGTCGTCGACTTGGCTGAGGGCCTTTTGGTAAAAATATTCGATTCGGGCCGTCCCGTGGTGCATCGGAATGAACTTGAGAACCTGCTCTGGCAACCCATCTTCCTTCGCCATTTCAATGCCCTCCTTCACATGGCTGGCAATGATCAGGGCGCTCATGCGGGGCTTCAGTTCGTCGTGCGGATTCGACATGGTCCGCTGGTTTTCCACGAAGTACTCCGGCTTTTTCATTTTGCCAATGTCGTGGTACAGGGCCCCCACGCGCGTGAGGAGAGTGTGGGCTCCAATCCGGTCGGCGGCGGCCTCGGCGAGGTTTGCAACCTGGAGGGTGTGGTTAAACGACCCAGGCGCACGCAAGCTGAGCTCTTTCAGCACAGGCCGGTTGGTATCGGAAAGCTCCAACAGGGTCAGGTCCGTCGTGATGTCAAAGGATCGCTCTAGCGCCCACAGAAACAACGAGGAGGTGATCGTGATGGCGGAAGCGATCGCTGCGTAGGCCAGGTCGGGCACCACGCGCCCAAAGGGCAGGTCCAGGTACAGCCACGTGGCCAGGAGCACGAGCGCATACCCCACAAACGCCAGCCCGCCGCTCACGAAAAACTGCCCACGATTCTTGATGTCCCGGACACTGAAAATCCCAAACGCCCCAGCAAAGAATGTGGCGAGCGTGTATTCGAGGTCCAGCCCAAGCATTTGTCCACCGGTAAGCGCCAAGACCAGGGTTCCAAACAGGGCAATCCGGGAGTTGAAGACAATGGTGAGCAGGACCGAAGCGAGCGGCACGGGCACCACGTACAGGGACCAGGGGGTGCGAATCACAACCCCGTACAAAGCAATGATGAGCGTCAGAACCACCGACATCAGAATCAGGTCGCGGTTCTTGGCCCAAATTGCGGGCCGAAGAAGGAAGAGGTAGAAAAAGAAGAACCCGAAGCCGAGAACGGTGAAAAGAATTTCTCCACTCAGCTGCTTCAGGACGATGTTGGAGCCAAGCTGCTCACTCTTGGCGCGCTGAAGGGAGGTAAGCTGTTGTTTGATGTCTCGTGTGACCCGCTGCCCCGTTCGCACGATCGTCTCTCCTTCCTCTACGCCCCCCTGGATGGCCGTTACCTTCTGCGCACGCCGCTCCCGCTCTTCCGCGGTGTCCTCTCGGAGGTACTCAAGAGACGGGACGAAGATTGCCTGGAAGAAGGACGACGCAATACGGGAGCGTTGACGGTTCTCTGAGAACCGCTCCCGAAGCTGTCGATCGGCGTAGTCGAATGCCTCGTTGAGGCCATATAAGTTGTTTTTTTCGACCCTGCGTTGGGTTTGGTCTTGCTGATTCCGGACGATGATCTGGTCTGTAAGCACAGAGTCCCGGGGCCGATTCATGACGCCGAGGCTGAGAAGTTGGCCGCCCACTTCAAATGCCGCGTCGAGAAGGCGCTCATGCAAGCGCAGGGACGTTTCGTCTTGGGCTTTTCGTGACGACCGGAGATCTTGAACCTCCGCTGCATACGCGGACGCCAGGTTCTCCCATTGCGGAGTGCTCAGGGTCGCCTGTGCGTTGCGCCGCCGTTGCACATATTCCAGGGAGTCTTGACGAGCTGCCTTCTGCTCCCCCTGCTGGCGGTGGTATCGATAGCTAGCATAGGCCTCCAAGGTACGGTTCAACTGGCGACGCAGGGTGTCGCGATTTTGCGACAGTTCCTGGGAGGCATTCTGCACCTCCCGGAAGTACGGGGGGGTGCTTTTGCGAACAGTGTCGCGCCGCACCTCCACACGCTCCTGGTCAAGGTACACGGGAAAATTAAACGGCGCGTTCAGCGTCGACTGTCGCCACGTGTCCCCCACTTCGACCGTGTACTCGTAAAAATCGCCCCGGGGAAAGGCCGCGACCGTCAGGGCGACAAGGGCCAAAAAAAGGCCTCCACGTAGCGCCCAGTGCCTCCAGACCTCAGTGTCTTCCGACTGATTTTCTGTCTCGAGGTCGTGCCCCACAGGTTGGGGCGTTCGCGGACTCCAGCCGAGCAATTCAAAAAGTCCCATAGTGGACTGCGCAACCAATGACGAGTGCCGGGCCACAGGGTCTAGAGGCCCGTATCACAACACAGTACCGAGGGGAACCTCAATGCGCGGGCGGGCACAGAGGATCCTTTCTCGCCGCAGGTGGACCGTCAGGGCTCCGTGGATCCCTCCGGGGAGAGCGTGTCTGATGGCACAGAAGCCGCCCCCCGAATGGTATCGGGCGTTTCGGGAAGGGACGCCGGGGCGCCCCGAAGTGTATCCGCAAACTGCTGGGCAGTATCGCGACGGATGATGACCCGCCCCTCCTCATCTGTTCGGTCGGTCGGATACGGATGCCCCTCAAGCAGAAGCTGCAGACTGTCGAGTTGGTTCTGGATTGTGATTCGTTCGGCGAACGGAAACACGCGGGCGTCTCCCGCCTCAATCCAGTAGGGTCGCCGAAGATTGTCATCCTGCTGCACCCGCAGCTCACGGACGTCAGCTACCGCACGGACTGTGACGTGGAGGGTGTCTCCCAACACAATGTTGGCTGGGGGCGGACGTGATTGGGACTCCGATTGGCCCGTGTCGGGGGACGGGTCCACGGCCGAGGCGGGAGCATCAGAGGCAGGCGTGCTCTCGGGGGGCTCGTTCTTCACGATGGAAGCGGAAGAAGAGGGGGCCTCCTCCGTGAAGTAACCGCCCAGCACGCCCCCTAGCGCCAGCACGAAAACGCCCCCCACAGCCAAAAGAACCCCGGTGCGATGAGACTGGACAAACGCCCAAACAGACGCTAAGAACGAGACTGCACCGCGCACGGGAGCCGGGGTAGAACTGGGATCCCGTGGACGTGAGCGCTCTTTCGGACCGGAGGTCCCTGAAGGGGAATCCGACGAAGACCTGAGGCCTTCTTCCCTCTCAGAACCCGAGGGCGACTTCGCTTCTGTTGACGTCGCTTCATGCTTCGCCGAAGAAGAATCTCTGGCCTGTGACGGCGGCGCTTCTTCCTCCGGGTCGGCGGAAGGAGGCATCGCGTCCGAGGACGCCGGCGGGGAGGCCCTATCGGACGGCGCTCTGTCTTGAGCGTCATCGGCCGGGTCCAGAGACTGAGCCTCCGTTTTCTCCTCCTCTGTTCTCTCCTCTTGAGGCGGGTCTTCGTTAGTCGCTCCCCCCTGACTGGCATCCTCATTGGGTGGTGTGTCGAGAAAGGCGGCCGCCAGCTGGCCGTCATACGTGCCCGAAAGGGCCAACGCCAGATGCTCAACCACATTTTTCGGGGAAAGCCCGATCGCCTCCGCGTACGCGCGGACGAATGCTTTCAGGTAGACCTCATTCATGCGGGCCTGTTCGTGGAGGGTCCCCGCCTCAAACGATTCGAGGTACGAGGAGTGCACCTGTGTCTCGTCCTGGATCGAAGCGAGCGGCACATCTCGGTCTTCACGGATCCGTCGCAGATCGCGTGCAAACCGCCGCAGAGAAGGGGTGTCCAGGTCATCCGACATGACGACGAGAGGGATCGGTGGGAGGTCCCGTGCCAGACAGCCCCCGTCGGGAAGGGCCCTCCGGCGGTGCCAATCGGCAAACCCGCAAACGAAAGGGCCGTTCCACCGTCGCAATGCGGAGGAACGGCCCGGGGAGGATGTCGGGACGGCGGGATTTGAACCCGCGACCTCATGTACCCCATACATGTGCGCTACCGAGCTGCGCCACGTCCCGTCTGCAATATGTGATTCCTAGTATGACGCAAATCGCCGCGGGTTCGGGGCCTCAGGGCAGAATGCAACCGGAAATCCTGTGAGTTCTCGACGAAGGCAGCCCAGCCTCCCAAAGCTAGGCCCTAGAGGCCTTCGATGGGGGGCGAAGGGATGACCGAACAGTCACCTCACCGTGCAAGGTACGGTGAACTGGGCATTTGTTGGCGATTTCGAGAAGCCGATCGCGTTGATCCTCACTGAGGGCCCCCCGCACCTCGATCTCCCGTTCGATGCGGTCTACTCGCCCCTCCTCTGTCTCACAATTTTCGCAGTCCTCAGCGTGAATTTTCTCGTGGGACAAGCGGACAACCGCCTCATCAAGGGGCCATTCCTTCCGGTCGGCATACATGCGAAGCGTCATACCGGTGCAGCTGCCGAGCGCCGAAAGCAAGAAGCCGTACGGCGTAGGCCCATCATCGGCACCGCCTACGTCTTCCGGCTCATCCCCGACCAAGGAATGGCGACCCGCCTGAACCTCCGTCCGGTACGACGCTCCGGTGCGCGTGACCACGTCTGCGTCCGCCCCCTGCGGCTCAGACACAGACCGATCGACATATTTTTCGGCCCAGGCCCCCATCACCACACCCAGGTACTCTGCATCAGATCGGTCCGTGAGGAGGTGATCGGCATCATCGAGCGACACGAAGCTCTTCGGGTGCTTGGCAGCCCCAAAAATTTTGGCGGCATTGTCCACCCCGACCACTCGATCCACGGGCGAGTGGAAAATCAGCAGGGCCCGGTCGAGCTCCGCAATGGTGGTTTCCATCTTTGTTGCCGCCAGGTCGTCAAGGAATTGCTTCCGAATTGTGAAGGTGCGACCGGCGAGCTGGACACGCGCTTCCCCCTTCTCTTCGATGTCCTCCATGGCATCCTGAAGGTGCCGGGTCACGTGTTCTGGGTCAAAAGGCGCACCGATGGTGGAGACGGCCTGGACGGAGTCAAGCCGGTGGGCAGCCTGAAGCACGGCGGCGCCTCCCAGGGAGTGCCCCACCAGGATCCGAGGCGCCTCGTAGTGCTCCGCGAGATAGTCGGCCGCCACGACTAGATCATCGACGTTGGACGAAAAGTTTGTGTCCGCAAAGTCGCCTTCGCTCTCCCCGAGTCCGGTGAAGTCGAAGCGAAGCACGGCGATGCCGTGACGGGTGAGGGCACGACTGATGGCGCCGACAGCCCGAAGGTCTTTGGAGCACGTGAAACAGTGAGCAAAAAGTGCAAATGCACAGGGGGACTCCCCCTCAGGACGGTCGAGGCGGGCCGCCAGGGCATCCCCATCAGGATTCTCAAATCGTAGTTTCTCGGACATAACTGAAGAGGGGAGTAGAAAAGCGATCTAGCAAATTGGTGAAGGAGCGGGGCGCCGAGATCGACGGTGCAGAGTGATGTTGTAGCAGAGTGATGTTGTAGCAGAGTGATGCTTTATTAGACGCCGGCGCTCGTCTCGGGGGAGTCCGGACAACCTCGGAAGCCCTCCTCCACACATCTTGCACAGTCCCAGCGCCGGACGTCCAGCGACCGCTCAGACTCTAGGCTTGTGAAGAGCGTTCAGCAAACAATTCCCAACCAGCGGGGAAGCAGACTACCCGACGGAGCGAGTCGGCAGATCGAACGAAACGTCACAGGTGTTTACGGAAACCCCGTACTCGAAGCTCCGCTCAACGAACGTCACTCGGCCACTGCGATGAACGAGAAACACGGTCGAGGCACGGGTGCCATAGGACTCGTCTCCATCGATAAACGGCGGTGAGAGCAGCCGCTCTGTTTCAGGCCCCAGTCCCGTTTCGGGCAACTCATCGTCCGGTGCGGGTCGACGGTCGTTGAGAATATCGAGAAGCGCTTCGGGCGACAACTCTCCTTCGTTGAGAAGGGTGTTCAGCCGCGAGGTGGTTCGCTCCACCTTGGGCCATGGGGCGTCGAGGTGAGCGTTGCTCATGCCGTGGATCCCGGGCTCTACAGCCTGGGGCGGGCCGTCTCGATTTGAGAAATAGAACGTGTCCTCGGGCGTTCCAACGAGTAAATTGAAGCCGTCGTACCGGTCCGCCTCTGCTTCCACCCTCCGAAGATACGCGCCAGGGGGCGGTTCTTCTTTCAAGTAGTCCGCTACGAGGCGACCCCGTGAGGGGGCATCGTCCCGGTGGGGGCGCTCATCCCGCACGTTTGTCACCGTGGCCCAATGCCCCCGACGTGTTATGCCGAGCCAAGTGCCCCCTTCCTTCAGGTCTCGCCCCGCCAATACGTGTGGCGCCCCGTCCCAGAAGGCAGCCGGGGCCGTGGGGCGATCAAAAAACTCGTCCCGGTTCCCCGCAAAGATGAGGGGATACTCCGAGTGCACGGTGTTGGCAAGGAGGATCAAACACATGACGCTGAGCGGTAGAAATCGGTATCGGAGCGGCGATCCCCGTTACGACGGGTGAGTTTATGGATCTGTGCCCCCACCCTTTTCTATCGCAAACAGGCGAGGCGGATCGTTGCTCCGGTTCGAGAACCTGTACGACAGGACCCGAAACTGCTCTTGTGGCAATGCCGACGCCCAGGACTCCACGACCCGCGCCTCTGCCTCGCCGCCTTCATGGCCCGTATAGGCCACGACCGTGATGATGCCCCCCGGGCGAAGCACCTCGGCGCCGGCCGCCAACGCCTGCCGGGTGGTCTCAGGCTTCGTGATGACTGAGTGATCGCCCCCCGGCAAATACCCCAGGTTGAACATGACCGCCCCCACCCGTCCACGCTGCGTCTCCCCCAGTTCGTGGAAAAGCGTCTGATGTCCTCCGTGCACCAGCCGAACGGACGCGGAAGGGACTTCTTCTCGGAGGCGCCGGCGCGTCTCAACGAGGGCTTCCTCCTGGACATCAAACCCCACGACCTGCCCGGACGGTCCGACCGTGCGGGCCAGAAAAGCAGTATCGTAGCCGTTTCCGACCGTCGCATCCACCGTGGGCTCGCCTTCATTGAGGGCTCGCCCCGCAAGGATGTGCGCGAACTCCAGGATTGGGGGGATCACCATATTGGGAGCACGAACGACCTACAGCAGTGAGTGCAAGCAGTCCGACACGAGGCGGACTCAGCGCCGCTACATCAAACTCCTCGAATTTCGCCACGACGAAGAATCTCACCCCCCGCACGTCCGTGGACGCACAAAAGATCTACATTGAGACCGATCCTACCCATGGCCGTTGATGTCGACCTCGACGAGCGAAGTTACACCGTCCACTTCCAATCCCTCGCCCTCGTTCCAAGGCTGTTGGAGGAAGCGGGCCTGTCTCCGGGCCGCTGTTTTCTCGTCACCGACGAGAACGTGGCGCAGCACTACAAGACGCCTCTGGTCAAGGGCCTTTCCAACGAAGGCTGGACGGTGCGTTCCAACGTGCTTCCTCCAGGGGAGCAGACCAAATCGGCCGCCGCCCTTCATCGCCTTTACGACGACGCCCTTGCCTGGGGCATCGACCGGCACACCCCTGTGCTGGCACTCGGGGGCGGCGTCATCGGCGACCTAGCCGGGTTCGCCGCGGCAACGCTCCTGCGGGGCCTGCCTCTCGTCCAGTTGCCAACGTCCCTCCTCGCGCAGGTCGACGCCTCGGTGGGCGGCAAGACGGCCATCAATCACGAGACCGGGAAAAACCTCATCGGTGCATTTTACCAACCCGAACTCGTTTGCGCCGATCCGCACACGCTCGACACCCTTCCGATGCAAGAGTATACAAGCGGAATGGCTGAGGTGATCAAACACGCCCTCATTTACGACGCCGAACTCTTTGGGGCACTGGAAAATCACCTCGTTCCCGTGATGGCCCGGAAGGATCGCGAGCGGATTTCAGGGGTGATCGAGAGCGCCGTGCGCGTCAAGGCAGCGGTGGTGAGTGCCGATGAGCGCGAAAAGGGGCGGCGCGCCATCCTGAACTTCGGCCACACCTTTGCTCACGCCCTCGAACGGGTGGCGGGATACGGCGCGTTCACCCATGGCGAAGCCGTCGCCCTTGGAATGCGGGCGGGCCTCTACCTCTCTCACCAACGCCATCCCAGTGCGCTGTCCCGAGACCGGCTCGACCACGTGATTCGCGCGGTGCCCGTTGCGGCCGACCCCACCGAGGTGCCGTTTTCAGACCTGTACGCGGCCATGTCCGCAGACAAAAAGAACGAGGGAGGCACCATTCGCTTTGTGCTTCTTCGACGGCTGGGCGAGGCGTACGTAAGTGGCGACGTAACGGAGTCGGACGCCCGGCATGCGTGGCGGTTCGCGTGTTCGAACTGAAACGCCACCTCTGCTTCGTCGTGTGAGTATCACGTGTATAGTCCTATTCTCAATACGCACGATTTCCCCCTCGGCCCCGCCCCGCTCTTGTGCCCAACCGCTCTACGCGCCGCTCTCTCACCCAGCCGCTGTGGCGAGCCTTCCGCGTCGCTTTCGGCGCAGTCCTGGTGGGCACGGTTTTCTTTGTGGGCCTCACCCGGACGGACGTTGGTCGCGACCAGGTCCGTCAGCAGCTCGAGGCGCAGTTTAACGACCGCGTACAGGGCACACTCTCGATCGACTCTCTAAGCGGGAGTCTGATTACCGAGATTGTCGCCGATGGGGTGGAGCTCCGAGCGCCGTCGGGCACCCTCGTCGGGACGGTCGAATCCATTCGGGTCACCCCGCAGTGGGCCAACCTCCTCACCGCGGATCTCTCCATCCAGTCTCTTTCCCTAGTTCGCCCCCACCTCTCTCTCCACCGCGACTCTGCAGGGACGTGGAACGCTGCGAATGCCTTTCGGCGCGTTACGTCCTCCTCCACAGGTCCCTCCATGGATCTGACCATCGCGGGTATCGAGGTCCAGCAAGGCCGCGTGACTACGTCTCGCGACGGGCCCGCGCCCAACCTCGTCCAGGAAGACTGGCTGTTCGACTACACGCAGACGGCAGTCACGAGGGTCTCGTTCACCGCCATCGCGCAGTCCACCGGGACGGATCGCTTCCTCGACCTCAACAACGCGTCGTTTTCGGTACCGGGCCAAGACCTGCGCGCATCATTTTTTGAGGGCCAACTCCAGCAGACGGCAGACGGCTGGTCGATGACAGAGGTGGACTTGTCGCTAGATGCCACCCGAATCCGAGGCAGCGCGACCGTCCAAACCAACAAGGCGGATGCCCCCCCTCCGCAGGTGTCTTTGAATCTCGACCGGAGTCGGATCGACCACGACGAGGTCCAGCGGATCTTTCCCCGGCTTCCACTAGCAGATGTCATCACCCTCGAAGGCACCCTTGAAGGCACCGCCCGTCGTCTCACCGCAGACGACGTGACCGTTACACACAACACTTCCATCGCCACCCTGAACGGAAGCGTCCGGCAGGCGTCTACCGGCCTGCAGCTGGACATGCGTCTCGCAACGGGTCGCTTCACCCCCAGGGACATCCGAGACGTGTGGCCGGACGCTCCACCGTTGCCTACGGCCCGGGAGGAGGCCTTTACCCTTACCGGATCGCTGGAAGGGACGATGGCCTCTCCCCAATCCGACGGGCGTAGTTTTGATCTCGCAAGTCGTCTCGCCATGGAAAGCCCATACGGAGCGGTTGCGGGGTCGCTCGCAGTGGCTCGATCCGCTGACTCTTTCGCCTACGAGGCTTCACTCGAAGCGGACAGCCTTGACCTCGCCCCCTTTACCGGTCGCCCCAGTCTGGCAAGCCGATTGTCGGGGCAAGTCGAAGGAAAAGGAAGCGGATCCAGCCCCCAACTCAGTGCTGTGGAAGCGTCGGTCGACCTGTCACTCACGGGCTCTCGGTTTGCCGGCCGGTCGTTCGCCTCCGCCACAGGCACCCTCACGATTGAGAGCGACAGCACCAACGGCTCCCTCACGGTTCGACAGGACGACGGCGGGCGCTTGAACTTGGTGGGGGCGGCCCACCACAGCGCGCGCCGTCCCGGCTATGCCGCCACCGTGACCGGCTCCAAGTTAAATCTGGAATCCGTTATGGGGCCGTCCGCCCCCTCCACACACCTGAACGCGCGTCTCACGCTCGGGGGAACCGGAGGGACGTGGAAGTCCCTGGCGGGCACGGCCACGCTTCAGGTGGACAGCTCACGGGTGAGCCGTGGAGACAGCACGATTGTGCTTCCTCCCCACTCTGCCACCCTCCGCCTGGCCGACCGGACCGCCGACCGTCCCCGGCTCAAAGTCGGCGGCTCGGTGCTCCGTCTGAAGGCCGACGGCACGTCGCTCGGGCCGTCGTTCTGGACGGCGGCACAGACCTGGGGCACAGGCCTTCAGACGGCGATTCAGCAGGAACGGGACAAGCCCATGCCCTCCGGTCCACGTCGGTCCAAACAGCAGCCCTCCCTGTATTCCCCGCCCGACTCTTCGTCTCTCGTGTCCCTCCAGACCCAATCGCCGCGGCAGGTCCGCGCAACGGTTCGGGTCCTACAGCCCAGAATTCTGCATGCGTGGTGGCCGGCCTTTCCCGAAGAGGCCAAACGCTTGACCGCCGAAACACACCTCGCGCTTGGCCCCGACAGCCTCCGATCCACTGGACACGTCTCCGCCGAGTTTCTTCGGACGAACGCAAGCACCGCAACCGATTTCAGGGCCGAATACGGCGTGTCCAGCCACCTTGGCGCGCCGCTCGCACAATCCACAACGATTACCGCGACCGTTTCCGCAACGGACGCCGCCCTGGGCGGTGCCCCCCTCAAGGATGTGACCGCCGCCCTTGCGTACGGCGGCCGCACCGGACGGCTCCAACTGGAGGCCGATAGCCTCGGGATTGCGAACTCGACGCGCCTGTCCGGCGACATCCTCATTACACCCAGCACGAACGAGCTGCGCCTCCGGACCCTCTCGACCACCGTCGAGGGGGCCGAGTGGACCAGCGCGTCCGCCGCGTCCCTGCAGGTTTACTCGGACGCCCTCGTCGTCACACCTTTGGTTCTCCAGCACCCTCACCCGACCACACCGTCCCCCCAGCAAGTCCGAATTGGGGGCATCGCCTCGGCGCGCTCAGCAGACCGGCTGTCGCTGGAAGCCCAAAACGTGCACCTCCCTCCCATCTCGAAAACGGTAGGGCTCCCGTACCTCATCGGCGGTACCCTGAACGGCGAGGTGCATCTGCGGAGCGCGCTAGGCCGCCCTCAATTGGAGAGTGATGTGGCGGTGCAGCACCTCTCCTTCGACCGTCGCATTCTGGGCTCTGCCCAGCTTCGACTCTCCTACGAGGCAAACTCTCCAGATCTCCAGATAAAAGGCCAGCTTCGTGCGGAGGCCCAACGCATGGAGGCGTTGGAACGCTCCGCACTGGTGTCGTCGAAAGCTCGTGCGGTCGAGCCCAATGACATTTCCGTGTCCGGGCGCGTGCGCCTACCAGACGGGCTCTACTCCGCAGCCACCGAACGCACGTCGGCCCTGCCGTCGGGCGAGACCTTGGACCTTGCCGTAGACATCGATCGGGCTGACCTGTTCTTCTTTCGATACATCTTCGAAGAGCGCGTTGCCGGAGTCCAAGGCTTCGTTAGCGGACCGCTCCACATTGGCGGTCGGATAAGCGATCCCCGGTTCGAGGCAGACTTCGACATCGTGAACGGGGCCGTCGAACTGCCGGTCTTTGGATTGGCCTACGAAGTGGAAGGCCCGGTCGAGGTGGACAAACAGGGGATCCACGCCCGCACGCTCCAGGTCCAGGATGATGAGGGAACGGCCACCGTGGACGGGAGCATTTTGTTCAACGACTACCAGTTCTTCTCTTTCGACTTGTCGGCCTCGCTGGACGGAATCACCGTGATCGACGTGTCGCAGGCCGAAGACCTTCCGTTTTACGGTCGTATTCGCGGCACAGGCCCCCTCCGTCTCACCGGCCCCCTGCCGGATGCCACCCTCGCATCGAACGCGGCTCGGACGACGCCCGACAGCGAACTCTACATTCCCGTCTCTGGTCGGTCGGTACAACAAGATGCGGGCTTCATCGTCTTCGCCGACTCGACGGGCCAGCCTCCCTCCGTGTCGCAACTGTCGCGCCGCCCCAACATCTTGGCCGACCGTCCGGAGGGGGTGCCTTCGTTTGTGGAGGGCCTCAACCTTAATCTCAACGTTACGGCTCCGGACGAGTCTACGGTCAACCTCGTCTTTGATCCGCTGGTCGGAGACGTGGTGACAGTTGTGGGAGCCGGACGGGTTCAATTGCAACGGGAAGAAGGGGACTTTTCGGTCTTCGGGTCCTTCGAAGCAACCAGCGGTACCTACCTGTTCACGGCCGGGGAGGTGTTTGTGCGTCGGTTCAGCATCAACGAGGGCACCATCACCTGGGACGGCAGTCCCACGAATGCCCAACTGGACCTCGATGCCGAGTACCGCACCCGCGCCTCCCCCTCCGGCCTGCCCGGCTTCGACAGCAACAGTGGACGGATTCCCGTGACTGTTCAACTGGCCATCACCGGGCGTGTGGCCTCGCCGCAGGTGGACCTCAGCCTGTCGATGACGCGGAGCGAGGAGCGCAACCTCATTGGCTCCGAGACGCTGGACGCCATCTTGAACCAGCCCGCCCGCACTACCGAGTACGCCACCAGCGTGCTGTTGACGAACACCTTCCTGTTCACGACCGAATCGATCACGCAGAATGGTGCCGCCGGCCCCGACGGGGAAAGCAACCAGCTGACGACGGCAGGCAACCAGCTGGCCTTCAACAGCGTGTCTCAGCTCGTCTCGAGCCAGCTCAACCGGTACCTTGGCCAAGCCTTTCCCAACGTTGATCTCAACTTTGGCGTGCAGGGGGAGGACCCGAGCAATCTCGATCTAATCTACGGGGTGGCGCTGCGCCTGCTCAACGAGCGCCTGATCATTCGGGGCGAGGGGTTGTATACCAACGACGATCCGGCCGAATCGGATGCCCAGCGCGCCGAGGGGCCGCAGGGGGAGTTCGTGGTGGAGGTGCGACTGAGTCCCAGCGTCAGTGCCAAGGTCTTCTACCGGCGGACCGGGGACGAGTTGACCCAGAACCGGGCCCTCACGAGCAGCCGTGGGGCCGGCGTGTCGTACCAGACCCAGTTCTCAACCTGGCGGTCGCTCCTGCACAGCATCTTCGGCTGGATGTTGCCCGGCGACGACCCGTCGGACGACGACGAGACCGTTCCAGTTGCCCAGCCGTCCCTCTCCCCGCCCGACTCCACCGCCTCAGCCGAAGCACAAGAGACCACCTCCGAAGGCGAGCCTCTGTGACTTTTTCGTGCGGTTCGAACGCGGACGGGCAGGCCGTCGTTGCGCATTACAAGATTCATACTGATTCCTTCTTTCAGCACAGAATTCTACCGCCATTACGAAGACGCAAGTTGATAGTCTCCGACAGGACATTCTCGCCTTTCTGCAAGAACACCCCAACGACACTCATCGCTCCCACGAGATCGCCGAGGCGCTCGAGATTGAGGACAACGAGACCTATCTCCAGTTCTGCGACGTGCTTGCAGAGATGACCGCCCAGCAGCTCGTGAAGCGAGACGGCCGAAAGTACAAGACCAAGGCGAGCACCACCCGCCGGCACACGGGCGTCCTCCAGTGTCACGAAAACGGCTTTGGCTTCGTTCAGGCCACGGATCGAGACGAGGAGTTCTTTATTCGGGAGGCAAACATGGGCGAGGCCCTCCACGGAGATCTCGTCCGCGTCGCCGTGGCCGCCCGGGCGCCGGAGGACAAAAAGCGCGAGTGTGAGGTCCTTGAGGTGGTAGAGCGGCGCTGTACCAAGGTGGTTGGCACCTTTCGCCACCGCAGCGACTTCGCATTCGTGGAGCCGGATGATCAGCGCATTCTGCAAGATATCTACGTCACGCCGGAGGCGTTCAGCGGCGCGAAAGACGGCGAAAAGGTCATGGTGTCCATCGACCGGTTTGACGACCGGAAGGCATCCCCTGAGGGCCGCGTCCTCCAGGTCATCGGCCCGTCGGACGACCCGAACGTGCGGGTGCTATCCCTCGCCATGAGCATGGACGTGAAGGCCGACTTCCCCGACGAGGTGGAGGCCGAAGCTAAAGACATTTCTGTCGCAATTCCCGAGGATGAGATCGAGCGCCGTCGCGACCTGCGCGACAAGCCGATCTTTACGATCGACCCGGTCGACGCAAAGGACTTCGACGATGCCCTCCACGTCGAGAAGCTCGACAACGGCCACTACGAGGTCGGCGTCCACATCGCGGACGTAAGTCATTATGTGGAGCCGGACTCGGCCATCGACGCGGAGGCGCTGGAGCGCGGCACGAGCGTGTACCTCGTGGACCGCACCATCCCCATGCTCCCCGAGAAACTTTCGAACAAGGTGTGCTCGTTGCGGCCCCACGAGGACAAGCTCGCCTTCTCCATCCTCATGGAAGTGACCCCGCAGGGCACCCTGGTGGACTACGAGATCTGCGAGACGGTCATTCACTCCCAGGAGCGCCTCACCTACGACCGCGCCCAGGATTACATCGAAGGGGGCTACCCCGAAGACAAGATGGCGGCGGACGTGGTGCAGGCCAACCGGCTTGCCAAAACCCTCACCCAACGCCGAATGCAGGACGGCGCCATCGACTTCGGCTCCGACGAGGTGAACGTCATCCTGGATGAGGACGGCACCCCCACGAACATTGTACGGAAAGAGCGCCTTCGGGCCAACCGGCTCGTGGAGGAGTTCATGCTGCTCGCCAACCGGACCGTCGCGAAGCACATCGCCGCGCCGGAACACGTCGCCCGCCACCGCACGAACGGCACCGACGAGCCGCTGCCCTTTGTGTACCGGGTGCACGACAGTCCCGACAGCGAGGAAATTCAGCAGCTCGCCGAGTACGTTCGCGTGTTCGACCACGAGCTTCCCCTCACCGACGGCAATGCACGCTCTTCGGACCTTGGGGCCCTCATCGATGAGGTTCAGGGGGAGCCGGAGGAACAGGTTATCGTGCGGGCAGCCCTGCGTGCCATGTCGAAGGCCGAATATGCCGTCGGCAACATCGGCCACTACGGCCTTGGCTTCGACTACTATTCTCACTTCACGAGCCCCATCCGGCGGTACCCAGACCTCATGGTCCACCGGCTACTCAAACGCTACGCCAAGGGCGGGGCCCCCGCAGACGTCGAAGACCTCGCGGCCCGGTGCGAGCATTGCTCGGAGCAGGAGCGAAACGCCGAGCAGGCCGAGCGCGAGTCTGTCAAGCTCAAACAGGTCGAGTACGTGAAAAACCACGTCGGCGAAACGTTCGACGGGGTCGTAAGCGGCGTGACGAAGTTTGGGGTCTTCGTCGAGATCACCGACCTTCTGGTCGAGGGACTGGTCCACGTCCGCGAAATGGACGACTACTACGTGTACGACGAATCGACGTACACGCTTCGGGGCGAGAACAACGGCACTTCCTACCGGCCCGGCGACTCGGTCCGTGTAGAAGTGGCGAGCGCCAGCGTCGAAGACCGTGAGATTGACCTTCTGTTCGTGGACTAGCCCCCCATTCCCCCACTGGGGCAGCCACTGGGGCTACGGGACCCGTATAGGACCCGCTTTTAGATTGCAGGCGTCACCGACGCATCGTCGGGCACGTCTTCCGCAAAGTCGTGCACCAGTAGTCCGCTCCGGAGCTTCGGCTCGAACCAGGTGGACTTCGGCGGCATCAGGCTGCCCTCGTCCGACACCGCAACCAGCTCTTCAATGCGGGTCGGGTACATGCTGATGGCCAGCTGGGCCGCCCCGGTCGCCACCCGGGCCTCCAGCGCATCTGTCCCCCGGATGCCACCCACGAAGTCGATGTTGGGGTCCCGGCGCTGATCGGTGATGCCGAGCCAGGGCTCGAGAAGATGCTCGCTTAGGCGCGACACGTCCAACCGATCGACCACTCGGTCCCCCTCCGTGTCCGGGAGCACCAGCCGGTGCCAGGCCCCATCCAAATACAGGCACACGGTTCCTTTCTGGGCCGGCACCGGGTCGTCGACGTCCCGCTCCAGATCAAAGTCGCGAGCCAGGTGCTCCAAGAAGTCGCCGGGCGACGAGGGCAGCACATGGACGACCCGGTTGTAGGCCATGATGTGCATGTGACTCATCGGAAAGAGGACCGCGGTAAACAGCTCGTACCCGGGCACGTCCGCCTCGTCGCTCGGCGCGGTTCCTTCAGATTGTCGCAGCGTCGCCGCGGCTCGACTGGCCGCCTTGCATCGGTGGTGTCCGTCTGCGATGTAGAGGTGCTCCACGGCCTGAAACGCCTCGACGAGCGGGCCCGGCGCCGAGGCCTTCCAGACCGTGTGCCGCACGCCATCGTCCGCCTCGAAGTCGTACAGCGGGTCTTGCGCCTGAACGTTCGACACGAGCGCATGAATCGTCTCGTCGTCCCGGTACGTCAGCATGACGGGCTCGGCGTGGGCTTGCTGGGCGAGGATGTGCCGGGTCCGGTCGTCCTCTTTGGCCGGACGTGTCTCTTCGTGCTTCACGATGGTGCCCTCGTCGTACTCCGCGACCGATACGCCCCCAAACACGCCAATCTGTTCGCGGCCGTCCATCACGAGACGATAGACGTAAACGGTGGGCTTCTCCTCCCGCAGCGTGTAGTCCGCCTCAACGAATTGGCGCAGGTTGACGGCCCCCTGTTCGTAGACGGCGTCCTCGTACAGCTCTTGCTCCGGAGACAGATCAATTTCGGGCCGGGCCACATGCAAAAAGCTGCGCGGCCGGTCCTCGGCTCGGGCGCGCGCCTCGGCGGTGTCGACCACGTCGTAGGGCACCGACGCAATTTCTTCATGGTGCTGGGGAAGGGGGCGCACGGCCCGAAACGGATGCACAGTGGCCATAGACCTTGGGGCCTTAGTGGCAAAGAAAACAGCGCTATTCAGTATACAGCCCAGCGTGTGAAGACGCACACCGCATTCGCCAAGTGAGAGGCCTCCCTTGCGTCTGCTGCGGAACGCCAGCGTCCGTCACGACGGGACAGAGGGCCCCGCGGATTCAGAAGCGCACCTGCAGAAACAGTGGAACGCCAAACGATGCATCCGGGGATGCACGGAGGGAC
>Ga0207753_1000109_pt1 | contig 31869 bp, 24 predicted proteins | sample PonA233FremontCA_2_FD_187273 | JGI IMG/M metagenome (GOLD analysis project Ga0207753, IMG submission 187273) | Salt pond sediment microbial community from Fremont, CA, USA - Pond A23 Sediment 3 (SPAdes) | ecosystem: Environmental > Aquatic > Non-marine Saline and Alkaline > Saline | place: USA... | reverse complement strand
ACCCCGCCACACCCAGGAAGTTGCGGCAGAAGGTCGCCCGGGCGCTCCGGACGGCGGGCGGGCCGATCGGCGCAAGCAAAAACCGGGGCGGTCCGTCCCGAGACTCCGCGTATTCTTCGGTCCGGAGGCGGATTGTCTCAACCCCGTCGGCGAGCCGGACTTGGGGCAGGGGGGCGATGCCTGAAGGTTCCGACTGGAGGGCCGACGCCACATCCTGGGGGGAGTGCCCGTTCCGGAGCGCTGTCCGGAGCGCATCGGTTGACGGGGCGTTGAGTGTGGGGGACGGTGTCTCGTTCGAAGACAGGGCCTCCGGCGACTCCAGGGTGTCCCGGCGGCGTTCGTCGAGGGCGGGATAGTGTGTGGTCCCCACGAGCACCTGATCCCGTTCGTCGAGCGCCCGACGACGTTTGTCTCGCGTCTCGGAAATTTGGGTGTGCAGATGGCCGTTGCGGAGGGACTCGACGATCCCGCCTTCCGCCTCACGATTTTGGAACTGTGCCCAGGCCCGTCGGGCAAGTTGGTCGGTCAGGGTTTCGATGTAGTACGACCCAGCGGCCGGATCGGCCACCTGGTCGAAGTGTGCCTCGTGACGCAGGAGGAGTTGCGCATTGCGGGCGATGCGCAGCCCAAACGCGTCCGGCGGTCGCAACGCGTCGTCGAAGGGCCGAACGGTCAGCGCGTCGCACCCCCCGAGCACGGCGGACATGGCCTCGGTGGTGGCCCGAAGCATATTGACGTGCGGGTCGTAGATCGTCTCCGTGCGCCGGGAGGTCGTGGCGTGGACAAACACATCGGCGGGGCGAACGTCGAGAGCGCCGTCCGCCTCGCAGGCGAACGCGCCGATGACCTGAGGCACGAGGAGGCGGAGGGCGCGGAGCTTGGCCATCTCGACAAAGTAGGAGGTCGAGACGGGAACGCGGACCTGGAGGGCATCGAGAAGTGTGGGAAGGGAGAGGCCTCGCGCGGTGCTTCGGGCGAGGCGTTCGGCGAGGGCGCCGAGCGCGCAGGCCAGTTCCTGAACGACCGACGCTCCCGCGTTGTGATACACGCTGCTGTCAACGGTCACCGTTCGAAATCGAGGCATCTCCGCGGCGTCCGCCACGAGGTCATCGGCCAGCACAAAGGGGGAGTCCAGGGGAGCCGTTCCTGACGCCAGGGCCGCCACAGGATCATAGAACACCGCCCCGTCGATCGTCTCGGCATCAAGGGAGACCCCTGCGAGGTGCTCGCGGAGCAACGCATACAGCGCGGGGGCCGCCGAGCCTCCGCGAAGGTGCAGGGACGTGTTTGTCGGGTCGATCCCGTCGAGAATCTGGGCGAGATCGTTTTCCGAGCGGAGGGCTGTCCCGAACGCATCTGAGCGTGGGGAGGGGAGGCCGATCTCCAGGGCATCGGCCCCGCCTTCGGCCGCGGCCCGGGCGTGCTCGCTCGCGACCTCCGGATTGGGATGCCGAATGGGCTGGCACACAGTCCACGCGTTGGCCGGTGTGTCCGCGCCGTCGGCCAGGGGCGGGACGGCGTCCTCCGAGGCGGTGTGCAGCGCGTCGCTGAGGGCGTCGGGGGAGAGATACGCCGGACGCGATACCCCCTCTACAGACGACCATTCAAGAAATGCCTCCGGGGCCGTCCCTCCAAGGTCCGATTTTGCGCGCTCGCGCCATTCCGCAGGCGTGACTGCATCGAACTCATCGAAGAGCGGTGAAAACGCTTCCGGTTCGGGCATGGCCAAACGGACTGTTGGCGAGCGAGGAGCGGTACGGCAGGACACAGCGCCCAGGGTCCAGCGTTACTCCATACTATTCTCGTCTCCGGGCGGTCCGATTAGTGTACGAGAGCGGCGAATCAGGTCGTAGACCGCGATGCCATAGGCGACACCCACGTTCAGTGAGATCTTAGCGCCGTACTGGGGAATCTCGAGGGCGAGATCAGCGGCCTCCAACACATCCGTTTCGACGCCCCGCACCTCGTTGCCCACGACGAGCGCCAGGGGGAAGGCATCGGCCGACACCGTGTCGGGGCGCTGCATGTGATCCGTCTGTTCGAGCGCTGCGATCGTGTAGCCGGCGTCTTGTAGCTCGTGAAGGAGAGGAACAGCGTCGTCGTGCTGGCTCCACTCGACGGTGTCCTGTGCACCGAGAGCCGTCTTGTGGAGGTCCTTGTGCGCCGGGGTTCCGGTGAAGCCGGTAAGGTGGACGTGCTCAATGCGCGCGGCGTCGGAGGTTCGAAACATCGACCCGACATTGTGGATCGAGCGGACGTTGTGCACGACGAGCCGGACGGGGTGCTTGGGAAGCGCAGCCACCTCCTCGGGGGCAGGTCGCTCAATTTCATCCCAACTAAGCTTGCGCATCGGGCAACTGGTGAAGAGGTTTGTCGTAGCGAGGGGAGACGTTCAGGTGCCTTCCTGAATTCGCTGTACGAAACCCTGTTTCTTCTCGGGATCACTGACCGGAGTCGACCCATGCTCGTCATGTACTCGCGCTGGCCCCTGATACTTGGCATCGGCTTCCTCTTGATGGCGGTCACCGGCTGCACGGCGGTCCGAGAGGTCGCCAACCTGCGCAAGGTCCAGTTCGCGATCGATCGCGTCGCCCAGCCGCGCCTGGCAGGGGTGGATGTGTCGAGGGTCCAGTCCTACGACGATCTTCGCACGACCGACATCCTCCGGTTGGGCTCGGCCCTCTCCGACGGAAGCCTTCCGCTGTCGTTCACCCTTCACCTCGATGCGGAGAACCCGTCCTCCAACAGCGTCAACGCCCGGCTCACGCAGATGGACTGGACGCTCTTGTTGGAAGACAAGGAGACGGTCTCGGGCCGGTTCGAGCGAGAGGTCGTGCTGCCGCCTGGGGAGCCCAAAGGCGTGCCCTTCGATGTGGAACTCGACCTCGTCCGATTTTTCGATGACAACCTGCAGGGACTCGTGGACCTCGCAACCGCCGTCGGCGGCGAGGCGCCCCCGCGAACCATCAAGCTGCGGGTGCAGCCAACCGCCAACACGCGGTTCGGACCGTTTCAGTATCCATCTCCCATCACCGTCGTGAGCAAAGATGTTGGCGGTGAATCCCAACAGCCGTAGCTCTCTCCCTTTCGCCCCCTTTTCGCCCACGCGACTCCTTTTCACTGCGTACGCCCCGACGTGATTGTTACCATCGACGGCCCCGCCGGCTCCGGAAAAAGCACTACAGCGCGCCGTGCCGCCGCCCGTCTCGACTATGTGTATCTGGACACGGGTGCCATGTATCGAGCCGTGGCCCTCGGCTTTCTGCGTGCCGAAGCCCCTGCCACTCCTTCGGGGGCGAACGCGGCACTTCCCACCCTTGAGGTGGACGTCCAGTATGAGGGCGAGGCCATGCAGGTTTTTCTGGGCGACGAAGAGGTCACCGACCGCATTCGAACCGCTGAGGTCGGAAGCATTGTCAGCGACATCTCCACGCTCGCGCCGGTCCGGGCGTACATGGTGGAGCAGCAGCGCCGAATCGGACGTGAGCAGGCCGAGCGACATGGCGGCGTGGTGCTGGATGGACGAGATACAGGCACCGTGGTGTTCCCGGAGGCCCCCGTCAAAATTTTCATGGTGGCCGACATTGATGAACGGGCCCGGCGCCGGCTGCAGGAATACGAAGCAGCAGGGGAGGAGGTCACCTTCGACGAGGTTCGCACTGAGATCGAAGAGCGAGACCGGCAGGACCGGACCCGTAACATCGCTCCCCTCCGCCGTGCGGACGACGCCACGGTCTTCGACACGACCGACTGCACGATTGCGGAGCAGGTCGGCTTTGTCGTAGATCGCGTTAAAGCACACGAAGAACGGGGAACGTAGAAGCCCCGGGAGAATACAATCGCTGCTTGTAGAGAAACTACTTGCATCGTTCACAGACGCTCCTGACATTGGACCACACCCTCTGAGCCGGGGTTCTCCTGCCTCAGACCGCATTCGTTCTCACCCATCCCTCCTGGTTTGTCAGGGCCAGGCAGGTACAAATTGCACCTGTCGTCGGCCGTATGGCTGGCGCCTCGCAAACCTACCACACCGTATATGGCAGAACAAGAGCAAGTCGCACCGAAAGACGATCCTCAAGACACCGTTGATTCCCAGTCCTCCCCCTCCGACGCAGAAGACGCGGCCGACGCCGAGACTCCGGCCGCTGATGATGCGGGCCCGGAGGCGTCCGGGGATCCGCCGGCAGCCGACGCCAACACGGCGGACGGAGAGCCCGAAGATCCCCCCACAGACCCGTCTTCGGACGCCGAGGCCTCTCCTGCAGAAGCCGCAGACGAGGAAGGAGAGGAAGCCCCTGCCCCCCCTCCGGACGAGCCCGGCTTCGTGAGTCGCATTCTCGAAGAGGCCGTCGAAGAGGCGTCCAAAGACCTCCCGATTCCCTCTGGGGAGGAAACTACGGTTGACGTGTCGGAGCTCGACGAGCCGACCCAAACCGTCTCGCCCGACGAGCTTGAGCGAACCGAGGAGGCGCAAGGGTTTACGGGAGAAACTTACGGGCAGACCGTCTCCCTCGACGAGCTCGAAACCGAGGAGCACGCCCCCGCGGGAGACACCGTCTATGATCAATTCCGCGATGTCGTCGACGAGACCTCCATCGATGTCCGTGAAGAGGACATCGTCCAGGGCCGCGTGTTGCAGGTCAATGAGGACTACGTGGTCATCGACATCGGTTACAAGAGTGACGGCATTGTCGCCCGCGATGAGTTTGGGGAGGACGAGATCCGTCCCGGGGACACCGTAGAGGTGTACCTGGAGCGGAAGGAGGACCGCGACGGCCAGCTTGTGCTCTCGAAGGAGCAGGCCGACAAGGTTCGCCGTTGGCAGCGGGTCGAAGAGATCTACGAGAACGAGGAGGTTATCGAAGGCACGATTATCCGCCGCATCAAGGGCGGCATGATCGTGGAGCTCTTTGACGGCATGGAGGCCTTTCTGCCGGGTTCACAGATTGACGTCCGTCCGGTCCGGGACTTCGAGTCGTACCTGGAGACGCGGATGGAATTCAAGATCGTCAAGCTCAACCCTGGAAACGAGAACATCGTCGTTTCCCACCGCGAGCTCATCGAGCACGAACTCGAGGAGCAGCGCCAGGAAATTCTCGAGTCGCTCGAGGTTGGGCAGGTGCTCGAAGGCACCGTCAAAAACATCGTTGACTTTGGCGTCTTCATCGACCTTGGCGGGGTCGACGGCCTTCTGCACATCACGGACCTGTCCTGGGGCCGCGTCTCGCACCCGAGTGAGGTCGTGGAGCTCGACCAGGAAATCGAAGTCGTCGTCCTTGACTACGAGGAAGAACGCCAGCGCATCTCCCTGGGCCTGAAGCAGCTTCGGGACCACCCCTGGGAAAAGATTGGCAACAAGTATGATGAGGGCGATGTGGTTGAGGGGAAAGTCGTCTCAATCACAAACTACGGCGCTTTCGTCGAGATCGAAAAGGGGATCGAAGGCCTCGTCCACATCAGTGAGATGTCGTGGACGCGCCACATCGAGCATCCCAGCCAAATGGTGTCGCTCGGGCAGGTGGTCGACGTCAAGATTCTCAATATCGACCAGGAGGAGCGGAAAATTTCGCTCGGCATGAAGCAGCTTGAGCCCGACCCCTGGGACGGCATCAGCGACCGCTACCCGGCAGGCACAGTGCTGACGGGTACGGTTCGCAACATCACCAACTTCGGGGTCTTCGTCGAGATTGAGCCGGGCATCGACGGTCTCGTTCACGTCTCGGACCTGTCCTGGACCAAGAAAATTCGCCACCCGGGCGACATGGTCGACGAGGGCCAAGAGCTTGACGTCGTGATCCTCAACATCGACGAGGAGCGGCGTCGAATCTCGCTGGGCCACAAGCAGGTGAAGACCAACCCGTGGGACCAGTTTGCCGACGCGTACGGCGAGGGCAACGACACGGCCGGAGAGGTCGTCCGTGTGGAAGACAAGGGGCTCGTTGTGCAGCTTCCGCTGGACGTAGAGGCCTTTGTGCCGGGGAGCGAGCTGAAAGACGGCCCGAAGGGATTCAAGAACCACTATCACGAGGGCGACGAGCTTGAGCTCCAGGTCATTCGGTTCGACAAGGACCAGAAAGACATTGTCCTCAGTGAAACGGCGAAGGAAGAGGCCGAACGCGATGAGGAACAGCGCGAAGAGGAGCGCGAGGCACAGGAGGAGCAGCGCGAGCAGGAAGAGGCCGTGCGCGACTTCCAAGAGCCGGAACCGGAGCCGGACGAGCCGACCACCGGCCCCACCACGCTCGGCGAGCTCTCGGGGCTGGCCGACCTGCGCCGCGAAATGGAAGAAGAGGAGGCCGAAGAACAGGCCGCTGCGGAGGCGGAAGGCGCTGACGCCGAGACATCGGAGGACGAGGACGCCTCAGCCGAGGCTGATTCGGACGAAGACACCTCAGCCGAGGCCGATACGGACGCTGACGCTGACGCCGAGGCGACCTCGGAGAACGAAGAGGAACCGTTCGACGAGACGGCCGGCTTCCCGGAGAACTTCCCGCGGGTCTCGCGGCTCGAAAATGCAGGCGTGACCTCGCTGGCAGATGTCCGTGGAGTCGATGACCTGACGGAGCTTGACGGCATCGGCTCCGCCTACGCGGAGGAAATCTCCGATGCCCTTACTGAATATGACGAAACGGGCTCGGTGACCAGCTAGCCATTTAGGTCGCTAGAGACTCAGTTTCGAGGTTCAAAGGACGGCTTCCATTCCGGGAGCCGTCCTTTTCCTTTGGGGCTCAGTGCGAACGGGCCTGTGCCTTCCGCGGAGTTCCTGTGTATCTCGCCCTCCGCGTTCCCATTCTATCCCCCCACCACAGCGCACACCACCATGGAAGAGACCGAAGAGTACCTCCCGAGCGCCAGTCATTCGATTACCGTTCGGGTGGTCATCGACAACCGCCCCGGCATGCTTGCGAACGTTACGTCGGTGATCGGCGAGCACGGCGGCAACATTGGAGCCATCGACATCGTGCGGGCGCAGAAGGAGGAATTGACCCGCGACATTACCATCAATACGCGCAGCGACGACCACGCACAGTCGATCGTGTCGGAGCTGGAAACCCTGGATGGCGTCGATGTCGTCAACATTTCGGATCGCACCTTTCTGCTGCACCTTGGGGGCAAACTGAAGGTCGAGAGCAAGTCGCCCCTCCGCACCCGCGATCAGCTTTCAATGGCATACACGCCTGGGGTCGCCCGCGTGTGTGAGTCGATCCACGCGTCCCCCGAAGATGCCCATCGGCTCACGATCAAGAGCAACACGGTCGCGGTTGTCTCCGATGGCACGGCCGTGCTCGGACTGGGTGACGTTGGGCCGGAGGCCGCAATTCCGGTGATGGAGGGAAAAGCCCAGCTCTTAAAAGAGTTTGCGGGCGTGAACGGATTTCCGATCTGCCTCAACACGACCGACGTTGATGAAATAGTGGACACCGTCCGTCGCATTGCGCCGGTCTTCGGGGGAATCAACCTGGAAGACATTTCCGCGCCGCGTTGCTTTGCCGTGGAAGAGCGGCTGGAGGAAGAGCTCGACATTCCCGTCTTTCACGACGATCAGCACGGGACGGCGGTCGTAACGGCCGCCGCCCTTCTCAACGCCCTGCAAATTGTGGAAAAAGACCTCGGTGAGATCAAGGTGGTGACGGTCGGCATCGGGGCGGCGGGCACCGCGGTCACCAAGATGCTCCTGCAAATGGGCGTCGAGGAGATTGTCGGCGTCGACAGCCAGGGCCCGGTTACGCCCGACCGGGACAATCTGACCGATGCGAAGGCCAAGTACGCGAAAATGACGACCCCGTCGACCTCGGGGGACACCCTGTCTGAGGTCGTGGCGGGCGCCGACGTCTTCATTGGTCTGAGTGTCCCGGACCTCCTTGACGTGGACGACTTGAAGCGCATGGCCCGGGACCCAATCGTGTTTGCGATGGCCAATCCACGCCCGGAAATCATGCCGGAAGTGGCCTATCCCCACGTGTCGGTGATGGCAACCGGCCGGAGCGATTATCCGAATCAAATCAACAATGTGCTCTGCTTCCCCGGGCTGTTCAAGGGCGTGCTGGATTGCCGGGCGTCCGATATCACGGGAGAGATGAAAATTGCGGCGGCCGAAGCGATTGCCGACACGATTGACGAGCGGAGCCTGACCCCGGACTACGTGGTCCCGAGCGTGTTCGATGAGAACGTGGTGGCGCAGGTCTCCAGGGCGGTGTCACAGACGGCCCGAGAGCAGGGGCTGGCCCGGAAGCGCACGTAAGCCTTCGTCGACGGACCGAAGGCCACATTGGCAACGTCGTGGTCGAACAACGACCCTGTCGATATGTCTGCGCATCGTAGGGCGCATCCAGAAGGCCCGGGCCAGTTCGGCCTCGCCGGAGTCCTCGGGCCTCAGCCGAACGAGGCTCGGCCTGTTGCGACGAAATCCGAGACAGGGCGCGTACCGCACTGACCAGCAGCCACAGCTCCCTACAGCGGCTCGCGGGGCCCCTTCAGACACTGAGCCCAGTGCGGGTGACGTGACCGCTCAACCGCTCGGGTTCAACCGTCGGTCGCAAGAAGGGCCGACTCGCCGGCATGTCTGCGAGGCGCACATCGTAGACTTCTGCCCGGATGGGGCGCCCCCGGTGGCCTTCTCCGGAGTTGTGTGGGGGAGCGAGATCGAGTCCAGGACTGATCCGAATATCCACAGTTGTTTTCTCATTTGACCTCCCGACGTGTCCCGATGGCGACTGTCATCACGTATCTTCTCGTTTCCAACCCCAGTGATCCTGAAGCCATCCGCTCGCACTCGGTCATCGACGAGCATGGATTTGAGCCGCGGCCGATAGAAGAGACGGACGAGGACGAGGCCCTCCCGGCCCTCAAGTTTGCGGTGGCGAGCGCACTGGAGGATCATCCCAAGTTAGAGGCTCCTTGCCGAGAGCTCTCGGCAGCGTTTCCGGGCGCGACAGTTACATACTGTAAAGTAGAAGAACGATTTGATCACGTTGAGCACCTTCGATCCGTCGTTTTTATCGACGGAAAACGAGCAGGAAATATCGAGCATGGATACATGTTTAATGTTGGCGCGTGAGCCTGGACCCAGGGCAATATCCATCCGGGTTCGGACCACTGATGCGTAGGATGAAGTGCGTTTGGATTCGAATTGGTGGGTGTAGACATTAAATGAAGCCAAGGAAAAGAGGGGAACCTTGCCTTTCATTCTAAATTCCGTGTCCATGCGAATCTTGGTAACGATTATACTTTGAATTATGGACACAGATTTTCAAATGGAAGTCATGGATCAGCAAGACGCTGAACGCGAACTCGGGGCGAGCGGGGGACGTGGACGCACATCCGAGTACGAGCCCATCGCACAGAAGTGGAGCGAGGTGGGTGACGACGAGGCGATTGTTCTGTCGGACCTTGAGCAGAACGACATCCAAAACCTCCGCAACCTCCTGTACCGCCGCTTCGGCAAGGAAAATGTCATTGTGCGGTCGGCACAGCAGGAAGACGAGAGCTACAAGGCCGTCGTTCGGGCCCGAGAAGCTGATGAGTATCTCCGAAACGACGAGTAGGGGAGAAAGAAGTGTCGCTTGGACCGACACGCCTTCGGGACCCAAAGAAAAACGGGTGGCGATGAAGGCATCGCCACCCGGACTGCAGGGGGAAGTGGTTCGACAAAGAGCAGGAGCTAGTCCTCCACCGAGTCCATCTGGGCCTTTTGTAGCTGACCGGAGTAATCTACGTAAAGGGTTTTGTGCTCGGTCCAGAACTCGAAGGCCGCGTAGCCGCCATCCCGCTGTCCGTTTCCGGTGCCCTTGGTGCCCCCGAACGGCATGTGCGCCTCTGCCCCAATCGTGGGCCCGTTGACGTATGTGATGCCTGCGTCGAGGTCGCGCATTGCCCGAAAGCTTTTGTTCACGTCTTGGGTGTAGATCGAGGACGAGAGGCCGTACTTCGTGTCGTTGGCGACCGCCACGGCCTCGTCGTAGGAAGCGACCTCGAAGGCGGCCAACACGGGCCCGAAGATTTCCTCCTGCGCAATCGTCATGTCGGGCGTCACGTCCGTGAACAGGGTCGGTTCGTAGAAGTGGCCATCGAGGCCGTCAACTGAGGCGGGCGATCCCCCCATCGCCAGGCGGGCGCCCTCGTCCTGACCGACCTCTACGTAATGGTGCACGTTGTCCACGGCGGCCTGGTTGATGAGCGGGCCCACGTCTGTGCCGTCCTCATTCCCGTCGCCGAGGACGAGGGTCTCCGCCTCGTTCTGAATCATGTCGACCAACTCGTCGTGAACCGCCTCGTGGCAGATGAGGCGGCTGGTGGCCGTGCAGCGCTGGCCTGTGGTGCCGTAGGCGCCCCAGATGGCCCCCTCCAGTGCAAGTTCGAGGTTTGCGTCGTCCATCACGATCATCGGGTTCTTGCCCCCCATCTCTAGGGAGACCGGCTTGTTGAGGCGACCGCAGGTTTCGGCGATGGCCGTGCCGACCTCGTAGGAGCCGGTGAAGCCGAGGGCGTCCACCTCGGGGTGCTCCACCAGCGCCTGTCCCGCCTCGTCGGCGCCGTGCACCACGTTGATGACCCCATCCGGAAGGCCGGCGTCGATGAGCGTCTGGACGAAGCGAAGGCCGCTGTGCGGGGCGTCCTCGCTCGGCTTGAAGACGATGGTATTGCCGGCGGCAAGGGCCGGGAAAATCTTCCAGGAGGGCACCGCGACGGGGAAATTCCAGGCGGTGATGATGCCGCATACCCCGAGCGGGCGACGGATGGCCATGTTCATCTTGTCGGGCAACTCGCTCGGGACGGTGGCGCCGAACAGCCGTCGCGTCTCGCTGGCCGCATAGTAGGCCGTGTCGATGGCCTCCTGCACATCGCCCTTTGTCTCAAAGAACGGCTTGCCCATCTCCCGAGTCATCGAGCGAGCGATGTCCTCCTTCCGCTCGCTGAGTAGGTCCCCGGAGGCCTTTAGAATTTTTCCACGGTCGGGGGCGGGCGTGTCGCGCCACCCCGCGAAGGCGTCGCGGGCCGCTTGGGCCGCGGCGTCGACATCGGCGGGGCCCGAGTTGGGGAACTGGCCAATGCGGTCGTCGGGATCGGCCGGGTTTCGGTTTTCAAACGTAAACTGAGAGGCGGCGCCGGTCCAGCGGCCGCCAATGTAGTTTTCAAACGTGTCGGACATACCGGGGACAAAAGAGACGATTTGGAAAGGAAAAGCGCATTCCCAAACCTAGGTGCCGAGAACGTCAAAGTACAACCTGATGCGACGCCTTTAGCTGTCATCCTACAGGCGGACACTGAACCTCTGGGGAGGGAGAGAGTACGTGCTTATCCCAATCTTACTCTGACTTCAGACCTTCCAATCGCCCTCCATGGCCGCCCCCGTCTCTGCTCCGGATCTCGACACGTTTGTCTCCGAACGGGTGCGCGAGACCCCTCCCAGCGGCATCCGTCGGTTCTTCGACATTGCCGCCACGATGGACGACGTCATTTCCCTCGGCATCGGAGAACCGGATTTTGTATCGCCGGACCCGGCGCTGGAGGCCGGAATCGACGCGCTGCAAAACGGGCGCACAAATTACACCTCGAATGCCGGGATGCTGGAGCTCCGCGAACTCATCGCGGCGGACTACGAAGAGCGGTACGGGCTCTCGTACGACCCAGACGGAGAAATCATTGCGACGGTGGGGTGTAGCGAGGCGATGCAGTTGGCCATGCAGGCGCTTCTTGATCCCGGGGATGAGGTGCTTGTCCCCGAGCCCTGCTTCGTCTCCTACGGCCCGTCCGCCCGGTTTGCAGGGGGTGAGGTTGTGCACGTGCCCACCCACGTCGAGAACGACTTCCAGGTGACTGCCGCCGACATTGAGCCGCACCTCAGCGACCGCTCGAAGGTGCTTTTCCTCGGCTACCCCAATAACCCCACCGGCGCCGTGCTTCGGCGCGAGACGCTCCAAGAGATTGCGGAGCTCGTGGTTGACCACGACCTGCTGGTCGTCTCGGACGAAATTTACGATCAACTTGTTTACGGCACGGCCCACGAGCGAGGGCACGTGTGCGTGCCCACGGTAGACTCATTGCGTGAGCGGACGGTGCTGCTGGGCGGCTTCTCGAAGAACTACGCGATGACCGGGTGGCGCATCGGGTTTGCCTGTGCCCCAGAACCCCTCCTGCAGGCGATGCACAAGGTGCACCAGTACATGATCATGAGTGCGCCGACGATGGCTCAGGAAGGCGCCATTGCCGCGCTGCGCGACGCTCAGGAGGATGTGGAAACAATGCGACGGAGCTACGACGAACGCCGCCGCACCATCGTTTCGGGCCTGAACGACGCAGGCCTTCCCACCTTCGAGCCAGAGGGTGCCTTCTACTGCTTCCCCGACGTGACCTCCACGGGGCTGTCGTCCGAAGAGTTTGCCCAGCGCCTTCTGAAGGAAGAAAAGGTCGCGTGCGTGCCCGGAACGGCCTTCGGGCCCAGTGGGCAAGGTTATGTCCGCTGCTCGTACGCCACGGGCCTCAAGGACATCGAAGAAGCCCTCACTCGCATCGACCGGTTCGTCACGCGCCATCAGTCCTGAGGCCCGAGCGGCTTTGGGGACAAAGAAACATCCCTGTTTGGCCCCTCGTTTTCAGGGCGGTTGCTCGGAGTGCCTGACACGTATTTTTGCCACAACCCCCTGTCCCACGATGAAGCCCTACTCAGACGAAGAGATTGAACAGCTCATCGAGCGCGTGGAAGCGCTCGGGGGCTATCTTTGACGTATCTGGACGCCGCATGACCGTCAAAGAGTTGAATCAGGAACGGATGGACCCGAGCTTTTGGGATGATCCGGAGCGGGCCCGCGAAATCGAAAAGCGGATCGCCCGAAATGAGGAGTGGATCGACGCCTGGGAGGAGGTCAAGGAACGGGCAGAGGACATCGAGACCCTTCAACTCCTCGCCAAAGAGGAGAATGAAGACATGTCTGCCGAAATTGCCGCGGAAGCTCGTGCCCTGGAAAAGAAGATCGATCGGCTCGAGCTCGAGAGCCTCCTCGACGATCCCGACGACCAGCGAGACGCCATTCTCGAGATCAACCCGGGGGCCGGGGGCACCGAAAGCCAGGACTGGGCAGAGATGCTGCTCCGCATGTACATGCGCTGGGCCGAAGAGAAAGACTATGAGGTGGAGCTCATTCACCAGCAGTCTGGCGAGGAGGCCGGCATCAAGAGCGCGACCCTGAACGTGCAGGGGACCTTCGCGTACGGTCGCCTCAAGAGCGAGACCGGCGTGCACCGTCTGGTGCGGATCTCCCCCTTCGACGCCGACAGTCGGCGCCACACCTCGTTCGCGAGCGTCTTCGTGTACCCCGAGGTGGATGACAGCATCGACGTGAACCTGGGCGACGGGGAAATTGAACTCCAGACTTTCCGGTCTGGCGGAAAGGGAGGGCAGCATGTCAACAAGGTGGAAACGGGAGTGCGACTCATCTGGACTGGCACCCTGTCGAACGGGGAAGAAACGACGGTTCGCGCCGCGTGCACGCAGGAACGGAGTCAGCACAAGAACCGCCGTCGGGCGCGTGAGATGCTCAAGAGTCGCATCTACCAGGCCGAGCGGCAGCTCAAGGAAGAGGAGAAGGAGCGACTCGAAAACTCGAAAAAGAGCATCGAGTGGGGCAGCCAAATTCGCTCGTACGTGCTGCACCCCTACACAATGGTCAACGACCATCGGACCGAGACCAAGCGCACCGACGCCGAGGCCGTGCTGGAAGGATCGCTGGATCCGTTTATCAAGGCGTATCTCCTGGAGGGCAAAAAAGATCGGGACACATCTCCCGTGTAACCCGTGTGTCTACCCACTGCGCAGGGCGGGGACGCCTCAGAAACATCGGGTGGGGGCGACGGTTTTACTCCTCTGATGCGCGTGCTTCGTGGTCCGCCGGAAATGGAAGTGCGGAAAAGGTGGCCCCCGGTGCCACCTTTTTGTACTGATGCCTGCGGACATTCGAAGAGGGAAGCAGCGGCGTAGCGACTCTGCGCTGCTCACGGCGCTCGTCCCGCCTGTCGGGCCGAGCGCTTTTTTGCACTAGGTCCTTCTGGATGCTTGACGATTGCACTTGTGAATCCTACGCAGCAGCGCCTTGCCGACCGGGTCTCTGGGCTGACCGAGGAAGTCATCACCGGAACGGATTACTTCTTGGTAGACGTGGAGGTGCGGGGGCACAAGGGAACTCGGGTTGTCGAGGTGTACGTCGACTCCGAGGGGGACATGGGCCACGACGACCTTGCACTTATCAGCAAGGAGGTCGGGTTCCTCCTCGACGTGGAGGACGTCGTGGACGGAAGCTACAAGTTGGAGCTCTCCTCGCCGGGGATTAAGCGTCCTTTGATGATGCCGGCCCAGTATCGGAAGAACGTTGGCCGGACCTTGCGTGTACGATTTGAGGATGATGGGGACGAAGAGATCGTGGTCGGGGACCTGACCGAAGCGAACGATCAGGAAATTGAGCTAGAACTGCCCTCAACCGAGCGCCTCCAGTTGCCGTACACGGCAATCACCCAGGCCCGAATTGAGTTGCCTTGGTGAAGGACCCTTCGGGCGGACGCGGCGGGCCATGCGGACTTACTTCTTCACAGGACGAGACGGATTATGCGAAGCGAAGACCTGATCTCCTCATTCGGGGAAATTGCCCGGTCCAAAGACATGGACCGGGACACGCTGCAGATCATCGTTGAGGATGTGTTCCGCGCGATGCTTCGCAAGCGGTACGGGTCGGACGAGGCCTTCGAGATCATCTTCAACCCGAAGCAGGGCGACATCCAGATCCTCCACATCCAGGAGGTCGTTGGAAACTGGGAGGTCGAGGATCCAGTGACCGAGATCAAAGAGTCCGATGCGAAGGAGATCGATGAGAACTTTGAGGTTGGAGATGAAGTGGCCGGCGGCCTCGACGTCAGTGAGTTTGGGCGCCGGGCCGTGATGACTGCGCGGCAAACCTTCCGCCAGCGGATCCGCGATATTGAGAAGGAGCAGGTGTACCAAGAATACACCGAGTTGATCGGGGAGATTGTTGTTGGGGAAATCTACCAGGTTCGGCGCCACGAAACGCTACTGATGCACGAAGACACCGAACTTGTGCTTCCCCGCGACGAGCAGATTCCCGGGGACCACTACCGGAAAGGCAATATGCTGCGTACGGTGGTGAAGGAGGTGCGGCGGGATGCGGGCAGTGATCCGCAGGTGGTGGTAAGCCGCACGTCGCCGGTTTTCATGGAGCGCCTGTTCGAGGTCGAAGTGCCGGAGGTCCATGACGGCATCGTCGAGATCAAGAAGGTGGCCCGGATTCCGGGGGATCGAGCCAAAGTGGCCGTCGAAAGCCATGACGAGAAGGTGGATCCAGTGGGGGCGTGTGTGGGGGTCAAGGGCGTCCGCATCAACGCTGTCGTGCGGGAGCTTTCCGACGAAAACATCGACGTCATGCAGTGGTCCGACGATCCACAAGAACTGATTGCTCGGGCCCTGTCGCCGGCGGAGCCCACGAATGTCACCCTAAATGAAGACGAGGATCCGCCGCGGGCCCGGGTAGAGGTGCCGGCCGATGAGGTCAGCCAGGCCATTGGCAAGCGGGGCGTCAACATCAAACTTGCCTCGCGACTGACCAGCCACGAGATTGATGTTTACCGCGAGATCCCGCCGGACGAGGAAGACATTGACATCGAGCAGTTTGGCGATGAACTTACAGATGAAACCATCCAAAAACTGGAGCGAATCGGGTGCGACACGGGGAAAGCCGTGCTCGAACTGTCGGCGGATGCCCTGGCCCGGCGCGCCGACCTTGACCGCGAGACTGCCAGTCGGGTGATGGAGATTATCGAAACCGAGTTCGAGAAGGGGCCGGGCATCATTGAGTCCATCCGGCAGGGGCGGTTCACCGTAGAGTCCATCCAGGGCGCCGAGGCGACCGGCACGGACGGCACCACCCCCAGTGAGGCTTCGCCCGAGGCGAACGTGTCGGCCGAGGCAGAACCAGAGGAGCCTGCTGCGCCTGAGGCTCCCGCGGACGCGAACGACGATCAGCCTGAGACCGCCGACGCAGATGATGAGACTCGGGCAGACGATGAGACTCGGGAGACAGAAGACCCGTCGACAGATACGCCCGAGGCGAATGACGACGAAGGGGTCGAAGATGACGATGCAGAAGAGCCCTCCGAAGAGGAAAAGCAGGACGTCGGGTCGGCTCCCGAGGAGCCCGAGGTTCGGTCCTAGCCGTCCCTGTCGCCGAGATCCCGGCGGCTGTTTTTTGTAGTGAGTCCGAGCAATAACCGATTGCCATATGGCAACCAAGACGAAAGACTTTCAAGAGAAGAAGCTCTTTCAGGTCGTCCGGGAACTGAATGTATCCCAGGACCGCGTGACCGAGTTTCTGGAGAACGAGGGCTACGAGGACGCCCTGTCCGGATCTGGCCTTAACGCCAAGATTGTCGACGAAGAAGCCTACCTCGTCCTGCGGGAAGAGTACGCCGACGATGCAGAAGTGGCGGCTCGGATCCGGGAGCTCCGATCGGAGGACGACGACGGCGGACCGGAGCGGGATGAGGTTGCGACGCTCGATGAGGAGCAGGAGGCCGAGCCCGAGCCTGCCGCTGAAGGGGAGGCCGACGACGAGGCGGACGCCCCCCCCGCCGAGGCTGAGGTGGATCAGGAAGAAGAGGCGCCGTCCGACGCAGAGGGGGCCGACGACAAGGCGCCCGTGGACGAAGCCGACGACGAGGCGTCTTCGGAAGCGCAGGTCGCATCCCCGGAGGATGATCAAGAGCCCGAAGCGTCGACGGCTGTCGAAGAGGAGCCTGAACCGACCTCGGGGGCGGAAGACAGTGGGGAAGCGCCAGACATTGAGGCCTCCGAGGCGCCAGAGGTTGAGGCGGATGCCGACGAGGACCTCCAGGCCGAGGCCGCTGCGCCCGAACCGGCCTCGGAGGAACCGGCCGCGGAGGAGTCAACCGCAGAAGAGCCAGCCGCGGAGCAGCAAACTCCGGAAGAACCGACTGATGAGGGTGTAGAGGAGGCCCCTGCGGAGGAGGCCACGGCCCCCGACGCGGAGGCTGAAGACCACGCCCCTGAGGAGGAAACGGAGGGGCCGGACGAAACTGCTGAGCCTGATGAGGGCGCTGCCGACACGGCCGAAGCGGAGGCCTCGGCTGACGAGTCGGCTGACAAGAAAACGGATGCCACAGGCGAAGCAGAGGACGAAACCCTGAAGGCAGGGCGTTACCGCCTCAAGGGGCCCAGTGTTGTGGGGAAGATGGACAGCGACCAGCTGCAACGGCCCGAGCGCAAGCGCAAGCGCAAGAAGAAAGAGGAAAAGAAGAAGCGCCAAAAGAAGAAAAAGAAGCAGAAGCAGAAAAAGAAGCAGAAGAAAAAACAGAAGAAGAAGCAGAAGGGCGGAGGGGGACCCGACGAAGAGGACATCGAACAGACCCTGCAAGAGACGCTGCAGGAGCTGGAGCAGGGAGCCAGTCGGGAGCGTCAGCGTCGCCGTCGCCGTCGCCGCAAGCGTCACGAGGAGGAACGCCAGCGCCGCCGCGAACGCAAGCGCGAGCAGGAAAATATCCTGGAGGTCACCGAGTTCGTCACCACCGGTGAGCTTGCAAACTTGATCGGTGAGCCCGTGAGCGACGTCATCGATACGCTGTTTGACGCGGGCATGATGGTGTCGATCAACCAGCGCCTCGACACGGAAACGATCGAGTTCGTCGCCGACGAATACGGCTACGAGGTTGAGTTCGTCGCGGAGCGGGATACGCAGACGGTCGAGGTTGAAGAAGACGACCCAGAAGACCTCGAACCGCGCGCCCCGGTCGTTACGGTAATGGGGCACGTCGACCACGGCAAGACGTCACTTCTCGACTACATTCGGAACGCCAACGTGGTTGCCGGCGAGGAGGGCGGGATTACGCAGCATGTGGGGGCACACTACATAGAGCTTACCGACCACGACGACGAGGCCATCGCCTTCCTCGACACCCCGGGCCACGAGGCCTTCACTGCGATGAGGGCCCGTGGCGCCAAGGCCACCGACATTGTGATTCTCGTCGTCGCCGCCGACGATTCGGTGATGCCGCAGACGAAGGAGGCCATCAACCACGCTCAGGCCGCCGATGTGCCCATCGTGGTGGCCATTAACAAGATGGACAAGCGGGAGGCCGACGCCGAAAAGGTGCGGGCCGAGCTCGCGGAGCAAAACGTCCTCGTGGAGGAGTACGGTGGAGACGTTCAGTCCGCCGAGGTGTCCGCCGAAACGGGGGACGGCATCAACAGTCTGCTGGACAAAGTCCTTCTGCAGTCCGAGATCATGGAACTGCAGGCCAATCCCAACCGGGAGGCTTCGGGCGTCATCATCGAGAGTCGTCTGGAGAAAGGGCGCGGAAACGTCATTACCGTGCTGGTCCAGAACGGGACCCTCGAGACGGGCGACCCCTTCCTCGCTGGCATCCACAGCGGGAGTGTCCGTGCCATGTTCGACGAACGGGACAACCGTATCGAACGGGTGGGCCCGTCCCAGCCTGCCCTCGTGCTTGGATGCGACGGGTCCCCGGAGGTGGGCGACCAGTTCGTCGTGATGGACAGCGAGAGCGAGGCCCGCGAAGTGGCACAGGAACGCCAGCGCATCCACCGCGAGCAGGAGCTTCGCCGGCAGAGCCAGGTCTCGCTCGACCAGGTCAGCCGTCAGATGGCCGAGGGCGAGTTCCACGAGTTGAATCTCATCATCAAGGCCGACGTGGGGGGGTCCGTCGAGGCGCTTTCCGATGCCCTTCTCAAGCTGAAGACCGATGAGGTGGCCGTTAACGTCATCCACAGCGGCGTGGGGGCCATCACCGAGAGCGACGTTATGCTGGCTCGTGCGTCGGACGCCATCATCCTGGGCTTCCAGGTGCGTCCCACTTCGGGCGCCCGCGACGCCGCCAACCGTGAGGAGGTTGATATTCGAACCTACTCCGTCATCTACTCGGCTATTGAGGATGTCCACGATGCGCTTGAAGGGCTCTTGTCCCCCGAGCGGCGGGAGGAAACGAAGGGTCGTGCCGAGGTGCGCGACACGTTCAGCGTCCCCGACGTAGGCACGGTGGCTGGCTGCTACGTGAACGAGGGCACCGTGGAGCGAAGTCACAAGGTGCGTCTCGTGAGAGACGGCGTGGTGCAGTACGAAGGAGAAATCAGCTCGCTCAAACGCTTTGAGGAAGATGTGAATGAGGTGCAGAGCGGCTACGAGTGTGGGCTTTCGATCAAAAACTTCGACGACATGAAGGTCGGAGACGAGCTTGAAACCTACGTGATCGTCGAAGAGGCCCGGGAGCTTGAGGTCTGATCCGGTACTTTCTCCCTGCGAGGTCCTCCGGCCCAGCCGCGTCCTTTGTGATTCATCTTTCCTCCCAGCTCGCAGCCATGAGTGTATATACCGAACGTGTTGCAGAGCTCGTCCAGCGTGAAGTCGCCCGCATCCTCCAGCGTGAGTACGCGGATCGGCTCCAACCGATGGTGACGATCACCCGTGCCCGGGTCACCGGCGACCTGTCGATTGCGTACCTCTACGCGAGCGTAATGGGCGACACCGCCGAAGAACGAGAGGCCACGTTCCGACAATTGAAGAGCCTCTCGGACGAGATCCGAGGGCAGTTGGCGTCTCGGATTCGGCACAAGGTGCGTGAGATCCCGGAACTCAAGTTCTTTCACGACGAGTCGCTGGAGGAGGCCAAGCGCATGGAGACCCTCTTCGAGCGCATCCGCGAGGAGCGAGAGCGACGGCTCGAGGAGGCCGAAAATGCCCCCGACGATCGCGAGTGACCTGCGGGGCAACGGCTTTTTCGCCCAGAGTGCATTGACCAGACGTGTCCCTCGCCGCGGCGCAGCGCGACATTCCGCCGGAGATGGTGTACACGCCCCCTGATCGCCCCACGACCTGGGACGAGGGGGCGATTCTGCCCGTGGACAAGCCGAAGGGGCGTTCGTCGTTCGATGTGGTCGAACTCGTGCGGGAGGGCACCGGTGTCCAGAAGGTCGGGCACGCTGGGACCCTGGATCCTCTGGCCACGGGCCTGCTTCTCCTCTTGGTGGCCCGGCCCGCGACCCGTCTCCAGGCCGCCTGCACGCACTTGCCCAAAACCTATCGGGCGACCCTGCGGCTCGGGGAGACGACCCCCTCCTACGACACCGAAACCGAAGTGACGAAACGGACCGACGCATCTAGGGTCACGCGGTCGGACGTGGAGGCGGCCTGCAGTGCCTTCGTCGGGTCCATCGAGCAGGCCCCACCCATGTACTCGGCCGTGAAGATAGACGGGGAGCGCCTTTATAAGAAAGCCCGTCGGGGAGAGACCGTGGAGCGCCCGCCGCGGCACGTCCGGATTGATCGCATTGTGATTACGGACTGGTCGCCGCCCGAGGCTTCCATTCAGGTGGAGTGCTCGAAGGGCACCTACATCCGGGCGCTGGCCCGTGACTTGGGCGAGAAGCTTGGCGTAGGGGCCCACCTCACGGGCCTTCGGCGCACCGCCATCGGGCCGTACAGGCTGGCAGAGAGCTGGTCCCTGGAGGCCTTGACGGACACGCTGACCTAGATCCCGAGCCGACGCTATGAAACGCGAATATGGATGGGACGCCATTACCCGAGACCCCCGGTCGGTCGTCACCGTCGGGACCTTTGATGGCGTCCACCGCGGGCACCAGGCGATCATCGACTATCTGCAGCAGCGAGCCGAAGCGCAGGATGGGCCGAGCACGCTCGTGTCGTTTGATCCGCACCCGCGGGCCGTCGTGCACGGGGAAGAGGTCCCGCTCCTGACGACCGTGAATGAGCGTGCGGACCTGCTGGATGAGCATGGCCTCGACCGGTTTGTGGTCATCCCGTTTTCGAACGACTTTGCACAGCTCAGTCCGGCGGCGTACGTCAAGGAGGTTCTCGTGGATCGGATTGGGGTCCAGGAGATTACTGTCGGCTACGACCATCGGTTTGGAAAAGACCGGGCCGGCGATGTGGACCTCCTCCGAGAGCTTGGGGCGAAGCATGGCTTTGCGGTGGATGTGATTCCTCCGCAGGAGGTCGACCACGACATTGTCTCATCCAGCACTCTGCGAACCCTTCTGGCCGAGGAGGGGGCCGTTGAGCAGGCCAACGACCGCTTGGGGCGGCCTTATCGACTCGACGGGGTCGTGTCTCGGGGCCAGGGACGGGGGCGCGAGCTCGGCTATCCCACCGCCAACCTTGCCCTGCAGGATGTGCGCAAACTCGTGCCCAAGCGGGGCGTCTACGCCACCCTCGTGACGCTCCCCGACGGGCATCAACAGGGCGGCATGATGAACATTGGGCGACGCCCGACCTTCGACGAAATGAACGTCACCGTCGAGGTGCACCTGCTCGACTACGAGGGCGACCTATACGGGGCGACCCTCTCTGTTCAGTTCCTGCAAAGATTGCGGGCCGAACAGAAGTTTGATTCCGCGGAGGCGTTGGCGGCGCAACTTTCTGAAGACGAAGAGCGTTGCAGGACTGTCGTTCGACCCTTGGCCTGACGGCCGTTCGTCGTCCCGACAGCGTGGGACAAGAGTGATGTTCGGCGTGTTTTCCCGCGAATCTACACCGGAGTCGCGGCTTCTTCTTTAGCATGGCATAATCTAAAGAGGTATTTTACCGCACAATGATTACCGAAGCAGAGAAACAGAAAATCGTAGATCGGTTCGGCAATGGACCCGACGACACGGGCACCCCGGAGGTGCAGATCGCAATCTTCACGAAACGGATTGAGCGACTCACCGAGCACCTCGAGGACCACCCCAACGACAATTCGACTCGGCAGGGACTGCTCGATCTTGTCGGAAAACGTCGGCGCCTGCTCAATTACCTCCAGGAAAATGAGATTGAGCGGTATCGTGCCATTCGAGACGAATTGGAACTCCGAAAGTAACGGGTCCTCTTCCACGGCGTCCCGGCCTTGCCGGGAGGCCGTTTTCGATGTGAGGACTGCCTCATGCCCGGTCATCGCCGGGCCTCGTGTTGGAACCCCTTTCGCCTATTGTTGATCTTGAGAGCAGCAGATTGAAACCTATGAAGCCTGAAGCGCACATCGAAGACATTGAGTTCGTCCCCGAACGATCATTGTCCCTGGAGACGGGTCGCATCGCAAAGCAGGCCGACGGGGCCGTCGTCGCCCGGCTGGGGGACACCATGGTCCTCTCTACGGCCACCCTCAGTGATTCGGTCAACGAATCGAACTTCTTCCCGCTCACCGTCGATTACCGAGAAAAATTTGCGGCGGGGGGCAAAGTGCCGGGCGGGTTTATCAAGCGCGAAGGGCGTCCTACGGACAAAGAGACGCTCACAGCGCGACTGATTGACCGAGCCATCCGGCCGCTCTTTCCGGACGGCTTTTATCACGATGTCCATGTCGTGAACTTCGTCATTTCGGCCGGGCAGGACTTCGACGCCGACGTGATCGCCGGCGTCGGGTCGTCCGCTGCGCTCATGCTCTCGGGCGCGCCGTTTGCAGGGCCCTTCGCGGAGGTGCGCGTGGGGCGTGTGGACGGGGATTACGTTGTGAACCCGACGATGCAACAGACCGAAGAGAGCGACATCGATCTCGTCGTGGCGGGGAAAGAGGACGCGCTCGTCATGGTTGAGGGAGAAGCCCACGAGATCAGCGAGGAGAGCATGATCGAGGCGCTCGACGTGGCCCACCGGTCCATCCGGCGGCTGTGCGAGGGGCAGCACCGCCTCGTGGAGCAGGCCGGCGAGCCGGAGCCGTTCGAGTGGGAGGCCGACCTCGTGCCGGAGAAGCTGGTCCAGCAGATGCGAGAGCAGTACGGGCCGAAGGTGGCCGAGCACATCCACGGTCCCTACGACAAGGAGACATTCCACGGCGGCATCGACGACATCAAGGATCAGGCCGTCGACGACGTGCTCGGGGACGAACACGAGACGTCGGACGGCTACACCGCCTCCGACATCCGTGACGCCATCGGGGAGGTGGAGAAGGACGAGATGCGCAACATGATTGTTGAGGAGGGCAAGCGCATCGACGGGCGTGCCCAAACCGATGTTCGCGACCTCTGGATGGAGGTCGGCTATCTCCCGCGCGTCCACGGCTCCGCCATCTTTACGCGAGGGGAGACGCAGGTGCTCGGCTCCGTTACGCTCGGCACCTCGGAGGACGTGCAGCCGGTCGACGAGGTCTTTGCGGACACCGACAAGTCCTTCTACCTCCACTACCGTTTCCCGCCCTTCTCGGTGGGCGAGGCCAGCTACCTCCGCGGCCCCAAGCGGCGTGAGATTGGCCACAGCATGCTCGCGGAGCGGGCCTTGCGGCCGGTTATCCCGGAGCAGGATCAGTTCCCCTATACCATCCGCATTAACGCCGACGTGATGGAGTCGAACGGCTCCTCCTCGATGGCGAGCGTCTGTGCCGGCAGCCTGGCCCTCATGGACGCGGGTGTGCCCATCGACAAGCCGGTGGCGGGCATCGCGATGGGGCTCGTGCAGGAGGACGACGAGACGACCGTCCTCACCGACATCCTCGGCCAGGAGGACCACCTGGGCGACATGGACTTTAAGATCACCGGCACGCGGGACGGCATTACGGCCTGCCAGATGGACATGAAGATTGAGGGCCTCTCCCGCGACGTGATGCTGAAGGCCCTGAAGCAGGCCCGCGAGGCGCGTCACTTCATCCTCGACGGCATGGAGGAGACCATCTCCACGCCGCGCGAGGAGCTGTCCCAGCATGCCCCGCGCCTGACCAAGCTCACGATCGATCCGGATCGCATCGGCGCCGTCATCGGCCCGGGCGGGAAGGTGGTGAAGAGCGTCCAGGAAGAGACGAACACGGAGATCACCGTCGAGGAAGAGGAAGGCGTCGGCATCGTGACGATCGCGGCGACCAACCAGGACGACGCCGAGGCGGCCGTCGAGCGCATCAAGCAGATCGTGGCCGTGCCCGAGGAGGGCGAAGACTACGTTGGCACCGTCAAGGGCATCCGCGACTTCGGCGCATTCGTCGAGATCATGCCCGAAAAGACGGGTCTCCTCCACGTCTCCGAGATCGACCACGAATACGTCGAGGACGTAGAGGACTACCTCGAGGTGGGCGATAAGGTGAAGGTGCACCTCCTCGAGATCCACGACGACGGCAAGATGCGTCTCACCCGGAAGCCATTCGTCTCGGAAGAAAACGGGGAACAGGGCGAGTAGTCTGGACGTCCGCCCGAACCGGGTGGCACTGAACGGTTCCTTCGGAAAACGAAAGGCGAGGGCCCTTGGGCTCTCGCCTTTTGTGTAGGGACCGGTTGTATAGGGACCGGGAAAAGACCCGCGCCACACCCCATCGATTTCACATCACCCAACCCGCCACTCTTTTCATGCGCGTTCTGGTAACCGGGGGAGCCGGATACATCGGAAGCACCGTGGCCCAACGGCTGGTGGAGACGGGAAATGACGTCATCGTGTTTGACAACCTATCACAAGGGCACCGGGCGGCAGTGCCGGAGGCGGCCACCTTCGTCCACGGCGATCTGACTAATCGCGAGGTGGTCGATCACACGCTTGCCGAACACAGACCGCAGGCGATCATGCACTTCGCGTCGCACACCCTCGTCGGCGAGTCCATGGAGGAGCCGTTTCTGTATCTCGACGAGAATGTACGCTGCGGCGTCAACCTGATGAGGTCTGCCGTGGAGCACGACGTGGACCGTTTTCTGTTGTCCTCGACTGCGAACCTGTTTGGGACCCCGGAGCGCATTCCCATCGACGAGAACGTGACGATCGATCCCGGAAGCCCCTACGGCGAGTCGAAATTCATCTTGGAGCGCGCCCTTCATTGGCTCGACGAGACGGAAGGATTGACATACGCCGCGCTCCGCTACTTTAACGCGGCCGGGGCCGCTGGGCCGGATCGGGGCGAAGACCACGACCCGGAGACGCACCTCATCCCGATTGTGTTGGAGGTTGCCCTCGGCCAGCGCGAGAAGATTGTTATCTTTGGGGACGAGTACGACACCCCCGATGGGACGTGCGTTCGGGACTATATTCACGTGCTCGACCTTGCCCAAGCCCATATTTTGGCCCTGGACGCACTGGACGACGGAAGTCGCGTCTACAACTTGGGCAATGGAGAGGGCTACAGCGTCCGTGAGGTCATCGACACGGCCCGCCGCGTCACGGGCTGCGAGATTCCGGCCGAAGAGGGCGATCCGCGGCCGGGGGATCCGCCGGTCCTCATCGCGAGCAGCGACAAGATTCGTGCAGACCTCGGCTGGGCCCCGGAGCACGGTGCCCTTGAGGACATTATCGGCTCGGCTTGGGAATGGCACCAGCGCCACCCAAATGGATACCAGGGGATGAGCTGATACGCAGTCTGACAACGTTTACACGCCATCCTCCTTTCTACAGCGGCATCAGCGAACATGTACCGCGTTGAGCTGGAGCAATTTGAGGGGCCGATGGATCTCCTCCTGTTTTTTATCAAGCGGGACGAGATTGACATCTACGACATTCCCATCGCTCGCATTGCGGACGAGTATCTCGCGTACGTCCGGGTGATGGAAGAGATTGATCTGGACGGCGTGGCCGATTTTGTCTACATGGCGGCCCTTCTCATCAACATTAAGGCCCGCATGCTCCTGCCTTCGCAGGAGGCCAACGACGAGGGGGAGGCTGTGGACCCGCGCCGGGAGCTGGTGGAGCGTCTTCTGGAGTACGTACGGTTTAAAGAGGCAGCCGACCAACTGTCCGCCCGTCGAGAGAAGCGCCGCGAGCATTTTGTGCGGGGGGACGCGTCCGCGGCCCGGAAGCGCGTCGAGGAGTCCCACGAGGTGGAGGTCGATGCGTCGGTTTTTGAGCTGGTCGAAGCACTCGGGCGGGTGCTCGAAGCCGACGAAGACGAAGGGGAGGAGGAGCCGATCCACGAGGTGGAACCGGTCGAGTATACGGTCGAAGAACAACAGCGCCACGTCATCCAGCGCCTTCGCCGCGAGTCCGAAGTCTCCTTTCGGGCGCTGATTCAGGGAGAGTCGCGGGGCTTTGTCATCGCGACGTTTCTGGCTCTTCTGGAGTTGGCACGCCAGCATTACCTCCGGCTCCGGGTCGAGGACCGGTCGTCGGACTTCTCCGTGGAGGCAAGAGAGGACGCCCCACTGCAGCCTGAGAACCCGGCCCAAGAAGATCTCCCGGAGCCCCAGGGCGACGGGACAGTCGGGGAGGCCCCAGGGCCGTCCCCGCAGGAATGACCGAGACGAGAACGTCAGAAGCGACCCACGTCCTTTCGGCGAGCCCTCAGTCCGGGGGCTCTTTTTCTATGGAGCCATCCCCACCGGAGAGGGCCCCTTCTGCGATTGAATAGGGGCACCCCTCGCAGAGTCGAAATCCTGTGCGCCTTTTCCGGCTCCGGTACGAAAAGGGCCTTCACGAGAACAGTCTGTGTGCGCAGACGGCCCCAATCCGTAAAAATACCAGCCCTTCCGTTACGAAAGGCACCTCTCGCCCCGGCCTCTAGCCGGCAATCTTCTTCTCGTTTCAGTTGTGCCTGGGGGCTTCCCTGTGCCCCCAAGTGGAAGCTGCCGCGGATCCTTCTTTGTGCGGGGACCAGAGAGGGTGAGTCTGTTCAACTTCAGCTGAGGGACGCCTCTGTCGTCGTTCACAAGCAAGGGTGCGCCGTGGAGACGCCCCAAAACGACCCTGGGAAGCTGGGAGCACGGGAGGCGCCTGCACCGAAGGGTTGGATTCCGGAATACTTCTTGCCGCTGTATGGAGTGCGTTGGTTTCCGATTTCCTGCCCGATTTTATGTATCCTTCCGTTCGAGTTGGCCGCCCCTATGTTCTCATCCTGGCGAGCGCAGCCCTTCTAGTTGGGACACTCGGTTGCGACCTGGGCGGTGGGGGCTCCGACGACGTGGCCCTGTCCGGCCAGGTGCTTGACGCGGCCTCTAACCCGGTGGTCGACGCCCAGGTGGTCATTCAGTTCACGGACGCGACGGGCGAGAGGGTTGAGCAGACGTCCAGGACCGACTCCACGGGCCGCTTCAGGGCGTCGGTGGAGGTTGATGAGACCACTGACGTAACCATTACGGTGTCGAAACAGGGGGCAAGTGCTCAGCAGGTACGGCAAGTATCGCCTGATGTGGGGAGTGCGTCCGACCTGAGTTTCACGCTCGAGATTGGAGGAGAAGAAGACCGGGAGCCCGGACGCCCCACTGACATTCTGCTACAGGACCAGTCAGCAAGCTCAATCCGCGTGCAGGAAAGTGGAGGGACGAGCATCGCCCGATTGACGTTTCAGGTCGTCGATTCGACCGGGAAGGCCATTCAGGCGGATCAGGCCGTCGACGTTGACTTTCGGTTTGGGCAGGAGCCGGGAGACGCGACCTTGACCCCGAGCACGGTACAGACCGACGGCCAGGGCCGGGCCACTGTCAATGTGTCGAGTGGCACGACCGCCGGGGTGGTGCAGCTGGTTGCCGAGACCGAGCGGCCCGACGGGACGACGTTTGCGTCCAAGCCAGTGAGCCTCTCCATCCACGGCGGGCTCCCCAACAAATGTCACTTTAGTCTCGCCCCGGAACAGTTCAACTTCCCGGGGCTCACCCAGCTCGGCGTGACCACCCCCATTCAGGTATTCGTGGGAGACAAGTTTGGCAATCCCGTGGTGCCCGGAACGGCCGTCTCGTTCAGTGCGAATGCGGGGCTCATCGGAGGCTCTCTTCAGACCGACGATCAGGGGCGGGGCTCCGTAACGCTCACGTCTGCGGAGCCGCTGCCAGAGGGAGGGGTGGGCACCGTGCGGGCCGAGACCGCGGGGACCGACGACGTGAATACGATCGTGAACCCCGACAACTGCCCCGACCCGGCGGACACCGGCAATGAGAACACGATTTCCGAGACGATCCCCATTGTCTTTTCGGGGCGGCCGGAGGTGAAGGTTGACCCCGGTCAGATTGAGCCCAGCTCGACGGAGTTGCCGCAGACCTACGAATTGACGGTCCAAGATGTGCAAAACAACAACCCGCTGGCGCCGGGAACGACCATCCAGGTGCAGGCTGAAGGAACGAAGGTGAAGGCCGTTGGCAACACCGACATCACCCTCGACGACACATTCCTCAGCGATGACGACAACAACGGGTTCGACGCCGGAGACATCGTCAACAAGGACGAGATCACGTCCTTCACCTTCCGGGTCGTAGAGGACCTGGATATTGAGGAGGAGGGAAGCCCAACGGTCGAGACGGTGACGATTTCCGTTGCCGGGCCCAACGGAAGCTTAGAAATTGTGCTCACCCCCACCAGTGCGAATACCAACACCAGCGCCGCGCCCCAGCCCTTGACGCAAACGGAAGGGGCTACTGTGCGCCGGACCGCGTCCGGCGGGGTGGTGGTCCGAGCGCCCCAAGAGTAGAACCATCCACGCCGCCCCCATCTTGGGGGCCGTTTCGCCGCGGACGGTGGGGCCCCCGTGACTTCCCAAAACCAGCCAGGGCAATGATACCGATCGATGTCGAGCGTCACGGAGCCGTCGTGACCGTGACGACCGACAGCAAGAAGCGCATGTATGCGGTCATTCACCTCGCTGTGCCAGCGGGGTTCGACCCGTCGGACTTCACGCTGACGCGCGTCAAGATGAACCGTTGGGAACTCTCGTTCGAGAGGGTGTCAACCGCCCACCGCTTCAAGCGCCTCATGGACGAGGCGGCGAACCTCGTCGGACAGAAGGTCCCCGGATAAGAGGCGCGAGTCATGCCCACGGAAGAGGCGCCCACGGGTGCTGGGCGAGAGGGCCTCCGTCTGTATTCGGGAGAACGGGCAATCGGAAAGCTCAGGGCGCAGAGGAAATGACGCCGAGCCGTTCTCCTCTCGTATTCGTTGCTCGCGCCAAGCAAAAGGGGTCGTTATTCGCGCGCCACAGGAGAAATCTCAAGCAGCTCGGCGCTCACGCGCCCCACGTCCGCCTCCGTCATCGCGATACAACGGAGCTCAGGATTCGTGGGACGGTCGTGTCCCTCTCCGTCTTTCGACGCACCAGTGTCTATGAGCGGCTGTACGCCAGCTCGGTTCATGGCGTCTAGCAGCTCGGAACTCGTCGTCTCTAGGGCGTCGGCCCAGTCAGCAAGACGCCCGGTGATGATGCCGGATTGGGACGTGAGCTCTCCACTTCGGGTATGAGGTTGTACCTTCTGGCTTCTTGCGGAACGGGACCTCATGGATGAACGGGATCGTCATGGAATAGACGGAAAGTCAGGGAAACGCCGAGGACGAGCAATCGTCGCGTCGACCTTGCAACGTCAGTTATAGGGTATCGGTAAGGGGGCCTCCAGGTTTCTGTGTATGCATTGTGTGAAGCAAGGCGGTCACTCGTCAGAGAGAGGCTGTTTGGGCCGGGGACCTACAGGTAAAACGTGTACAGCATCGTGGTGGTGACCAGCACAAAGACGACTGACAGAATGCTTCCGGCGCGGAGGTAGTCGGGAACCCGGTATCCCCCGGGGGTCATGAGCAGCGCGTTGACATGGTGGGTCGGAAGGATGAACGAGTTTGCGGCGCAGAGGCCCACCTGGAGGACCAAGACCTGTGCGGTGAGGTCGATGGTCCCAGCCATTTCGAGCACGAGAGGGACCATCAATACGGTCGCGGCCACGTTCGACATGATCAGCGAGAAAAAGGTCATTAGGATCCCCAGCGCAAACAAGATGAGGAACGGGTGCACGCCCTGTACGAGGGCGACCAGGGCTTCGGCGATAATGGCCGCTGCCCCCGACGCCTCCATGGCAATGCCGATGGGGATGAGGCCCGCAATCAAGAAGACGACCTTCCATTCGACGGATCGATAAGCCTCCTCGATCGTCAGGACGCCACCCAGAATCATGGCGAGGGCGCCGGTGAGAAATCCGATCGAGATTGAGAGGTCGAGGGCGAGGACGAGTCCGATCGCCCCCGCGAAGCTGCCAACCGAGAGCCACGCCTTCTCGGGCTGCTTCGACTCATACTCCAGGGGCGTAACCGTGATGAAGTCTTCGTTCTCTTTAAAGAATTGTAGGCTCTCCCATTTTGCGTGCAGGACCATGGTGTCTCCCGCCTGGATCACCCGGTCCGCCCAGCCTTCCTCGACCACCTCACTCTCGCTGAAGAAGAGCACGACCTGTGCGTTGTAGGTCTCTCGCAGAGGGACGTCCCGGAGGGTTTTGCCCACGAGGCTCGACCGGGCTGGAATGACCACCTCCAGGTACCCTCCGCTCGATCCAGCGTCGGACTTGTCCTCTTCTTCTGTAAGCTCAAGTCCGTAGGCGTTTTTGAACGCTCGAATGTCTTCTTCCTGGCCCTGAACGACGATCTTTTGGTCTTCCCGAAAGCGGATCTCGCGCCAGATGTCGTAGTCCGATTGTTCGTCGTCGTACACCTCGAGAAGGTTGATATTGTAGTTGGCCCCCATCCGAGACTCCTCGGCGGACTTTCCGATCAGGTCGCTGTGGTTCGGGACTCGAAAGGTGTAGATGGTGTCCGAGAGGCCCCAGACATTCAGAAGCTTCTGTCCGGGGGAAGTAGTGTCACTCTCTTCACGCCCGGAGGGAAGCACGTAGGGGCCGAGGATGGAAAAGTACCCCACCCCGACCACCAGAAGCACGAGGCCAATGGGCAAGACACTGAAGAGGCCGAAGGTCGACAGGCCGCGGGCCGTGAGCAGGTCGTTCAAGACGATCAACGAACTCGTCCCGACCATGGTGAGGGTGCCGCCGAGCAGGGCTGCAAAGCCCATCGGCATCAGGAGGCTGGAGATGGAGATTTTCTCCCGCTTCGAAATGCCCGTCATGACAGGGAGAAAAAGAGCGGCGGCCCCAAGATTCTGCATGAGTCCGGACATGAGTCCTACGGTGACCGACACGGTAGAGATGATTTGACGGCGTCCCGTTCCCGCGACCTGCAGGATGAAATTCGCAATCTTTTCGGTGATGCCCGACTTGTAGAGTCCTCGGCCCATGATCATCACCGCGATGATGGCGAGAACCGCGTTGCTCGAAAATCCCGACCGCGCCTGTTGGGGGGTAATACTTCCGGCCCACACCAGTGACAGCATGGCCAAAATTGCGACGACGTCGATCCGAAAGGCCTCCGTGACAATCAGAACTACGGTGATTGCCAGTATTCCGAAAACGATTAGCAACTGTGGCTCCACGGACGGGGCGAGGGCTAGGCGAGAAGAAGCATGAAGAGCAGGGCGGGGCTCTGGCAATTTTGCCCAAGGAGATCAACCGATGATCCCCTCATTTGGTCTCTGGCTGTGGAGGCTCAACAGGAAAGAAGGTTGGAATACCACAGCCAGAGATGGTCATGCGGAAGGTTCGGAGTCCTCTGGCCGGGGGCACCGCGTCCAATACTGCGGCTTTGTCCCCTTCGTAGTCGCAGGTCTCTCCCTCCTGCCCTCGGAAGAGAACATATCCACATTTCCGAACAGGTGTGTGAGAACGTGCCCAGCATGTCGGCCTCGAATACAAAACTCTCGCATGGAGGCATCAGGGGTGGGAACCAAACTCGTCGCGTGAAGGTCGTCTTGTTGTACTTAGCATGTGCTTCCCCTGGCAATCCCGGTGTACAATTAGAGTTGGAAAGCCAGTGAAGTCAAAATCATGCTGGAACCCTGTCCCGCAACGGAGGTTTTTCCAGACTGCACGCCAAGCGCCTTGGAGGCTCCGCAACGGGCTGTCCCCGAGACGACGCGAGATGGAGACGTCGGTCGGAGCTTGGCAAGTGCCTCCATCCATTCCGAGACACCCTGAACACGACCACCAACGAGAGACATGGCCAAGGAAGAGTTTGCGCGGGAGAAGCCGCATGTAAATGTAGGAACGATCGGGCACGTGGACCACGGGAAGACGACCTTGACGGCGGCGATCAC
>Ga0207753_1000108_pt1 | contig 31949 bp, 35 predicted proteins | sample PonA233FremontCA_2_FD_187273 | JGI IMG/M metagenome (GOLD analysis project Ga0207753, IMG submission 187273) | Salt pond sediment microbial community from Fremont, CA, USA - Pond A23 Sediment 3 (SPAdes) | ecosystem: Environmental > Aquatic > Non-marine Saline and Alkaline > Saline | place: USA... | reverse complement strand
ACGAAGATACCCGCACCGATCATCGTCCCGATCCCGATCGTTAGCGCCGAGGTCAGCGTCAGGTCCTTGGCGAGTTCCTCGTCACTCATTTCGACCCTCCAGTAAGCGACAGTCGATGCTCTGCCAGCGGCCCGAACCGATCGACTGGCCGAAACAACTGTACTCAATCATATCGGATGGTTCGTAGCTGATCCCTTAATCGGTTCGACTGTCCACCGGGGCGGTGCCACCCGACGCCCCTGTCGGTCGCTGTGTCGACTCGTCGCATACTACCGGCCACTATCCGTGTTCAGTACTTAATGTGTTCGACAAAAGAGTACGGTGTAACAAACGCCATATTTAAACAAAATCAGCATTCGACATTTGTGAGAGGTTGTAATTCGGATTAGGCGGTTTGTGGGTCTGTCACGACTCGGATGGCACAGAACACTTATGCAGCCCGTTCGTGTTGTTCGCGTATGGACCAGTCAGTCGACACGGAGCTTCTCGCCCACGTTCTCGTCCCCGTTGCGACCGAAAGAGACGCCCGGGTGACGGCCCGACAACTCGCGCCGTACAACCCGGACCACGTGACGGCACTCCACGTCGTCGAAAAAGGCGACGGGAGCGTCGACAAGACGCCCGTCGAGCAGTCCGAGGAGATCGCCGACGCGGCGTTCGCAGCGGTTCGCGAACAGTTCCCCGAAGCGGACGATCACACCGCGTATGCGCGAAACGTCGTCGATGCGATCTTCGAGGCCGCCGATGAGGTCGACGCCAGCGCGATCGCCTACCGTTCCCGCGGTGGGAATCGCCTCGTCCAGTTCCTCTCGGGGGACCGCTCGCTCAAACTCGTCACGAACGCCGACCGCCCTGTGATCGCGCTGCCGAACGTCGACGCCAGCGACGAGTAGTCACCGCCTCCGCTCCGGTACCGACAGGCTACTCCCGATTTCGGAAGGCCGCAAGCATCTCGTCGCTGATCCCGCCGCGGGAAAACAGCGTAACGAGATCCCCCGCCTCGATCCGTGTCTCGCCGTGTGGTGTCAGTACTTTTCGGTCGCGTTCGATGGCGATGACGAGCGTGTCGTCGTCGACGATGCCACGGCGGCTCGCCTGCGCAAGCTGTCGACCGACGATCGGTGCCTCCTCGCCGGCCGTTACTTCGACGATCTCGGAGCCACCAGCGAGACTGGTGAAATCCGACAGCGTCTTGCGTTCCTCCTCGGGTTCAGGGCCGTACGGCGAGTAGGAGTGGACCGACTCGGTCTGGACCAGATCCTCGTCTTCGATCTCGATGCCGAGCCCTGAGATAGCACGGGCAATCCGCCGGAGGTCGTCGATGGTCTCGCCGATAGCCAACACGTGGAGGTTCCGGCGGCCGGTCATCAGCTCCCGGACGTTGACCACGCCCGGCACGGCGCGGACCTTGCTCGCGTACGATTCGCGTTCGGCCACCGGCGCATTACAGAGATAGAGATTGGTGAGGCGGCCGTCGGCGGCCTCGAAGTCGACCGCGGCGTGGTAGCCCGTAATGACGCCCGACTCTTCGAGGCGGTCGATCCGGTTGCGGATCGTTGCCGGGGAGACGTCGACGGCCTCGGCGATCTTCGGGGCCGAGGTGTTGCGGGCGTCGGCCATCAGCTCGTAGATCACCCGCCGGTCGATTTCGTCGAGTTGCTCGTCCATACCCCGGCCACACAGCCGACTCACAAGACGGTTGTCCTCCGGCTACGACTCCAACTGCGATTCGTCCCGTTCGCGTCGGCCCTTCCCGAAGAGTCGCTTGAGCAGTGAGCGCGAGGAGGGCCGTTCGGCCAGGAGCACCGAACACTCGACATCGTGGACGACATCCAGATGGAGCGAATCGGTCGCCAGCCGCGAGAGCAGTCCCTTCTCGGTGGCCCCGATGGCGATCAGCGTCGCATCCCGGGCCTCACGTTCGATGGCCGCCTCGACGTCCCCGGAGTCGTCGACAATGAACAGACTTTCTTCGAGGCCGTGTTCCTCGCCCCACGTTTCGAGGAAGGCTTCGCCCGCCTCGCGCTGGGCAGGACTGTCGACGACGTGGAGCAGTGCGACCTCCGCGTCGGTCGTCGCCTGTAGGGCCGCCGCAACCTCGGCGCTCAGTCCCGAGTCCGGGCCACCGGCGGTCGGGATCAGGATGCGGGAGGTGTCGAGGCCGCGGTCGTTGATGATGGCGAAATCGCAGGGTAGCTGGTTGGTGAGCTCGTCGAGGGGTCGCTCGGCACGAGCGGCGTTCCAGAGCTGATCCTCGCCCCACTCCATGACGACCAGATCCGGCCGGGTGCGGCGGGCCATGTCGAAGACCTCCTCGAAGGAGTGGTGGCTGGCGAGCGACGAGACCCTGATGTTGACGCCACACTCCTCGCCCAGCGCGTGGATGTCGGCCATTCGCTTGTCGGATTCAGCCTCGATCCGTTCGGTGTTCCCCCCTGTCGCCAGCGACATCTTCTGGGGAGCCTGGACGATGTGGACGACGTGGACGGTGGCGTTTTCGCGGTGGCTGGCGACCCGACAGGCGAGTTCGACGATCGGAACATCCGTGCGGGGGTTCGTGATCGGCACCATGATTCGGTAGCGATCCTCGCCGACGAGGGCGGCCTCGGCGGCGTCGAGAATCGGCACGTACGACCGGCCCGCAAAGCGGCCGAAGGTCCACTCGGGAAGCGTGAGTCGACGGTTGAGTCCTTCGAACCGGGCGGATTCGAGCCGCTCTTCGCTCGTCTGGAAGTAGTTGACCACCGTCACGAGGACCACCCCGCCGAGGGTGTTCCCCAGCAGGACGGGAAGTACGAAACTGGTCATCCCGGTGAGCAGTGAGTAGTTCGTCTCCAAGACGAGATAGATGACCTCGGTAAAGGAGACGACGACGTGGAACAGGTTGCCGTTGGGGATCGCGAGGAAGGCGAGGTAGACGGCCAAAAGTCGTGTGACGGTATCGCCCGCCGCGAAGCCGACCCAGACGACACCGGCGACGATGAGTCCGGCAAACACTGCCTTGAAAAACAGTGACCACCACTCCGTATAGAGCGCCCCTTTCTCGGCGATCTCGATGGCCTTAATTTGGGTTTCGGGTTCGAAGATCCCGCCGTAGACCAGCGAAACCGCGCCCATCGCTCCGCCGAGGAAGTTACCCGCCAGCACGATACTCCAGTGGCGAAACAGCGTCGGGATACTCGCCAGCCGTTCGAGCGTCAGCGCGACCGGCGGCAGCGTGTTTTCGGTGTACAGCTGGTAGCCACCGATGATAATATAAATAAACCCAAGCGGGTAGAGCAGCGTGCCGACGACGGTGTTGTCGGCGGCCGCGGACATCGAGACGTAGAGTAGGAAGGTGATCGTGATCGCAAAGCCAGCGGCGACCGCACTAAAGAACAGCTCGCGGCTCCCGGAGGTTACCTCCTCGTCGGCCGCGGCGACGACGCGCTGAAACACTTCGTCCGCCGAAAACCGATCGCGGAGGACCTCGCCGACGGCGGGTGCGCCGCTTCTGGACCGCTCGACGGCGTCCCGAACCGAATCTTCCTGTTCCGTGCCGTTCGGCTCACTCATTACCGGGTCTAAATCGGTTCCAAACCTAAGGTGTTGGCTTTTGAGTCCGGCGCTCCGAGCGAAGTCTATTCGGACGCACCCGCGAGAACGTCGACCCCACTGGAAGCCCCGATTCGCTTGGCTCCTGCCTCGATCATCCGGATCGCCGTCTCGTAGTCGCCAATGCCACCGCTTGCCTTGACCGGCAGATACTCCGCCATCAGTTCGACATCCGCGACGGTCGCCCCGCTCGGCTCGGCCTCGGCAAAGCCGGTCGACGTCTTGACCATCGCGGCATCCGCGTCGACGGCGGCCTCACAGGCCCGACGTTTCTCGGCGTCGGTCAACAGCCCGGTCTCGATGATGGCTTTGACCGGGATCGGCACCGAGGCGACGATGGCCGCCAGCTCGTCGGTGACTGCCTCGGTCTCACCGGCTTTGAGTCGACCGACGTTGATGACGACATCGAGTTCGTCGCCCCCGGACTTCCACGCCGAGGCCGCCGCCTCACGCTTGATTCGCGTTGCGTCCTGTCCGTGTGGGAACCCGATTACCGTCGCTACTGTCAAGCTAGGCGGTGCCTGCTCGACGGTAGCCTCGACATAACAGGGCGGGATACAGACGTTCATCCCGTGGTCGACTGCTTCTTCGACCACGAGGTCGACATCCCCTGGGGTTGTCTCCGGCCCCAACACCGTGTGATCGATCCGGGCGGCGAGCTCAGTGCGGTCCATAGCCGGTCGACGGGCCGGTGGGGTCATAAAGGTCGCTTCGGCCTTCGGTACTGTTTTTAAATCGAGCCGACTGCCCCTGTGTATGGTCTTCCTCCCTGAAGGGTTCTCGCTGCCGCCGCTGCCGTATCTGGTCGGCCTGTTGGCCGCTGCGGTGGCTGTCGGCTACGGACTGGCCAGTCGTCGGCCGTCGGTCACTGCCCGCCATATCGTTGCGTTCGCGCCGTGGATGGCCGTCGGCTCCGCGCTGCACGTGCTGTACGTGGTCGGCGGGCTGCCGCCAGCCATCGCGCCGCTGGGTGGGACCGCGGCGGTGTATCTGACGATTGCGTCGCTCGCTGGAGCGGCCTGGCTGGGCGCGGCCTCGGTTCGTCCGGCTCGACGGGTGCCCGTGGCGATCGCCGGAAGCGGCCTGTTGGTTCTCCTCCCGGTGATCGGGGGGGCGCTCGCGGTCGGGGCCGACCGTGGCACGCTAACGCTGTTTTGGCCGACAACGATCGCGGTCGGCTCGGTCGCTGTCACGGCCATCGCGTGGCTCGCCTTGCGGCAGCTCCGGCCCACCGCGGCGACGACCAGCGGCTGGGTCGGCCTGTTGGCCGTTTTCGGCCACACACTCGACGGCGTGTCGACGGCCATCGGCGTTGACATCTTAGGATTCGGCGAACGGAGTCCGGTCTCGCGGTGGATTATGGCGTTCGCCGACCGGCTGCCGACCGCCGAGGCGCTGGGCAGCGGCTGGCTGTTCGTGCTGGTGAAACTGGCCGTCGCCGGCGGTGTCGTCGTCGTCTTCGCGGACTACATCGAGGAGGAACCGACCGAGGGGCTCCTGCTGTTGGGCTTTATTGCGGCCGTCGGGCTTGGCCCGGGCGTCCACAATTTGCTGCTGTTCGCGGTGACCGGCGGCGGTGGCTGATTCCGCTCGACAGTAGCCCATCTCGCCGCAGCGATTCGCCGATCGAACGCTCGGTCGACGACGGTCGGTGTCTGACGAGGTTATATACGTCCGATTGCGCAGTGTGTAGATATGCATCGCTTGCCGACAGTTGCCGTCACAGCCGTCGACCCGCTGTCGTGGCAGATAGTGATCGCGGTCGGCGCGCTGGCCGGACTGGTGGCCGCGGTCGTGATGGACTGGCCGATGAGCCGCCAGCCCGACGGCTTCACCCCGGCGGCGATCGCCGCGGCGGTCGTCTCCCGACAGTCCGTTGAGGCCGTCTCGTTTCCCGAACTGTTGGTCGTCCACCACGCCGCTGGCCTGCTTGCCGGTGTTCTCTACGGGGCTGCCATGCTGGGGCTTTCCTCGGGGCTCCCCGAACTCCTCGTTATCGGCGGCCTCGATCTCGTTGCCCACCTGCTGGCGGTCGGCCTCGTCGTCGGCTTTATATACGCACTTTTTGCCCATTTCGTTCTGCGACGGGCCGGTGGAAAGAGCTACGAGGAACAGGCGACCGCGATTCGGGGCCAGTGGCTCCGGTCGTCGCTGGTGTTCGGTCTCACGTTAGCGGTGGTCGTGCCGCTCGTGGCACTTTCATTGGCCGGCTAAACGGGATCAGTTGTCGGTTTCGCCGGTCTTTTCGTCGGTCTTTTCCTCGATTTTCTCTTCGATTTCCTCGGTCTGTTGTTCGAGTTTCTCCTCGACTTTCTCCTCGACCTCGTCGGTTCGCGGCCGCCGGTCGACCCGGTCGTTGATGTCTTCGAGCTTCTCGATGACCTCCGAGACTTCCTTGCTGACGGTCCGTTCGACCGTCTCTTCGACGGTCTCGTCGACCGTTTTGCCGACCGTTTCGTCGACGGTCTTCTCGACGGTTTCGCCGACCGTTTTCTCGACTGTCTCGCCGACTGTCTCGTCGACGGTTTTCTCGACTGCCTCGTCGACGGTCTTGCTGACCGTTTCGTCGACGGTTTTCTCGACGGTCTCGCCGACGGTCTTGCTGACCGTCTCGCCGACCGTTTTCTCGACGGTTTCGCCGACCGTCTCGTCGACCGTTTTCTCGACTGCCTCATCGACGGTCTTTTCGACGGTCTCGGCGACCTCCCGTGTCATCCAGTCGGGGTCGAAGCGGGCCATCTTCCAGACGACATGGAGGATGTACGACAGCAGCACACCGAGGCCGAAGGCGACGCCGACCCGGTTACCGATGACGACGAAAAGCGAGATCGCCGCGAACAGCAACAGCCCGTAGGCCAAGTCGACGAGGAAGTCGACGCGGTTCGGATTCATCGGTACGCTCCGGCTAACTGCGGATCTCTCTCTATCATATACTGATTATTCGCGTTCAATAGGGGAAAAGGGCGTGATTGGCCGACGAGTGGCGATCGCCGACATCGGACGATTTTTTGTCGTCACCGCCGGACCAGTAGCTATGGCCAAACAGCCGCATCTGCTGATCGAGACGGGCGACGTACACGACTTGGCGATCATCCCCGGCGACCCGGGACGGGTCGACCGGATCGCCGAGCAGTGTACGAACGTCGAGTTCGTCGCCGAAAACCGCGAGTATAAGCTGGTTAACGCCAGCTACGAGGGCCGCGAACTGACTATTTGTTCGACCGGGATCGGCTGTCCCTCCGCCGCGATCGCCATCGAGGAACTCCACGCCGTGGGCGTCGAGACGGTGATCCGGTGTGGGACCACCGGAGCCTTGCAGGCCGACATGGAGATCGGCGATATGGTCGTCGCCACCGGCGCGGCCAAGGAGGAGGGCACCACGAAACGCTACGAGTCGGCGACCTACCCCGCGGTACCGGACTACGAGGTACTCGGCGGCCTCGTTGATGCTGCCGAAGCCAACAACGAAGACGTTCACGTTGGTCCCATCGTCTCCGACGACGCCTTCTATGCCGAAAGCGCCGAGTACGTCGACGACTGGGAGGAAGCGAACCTCCTCGCGATCGAGATGGAGGCCGCCGCGGTCTTCTCGCTGGCCCGCCGGAAGGGAATGCGAGCAGGTGCAATCTGTACAGTCGACGGAAACCTCGTCGAAGGAACTCAAAAGGGAGCCGACGGCGACGAGGAACTGCCTGAAAAAGCCAAAAACAACGTCGAACGCGCGATCGCGATCACGCTCGCTGCGGCCGCCGATTTATAACTCGGTTTCAGCGATCACGTGTTATAAATACTGTAATAGAGACCCTCAGAGATGTTGATTCCCGAGATAGTTTATAAGAGTTCGTGGCTCGCCGGTCGGGGCGTCGACTGATGTGGATCACTGCGATCGCTGTCGTCATCGTGCTGGTAGGTCTCGCGATCGGCTGGGTCGCGCTGCGGGCGCTCGCGGTGGTTCCGCGGCTCGTTCGAAGCGAGATCCAAGAGCCCTCCACTGTCTCCGAGGGCCCGTTCGTCGTCTGTCGCGGAACCGCGACCGAAGGCGACGAGGGGCCGATCACCGCCCCGTTTACCGGCCGGGAGTGTCTCGGCTTCGAGTTCGCGGTGACCGAACGCCAGCTGTCGACCGTCGGCGCTCCGTGGTCCCACGAATATCTGGATGACGGCGTCGCGACGACGACGTTCGAACTCGACGACGAGCACGGCTTCGTGGCGGTCGACCCCTCGCCGCGCTGCTTTTCGCTGGAGGCCGAACCGACTGTCATCACTGTCGGGACGAAAGAGACGCCGCCGAACCGGATCCAGCGGTTCCTCAATGTTCGTGATCTCCCACCAGTTGCCCGCTGGCCCGCGGTGCTTCCGTTCTTCGGCAGCCGACGCTTCGTCGAACGCCGGATCGATCCGGGCGAGGCGTATCTCGTCGCCGGGAGCGTCGACCACCGGGCGGGGAGACCCATGTTCACGGGCGACCTCGTGATCAGCGACCGGTCGCCGCGGAGGATCGCTCTCGGTCGGCTCCGGAGTGCCGTGCTTCCGCTTGTCGTCGCCGTCGTATTCGTCGGTACCGGTGTGGCAAACCTCCTTTTATAGTTCGGTGGGAACCGGTCACGCCACGCGTTGGTCGAGCCGGACGGCCGCCGCGCCGGTTGCGAGGTAGACCACCCCAACGCCAGCAGCGACCCAGTCGACATCGGCCGGGATAACACGCTTACAAATTTGCCAACCAGTTGAGTGGCTTTTATATTTCTCCCAGAATTTCATCCGAACGAGACACTGCTACATATGAATGGACCCCGCCAGCAGCTTCAGGTGACGGTGGTCGGCAACGGGGATCTCGAATCCCTCGACAGCACATCGACCGTCGAGCGGAGCCTCTCGGTGTCGACGACGGGAGCCGAGGCACTCTCGCCGCAGGGCCTCACGGCCGACTGTCTGGTCGTCGACGGTCCACACGTCGAGTCGTGGAACGGGCTCGTCGACCGCCTCACCGATCGCCGCCCACGGCTGCCGGTCGTCGTTCTCGTCGAGGAGGCCGCCGCCCCGACAGTCGGCGACGCCATCGAAGCCGGGGCGACCGACTACCTCCCGCGATCCCTCTGGACCGAACGCCCGTCGCTGGTGGCGAGCCAACTGGCATCGGTCGTCGACGAAACGGTTTCGAGTCCCGATGAGACACCTGTAAAATCCGCCGACGAAACCGCACCGAACCCCGTTGACGAAGCTGAACCGTCCACCGATCGGCTGCTCGACGGCACTGCACGTGGCCTCTTCGAGAGCGTCTCGGACGGCCTCGTGATCCACGAGCCGGAGACGGGGACGATTCTCGACTGCAACAGCCGGTTCTGTGAGCTGACCGGCTACAACCGCGAGGAACTGCTCGGCCGGACGGTCGACTGTGTCGTCGCTACCGGGGACGAGTACTCCTACGAACAGGCCAAAGAGCGGATCAGACGCACCGCAGAAGAGGGCTCACAGCTCTTCGAGTGGCGCGGTGAAACGAAAGGCGGCGAGACGTTTCCGGTGGAAGTCCATCTGGACCGGACGGCGGTCGACGACACCGACTGTGTGGTGGCGAGCGTCCGGGATATTACCGATCGCCGCGCCCGACAGCAGCGGCTGGAGGCCGCCCGCGACCGGCGGTCGGTGCTGTTCGAGAACTCGCCGGACCCCATCGTTACGGTCGCCCGCGGAGACGACCAGCCACTCATCACGGAGGTCAACACCGCCTTCGAGGAGGTCTTCGGCTTCGACGAAGCGACGGCCGTCGACCGCCCGCTGTCGGCGGTGGTCGTCCCCCAGGACCACCGGGAGCGACACCGGCAGCTTCAGGATCGGGCACTCTCCGGAGATCCCCTCGAAACCGAGGTCAGACGGCAGACAGCCGACGGCCGCAAGGATTTCTTGCTGCGGGTGTTGCCCTACGAGACCGGCGACGACAGCCGCGCCTACGTCTGGTATACCGACATCACCGACCGGAAGGAACGCGAGCGGGCCCTCGAACGCGAGCGCGACCAGCGGTCGGTGCTGTTCGAGAACAACCCCGACCCCGTCGTTGGCCTCGAATTCGTTGACAGAGAGGAACACAGTTCCTCGGGCGGCCGGGCAGAGCCCGGCGACGCCGAGCCGATCATCCGTGAGGTCAACCCCGCCTTCGAGAACGTCTTCGGCTTCGACGCCGAGACGGTGTGCGGCTCGACGGTCGACGAGGCCGTAGTCCCCGAAAGCGAACGCGAGGCCCACGATCGGATCTGCAAGCAGGCCGCGGCGGGCGAAACCATCGAGGGTGAAGGTCCCCGGCGGACAGCCAATGGCCTCCGGCAGTTCGTCTTTCGGGTGATCCAGTTCAACGACGATCCAGGAACGACCGACGCCTACGTCTGGTATACCGACGTGACCGAGCGCCGCCGCCACGAAGCGGCCGTCGAGACGCTACAGGAGGCTACCGGGCGGATGCAGCGGGCCAACAGCCGCGAGGCAGTGGCCGATATTGCGGTCGGGGCCGCTCGTGAGGCGCTCGACCTCCCGGTGACGATCTGCTGGCTCCACGACGACGAAGCCGCTCGCCTCGATCCGGTTGCGGCGACCGACGCTGCCCACGAGCGGGGGTTCTGGGCGTCGATCCCGTCGGACTGTGAGGTCTATGACCGCTTCGAGGCCGACGAGATAAGCCACTATTCCACGGCGGATCACGGTGCAGACCCCACTCTGGAGGGACTGCTGTTGCCACTCGGGGAGCACGGCCTGCTCGCGGTCGGCCATCAGGACCACGAGTACGACGACGTGATCGTCGACGTCGCCGCCACGCTGGCCGAGCAGACCGAGACCGCGCTCAGTCGACTCACGCGCGCTCGGGAGGTCCGAGAAAGCGAGCGCCGCCTGCAGGCGATCGTCGACCGGATCGACGAGGCGATCTATCTCGCGCCAGTGGCGGATCTGGACGCGACCGACGCCGAGCCGGACTTCGTGAGTTCGGGCTACGAGGAGATCTGGGGCCAGTCGCTCGAAGCCCTCCACGAACGCCACGAGGAGGGCTTTTTCGGCACGGTCCACCCCGAGGATTACGACGAGTACGTTGCGTTCATCCGGCGTCTCATAGCGGAGGTCGAAGCCGACGATCCGGCCGCCAGCTACAGCATCGAGTACCGCATCCAGCGCCCGGACGGCGAGGTTCGGTGGGTGCATTCGGATTTCTACCTGACAGACTGGGCCGAGAGGCCGCGGCGGATGGTCATCGTGAGCCGCGATATTACTGACCGAAAGAATCGCCACCGAACCCTCGAATCGTTCCACGACGCGACCGCCGAGCTGACGACCGCCGACACCGTCGACGAGGCCAGTCGGCTGGCTGTCGAGGCCGCCGCCTCGGTTTTCGAGCTTCCGGCGACGGCGGTCTACCACTACGACGCCGAAACCGCCACCCTCGCCCCCCGGGCGACCGGCCCTGAGGTGCCCCCACCGGCAGAGCTGCCGCCGCTCAGCGCTGACCACGAGCAGATTTGGGAGGTGTTCATCGGCGAGGGGATGGCACAGGTGGAGATCGACGACGAGCCATCCCTCGCAGTCGGTCCCTCCGAGGAGCTGCTGGTGTTCCCGCTGGGCGGCAACGGCGTGTTGGCCGTCTGGCGATCCGGTGAGACGTTCGACACTGACGCCGCGAGCATCCTCGCGGCGACCCTCGAAGCCGCCCTCAACCGCCTCCGGGGCGAGCGACAGCTCGAATCCCGACGGGAGGAGCTGGAAGCCCAGACCGAACGTGCCCAGCGCCTTGATGCGGTCGCCGAGCTCACCCAGCGCGTCGAGGCCGCCATCACGACGACCTCCTCACGCGAGGGGATTCAGGAGGCGGTCTGTACGGAACTGGTCGACGTCGAACCCGTTTCGGGGGCGTGGATCGCCGCCGCCGAGGTCGGCACCGACCGGCTGACGCCGCGGGCGGTCGCCGGGATCGACCGCGATCACGTCGAGCAAGCTCTCGCCAGCAGTGCTGACGACACCGATCCCCATCCCGCCGTCGAGGCGTGGCAGACCGGCGAGGTGAAGGTGGTCTCGGATCTCATCGGAAGCGGTCGACGGAGCGACTGGCGGCAGCTGCTGCTCAAAAACAGTGTCGGTGCGGTGTGTGCAGTGCCGCTGGCCTACAGCGGAATCACCTACGGCGTGGTGACGATCCTCGCCGACGATCCCGGCGCATTCGGCCAGCGCGAGCGGGAGGTGCTGGCCCAGCTCAGCCGGTCGATCGGCTACGCGATCACTGCCATCGAGCGGCGGCGGGCCCTCGAATCCGACGACACAGTCGAACTGGCCTTCGAGGGCCGGGAGATGAGCCTGCCTGTCGCCCGGTTGGCCCGCGAGACGGGCTGTCAGGTGCGCCACGAACGGACGGTGCGCCGACAGGACGGCTCGGTCAGCGTCTACTACAGTCTTCGCGGCGAACTTCCCGAAACGGTCGAGACAGACGCCGCCGAGACCCTTCCTGGATCCGTCACGGTGGTCTCACGTCAGGAGGGCGAACTCGTCGTCGAGCGCCAGGGGTCGTCGTGGTTCGGCTCGCTGATCTCGGAGTACGGTGGCGTGCTCCGGCGTGGCCGGGCGACACCCACCGGCCTCACCCTGCTTGTCGAACTCCCCCAGGAGGCTGACGTGCGGACGATCGTCGACCGCCTCCAGGCGGCGTTCCCGGCCCTGGAGCTCACCGCCAAACGCCAACACCGGGAGACGGCGTCGACGCCGAGTGATGCCCGAAGCCGGATCGAACAACGGCTGACCGACAGACAGTGCGAGGCCATCGAGACGGCCCACGCGATGGGCTACTTCGAGTGGCCGCGGGAGAACAGCGGCGAGGAGGTCGCCGACAGCCTCGGAATCACCCAACCCACCGTCAACAAACACATCCGGCTTGGCGAACGCAAGGTATTCGACTTCTTTTTCGACGCCGAGTAGGGGTTCGGGAAATCTGGCATCGGTTCGAGACAACTGAACAAAGGGAGAATATGGGAGGTGAGTTTGGGAAGTGGGTTTGGGAAGTGAGTTCGGGGAGTGGGTTTGGGAAGTGAGTTTGGGAAGTGAGTTTGGGGAGTGGGTTTGGGAAGTGGGTTTGGGGAGTGAGTTTGGGGAGTAGGTTTGGGAAGTGAGTTCGGGGAGTGGGTTTGGGGAGTGAGTTTGGGAGTAGTGATGACGGCCGCGCCAAGAACTAGTGGGTGTGGGTGGAGTGGACGGTCCCGTCGACGCCGTCCTCCCGAATCCGAACCGACAGCCCCCCGAGACTGCAGCGGAACTCCTGTTTGTGGTGGCCATCGGCTGCGGAGGCGGATTGGGCTTCGACGATCCCTGCGTCGGTTAGCTGCTCCAGCCGACGGTACACCGTCGGGCGGGACATCTCACACTGCGTGAGGATATCGTCGGCCGACTGCGGCTCGTCGTCTAGTGCACACAGGATGCGACAGGCGTACTCGTCGCTGAGCAGCCCGAGCAGCTCGTCGACCCCCGCTGTCGTGGACGCACTGCGTTCGGCCGACTCGGGGTGTGAATCCGTTTCGGGCGTCGACTCCGTCTTCGACGGGGCGTCCGTTGTGGGGAGTGGCTGGGCCGTCATCAGGTAGGAACAGAACGGTGTCTCACCCAAAGCTACTGGAAACACAGATTACCATTTCCCGTGAAAGATGGCTATACATATTGATACGGACCGACAGCACGGTCGATCTGTCGCTTTCGGGACACTTTTTGCCGGGTGAGAAATTTCTGAGTCAGAAACAGCCGCTCCCGCTTTAGGGAGTGGCCCCTCGTCGGTCGACCCATGTCACAGTCGCCGCTCGGACGACCGCGGTCGGTGTTGGTCGTGGGAAGCGGCCTCTCCGCTGTGGCGACCGCTGGCTTTCTGGATCAGGCAGGGCTGGATCCGGTGGTGGCATCGACCCGCGAGGAAACGACAACCACGGGCGGGACAGTGCTGTGGCGGCCGGGGTTAGTGTTGCTCGAACGGATCGGCCTCCGGCGGCCGGTCGAACAGTTCGGGACTCCTATCAAGGGCCGTCACTGTCTCACGACCGATCGATTGTGGACGACCAACAGCGACCGTCGGCCCTCGCTGCTCGCAGTCGACGACGCGCGGCTCGGCGAGCTGATCGACCAGTACGTTCTTAAAAGTATTCGCGTGACCGACCGATCAGTGACCGCCGTCGAACCAACCGACGGCGGCGTGTGTGCGACGTTTGAGGATGCGGTGACCGAACCGTTCGATGCGGTGGTGACGACCACTCGGTCGCTGCGTTCGGGACGGCCCGAGGCCTCGACAGCCATCCACAGCTGGCGCTTCAGGAGGCCAGCCGCGCTTCCGATACCCCCTAGAGCCACAGAGGCATGGGCCGACCGCCGTGCCGCACTGCTCGTTCCCGTCTCCGAGGGCTTTCACGTTCGTCTCGTCTCGACGGCTGACGCCGACTCCGCGGCCGCGCTGTCGATCGACGAACTCGAACGACAGTTCGGTCGGCTCTTCGAGTTCATCGCCACCGCAGCCGACCAGTCGAGTGCGCCGTTTGCGGCGCTCGACCAGCGGGACCTCCGGTACAGCCGGAGTCGACTGCAGGCACCGACGGCGACCGCCGACAACGGGATCGTCCGCGTCGGGTCGGCAGCCCGTGGCTCGGTTCCCGGCGATCCATTGGCCGCTTCCCTCGGAATCGAAGACGGCTGGGTGCTTGCCGACGCGCTGGCCTACGGTCCCGACAGCGTTGGGGCGGCACTCGCCGACTACGAGCGCCGCCGACGGCGTCGGGAACGTGCGCTCGCCGTGGCTGTCGGCGAAGCGGCCGAGACCTGCCTTGCTGACCGATCACCGCCGCTCTGTCACCTCATGGCCCGTCGACGGCTCGCGTTCGGTCACGTTCACGATGGCCAGCCCAACCCGCTGGCCGGGTCGGTCCCACAGCGGCTCTGAGTGGCCGTTTCAAGCCACGTCGTCGCCGCTGTCAGTATAGATAGCCTCGATGCTTGGGCGCTATCAGTCTACAATGACCGCGGGAACAGGGGGTATGGGGGCGTACATCGAGATACGATGTTAACGAGCCACGACGACGCAGTCGCCCAGCCGCCCGAGCCGCGATCCGAGCCGACCGGCGAGCCGGTCGTCGCCCGGACGCGCGGCGAGCCGCCGGACCTACTCAGGCTGCTCAACGACGAGTACGCTCGACGCATCCTCGGGGTACTCAGCGAGGGGTCCTATCGGGGCCGGGAGCTCAGCGAGCGCTGTGAGTTTTCTCGACCAACGGTGTACCGGCGGCTCAACCGGCTCGAAAACGCGGAGGTGGTGCGAAGCGAACTCCGTATCGATCCCGACGGCAACCACTGCAAGGAGTTCTTCCTCGTTCGGGACTACCTCGAAGTAACTCTCGAATCGGGGACGATTACAGTGACCGCACGCCAATCGAACCACTCGTAGCGACGCGTACTCCCCGCCGGACTCCGGGCTGGCTCGGTGCCCGCTCGGCGATCGCGCGGTCGGTCGACACCTGTTCGACGAACATGGCGACATCGGGGTCCGCACAGCCCGCCAGCCCGGCTATCGCCCCCGCCGCACAGGTCGCCAGCAGGCGGCGTCTCGAAACCTGCTGCTCCATGGTCGACCTAACAACAGTCGATCTTATGACCCTCAGCCACTGTTTCTGGATCCGAAACACCCATGGCTGCCTATTTAAAAACGAGAGGCAACGGCCCGGGATTACTCGACGCAGCCATCGGCTCGGACGGATCGAAGGTTCTGCCCGGTGTGAGTCGTTTATATATCACTCCCGCCACCGTCGCACGACTGCGACCAGTAGCAGCGCGCTCAGGGCGGCCGCGGCGAGCTTTTTACTATTCATCGACGTACGCCCCCGGTCGTGCGGTTTCGAGCAGCAGCGCGGTGTCGACGGCGTAGTAAAGGTTCATCTCACAGCCCTTCTCGGAGTAGACGGTGTCGACCACGCGCACCAGACCCACATCGGTGAGCGTCTGGAGGTGATAGCTGGCGTTTTGGATCGAGGTGTCGACGCAGTCGGCGATCTCCGAGGCCGTCAGCGGTTCGGTTTGGACGCTTCGGAGGATCGATCGGGCGGTCTCCGAGCCCAGCGCGTCGAGCACGTCGTCGAAACCGTCGGTACCGAACTGAATCGTCCGTGGCTCGGATGCCGCCTCCTCGGTCGGATCGGGGCGCGTCGAGAGGGTGTGCATCAGTTGCTCACCGCTTGGCTGGCTTTCGCGGCCCGTCCTGATCGGTCGCCCGTTCGATCGCTCGTCTGTCGGTGTCGATACATTGTGTCTGTCGACACCGACTGCAGGATGAGTGTTAAATCGGACCGCCCAGTTTCTGGATGTGAAACTCACGTCTCAGCTCGAATCAGCGACGGGTCAGACGTGGTCTTTCGGCATGAGATCCGCAAACGGTTGGGCGGCTAGCCACTCCGAGAGGTCGACCAGTTGGTCGCTGGCCGCCTCGAACAGCTGTTTGCCTTTTGCGGCGGTCGCGTCGGTCTGGTCGCCGAGGACGCCGTTTTCCGCGTTGTCGATGGCGTCGTAAAAGGTTCGGGCTCCGTGCTGCCGCATGGTCGCCTCATCGAAGCTCGTCAGCCCACCGTCACGTGCCTCGGCCAGTCGATCCTCGTGGACTAGCTCGGGCCGGAGATGCTGGATCAGCGCCGTTTCCTTCGGCCCGCCGTGGGGCCCGTTCTGGGCGAAGGCCTCGTCGACCAGATCGGGAATACTCTCGTTCCACATCCACTCGATCGCGTAGATCGTCCCGTCGTCGCGGAGCCGTCGGCCGACCTCACGGAGATGCTGGACGTTGCCGCCGTGGGCGTTGACGAAGATCACGCGGTCGATCCCATGATACGCGAGGTTCCGGGTGAACGATTCGACGTAGTCGCGGAACACCGGCGGCTCGACCCACATCGTGCCGTGGAACTGGCGGTGGTGTGGGCTGACACCGATGTTGATCGTCGGCGTCCGGAGGTATCCTGTTCGCTCGGCGGCGGCGCTGGCGAACCCCTCGGCAATGATGTGGTCGGTGCCTTCGGGGAGATGGGGTCCGTGCTGTTCAGTCGACCCCAGCGGGACGATCGCGAGCGATTCCTCGGTCAAATGGCTTTCGAGATCCGGCCACGCTTCCTCGGCGAGATACATACGGAGACGTGACTCTCCGGGTACGTGTGTCTTGAGGACGTGACAGTCATGGCGCGTCCGGTGCTGTCGGAGTCGGACGAGGCCAGCCGACTCAGTCGGCCGCCGACCACTGTTTGCTGATGTCGCCGATTTCGAAGCGCGCGCCCCCCGGTAGAGCGCGCGGTTCGTCCGGACCAGCAGGTCGACGACGAGCAGCGAGGTGATCAAAACGAGAAGATAGGCGTACGCCGAGTGGAGCCAGAAGGCCGGCCCCCACTGCTGGTCGACACCCAGCGGCGCGGCCGGATCGAGGCCGATAAAAAAGAGGTCGCCGGGATTGAGGAAGACGAACACCACGAGCAAGGTCTGGTGGATCGCCAGCAGTTTCAGCGTTTCGGCGTTAGGTGCCCCTCGCGGCCGGCGTATTCGAGCGCGAAGACGACTACCGCAGGGAGCCCGACAGCGACCCCGACATACAGCACCCGAATCCCGGCAAGGGCGACCGTCTCCCACGGGAGCGTCGACGGGAACAGTCCGAACGACCAGACGGCCGCCGAAAACCCGGCAACGCTCAACGGACGGGCGGCCTTCGTCTCGCGGTGCCGCCAGGGGACCACGCCAGTTACGAGGGCGATCAGGGTGGCAACGATGTAGATCCTGCCAGCCGAGAGGTCGCTCATAACCATGCTACCGTCTCGTCTTTCGTGGATCGCTCGTTATATATTGCGCCTCCTGACCGTTCGTTGTCGAATACTGTCGTGGTGGACGAGAACACAGCATCGGGAAGTGGGCTCTGCCCGCTTTCGGTGGCCAGCAGCCCCACAGAACCGCACGCTTCAAACCGGTGGCCGACCCAAATCGGGCAATGACAGACGACCACGATTCAGCCGAGGAGGCAGGGGAGGCCTCCGAGTACGAAGAGCCCGAGCGGACCACCTTCGACCACGATCCAATCGGCCACAGCCACGTCTGGGCCGGGATGAGCGTCGGCGAGCTGGCCGACCAGTACGGTCACGCTGGAATTGGCGCGGCGGGCGTCCACGAAGCAGTCGACATCTACACCGAGATGCTCAAAGACGACGACTGCACCGTCTTCATGTCGTTGGCTGGGGCGATGGTCCCCACCGGGATGCGGCGGATCGTTGCGGATCTGATTCGGGATGGCCACGTCGACGCCCTGATCACCACGGGTGCAAATCTGACCCATGACGCCATCGAGGCTATCGGCGGCAAACACCACCACGGCGACCACGAGCATCCTGACCTCGACGAGCGGGAGTTCGACGAACAGTTGAGGGATGAACAGGTCGACCGGATTTACAACGTCTATCTCCCCCAGGAGTACTTTTCACTGCTTGAGTCGCATCTCCGCGACAACGTGTTTCCGCCGCTCGCAGAGCAGGAGTCGGTTGGCATCGCCGAACTGTGTGCGGAACTCGGGAAGGCCAACGCCGAGCGCAACGAACAAGAGGAAATCGAGGAGGACGCCGGCATCGCGGCGGCGGCCTACGAGAACGACGTGCCGATCTACTGTCCCGCCGTACAGGATTCGGTCTTCGGCCTGCAGGCCTGGATGTATTCACAGATTTCGGATCTCACTCTCGACGCGCTGGCGGACATGACCCCCCTCACTGATTTGGCCTACGACGCCGACACCGCGGGCTGTCTGCTCGTTGGTGGTGGGGTCCCGAAGAACTTCACGCTCCAGACGATGTTGGTGACGCCCGGCGCGTACGATTACGGGGTCCAGATTACGATGGACTCGTCGTCGACGGGTGGGCTGTCGGGGGCAACCCTCGACGAGGCGCGGTCGTGGGGGAAACTCACGAAGGAGGCCCGCAACGTGACCGTCTTGGGCGATGCAACGGTGCATCTCCCGCTGATCGTGGCGGCGGCGCGTGAGCAGTTGGGCGAGTAGATCTGGCAACCTCGTCACCGCGAGGCTACTCTAACAGCACAGAGAATCCCCACTCTGCGGAGGATTGCGGCTCAGCACCCGCCGAGACAATCGAGATCATCGTTTCGAAGCGATGCTCCCCGACAGGCAGACAGCCATCCGCGTCGGGCGTGGCATACAGATCGACCAGTCGACTGCTTGAGCCACCGGCTTCGATCTCGAAGGTCCGATACTCCCCGGTAATGACGATCCCTTCGGTCAGCCGCCAGCAGTCGGGTTCGGCGGGATACTCGCGCTCGTCGTCGCCCGGCAGGAGCGTGAGTAATCCGGAGTCGGCAGTGACATACTCGAAGTGGACCGCTCGCCCCTCACCGACTGTCACCGGCTGGTCACCCGTGTTTTCGAGCGTTGTCCGGAGCCGGGCGGGTGATCTGCGGTGGCGGTATCACGGACGAGGTCGACCGCAGGTCGAACGGGGAGTTCGGGGTCTTTGTCAGTCGAGACAATCGTGACGCCGGGACCACCCGTCCCTGCGGGGCGCGTGCCACCGGAGCCGTTCTCAGAGCCGTTCGTCCCCGGCGGCGTTTCGTTCGGGCTGTCGTCAGTGCCGTTGCCGTCGGTGCCGCTGCCGCCGGTACAGCCAGCGAGACCAGCGATGAGTACGGAGCCGGCCCCGCCGAGAGAGCGGAGATACTGTCGACGTGCGTGGTGCATAGCTCGCCATAGCAACCCCACGGATGTAGGCTTATCTGAGTGTTGTGGGATCTACGTCGCGGTCACTCTTCGAGATACTCCTCGTCACGCCCGGCCCGCTCGCTGTCGGCCCGCCTGCGGACATCCACCCGGTAATGCTGGAGAATGTCCCGCCCGAGCAAGAGCGGATAGTCCATATGGCCGCGGTCCTCGACGCTGGCGGTGACGGTGTGCTGATTGCCGCCGATCCCGATCACGAGGTCGACCACCGGTCGGGCTTTCCCGGTTTTACTGCTGCCCGAGCGAACTCTGGTCATGCTTTTGATCGGCCCGGCCCCGATCTCGGCGGCCAGCCGGGTGTCGATACTGCTCCGGGTGGCACCGGTATCGGATTTGGCATTCGTCTGTTTCGACCCGCTGGTGCCGATGACGACCACCTCTTCGATGTAGCCGATCATCGGGATCTCCTCGTTGGTCGGCGGCTCGGGTCGCGGCATCGACGACGGCATCGAGTCATCAAGCGTGTTCGACAACCCGTCGACGCGCTCGGGGTCGACCGTTCCTCCGGCGCGCTCGATTGCGAGTTGGGCGATGTAGGGCGCGGGACTCGTCTCGGTCGCCTCGTAGAGACCTTTGAACCCGGCGGTGGGGTTGACTTCCAGGACGAACCAGCCGTCGTGGCCCTCGACGAGGTCGACGCCCGCGTAGTCGAGGCCCAACACGTCTGCCGCATAGAGGGCGGTCTCGGCAGCCTCCTCGGGGAGATCGCCGCTGGCGTCCTCGACGGAGCCGCCGAGGGCAACGTTGGTCCGCCAGTCGCCCTCCGGTGCGTAGCGGTACATCGCGCCGATGATCTCGTCGCCGACGGTGTAGATCCGGAGATCCCGGTGGGCCTCGTCGTCGCGGTCGATCATCTCCTGGAGGAACGCCTGCCGGTTGCCGACTTTCGGGTTGACCGGCTCGGTGAGGTCGACCTTCCACGTCCCGCCGCCGTGGGTCCCGATGGCAGTTTTATAAACGCCGACGTCGCCGAACCGTTCCCGGCCCTCGTTGAGCCGGTCGTTCGACAGCGCCAGCAGGGCGTCGGGCACTTGGATGTTCCAGTCGGCCAGCGTCGCGCCGGTGGCGAACTTGTGGATCGCGCCCAGCACCGAGTCAGGGGTGTTGAGCATCGGGCGAATCCGCTCGAAGGTCGTTGCGAGTCCGAGCCCCTCGGCTGGCTCTTCGGTGTTCGACAGCAGCAGCCGGTTGGCGATGATGTCGACGTCGGGTTCGAGGGTGACCTCGCTGTTTTCGATGCTGATGGCGGTGTTCTCCCGGCGGAGCCACACCGGCTCGTGGCCCAGATCTTCGACTGCGTTGAGGATCGCCTTCGTTTCTTTGCTCGTATGGAGCGACAGAACCCCGACCCGAACAGGCGCGTCATCAGTCATACGGATAGTTACCGGATACATGGGCATAGAAACACCGGTCGGGCGGCGGAGTTGAGCCGCGTTACCGCTGACCAATCGACCGGCAGGACAGTCCGGAAGTCGTGACTGCCATCAACTAATTATACCAGCCCGTGTATGACGCTCACATGGCACAGAGCGTGTGGATCGTACGGCACGGACAACGACAGGATACGGTCGACCCCGACTGGGAGCTGACCGCCGACCGGGTTCACGATCCGGGACTCACGGAGCTCGGTCGGTGGCAGGCCTGGCGCGTCGGCCGGTACTTCGGCGACCGCGGAGTCGACTTCGAGGCGATCTACTGCTCGCCGTTTTTACGGACCGTCCAGACCACCGCCGAAATCTGCGGCGAACTCGGCCACACGGCGCGGCTGGAGCCCGGCCTCGGTGAGCACCGCAACGCCGCATGGTTCGACAGCGAGCCAGAGACGCTCTCTCACGGAACGCTGGTCGACTACTTCGACCCCCTCCGGTCGGATCACGCGCCCTTCGTCGAACCGGGGTTCCCCGAGGATCACCACGAGGCCGAACGGCGGGCTGGCGAGGCTGCCCGGCGGATCGCCGACGCCCACGACAGCCGGGTCCTCATGGTCGGCCACGGGCTCACGATCGGCGGCGTGACTCGTGGGTTGGTTGGGTCGACCGAAGGCGTCGACGCGCCGCTGTGTGGGCTGACGCGGATCGAACAGAACGGCAGTGCGTGGGAGTTGGACTTCTCGGGGCGCGTCGACCACCTCGAATAGGTGACGGCATCATCATCGTCATCACCCGATTTGAGAGTACGGAACTGTTATTTGATTGTGATATCTAGGTGAGATATGGGTCTCCGGACCAGACTGTCGACGTACGTCCCGGATCGCCCGCCGACGTGGTCGGAGGTCGGGCTTGCGGTGTTGACTCTCGTCGTGTATGGCTCGTCGCTCACGATTTGGTTGCCGTGGCCTCCCGCAGTCGTCGCCGGCTTCGTCGCGTTTGCGTTGGCGCTCGGGCCGGTATCGAACTCGGCTGTCGGCCGTCGGTTCGGCGATTGGTTTCGGGGAATCGGCTACCGCGGCCGGGGGACACTCATTGTCCTCTTCGCTATCGGGGTCGCAGTCGGTTCACAATTCCCGTGGTTTCCGACACTGTTGCTTGCCGACATCGCATACGGCGGCCTCGGTGCCTGTGTGCTGTTTACCGCACTTCATCTAGCCGTGGCCCGTGACGTGTCGGGCTGGTCGACCCCTCGGTCGGATGCCGATAAACCGTAGTCGGCGGCGACGCTTCGTTTAAAAACACCACAGGGTGCTGCGTCCGTTAGGAGACCAACTCGGGACAAAGTCGACGCATCTCGGCCCGAGAGCGGCCACTGCGAGACCGACCGCGTGTGGGTTTATATATACCCCGTCCAACCGACGCCCATGAGCGACGACGCGGCCTTCACCTACAACGGGGGGAGGGTCGACCCTGGCGAAACCCAAAACATTCGCTATGGGATCAGCGAAACCTATCTCGGCGATCCGATCCGGATTCCGGTCACGATCATCAACGGCAGCGAGCCCGGCCCGACAGCGTTCCTCTCGGCGGCGGCCCACGGCGACGAACTCAACGGGATCGAGGTCGTCCGGGAGGTCGCCCACGACTGGGACCTCTCGGAGCTGGCGGGCACGCTGGTCTGTATGCCGGTGCTCAACGTCCCCGGCTTTCTCGCCCAGCAGCGCTACCTCCCGATCTACGACCGGGACCTCAACCGCTCGTTCCCGGGTCGACAGGGGTCGACGAGCGCCAAACGGATGGCCTACCAGATCTACACCAACTTCATCGAGCCCTGTGATTTCGGCATCGATCTCCACACCTCCACGCGCGGGCGAACCAACATGCTTCATGTACGGGCCGACATGGCCGACCCCGACGTCCATCGGCTGGCGCTCGCCTTCGGCACGAACGTCGTCATCGACAGCGACGGGAGCGATGGGACCCTTCGGGGAGAGGCCAGCCGCGATGGGATTCCGACGATCACCATCGAGATGGGCGAGGCCCACCGCTTCCAGCGCACGCTCATCGACGAGGCGCTGGCGGGCGTCGAGAGCGCCTTCGCCGAGTACGAAATGCTCGAAGAGGCCACCGTGCGGTGGCCCGGCTGGCGGACCATCATCACCGGCGACCACGAGAAGACGTGGATCCGCGCCGACGTGGGCGGGATCGTCGACATGCACCACGACCGCGGGGCGTTAGTCCACGAGGGCGACGTGATCTGTACGATCACCAATCCCTTCAAGGATGACAACATCGCTGTGACCGCCCCCTTTACCGGGCTCATGGTCGGGATTCTCGAAAATCCGGTCGTCTATCCGGGCAACCCGCTGTGCCATCTAGTCGAACTCGGCGGCCGCACGCGGCGGGTCGTCGAACGCCAGCAGAGCCCGCAGGCCGTCGACGCGACCTGAACAATCGAAGTCGGTCGGGAGCCGATTGTCGGCGCGACGACGTAACTTCTATACCACCCCGGTACGCATCCCCACACGACATGAGTCAGTCGTACAATCGGGGCCTCATCGAGGACTTCGGCCGCTGGCGGGAGTTCTCCGCGGGGATGTGGGCATGGATCTTTCACAAGTTCACCGGCTGGGTGCTTGTGGGATACCTGTTTACCCACATTGCGGTGCTCAGCACAGCGATCCCGGCATCGAGCCAGGACGCCGCCGTGCTGGCCGCCAACGGGGACATCTACACGACGACGATCGTCGCGCTCGAAAGCCTACTCGTGGTTCGCATCCTCGAAGTGGGCCTGCTCGCGGTCGCCGTCTTCCACATCCTCAATGGGCTCCGGCTACTGTTTGTCGACCTCGGAATCGGGCTGGAATCACAGGACAAGAGTTTCTACGCATCGTTGATCCTCACCGGCGCGATCACCGTCGCCTCGGTGCCAACGTTCATCGCGGGGGCGTTCTAAGATGGCCGAGCACTACTCCTCGTTCACGAAGGGCGGACGGCTCTGGCTGTGGCAGCGCATCACGGCGGCGTTCCTGGTCGTCGTGCTCGCGTTCCACTTCTTCCTGCTGCACTTCGTCTACCACGCCGACGAAGTCACCTTCGCGCTGAGTCAGGCACGGATGGAGACGTTGACCTACTACTCGTTGATGATCCTGTTCCTGTTCACCGCGACGTTCCACGGCGTCAACGGCGTCTATAATGCCTTGGTCAACCAAGGGTTAACAGGTACCAAGCGCCAAGCCGTTAAATGGACGCTCGTCGCCGCCAGCGTCGTGCTGCTGGTCCAGGGAATCCGGACGGCAAACGCGTGGGCCGGGTTCACGACGTTCTTCTAACCATGAGCACACAGCCACCACAACAAGAACACGAGGAATCGCCCGCCGACACCGTCGACGAATCGGAGTCGACGCCACCGGCACAACAGCGGCGCGAAGGCGCCAAGACCGACAAACGCAGTCGGGACGCCCAGCGGCAGGCCGAAGCCGACGCCGCGGCCAAAGGCGACGATCCAACGCGACATATCAAGGTGTTCCGCTACGATCCCGAGATCGAGGGCAAACAGGAGCCGCGGTTCGACGACTTCCACGTCCCCTTCGAGAAGGGGATGACCGTCCTTGATGCGCTGATCTACGCCCGCGACCAGTACGATCCGTCGCTCACGTTCCGCCACTCCTGTCGACAGGCAGTCTGTGGATCGGACGCCTTCTTCGTCAACGGCGACCAGCGCCTTGGCTGTAAGACCCAACTATCGGAGCTCGACGACCCGGTTCGGATCGAACCCCTGCCGCATCAGGAGGTCGTCAAGGACCTCGTCGTCGACATGGACCATTTCTACGAGGAGATGGAGGCGGTCGACCCCTACTTCGATCCCGACGAGACGCCCGAGGGTGAACTCGAAGAGCAGCGCCAGTCGCGGGCCAATCGGGAGAAGGTCAAGATGTCGACGCGGTGTATCTGGTGTGGGGCCTGTTTCTCCTCGTGTAACATCGCAGCCGGGGACAACCAGTACCTCGGTCCTGCAGCCTTGAACAAGGCCTACCGGTTCGCGATGGACGAACGCGAGGGCGAGGGCCGCAAAACCGAGCGGCTCGAAACCATCGAGCAGGAACACGGCGTCTGGCGGTGCCAGACCCAGTTCTCCTGTACGAACGTCTGTCCGAAAGACATCCCACTCACCGAGCACATCCAGGAACTGAAACGCGAAGCAGTCAAAAAGAATCTGAAGTTCTGGTAGTCAGTATCAAGAGCCTTCAGACCCAATAATCAACAAACAATTATGTACGAACACGACGTAATCGTGGTCGGTGCGGGCGGTGCGGGGCTTCGAGCAGCGATTGCCGCCGAGGAAGCCGGTGCGGACGTAGCGATCGTTTCGAAACTCCACCCGGTGCGGAGCCACACGGGCGCAGCCGAGGGTGGAATCAACGCCGCGCTTCGGGACGCCGACTCGTGGGAAGATCACGCCTACGATACGATGAAGGGCTCCGACTATCTCGGCGATGCCCCGGCGATCGAAACACTGTGTAAGAACAGCCCCTACGAGGTCATCCAGCTCGAACACTGGGGGATGGCGTTCTCCCGTGAGGAGGACGGCCGCGTCTCACAGCGACCGTTCGGCGGACTATCCTTCCCACGGACTACCTACGCAGGCGCAGAGACGGGCCACCAGCTACTCCACACGCTGTACGAACAGCTCGTCAAACGCGGCATCCAAGTGTACGACGAGTGGTACGTAATGAACCTCGCGGTCACCGACGAGGAGCGACCCGAGGACCGCCACTGCCACGGCGTCGTCGCCTATGATGTCCAGACCAGCGAGGTGGCCGGCTTCAAGGCTCGTGACGGCGTGATCCTCGCAACCGGTGGCCCCGGTCAGGCGTTCGATCACACGACCAACGCGGTCTCCTGTACCGGCGACGGTCAGGCGATGGCCTACCGCGCCGGTGTGCCCCTGGAGGACATGGAGTTCATCCAGTTCCACCCGACGACGCTCCCCTCTACTGGAGTGCTGATCTCCGAGGGAGTCCGCGGTGAAGGTGGGATTCTCTACAACAACGACGGCGAGCGCTTCATGTACGAGCGCGGCTACGCCAACAACGACGGTGAACTCGCCTCCCGCGACGTGGTCTCCCGTGCGGAGCTGACAGAAGTCAACGAGGGGCGAGGAATCGAAGACGAGTACGTCCACCTCGATATGCGCCACCTCGGCGAGGAGCGGATCATGGATCGGCTCGAAAACATCCTCCACCTCGCCGAAGACTTCGAGGGCGCAGACGGGATCGAGGAACCGATGCCGGTCAAACCCGGTCAGCACTACGCGATGGGCGGCATCGAGACCGACGAGAACGGCGAGACCTGTGTCGGTGGCCTGTATGCCGCCGGCGAGTGTGCCTGTGCGTCGGTTCACGGCTCGAACCGCCTTGGTGGCAACGCCCTGCCCGAACTCATTGTACTGGGCAAGCGTGCCGGCTACCACGCCGCAGGCAAGGAGATGGAGCCAGCCGAAATCGAGACCGGCCAGCGCGGCGAGTACGAAACCGCGACGATCGACTCTCCCGTCGAACTCGGCGAAGGTGGCGTCTCGGGTGACGCGGTCGCCGACGGTGGGGCCGTTGCGGCTGGCGGCCCGGCCGATCCCGACACGCTGCTTGAACAGACTGTCGAGGCCGAACGCCGGCGCGTCGACGAGCTCCAGTCGGGTGAGGATGGCATCCACCACTCGGAGGTCCGCTCGAAGGTCCAGCAGACGATGACCGCCCACGTCAACGTCTTCCGCGAGGAGGAAGGGCTCAAACAGGCGCTCCGCGATATTCGGGAAGCCCGCGACGAATACGAGAACGTACAGGTGATGGACCCTTCGAAGACGTTCAACACCGACCTGCTACAGACGATCGAGACCCAGAACCTGCTCGATCTCGCCGAGGCGATTACGGTCGGCGCGCTCGCCCGCAAGGAGTTCCGCGGGGCCCACTGGCGTGCGGAGGCCCAAGAGCGGAAGGACGACGAGTGGCTGAAACACACCCTGCTGTCGTGGAACGACGGCTCGCCGGAACTCTGGTACCGCCCGGTGATCCTCGAAGGCGAGAACAAGACCTACGAGCCGAAAGTTCGCAGCTACTGAGCCGCTACCCGCAGCCCGCGGTTTTTGTTTATCTCCCTGTCGACGAGCAGCGCAACGATCCCCGATCGACATCGGTGCGACTCACCGCTGATTGCAGTGGTTTGGCTCTCGATACCGCCTTACATGACACCACCACCCACGGATTCGTCACGAGTCGAAAGCAGGCCGCTATTTCTGACGAATTCGGACACTCTCGACGCGCGTCGAAATCGCATTTCGGGCCCGAAACCGTTGGTATCGGTAGACAGAGGCCGTCTCCGCGACTTCGACGACTGTCTTAGGGTACCTTTATTATTGTCGAATCTAACTACAGAGTATGATCACACAGTCGAAGCACGCGGTCGAGGTTCCGACCCATCTTCGGTCGCCACGGGCAAAACTCGTCTATCTGTTCCTCTCGATGAACGGCACGACTTCGATCACCGAACTCCAAGACGGACTGAATATGAAGAAGATTTCTCTCTACAGCATTCTCAAAACACTCGAAAAACAGGACGTTATCTCGAAAGACGGCGAGCGGTACGCACTGGCGTAAGTCGCGGCGTCGTTCGGCGGACGGACTGTGAGCAGTTGCTGTGTTATAACTGTGTATCGACCGGGAGGTGGTGTCGACTGTTTCTTTGTTCTTGGCAAGCACGACAGCGTAAGGCCACAGATGGGCGAGAGTCAGGTCCCGTTTGAGACGGTTCTCGATGCGGCCCACGCACTCGGATACGACGAGATCACGTCGACCGAGGGGTATCCCAACAAGGCGAGCGGACAGGTCCAACTTTCCGAACAGCATCGTCGGGACCCACCAACTGGTCTGCGACGATTCCTCCCACGAGTTTACTGTGACGCAGGTGATTCGGGCCTCGTTCCCAACGACCTTCGGTAGGCGGTCGAGCGTCACGACTGGACGATCCAGGCGATGGGCCGAAACAACCGGACAGTGACCGGTATGATCTCACCTGACGGTATCCAATGTAAAAATGGGTTCGCCCGGATTCGAACCGGGGTCACGGGCACCCAAGGCCCGAAGTATGGCCAAGCTAACCCACGAACCCTCACTTCCTTCTACCGGGCAGATAGTGTAAAGGGTTTCGTTCCGCCGCCGCTCACTCGGCCGGGAGCGTAATATAAAACGTCGACCCCTCGCCCCGGTCGACTCGCCCCGGTCGACTCGACCCGGATATCGCCGTTGTGGCGGTTGACGGTCTGCTCGCAGACGGCGAGGGCGATCCCCGTCCCGTCGCTATCGTCGCCTTTGTCGAACAGCCCAAAGGCCTCGTCCTGCTGGTGGGTCGGAATCCCTGGCCCGTCGTCGCTGACGGCGAGCCGGTAGCCCGAGGCAGTTTCTTCGCCCGCTATTTCGATAGTCGAGCCGCCGTGTTCGATGGCGTCATCAGAATCGCCACCCGATTCTGATTGGCTCACAGGAGCATCGCTCCTGTGAACGTCACCGGTCTCTGACCAGTTGCACATTGAGCCGTGCCCGATGGCGTTCGAGACGAGGTTCCCGTCTCCGGATCGTGCAGCGTAATCCCGATCTCCAGACCGTCGAAGACAGTCGAGACCGTCTCTTTCATTGGGTCTCTGGACGGCTGGCCGGAGCGCGAATATAAACTGTCGGTCGACACTGACTGTACCGGAAAATTGAATCTGGGTTCCATTTCTTCAATGAAAAATGAGACAGAATAGCTAAAGCGAACGGGTGTGTACAACAACCAATGCGTTTTTCAGGCCGACTGCGGGCTCGCTGTCTCGGTGGGGGGGCAAGATGAGTGCCCCGGGCAACCCCGTCGAGATCCTGCTCGCGGAGGACAATCCGGGCGATGTTACGCTGAGCAAGAAGGCACTCGAACAGGGCAAACTCGCCAACAACCTCCACGTCGTCACCGACGGCGTCGAGGCACTCGACTTCCTCAGACAGACCGGCGAGTACGACGACACACCGCGGCCGGATCTCATCCTCCTTGACCTCAATATGCCGCGAAAGGATGGCCAAGACGTACTAAAAGAGCTCAAAGCCGACGACGACCTCTGTCGGATTCCGGTGGTCGTGTTGACGAGTTCCGAGTCGGAGGAAGATATCGCCAAATCCTACGAACTCAACGCTAACGCCTATCTGACCAAACCCGTCGACTTCGATGGCTTCATCGAGATCGTCAACCGGCTGGAGAACTTCTGGTTCAAGATCGCGAAACTACCGGAGGAGTGAGATGTCGATCAACGCAGACAAGCGGATCGAGATTCTCCTTATCGAAGACAACCCCGGAGACGCCAAACTGTTCGAACACCACCTCACCACCAGCCGGAGCGAGTCGTTTCCGCCCGCGACGGTGACCCACGTCACGTCGCTCGACAACGGAGTTGAGGCCCTCGAAACCGACGACTACGATCTCGTGTTGCTTGATCTCGGACTCCCGGGAAGCAACGGGTTGGAAACGCTCGACCGCTACAACGAGGCGATCGAGAGCGGCGGTTTCCGGCCGGTTCCGGTGATCGTCCTCACCGGGTTGAACGACGATGCCGCGGCCGTCGAGGCGATCGAACGCGGGGCCCAAGACTACCTCCTAAAGGACAACGTCGACGAGAACGTCCTCCACCGGACGATCCGCTACGGCCTCGAACGCCACCACCAACAGGAGGAACTCCGCCGACAGAACGAGCGGTTGGAGCAGTTCGCCAACGTCGTCAGCCACGACCTGCGGAACCCGCTGAGCGTCGCCAAAGGAAGGATCGAGATGGTCGACAGCGACCACGCCGCGGTCATCGAGCGGAACCTCGACCGGATGGGGACGATTATCGACGACGTGCTCACGCTGGCCCGCGAGGGGAAATCCGTCGAGGAAACCGAGTCGGTCGACCTCGTGAGGCTCGTGACCCAGTGTTGGGACTCCGTCGAGACCGCCCACGCCTCGCTGTCGACCGCCGAGGAAATCACCGTGATGGCCGATCCAAGCCGGTGTCGACAGCTGTTGGAAAACCTGATTCGAAACAGTGTCGAACATGGTTCGACAAGCAGTCAGCGCGGTTCCCGCGCTGACAACAGCGCGGAACACGGTTCCACTGGCAGCCGGACAGAGTCCAGCGACAGCGTGGAGCATGGCTCCACTGGCAGCCGGACAGAGTCCAGCGACAGCGTGGAGCATGGCTCCACTGGCAGTCGGCCTGCGGCCGACGACAGCGTCGAACACGTCGGCGAGACGGTCTCGATCCATCTCGGCACGCTCGATGGCGGCTTCTATTTCGAGGACGACGGGCCGGGCATTCCCGAAGCCGAGCGTGGAGAGGTCTTCGAGGCAGGCTACACGACCAACGAGGACGGCACCGGATTCGGGCTGAATATCGTTCGAGAGATCGCCGACGCCCACGGCTGGGGGGTCGAAATCACCGACGGCAGTGAGGGTGGTGCGCGCTTCGAGTTCACTGGTGTCACACCCGGAGACAAGAGTTGAAATCTGCGAACCGCCCAATCAGGAAGCGAGCACGCCGAAGCCGAACAGCGGCCCCCAGAGCAGATGGAGCCCGATACCGACGACGAGTGCGGGAACCGTCGTGTAGATGCTGGCGACAATGGCGGCCTTCTTGTCGATGGCGATCAGCGGGAACAGCGCGTCGCCGTCCTGACTGATCGCATTCGCGGTGAGCGCCGAAAACGGAATGCCACCCTGTGCGTAGGCACTCGCCAGCACGATCTGTGGGCCACAGCCCGGAATCACCCCGAGCAAAGCCCCGCCCACCGGTGCGAGCACCCCCGCAGCAGCCGCCACCGCGGCGATATCGAGGCTGAACAACGCCACCGGGTACTCGTAGAGTAGATAGGCTGCAAGCACCCAGACCGTAACGAAGCTCGTCTCCATCGCCGCGTGTTGGAAGGTCCCGTAGAGGCTCGCAAACGACTCGCGGGCACGACCGACCTCTCCCTCGCCGATGTAGTGTCGACCGACGAGGTAGAGATACACCGACAGCGTCGTGCCGGTGAGCCCCACGACGGTGAATACCCCCCCAAAAGAGCCGTCGACGACCAGCGGCAGATCGGGGGCTCCCCGAAGCAGAAACAGCGTTCCGATCACGAACCCGGTGGCTGCCGCGAGCCACCAGACGGCGTGAACCGCATGGCTCAGTGGGGTCAGGATGGGCGAGTATCTATCGGGCCCCGTATCGTGGGTGTGTCCCGGCGAGGGGCCCTCGTAGGCGTGGGCCGGGTTCGAACTCCGACCGATGACGCTGACCGAGGAGCCGCCGTCGGTCATCGGCTGGCTGAGCTGGCTCACCGCGCGATCGACGCGGTCGACGCCCAGCCCGAAGCGATCGATCGCGTAGCCGAAGACCACTGCGGTCAGGAACGTGATCCCGTAGGAATACAGGGCCGCCTCGGGGGCGAGCGCAAGGATGACGAACGCCGAGTCTCCGGCAGTGGCGATCAGTGTTGCCACGACGGTACCGAAACTCACCGTCCCACGGATGTAGAGCGGCATCATCACGATTGCCCCGCCACAGCCGGGCGTCAGCCCGAGCAGAGCCCCGACAAGCGGCTGGATCCGGCTGTTGTCCCCGAGTTTGGCCGTTAGCTTGCCGCGGGTCCGGTACTGAATGTAACTGAACAGGAGGACCGTGACGGCGACGAACGCACTGACCTGTAGGTAACTATCCCGTACCGAGAAGACGAAGATGTCGACGATCTCACTCACCACGGAGAAGCCACCCCCGCCTGTCGCTGCCGTGCTGCAACTGAATTAGACGCATCTAAAAAATAGATTCGCAGTGTGCTATAAAACTATTTCGCCACACGCAGCACTCGGTGTCGACTCGACAGCCGATGTGGTCCGCTCCAAAAACGGGTGACTGTCCGGAGAGGTGTGGACCGCTATCTCTACGAACAGCCGAAACGCAGGGCCGAGATCCCTCTCAGCGGTCGAAAAATGAAGGAAGCTGTAGTTGTCTGTGCGTGTTCGCGAGGCGAACTTACAGACGGGTTAGGTTATTCGCGCGTGGGCCTTTCGGAGACTGCTCGATGTCGAACTCGACATCCTGGCCCTCTTCGAGATCCGGACCGCCGACGTCTTCCATGTGGAAGAACACGTCGTCGTCAGCATCTTCTGTG
>Ga0207753_1000107_pt1 | contig 32206 bp, 31 predicted proteins | sample PonA233FremontCA_2_FD_187273 | JGI IMG/M metagenome (GOLD analysis project Ga0207753, IMG submission 187273) | Salt pond sediment microbial community from Fremont, CA, USA - Pond A23 Sediment 3 (SPAdes) | ecosystem: Environmental > Aquatic > Non-marine Saline and Alkaline > Saline | place: USA... | reverse complement strand
CGGCCGGTAGCCGCCACTCCCCGTCTTTGATTTCCGATCGCGTGTCCGGCGACAGCGGCGGGTACCCCTCCATGTCGATCACCTCGCCGACGACCTCGATTCTGACCTCCCCGCGGGAGCCGACGAACTCGACGACGTCGCTCGAAAGCGTTCGATCGCGGAGTTTGCGCCACGAGAGCCGCTTTGGAACCGACGCGCCCATCGCGTCTCCCTTGGCGTGGGCGTACAGCGAGAGCATCAACACTACGATCAGCGCAACGACGACCCGGTAGCCGGACTGGACGACAGCGGGGTCGTTCAGCGCCAGCAACCCGCCGTTGATACCCGCGAGCGCCAACGCGAGCACGACGACGCCGAAAGCGGGTATCGAGACGCCGGTGACGTACTTAAATATGAACCCCAGCCCCCAAGAGACGAGCGCGGGGAACATCCCGGTTAGGACGCCGAGATAGATGCCGAACAGGATCTCGACGGGGAGCGGTTGTATCATGGCTCTCTCGTCGTCTGCCACTTATATACTACTATCGGCGTGCTCGGCCGTGATAGCCGGCGATACGCGACGAACGATGCCTTATTATCGGTCGGTCGGGAACCGATTGCCGTGATGGCACCGGCGACCGAGACTGACGGCGCGCAGCCGGAGACAGCCACGAGGTCGACGCTACTCCGGGTTCGCGTCGCGATCGCGTTGACGGGAGTGGTCGCCGTGCTCTCGGTCGTCACTGGCATCGTGAACATCGGCGCGACCGGCGTGTCAGGTCCGCTGGCGTCGGTCGTTCCCGATGTCGTCGCCCGGACGGCCGGCTTCACCGGAGCAATGACCGGCTTTTTGATGTTTTTGAGCGTCTACGGGCTCTATAACGGCTACCGAGTCGCGTGGTACTCAGCCGTCCTCTTGCTCCCGGTCACCGGAGCCCAGGGGCTCGCACAGTCGAGCGTGCTCTCGTTCCCGCTCGTTGCGCTCTCGGTGCTCGCATTGCCGACGATTCTGTTGCACCGACGGTATTTCGACCGAAACGTCGATCTCTCGCTGACGCAGTTGGCATCGCTGGCGGCGGTGGTTGTCGTCCAGGTGTACGGGACCGTCGGAACCTACGCGCTCCGCGATGAATTCAACGGTGTTGAGACGGCCCTGGACGCGTTTTACTTCACGCTCGTTACTGCCTCGACCGTCGGCTACGGGGACCTCACCGCGAGTTCGCAGGTCGGCCGCCTCTTTTCGATGTCCGTCCTCCTGACCGGCGTCGCCAGTTTCGGTGTCGCGCTGGGGACGCTTCTCGGCCCGCTTATCGAAGCCCGCCTCGCCACTGCACTCGGAAACATGACCGACAAACAACTCGATCTGCTGGAGAATCACTACGTCGTCGCCGGCTACGGTGACCTGACTGAACCGATCCTTGAGAATCTGGAGGGCCGTGATGCCATCGTCGTCACCGAGGACTCCGAGGACGCCAGACGGCTCCGCGACCACGGCCACGAGGTCGTCACCGCCCACCCGAGCGACGAGGAACCCCTCCAGCGACTCCACATTGACCGCGCCCGCGGTCTGATCGTCGCGACGGAGAACGACGCCGAGGACGCGATGGTGATTCTAACCGCGCGGGAACTCAACCCCGATCTCCGGATCGTCGCGGCGGCGACCGACCGCGAGAACGTCCGAAAGCTCAAACGCGCCGGCGCGGACGCCGTATTGAGTCCGGCGGTCCTGGGCGGACACCTCCTCGTCGAGTCCGTCTTCGGCGACGACGACCCAGAGCGCGTCGTCGACAAATTGCTGGGCGAAGAGACAGACGGACAGTAATCAGATCGCTACAGCCGTGTTGCGGCGTCGAGCGCGATGTCGATCGCCCGTTCGACGTTGTCCTTTGCCTTCTCGGGGAGCTCCTCGCCGTCGGTTTCGCCTTTTTGCGTGCCCTTGACCAGGTTGCCGTCGACTGTGCAGATCGCGCCCGCGGCGAGGCCCTTCCGGCGAGCGAGTGTGAACAGCGCGGCGGCCTCCATTTCCACGCAGAGGAGTCCGGCCTCGGACCACGCGTCGACGTGGGCGTCGGTCTCGGCATAAAACGCGTCGTCGGTGGCGATCGGACCGATGTGGACCGGCGCCTCGCGTGCCTCGGCCGATTCGACGAGCGCCGAGAGCGTCCCGTAGTCGGCGACGGCCGGGACGGTGGCGGCCTCATAACGCTTCGTCGTCCCCTCGTCCTTCGCCGCGCCCGTCGCGACGACGGTGTCGCCGATCTCGATGTTGGGCTGGAGCGCGCCGGTCGTCCCAACTCGAACGAACGTCTCGACGCCGACGGCGGCCAGTTCCTCGGCGGCGATGGCGGCCGACGGCGAGCCGATCCCCGTCGAGCAGATCGTCAGTTCGCGACCCTCCTGGGTGGCGTTAACCAGCTTGTACTCGCGGTTTTGCGCGACGGTGTCGACGTCGTCACAGCGGTCGGCGATGCGGTCGACGCGCCCCGGGTCGCCTGGGACGAGAGCGATATCGGCGAGATCGCCCGGTTCGACCAGCAGATGCGGTTGTTTTGCCATATCGATGGCTCGTGTGGCGTGCCCAAAAGTCGGTCGGGTCGGTGCTACGCGATCGCAAAGAGTACGAGATTGTGAACACCGGGGCCGAGGCCGACGGCGACGATGAGGCCGAGTAGGAGGTACCCTTCCGTCGGGTCGGCGCGGACGTACTCCTCAAAGAGGGCGACGACCGCAACCCCAAGGCCGACCTTTACCGCGGCGAAGAGCCAGCCCGCGCCGAGCAACTCGGCCGTCGGCAGCGCCGCCCCGGCCTCGATGATGAGCCGCGAAAGCGGTGTCTGCTCGCCGAAGCCCAACAGATCGTACCCGACGGCCGTCGAAACGCCGTCGAGCGTGTGACCGAAGACGGCAAGCGCGCCGACGCTCCCGGTCGCGCTAACCTCCCGGACCCGACGCAGGACGCTCCACGCCGCGACGGCGACGACGATGGAGACGACCGCGATGGCGACGGAGGCAACGGGTGTGCCTCCGCCCCCGCTCGCAGCCGTCCTCGGCCCGAACACCGCGGCTACCAGCGTGGCTAACAGGAGTGCGCCCCCACTCCCGGCGATGGATGCCGGCGCGCCCGAGGCGATCCACGAGTCCGCGGGCCGGTCAGCGACGGCGGCCCAGACGCCCCCGGCGAGAATCCCGACGGTGACGTACACCGCGGGCGACCCGAACAGCGGGTTGAGCGAGTCCCGCGGGACTCCGACCTGGTGGAGCGCGTACAGCGCCCCGCCGGCGGCGACCCACGGGGCGAGCGCGGTCACCGTCGCGGCGGTCACGGGTGGCCGACGCCGGTATAGGGCCGCGATGACAGCGGCCGTCCCGATCGCGAGCGCGGCGAGGTAGGGGGCCGGTGGTAACGCGAAATCGGCGGGAAGTGGCACTACTGTGACCCGGTGGCGGCGCGGTCGAAAACGTTGCGGTCCGGATCGCCCCGAGACCGCACGCCCCACCAGCCGGGATCGCCAAACGCGGGCGGTGACGAACACAATCCCTTTCTTTCGACCCGTCAAAAACGGTTTATGAGCGTCGATCTCACCGACGAGCAATACGAGAAACACCGCGAAGCCGGCGACATCCTCGCACAGGTCCGCGAAGAGGCGGCCGACCGCGTCGAGGTCGGCGTAAGCCATCTCGAAGTCGCCGAGTACGCCGAGGATCGCATCCGCGAACTCGGCGGCGAACCCGCCTTCCCAGTCAACATCAGTATCGACGAGGAGGCCGCCCACGCAACCCCTGCCCCCGACGATGACGCGACGTTCGGCGAGGAGATGATCAACCTCGATATCGGCGTCCACGTCGATGGATGGCTCGCTGACACCGCCGTGACAGTCGATCTCTCGGGGAACACCGAACTAGCCGAGGCTCCCGCCGAGGCGTTGAAAGCGGCTCTCGATGTCGTCGAGGCCGGCGTCCACACCGGCGAGATCGGCGCGGAAATCGAGTCGGTCATCGACGGCTACGGCTACAACCCGGTGGTCAATCTCTCGGGGCACGGCCTCGGCCACTGGGAGCAACACACTGAACCGAACATCCCGAACCGGGCCGTCGAGACCGGTGTCGAACTTGCGGCCGGCGATGTCGTCGCGATCGAGCCGTTCGCGACCGACGGCGGCGGCAAGGTGACGGAGGGGGCCGACGAGGAGATCTTCGCCCTCGAGCGGGAGGCCAGCGTCCGGAACCGCGACGCGAGACAGGCGCTCGAACAGATCGTCGAAGAGTTCAAAACCCTCCCGTTCGCCCGCCGGTGGCTTGACACGCGCCGCGCCGAGATGGCGCTCAGACGGCTCGCCCGGCAGAACGTCGTCCACGGCTACCCGGTATTAAAGGAAGACGACGGCTGTCTCGTCAGTCAAAAAGAACACACGGTCATCGTCACCGAGGACGGCTGTGAAGTGACGACGCGTCCGCGGTAGGCGATGACGTCCGTTCTGAATAGCCAGTACGAAGTTAAGTACAGCCTACCCGGATATCATCTATTATGTGCTATGTTATAGTGCTGCCCGCCAACTGTTTAGCCGCGAACGACCCTCATCGCGCACGGACCGTTGGGGCATGCTCAATCCCGAATCCGGTCCCCGCTTTTTCTGCAGAGTCTCCGCCGCCCTCTCCGTGGAAATACGTCCTTTCGAAGTCCTCAGTTGGGGTACACCCGTAGCCGTCGGTGTCGTTGAATAAGTCGACCTTGCCGTCTGCCGTTACAAATAAATAAGGCAGTTAAATCTATATAAATAACTCGAACGTCGACTCTCGTAAATAAAAAGTAAAAACATCAAACCAGACGTGTTTGCGAAGGCACACGACTGCACCCTCGGCTCGCCACAGCCGACCGATCCGTCGTCGCCCCGCGCAGACGGCGATCCCGGCGTAGGAGGTCCTTCGGCGGTCTTCGCCGTACCACCGCCTCGTCGCGACGTATCATTCTTGCGTCCCGACCCTCCGACCCGTTAGTTCGTCCCCGCATCCCCTGGGCGTTCGCGCTGGACGATGAACACCGGGCCGAGGAACTGCTCGGCGACCGCCTCCGCCGACATTCCGAAGACGAGCGTCGAGATGGAGACATCGGATTCGCCCATCACGACGACGTCGAACGAACCGGCGTCGTCGGTGAGCGCGTCGAGCGCTCCGTCGCCGTGTCTGACGGTGAGCACCATCCGCCGGCGGTCGATTCCGCCCGACGCGAGCCGAGCGGAGAGCCCTTCGAGCAACGTCTGGGCGTCCTCGTTTGACTCGTCGTCCTCGACGACGTGATACAACGTCACGTCGGCGTCGGTGTCGGCGAACAGACCGGTGACGACGCGTGCGATCCGGTCAAGGCCGATCGTGCCGCGGATCGGAACCAACACGTCCTCAAGCTCCCCGATCGCTTCCGGGTCCAACACCGCGAGACAGTCGTGTTCGTACACCATCCGGTCAATCGTCTTCTGACCGTTCCGAGTGAATACGAGTCGCGTCTCGACGGCCGCCCCGGCCGATTCGAGTAGCGTTTCGAGTTCCTCGAGTCGGGTGGCCGCCTTTGTTTCGAACTGCATCCGGACCTGCCCCGGCGCGGTCTGTTCGGGGACGACGTGGTACCCGAGCAGGAGTACCCGCGCGTTCGAGAGCAGCTTGGCGGTTCCTTCGGGGAACGATTCGCCTTCGAGGACGCGAATCGGGACGAGTATCGTGGGTCTGTCGTGCATTGTTAGACGACTCCTTGGAGTTCGACGGCCCCGGCGTAGTAGCGATACCACAGATACGAGACGGCCGCGACCGCGCTCCCGATAGCGATCGAGGCGGGTTGCATGAACCCGACCAGCCCGAAACTCGCGGCCGCGCCGACTGCCGGCAAAGCCGGGACGCCCGGCATCTGGTAGCTCGGCTCGTACCACGACGGATCGCGACGCCGGAGTACGATCACGGCGACGCAGATCAGCCCGTACATGAGCAGATGTAAAAACGAGGCGACCTCGGCGAGCACCTCGACCCGTCCGGTGGCGACCAAAACCAGAATCGGGCCGCCGGCGGCGAGCAACGCGATGTGTGGCGTTCCGTATCGAAGGTTGATCTCGCTGGCTCGCTTCGGTAAGAGCGCGTCGCGACTCAGCGCGTAGACGGTCCGGGAGCCGCTGAGTATCGACGCGTTCGCGCTCGAGAACGTCGCCAAGAGCCCGGCTAAGAGGATCGCGACCGCACCAGGGCGGCCCAGGAACTCCCTCGCGACCTCAACCATCGCCGTTTCGCCGAACGTCGAGAGCCGCTCGGCACCGAACGCGCTCGTGGCGACGAAAACGGTCACGACATAAAAGACGGTCACGACGAGCACGGAGCCGACCATCGCAAGCGGGAGGTTCCGGCTCGGCGACCGGATGTCGCCGGCGACCGTCGCGACCTGTGCGAAGCCAAGGTACGAGGTAAAGACGAGCGCGGCGGTGCTGAACGCCGGGAACACCCCCTGTGAAAAGAACGCCTCGGGGACGGTTCCGCGTCCGAAGACGCCGAGGGCGTCGAGGGAGCCGTAGGTCAGAAACACTGTCAGGATGACGAGAAGGATGCCGACGACGGCGTTTTGTATCTTCGCGGTGTTCTCCGTACCCCCGATGCTCAGCGCAGTTAGGGCGACGCCGAAGAGCAGGCCGAGCGGGACGACCGGGCTAATCGGGAGCGAGAGCCCGACCTCGGCGAAGACGGCCGCGGCGTAGTGGCCCAGCCCGATAAGATAGAACGCCGAGGCGAAGACGAGGCCGAGCCACAGCCCGAGCCCGACCACCGCGCCGTAGGCGGCCCCCATACTCCGGGAAACAAAAAAGTAGCCGCCGCCGCTTCGCGGCATCGCCGTGCCGAGTTCGGAGGCCGGCAGGGCGACGAGGAGAGCGATCACGCCGCCGATGGCGAACGAGAGCGCGGCCGCGGGCCCGGCGTTGCCGGCCGCGAGCCCCGGAAAAACGAAGATCCCCGCGCCGATCATCGTCCCGATCCCGATGGCGAGCCCGCCGGCGAGCCCGATCGTCCGTTCCAGTTCGGTGTCGTCGTCGTGGATCGTCGCCTCCTCGCCGACCGCGTCGGGGTCCGGTTCGGGCGACTCCCCGCCGACGTTCGCCCCCTCGCCCCCGAGCGCCGCCGACCCGCCGTCGGGGGCGACGGGCTTCGATTTCATATCGGCCTGTGACCGAACGGGGAAATAAAACTGCCGGCGGCCCGCCGTTTCAATAGACGACGAGCGCGAGGTAAAGCTGCCCGAGGCCCGCGAGGATCATCACTGCACCCGCGATCCGTTCGATCAGCCCGGAGTACGCCGTGAGACGGCTCGCGTTCGACACCAGCCCCATCCCGGTTGCGACGGTCACCGAAATCATCAGTACGGCCACGGTTCCCGCGTACGATGCGAGCACGATCGCCGCCATCTCGCCCGGCAACGAAGCGGCACGTGCCGTGACCGCGAGAAAGATCGGGGCGACACAGCCCGCACCAGCCAGCGCGTATCCTGCTCCGAAGACGCCGAACCCGAGGACGCTTGCCCGCCGCTTCGGTAGCGGCACCGACACCGACGGGGCCTTCCCGGTGACGACGAGCGCCCCGAAGCCCACCAACAGCGCGCCGACCAGCGTCTCGAAGAGTGTGACCCCCGACAGGGTCGACTGGCCCACCAGAAGCGTCGCCCACGTGAGCGCCCCGAACGTGGCGAGAACGCCGATCCCTGCGACGATTCCGCGGGCGCTTGCTCCCCCGAGAGAGGCCTCATCCGCGTTCGTCTGGTTCAGATAGAAGCCGACGTACCCCGGCAACAGCGGGTATGCGCACGGCGAAAAAAACGTCGCGACCCCGGCGGTGATCGCGAAGGGCAGGTTCGTCGCGAGCGTGATGTCCGTCATTTCTCTTTCATTTCAGGCTGCATACACACACTCGTTCCGCTTATTCCATCGCCCGCTCGATCCCGGCGACGAGTTCGTCGGCCGTCTTGATGCCGGAATCGGACCACGCTACCGTCCCGGACGCCTTGATAGCGAAGGCGGCGGGATACCCCGGCGGAGCGTATCGGGCTGCTAGCTCCGCGGTCGGATCGATCCCGAGCGTCCAGTCCCCGCCGTGGGTCTCCCACCACTCGACGACCTCATCTTTCGTGACGGAACCGCCGACGTTCTCCGTCGTCACGGAGACGAACAGGACGTCGTCACCGACCCGCTCGTTCGCCTCCGCAAGCGCAGGCATTTGCTCGATGCAGGGGGGGCACCACGTTCCGAAGAAGTCGATGAACGTCGGCCTGTCGGCGGGGATCCGGATCTCGCCGGCCTCGCTTCCCGGGGCATCGATCGTCTCGACCGCGATCGGACCTCGCCGCTCGGTTCGATCCGTTCCTCTCTCACCTGAGTCATCGGTTCTTTCCGCACCCGAAGTGTCGGTTTCGACCGAGGGGAACCCGCCGACCGCGACCGCGCCCGCGGCTCCAAGCGCCGCCACGCTTCCGACCCCGGCGAGCAGTTCTCGTCTGCGCATCTCAGGCGGTCACCACGGTTTCGAAGTCCTCAACAACGCGTCCGACATCGACTGTCGCCCCGTTCGGGTAGGCGCGCTCGACGACGCCTTGCTTGTTGACGAGGAGGATCAGGTTGTAGTGCGGGAAAGCATACTCGAGGTTCTCGTATTCGTCGGCCGGGGCCTTTTCGATCACCAGCCCGAACTCTTCTTCGAGGAGTTCCGTGCCGGCCTGGTAGCTCTCGGGGCGCAGGAAGTGCCAGTTCCCGGCGTCGAGGTCGACGCCTTGTTCGACCGCGAACTGCTCTAAGACATCAGCCGTGTCGCGTTCGGGGTCGAACGTCGTCGCCAAGAACGCCGACTCGTCGCCGTACCCCTCCTCGGCCGCAACGGCCTGCGCCCGACGGAGCCGAAGGGTAAGCGCCGGGCACATCCCGTCGGGGCAGTTCGTGTAAATGAACGTCATGAGAACGGCGCGTTCGCCCTCGAAGTCCGTCGTCGACACCTCCTCACCGAGCAGCGGGTCGGGGAGGGTGACGTCAGGAACGTCGTCGCCGTGGCTCGGGTGCGCCGCCGCGCTCAGGTCTATCTCGGGTTCGTCGAGCACCGTCCGTCCGGTGCCCAGCCCGGGAACCATGCCCAGACATCCGGCGGTGGCGGCTATCCCTGCTGTGCCGATCGACTGTAAATACCGGCGGCGGTCCATACATCACCCTACGTGTCCGCAAATAAATGAACTCTGTTGGTGTGATCGACTAACGCGTGGTCGCCGCTGTACTCGTCATTCTCCCGGCTCGTCGCCCGACTGATCCGGTCCATCGCCCGATGCCATGTCCCCACCGTCCGGGTTGGCCACTGCCGAGACGTCGACCGCCTCGATCCGTGTTCCATCGACCTGCGTCACCTCGAGCGTGTACTCCCCGATATCGACGCTGTCGCCCGCTTCGGGCGCACGGCCGAGCCGGTCCAACACCAAGCCGCCGATCGTCTCGATGTCCGGGCCGTCGAAGGACGCCCCGAGCGCCTCGTTGACGATCGATATCGCGGCGCCGCCGTCGATCTCGTAGGAGCCGTCCGGCTGCCCCCGAACCGAGGGTTCGCGGCGATCGTCGTCGAACTCGTCGCGTAGGTCGCCGACGACCGCCTCGACGACGTCCTCGATAGTCGCGATGCCTTCGAACGTGCCCCACTCGTCGATGACTGCGGCCATCTGCCCGCCGTCGTCGCGGAACTGCAACAGGAGGTCGCTGATCGCCGTCGTCTCCGGGACGATCGCGATCTCGCGGGCGAGACTCCCGGCAGTCGCGTCCTCCCCCGTGTCGGCTTCGCCCGCCCGGAGAACGTCCTTCACGTCGACGAAGCCGACGACCTGATTGCCGTCGTCCTCGACGACGGGATACCGCGTGTGGCCGGCCTCATTGACAGTGCGTTTGATTTCCGACAGCGAGGCGTCGGCGGGCAGACTCACCACGTCGGGGAAGGGAACCATGACCGCCCGCACATCGGTATCGTCGAGTTCGAAGACCCCCTCGATCATCTCGATCTCCCCCGGGTCGACGCGTCCCGCCTCTCCGGCGCGTGCAAGCACCCGCCGGATTTCGCGCTCGCCGAGCGTCTCGTCGCTCTCGGAGGCCGGCGGCACGCCGAGTAGCCGGGTGAAGGCGTTCGCCGTCCCGTTGAAGACGACGAGGCCAGGGTAGAACACGTAATAAAACAGCTTCATCGGCGGGGCGACGAGCAGCGAGATCCGCTCGGCCTCTGCGATCGCGAGCGTCTTCGGAGCGAGTTCGCCGAAGACGACGTGGAGGAAGGTAATGAAGCCGAACCCGACCGCGAAGGAGACGAGATGGACGAGCCCTGCCGGGAGGGCCGACGAGAGTACCGGCTCAATGAGCGCTGCCACCGCCGGCTCCCCGACCCATCCCAGGCCGAGGGAGGCGATGGTGATGCCGAGTTGGGTGACCGCGAGGTAGTCGTCGAGACTCTCGACGACGCTCGACAACACGTCGGCCCCGGCGCGGCCCTCCTCGACGAGTTGTTCGACCGACGTCGCCCGGATCCGGACGAAGGCGAACTCCGAGGCGACGAAGAAGCCGTTCAACACCACGAGCAGTAGGGCGACGAGCAGCCGGGTCGCCGAGAGTGCGACATCTACCATCTGCGCGCCTCCGCCGAGTCGGCCAGCTGTTGAACGATGTCCATGCGGGCCGTTTCCGCCCGGCATTATAAAACGTTGGCCGAACCTGGCGTCGGGCGACACCGACATCGTTGATCCCGGAGTCGGGCGACACCGACTACCCGACGGTCTCGTTTTCGGACGGGGCCTGCTGGATGACGTATCGCTGCCCGACCATCGGATCAAGCAGGCTATCGACCGGCGCGTAGTCGTCCCGGAGGATCGGCACGTCGTCGGTCGGCTTGTCCCGGCGGTAGTTTTTGACCTCGTTTTCAAGATCGATACCGATGTCTCGCTCGCGGTTTCTGGTTTGGAGCTGTGATTGCGTCACCGGGTCGGGGTCCTTTGTCGCAACGACCTCGATGTTCTGGACGACCCCCGGCCCGGCGGTCTGGAAGCCGTACACCTGCGGGTAAACCTGCTCCATCGTCTTGTATTCGGCGCGGTAGAACTCCGAAGCCGGGCCGGTCGGCGCCGAGATGATGTTCGCGAACAGCATTCCGTCAGCCGAGAGGCGGTCGCTCGTCAGTTGCATGAACTCGACGGTCGTCAGCTGGAACGGAACCTTGTCCTTTTTATACGCGTCGAGAACGATCAGATCGTACGTCTTGTCGGTCTCTTGGAGGAACCGCCGGCCGTCGGCGTTGTGGATGTTGAGCTGGTCGGACTCCTCGACGCCGAAGTGTTCCTTCGCGGTCCGGATCACCTCGGGGTCGATCTCTACCACGTCGACGGTGGCGTCGTACTCGGAGACGAACCGTTTTGGGCCGGTGAAGCCGCCGCCACCGACGAACAGCACCCGGTCGATTTCGTCGGGATCCTCGGCGAACAAGTACGGCATGTGGAAGTACCGGGTGTAGCCGAAGACGTGGCGGTCGGGATCGCGGAGGTCCATCGCGCTGTGGCGCTGGCCGTCGAGGTACAGCGTCCGGGTGTCGCCGAGATCCGCGACCTCGAGTTCCTGATACGGCGTTTGGGTCTGGTGGACGACTTGGCCGCCGGTCGAAACCCCGACCGCCCCGCTTCCGAGCGATGCAACGAGCAACAGCGCGACGCCGGCCGTGGCGAAAAGCGACCGCTGATCCATCGATGGCAGCGTAATCGACACCGCCGTCCCGACGAGCAACAGTCCGAAGATGAACCCGATTGTCTCGATGCCGAAGGCCGGAATGAGCCCGAACGTCGTGCCGAAGACGCCGACGATGCTGCCGATCGTCCCGAGGGCGTACACCCGCCCGGACGCCTCGCCCACGCCCTCGGTCGCTGAGAGCTCGGCCGCGTACGGGCTGATGAACCCGAGCAGGTACGTTGGCGGGCCGAAAAGCAGCGTGACTGCGGGCAGCGACGCGAACCGACTTGGCAGCGGGAACGCGGATCCGGCGGCCAACAGCACGTCGTTCGCAAAGATCAACAGCGCGACGTAGGCGGCGGTCCCGAGCAGAATCCATGACAGGCGCTCGACGCTTGCCCGGCGGGCGGCGCGCTTGCCGCCGTAGTGGTAGCCAAGGCTCAACGCCGCGAGGAACACGCCGATGATGCTCCCCCAGGTGTAGATGCTGCTGCCGAACTGCGGTGCGATGATCCGACCGGCGAGGATCTCCAGCCCCATACTCGCGACCCCGGAGACGAACACCGCGAGTTCGGGCGCTGTCACCCGACTGAGCGCCCGCCCGGTCGAAAGTGACATACAGTATTGAATTCGCCGTCGCGGACATAAGTCCCACGGACACCCCCTGCTGGCGGAGCCTCCCGCTGAGGGATGGACGCGAACGACGACCGGGTAACGCGGGGGTATCGGCGCGGGGCGATCGGAGCAGATCACGTCGGGTCGAAGCGTATCGGATCGGACTCTATCGGCCGCCCGGTAAGTCCAAGGGGCTTTAGGGCCGCGTCGCGGAACTCCGACGTGGATTCTAACGAGGTCAGACACCAGTGGGAGACTCGCTCCGGGGAGTATTCGCCGGCGTACTACGCACACTACGGCCCGGACGAAACGAGCGAGATGCTTCGTAAAACATTCGAGCGGTTTCTCGATCCGGACGCGGCGATCATCGAGATGGGATGCAGTTCCGGGCGACACCTCGCACACCTCCACGAGCACGGGTTCGAGCGACTGTCGGGGATCGAACTCAACGGCGATGCCTTCGACGTGATGGCCGAGACGTACCCCGATCTCGCCAGCGAGGGAACGTTTCACCACGGCGCGATCGAGGACGTCATCGGGGAGTTCGCGGACGATCGCTTCGACGCGGTGTACTCCGTCGAAACCTTCCAACACATTCACCCGGACGCCGAGTGGGTGTTCGAGGAAATCGCCCGGATCACCAGCGATGTCCTCATTACGGTCGAAAATGAGGGCGATGGGGGCGTCTCGCGGTCGGCCCCAACGGAGGTCAACTACGTCACTGACGACGTGCCGCTGTACTACCGCAACTGGCGACACGTCTTCGACGGACTGGGGTTCGCCGAAGTGGACGCCGAACGCGGGAACCGAGATACGGTTCGGACCTTCCGTCGGACGTGATGTCTGTATTTGTAACCTGAGGGGAGGGGTCGCCGCTACTGGAAACCCAAGCCACTACGCTACGCTCGTGCGAATACAAAACAGGACGGCTTATGGCTCGTCCACGTCGGCGGTGAGTCGGTCCGCGACGTTGCGGTCGAGTTGCTCGACGGTCACGACGTGACGGAGTTTTTTAATCTGGTTCGACACCTGCTTGACGCCGGGGTGCGGTGGCTCGACGACGAACGTGATGCGAGAGTGTGCGTCGTCGCCAACCGGCTCACCCACGATGCGCTCGATGTTGATCTGTCGTCGGGCAAACAGCCCGGTCACGTCGGCCAGCACGCCGGGGTCGTTCTCGACGAACGCTGACAGTACCACCCGCTGGTCGGTGTTTTCTGTCTCCTCGTCCTCGTCGGTTCCCGGCTTCGTTCGGCGACCCGTTGGCTGGGCTCGCTCGTGAGGGCCGGGGCCGTCCAGTCCGTTGCTCATAGTTCCTCCAGTTGTGCTTCGTTCATCGCGAACTTCCCGTTGTTGCCACCGCTGGTGACCATCGGGTAGACATCTTCTTCGGGGTCAACGTGGGCATCCACGACCGAGGGTCCGTCGTAGTCGAGGGCGGACTGAAGTGTCGCTTCGGCCTCGTCGTAGTCGTCGAGACGGAATCCGCGAGCGCCGAACGCCTCCGCTAGTGTCGCGAAGTCCGGACCCCACGAGTACTCCGAAGCCACGCGTCGACCCTCGAAGAAGGCGTCCTGCCACTGCCGGACCATCCCGATGTACTCGTTGTTGAGGACGATCACCGTGACGTCGAGATGTTCGCGGACCGCAACGGCGAGTTCCTCCAGGGTCATCAGAAACGAGCCGTCGCCGTCGAAGCAGACGACTGATCGGTCGTTGTCGGCGGCAAAGCGGGCGCCGATCGCTGCGGGCAGACCGTACCCCATCGTCCCCAGGCCGTGCGAGGACACCCACGTCTGTGGCTCGGTGTAGGTCCAGTACTGGAACGCCCACATCTGGTGTTGGCCGACACCCGTGGTGACGATACTGTCGTCCGGTGTCAGCGCGTCCACGGCCTCGACGACGAACTGTGGTTTGAGCGGTTCGTCAGCGGGCGTGTCGTAATCCATCGGATACTCGGATTTCCAGGTCTGGCACTGCTCGCGCCACTCACTAGCGTCGGGTGCCCGGGCCATCGCGTCGTACAACTGGTCAAGCACCGTCGCCGCGTCGCCGACCAGCGGGTGGTCCGCGCGGACGTTCTTGGACATCTCCGCGGGGTCAATGTCCACGTGGACAATGTCGGCCTCCGGCGCGAACGTTTCGACCCCGCCGGTCAACCGGTCGTCGAAACGGGTGCCCACCGCCAACATGACATCGCTGTGTTGGAGTGCCATGTTGGCGTAGCCGGTGCCATGCATCCCCGCGACTTCCATCGCGAGAGCGTGGTCTTCCGGGAACGACCCGAGACCAGGCATCGTCGTCACGACGGGGACACCGTACTCGATGGCAAAGGCCCGGAGCTCGTCCCAGGCCTCGCCTTTGATAACACCGCCCCCGGAGAGGATGACGGGGCAGTCAGCGTCCGAGAGTGCCTCCGCGGCCGCCCTGACCGCTCCGCCGTCGGCGGCGTCGGGTACCTCGAAGTTCTCGGGTTGTTCCGGTCGGTCGGGCGTTCGGTCGGTGTCGTTGAGGGTGACGTCTTTCGGGAGGTCCACGAGCGTCGGCCCCGGTCGGCCGTCGCGGGCGAGGGTGAACGCCTCGCCGACCGTGTCACCGACAGTATCGGCGTCGTCGGCGAAGAAGTTGGCTTTCGTGACCGGCCGGGTGACGCCGGTCGTGTCCGTCTCCTGGAATGCGTCGTTGCCGACGAAGTCCGACGGCACCTGTCCCGTCAACGCGAGCATGGGGTCCGAATCCATATCCGCGTCCGCAAGCCCGGTGACGAGATTGGTCGCGCCAGGTCCCGAGGTTGCCATGCAAACGCCCGGGTCGCCGGAGACGACGCCATATGCATCAGCGGCGTGGGCCGCAGCCTGTTCGTGTGCCATCGTCACGTGGGTCAACGCCGCGTCGTAGAAGGCGTCGTAAACGGGCATGATTGCCCCGCCCTGGACGCCAAATACGTGTTCGACGCCCGCGCTTTCGAGCGCCGCTACGACGGCGTCGGCACCGCTGGTAACTGAGCGTTCTTCGGTCGCTTCCTCCGTGACTGCGATTTGTTCTGACATCTTGTGGTTGTTTGTCGTGGGTGGACTGGGGGTACGTGGCGTCGTCAAAACTGCGACACCGTCGATTACGAAACGGGGCGAACCGGGCCGAACAGTAAGAGTAGGGTGTAGCGGGACTAAAACGCCCCAATAATAGCGGTCGTGGAGACACCGCTATCGACGGGCAAGCGTCGGGAAGCGGTGGCAAAGCGCATATAACACAATCAATATCGTGCCCAATAATGAACGTTTCGCTTGTACGTGCCGAGAACGTTCACGGCTAACGACTATCCGCTCTCAGCGGATAACAGACGCGATTCTCCGATGCTCATTCACTTTTCCACACAAATGTGTGGATAGAAACGTGGCCTCGGCACTCATAGGGCTCGTCACTACCGGCTGCCTACACCGGCTCAGATGGAGCACTCGTCATCGGCCATCGCAAGCGTACGCGTGCGAGTATTAAAACAGTTCATCACTCGTAGTTCAAGCCTTCGTCACCTCGTGGTCGACATCTCCATGGCGGAGTCGCCGACCATCCAGGTGACGACGATGATGTCGGCCCCAATGTCGTCAAGCGCGTCGCAGACCGCCGCGAGCTCCTCATCGGTCGAGAGCAGGTCGTTGACGGTGAGTCCCCGATCGCTCGAATCGATGTCGTTGACGTACATCCCCGAGTCGCAAGTGGCCGGTTGTCTTGTGTAGGGGGACCTTGCCCTTGCGGCCGCAGGCCCGCTTTCGGATCACGACGAGCAAGATGCCGGTCCGGAACGCCGCTGCTAACCGAATGCACCACGTACTCGTAACCGTCCTCACCGATAATCGGGGCCCCGTGGAGCGACTCGCGGAGGCGTTCCATACCGAGTTGTTCGGCGACGGACCCGAAACGGGGGTCGATCCCCCGTCGGCGGCAGAATTTATATACTGGCGTGAACTATCATTATATATGTCCGTCGATACACAGCACCGCTGCCTGCAGTGTGGGTTCGAGGCGCCCCCGAGCGACGACGCGTGGGGGACGATCCAGCACCCGCCGCTCGGGGAATTAACCCAGTGCCCCGAATGCGGAAGCACCGACACCACCACGCGGTAAACTACCCCTCCCTACTTCCCTCGGAGGCGAAGGACCCGCTCACTCGATCGAATCGAGCGCGCCGGCGACGACCAACGGGAGGGTGATTGTCGCATCGGCGTACACAGAGACGTTTCTGGCGCCTTTTTTCAGTTTCCCCCACGAGCGGGCCTCATCCAGCGTTGCCCCCGAGAGCCCCCCGGTCTGTGGCGGGTCCATCGTCAACTGGACGGCGTAGTCGTAGGCCCCCGGCGTCACGAGCATCGTCTGGAGGACGTAGTTCTTCGGGACCCCGCCGCCGACGACCATCGCCGCGGTCGAATCGGCCTCGTAGGCCAGGTCGTTCAACGGCGACATGTCGGCGAGCGCATCGAGCGAGAAGCCGCTGACCTGCGAGTGGAGCCACGCCTGCAATCCGAGTACTGAGTCCTGAATCGCAGGAGCGTGAACCGGCACGTCGTGCTCGTAGGCCGCGGCGGCGATGCCGGCGTCCTCGTCGATCCCCTCGCGCTCGTTGACCTCGGCGTTGGCCCGGCCGAGTTCGGCGGTGAACTCGGCGATCGAGACGACCTCTTCGCCGATCGAATCGAACACCTCCGCCCGGAGATGCTTCTCGAACAGCGTGAAATGCTCCTGTGGGAGGTAAACGTTGTAGATGCGGTCAACGCCCTCGTCGCGGAGTTGTTCGTCGAACGCCTCTTCCTCGTAGTCGGGGTGGTCGTGGCTGCCGTGGTGGTGTTTGCCGCCGATCGCTTCGATCGAATCGTGCGTGAGGTTCGCGCCGGTGGTGACTAAGGCGTCGATGTGGCCCGCTCGGATGAGATCGGCGACGATGGCCCGCATTCCGGCGGGAACCATCGCGCCGGCTAACCCGAAGAAGACGGTCGTCTCCTCGCGGCCGAAGGCCTCCGCGGTGACGTCGATCGCCTCGGAGACATCGGCCGCGCCGATGCCGGCGTTGCCGTACTCGGTGGCCAGTTCGGCGACGCTCATGCCGGTGTCGATCCGTGCGTGTCCGATCGGGTCGTGGTCGAACGCCTCCCGTTCGGGGGCGTCGTCCTCGTCAGTCATCGTCGCATGTGGGGGCGGCGGCCGGTTAAATTCGCTGTTCCGGGCCCGTTTTGAAGTGTCGAGGTGACCAGCGGCCAAGACAGTATGATGTATGGGAATATAAGCCTGCCGAAGCCCAAAACGACGGATTCCGGACTCCTATCGGGTGGAATGGGGAGTCTTTATTACCGTTCAGTCAAACTCTCACCGTGATGGCAGTGCCCGGTGCCGACAGGCGAAAATCCACCCACAGACGCCGGACGGGACGGGCCAAGTGGAGTGTCCACAACCGCCGGCAATGCAGTTGTGTACCGGTGGCGTCCGACCGGACGAGCCAGCAGCCGGTCGGTAGGGTCGGAGCGCCCGGCACGGGACCGTCCGTCGGTGACGCGGGCAAACGCAGCGTTCGGATACTGAACCAAACCGCCGAAACGGGCGACCGGTCCGCCCCCGAACCTCCAGCCATCGAGGGTGTTAGGGAATGGGCCGTCGTCGCGGGGCGATCGGGCGCGGACGACGAATGGACGCCTAGCGTCCGATCGCGCGCTCGGCGAAAGCGGTATCTATTCGCGCCGTCCGGAATCGCATCCGGGCGTCCGTCTGCTTTCGGTCATCGAACGACGGGCACCCGACATTCGAACCGGGCGACGGCCGTGGCGATTCCACGGGTTCGGATTCGGATACCAACGGTGATTACCAAATGAGTAGAGACGACGATTCCTGCAGCAACGACAGTTGTGGCTGCGGGAACAACGACAACACAGAGGACGAATCGTTCCACCCGATGGGGGCCGATCACGAGTCCGAGATGCGGGAGATGCTCGACGATACCGAGTACGACACCGATCTCGGGATGGACATGGCCGAGGACGCCATGAAACTCATCCAGGGTGAAATCTCTGAGGCGGAGTTCCACGACAAGTACAACGAGGCAGTTGTAAATGAGTTCGACGTCGACGACCGACCGACGGTCGACGCCTTCGAGGAAATGAAGGCCTCGGAAAACGACGACGAACACGACGGGATCTTCGAGCGCCTGACCGGCGATGAGGGCCTCGTCGAACAACTGAAAAACGTCGACGCGGACACGAGCCAGAGCCGCCGAGACACGATGAAGAAGATGGGTGCCGGGGCTGCGGCACTCGGACTCGGCGGCGTTGCCTCGGCACAGAGTTCCGGCGACCCAAAGGACGACGAGTACGGCGCCGAACCGGTTGGCGACACCTCCGCGAGCGGGACGCAACTCGGGATGGTCATCGATCTCAACCGGTGTGACGGCTGTCTCGAGTGTGTCACCGGTTGTATCCAAGAGAACCAGACCTCGACCGGCGCGAACTGGATGTACGTCCTGACCTACGAGGACGAGAAGTCCGACCAGGAGAACTTCCTCGTCCGACCGTGTCAACACTGCACCAACGCGCCCTGCGAGAAGGTCTGTCCGGTGCGTGCGCGACACACACGCGACAAGGACGGCATCGTACTCACCAACTACGAGATCTGTATCGGCTGCCGGTACTGTCAGGTTGCCTGCCCCTACGGTGTCAACTACTTCCAGTGGGGCGAACCCGACGTACCGTACGATGACCTCCCCGGCTCGGAGAACGATTACGAGGAGCTGAAACAGATGCCCGACGAGGACCGTCACGAGCAACTCGTCGACAGCAACGACCACATCCACGACGACCGCGGTCAGTGGGCCGACATGCGCCCGCCGCAGGGCGTCATGGGCAAGTGTACGTACTGTCCCTCCCGCCAAGATGGCCACCAGGGCGAGGAGAAACAGGGCACAGTCGCCTGCATGGAGGCGTGTGATGCCGCCGGCATGAGCGCGATCCACTTCGGCGACATCAACGACCCCGAGAGCCGACCCCGACAGTATCTCAAACAGCGCGCCGAGCAGGAGTTCGAACGCGACACCGAACTCGACAACGGCGAGCAGTGGGGCGATACGGTCACGCCGTGGGCGAAGCTCTCGGCGTTCAAGCTGCTCGAGGACCTCGGCACCCAGCCGAACGTCACGTACCTCGGCAACGAACCCGGCCCCGAAGCCGAGCAGATCGACGGCCCGGTCACCTACGAACAGATCGGTGTCGAGGACAACAGAAAACACCACCTCGACCAGTTCACCTTCGGGGCGGGTGACGACTAATGAGTTCGAGAACACCGAACACCGACGATATCGTCCGTCCGATGCAGAGCACCGCGAAATGGTACTACGTCGTCTTCGGAGCCGCCAGCATCCTCGCGCTCGTCTGGTTCGGCCTCTGGTCGATCCAGCTCAGCCGCGGGCTTGCGGTCACGAACCTCGCAGACTGGGGGTCCGCCGGGGGCGTTACATGGGGGCTGTACATCGGCGCGTTCATCTGGTGGGTCGGTATCGCACACGGCGGTATCATCCTCTCGGCCGCGGTCCGGCTGTTCGGGATGAAACGATACCTGCCCGTCGCCCGCCTCGCCGAGTTGCTCACCATTGGCGCACTGAGCATGGCTGGCTTCTACATCGTCATCCACGTCGGCCGGCCCGACCGCATCGTCACGAGCGTCGTCCAGGCGTATCCGGTGACGGTTCACCAATCGCCGCTGGTGTGGGACGTGACGGTCATCACGATGTACATGGTGATGACACTCACGTACCTCGGGTTGACCATCCGGTATGACCTTGCTCGACTCCGTGACGATCTGCCGAACATCCTCGAACCGGTGTACAAGGTCGCGACGATCGGCTACTCTGAGGCTGAAGACGAGGTCATCGAGCGGATCGTCTGGTGGCTCGCGTTGGGCGTCATCGTGATGGCCCCGCTGTTGCTGCACGGCGGTGTCATTCCGTGGCTCTTCGCGCTGCTGCCGTCGATGCCCGGCTGGCAGGGTGCGATTCAGGGGCCGCAGTTCCTGACCATCGCGCTCACCTCCGCCATCGCGGGCGTGATCATCCTCGCGCTCGCGCTCCGGCGTGCCTACGACTGGCATCATATCCTCACGGATGACGTGATCCGCGGGCTGACGCTGTGGCTCGGACTGTTCAGTCTGCTGTTCCTCTGGCTACAGCTTCAGCAGGTCATCACGGGCGTCTACGCGGCGCCGCTCGACCAGCGAAGCTTCGCGGCGGCGAAGGTCACGAACCCCTACTACCAGTTCGCGATCGGCGTCGTCCTGCTCTCGCTGGCGTACATCTTCGCCCAGGCGGTCAAAGCGCACCTCTTCAGTCCGATGCGCTCGCTTGCGGCATCGCTGTTGGTGCTCGCGGGCACGCTGACTGAGAAGATCCTGTTCGTCTTCGAGGGCCTCGAATACCCGACGTTCGATATGTACTACAACACGCCCGGTCACTACTTCCCGAGTCCGATCGAGATCGGCTCGTTGGTCGGGACTATCGCGCTGTGTACGCTCTTTTTCCTCGTGATCGTGAAAGTCGTCCCGGTGATCGAACTGCACGCCATTGAGGAACTCCGTGGCGAGGGCCACTCCCACGTGGAGGGTGATGACTGATGGTGGAGTTCCAAGCGTGGAACTTTATGTACCCCGGAACGTGGGTCATCTTCATCATCATCGGTGTTCCGGTGTACACCGCGATCCTCGGGTGGTTCCTCGGGAAGCCGCGTGACATGGAGAAGGCGCTGATGGCGCTGACGTACCTGATCGGCTTCATCGTCTCGATGTGGGTCGGGCTGTACTTCCTGACCGTAGCCATCGGTATCGTCTTCCCGCCCGCGATGTAGGCGGGCGGCGGTCCGCTGTATTGCGGTTCTTTTTTATTACGACTGACGTAATCAGGCAGCCGGCCGCGGGTTGTCCGAAAATAAAGTCTCATACGTTTCCCCGCCGTAATGAAACCGATCAGATGACCGAACTCGAAGCGGAACTCGAAACGCGGCTGCGGGAGATCGAGGACCCCCTTGTCGGTGAGGATATCGTGACGATGGGGTTAATAAACGACGTGACGATCGACGACGAGACGGCGTCGGTCTCGCTCGCGTTCAACACCCCCTTTGCGCCCGGAGAGCTCGAACTTGGTAACGCCGTCCGCGAAGCGGTCCGGGATGTTGGCCTCGAACCGGACCTCTACGCCGAGGCGGGCGAGGAACACGGCTTCGACGAGGAGGTCATGCCGAACGTCCGAAACGTCGTCGCCGTCGCCTCTGGCAAAGGGGGCGTCGGGAAGACGACGGTTGCCGCCAACCTCGCGGCCGGTCTCGAACAGATGGGCGCGCGTGTGGGACTCTTGGACGCCGATATCCACGGTCCAAACGTCCCGCGCGTCCTCCCGGTCGAGGAGGAGCCTGGCGTGACGCCGCAAGAGAAGATCGTTCCGCCGACGTCCGACGGCGTCAAGATCATGAGCATGGACTTTCTCATCGGTGAGAAGGACGATCCGGCCATCCTTCGCGGCCCGATGGTCAACAACGTGATGACGCACTTTTTCGAGAACGTCGAGTGGGGCGCGCTTGACTACCTCGTCGTCGACCTGCCGCCCGGAACCGGCGACGCCTCCTTGGATCTCGTTCAGACGCTGCCCGTCGCCGGCGTCGCCATCGTCACCACCCCCCAGCAGATGGCGGTCGACGACGCTCGCAAAGGGTTGCGGCTCTTCGAAAAGCACGACACACCGGTGTTGGGCATCGTCGAGAACATGAGCCTCTATCACTGCCCGAGCTGCGAGGAGACCCACGACCCATTCGGACGCGGGGGGGCTCAGGAAATCTCCGACTCCTATGATGTCGAGTTGCTCGGTCAGATCCCGATCCACGAGGACTTTGGGGCCGACGGTACCACCGACCCGGTTGTCAAACTAGAAGGTAGCCCCGTCCGGGACCCGATGGTCGAGTTGGCCGACTCGATCGCCGACCGCGTCGGCGAGGTCAACCGCCGGAAGGTGGCCGATATGCTTGATCTCGGCGGGCGCGAGGAGGACAAAAGCCCCGTCGAGGAGTCGACGCAGGGCGGCACCGGACCGAAGTTATAATCTCGGCTGGAACGATAGACGACTGTCGACCGCTGCTGTGAGCATATATAAGCAATCCCGTTGCGTTCAACGACCGTTTACATATTTCAGTCCGACGCTGAAGTGTAAAACACAGTTCAATGTATATATTGGCCCACGGATGTCGGCCAACACCGGCCTGTCGATCGGCCGCCCGTTGGGAACCCCTGCGGAACGTGGCGCTTTATTACTCTTGAATACCACGACTTGGTATGCCACTGACCGATACGCAGTTCAAGCAATACCAGACGGACGGCTACGCCGTCGTCGATGGCGTCCTTTCCGAGGCGGAGGTGACGGCGCTGAAAACGCGCCTCCGTGAGTACGTTCGTGGCGACCGCGACGAAGAGGGGTTTGAGCGGATGCTCGAACCCTCAGTCGACCCCGCGGACTTCGAACGCGAGGGCGAACCGGTCCGCAAGTTCGAAGGGGTCGGAATGGCCCGCGAGGACGATGTCTTCGCCGACCTTGCGACACACGACGGCATCCTTGAGGTGGTCTCACAGCTTCAAGGGTCGAACCTCAAACTGCTTCGGTGTGCCGGGATGCTCAAGCCGCCCGGCGTCGGTAGCGCGAAGAAGTTCCACCAGGATGCGGCATACTATCCGATCCGCCCGATGGATCACGTGACAGTGTGGGTTGCACTCGACGAGGCGACGACCGAGAACGGCTGTATGCAGGTCGTCCCGGGGGCTCACACCGACGGCCTGCTGAAACACGAAGCCCAGGAGTATGACACCGACATCACGGTTTCCGAACGCGACTACGACGAAAGCGACACGGTTTCCTTGCCGATGGACCCCGGCGACGTGCTGTTCCAACACTGTCTGTTGCCCCACTACACCGCCACCAACGAGAGCGATCGGTGGCGACGGGCGATGATCGTCGCATACATGCGCTCGCGCTCGCGGTTCAGCACCGACGACCGCCCTGAGTGGGTCGACAGCATGGCGATCGCCGGCGACGAGTTCCCGGGGTGTGTATGATGGCCTCGCTCGCACGCCTTCGCGGGTACGCGGACGAGATGGGTCCCTCGTGGGTCGCGGGCGCCATCGCGGCCGGGCCGGCGACGATGGCGAGTCTCATCACCGGCGGCGCGACCTACGGCTACGACCTCCTGTGGGTCGTGGTGCTCTCGGCGTTTGCCGGCGCGCTCGCCCAGTATCTCGCGATGCGTTTGGGGCTGCTCACCGAGTCCGGGATCGTCAGTGTGGTCGAAGACCACCTCGGCGAGTGGTGGGCGTGGCTACTGGTCGCCGACGTAGTGCTCGTCGCCGGCGTTGCACAGCTCGTGATCATGAACACGCTCGCGAGCGTCTCGGCGACGATCACCCAAACCGACGCCTGGATCTGGGGTGCTGTCTGGGCCGTGGCGCTCGCCCTCGGCCTCGCCGGCCGCGGTTATGGCCTCCTGGAGACCGCAGCAAAACTCCTCGTCGCCGCGGTCGTCGTCGCCTTCGTCGCCTCGCTGTTCGTCGTGCCGGTCGAACCGGGCGCGGCCGTCACCGGACTCGTCCCGTCGCTCCCTGGCGGCAGCGCGCTCGTCGCCGCGGGCATCCTCGGCGGCGCGGTCCACATCTCGCTCATCACGATGCACTCCTACACGATGCGCGCAAAGGGATGGACCGACCGCGAATACGGGCTGGCGACGTTCGACATCGGTGCTTCGATGCTCGTTGCCTTCGGGATCTACAGCGTTGCGATCTTCCTCGTCGCTGCGAGCGTTCTTTCGGATCCCAACCTCACCACCGTTGGGGCTGCCCAGGCGCTCGGCCCGCTCGTCGGCGAGAACGCCCGGTGGCTCTTTTTGCTCGGACTCGGCGGCGCGGCGGTGTCGACGCTGGGCGGCAACACTATTGTCCCGCCGTTCGTCCTCGCCGACAAACTCGGTTGGGGGACGACCGTCGAGGACCCGCGCTATCGGGGACTTCTGGCCGCGGTCGCGCTGCTTTCGGCCCCCGGCGCGATGATCGGCGGGCAGGTAATCGGCCAACTCGTTCTCGTTCTCGCGCTCGGAACGGTCGGAACGCCCTTTGCAATCGCGCTGGTCGTGTACCTGCTGAACTCTCCGGCGGTGTCGCGGCCGACCGCCACGGTAACCAACATCGGCGGTCTGGCGCTTCTCTCGGTGTCGGGAGCCCTCGCCGCGAACTTCCTCCGCGAACAGATCGCGGTGGGGCTCTCACCGCTTTCGGGGGCCGTGTTGGCCTTCGCCGTCGTTCTCACGCTCGCGATGCTCGTACTGTTGGCGAAGTACGCCCGCGAGCAGTTTCAAAAAGGCGAAACCGCCGTCGAACCGGCTGATTGAGCCGCCTCGTGGTTCGGGGCCGTGTCACCACGGCCGTGACGTTCAACTGTAACCGCGCCACCGGTTGCCGCACTCCTGGCACTTAAAAAAGCGCGTCGGTGGTTCGTCGGCGCTCCCGGTCTGTTTGATCGTGTACCACGCCTCATCGTGGCCGCACTCGTCGCAGATTACGTCCGTCGCGGTCGGCTTCCCCTCGAAGTCCGCGTCGGGCGAGGACTCAATCACGTCGTCGTCGGTCTGGGTTTCGGTGCTGACGAACGACTCGGCGCGCTCTTTGTCCTTCCGCTGGCTCGCGCCGCAGGAAGAACAAACCATTTCATCGCCGTCGGCGTGCATCAGGGAGCCACACTCCTCACAGAACTGCATAACTGCTGAAGATTCCTCAGCGATAAAAGTGTGCGGGCTCGCGGCAGCGCGACCGCGCCACAGCCTCAGCCCTCGTCAGGGAACACCGTGTCCGCCCGCTGCCGAGCGGCCACCACGGGGCAGTTCCGGACCTGGAACTCCTCAACCCCGACCACCTCGACGATCTCTGTATCGGGGTTGCCGCACGCGAGTTCCGGGGGTTCAGAGAAGTGCTCGCATTTCTTGCAGTACTGTTCTTTTCGGACGACGGCGTCGGCTCCCTCCCGTTCTTCGGAATCGGGCTCGACAGTCGCGGGCTCCTCGAAGACCGACTTCCAGACAGCTTCCTCGTCAAGATCGGCGGTCTCCATCTCCTGGAAAAAGTCTTCCTCGGGATCGGCGTCGGGAACGTCCAATTCGGTGAAGGAGTCCCCCTCGGAGACGGCGGCGGCCCCACCCGTGACCGGGGAGATTTCGTTCGGGCCGGAGACATCGGCATTCTCGGCGGCGTCGGTATCGCTGTCAGTGCCCGAGGCATCCACCCCTGTGAAGGGATCATCGACGCTTAAATCGGCGCCGGCCTCACTCAATTCGGCGAAGGGATCGTCGACGGCGTCGGGGTCGCCCGGATCGGGTTCCGACCCCGCCGCCAAATCTTGGTCCGTGGGATGATCCGGGGGTTCCTCACTCATGTGTGCCCCCGGCCGACGGCCTCACCGAGTCGGCGCCTCCGTCGGCATCGGTGGCAGCCTCGACGTTGGAACCATCCTCAACGGCGTCGGCCTCGGAAGCCGCCTCGCCATTGACGGTCAGCGTCGGCCGCCTGAACCACCGGAGCACCGAGGAGGGCGTCTCAAGGCCTTCAAGTTCGTGTTCGCAGTGCGGGCAGGCCGCCTCCGAGAGCAGGCCGATCCGAACCAGGTTCCCGCAGGATGCACAGTTCGCCTCAAGCGCACCGTTTCTGTTCGCGTCGCGTTGAATCCGCCCCAGTCGCTTTTCGGAGTCGGATTCGGTCGATTCGCGGCGGTTGCGGGCGACGACGGCACGGGCGAGCCGGTCGAGTTTGTCTTCGACGGTGTCGATGCGGCCGGTGTTCGATTCGAGGTCGTCGCCGAGCCGCTCGACCGATTCCTCGAGGCCGTCGAGAGATTCCAGCTCGACTTCGACCGCCTCCACCGCCGCCGAGAGTTCCTCGGTCCGGTCGGCGAGCGACTGAAACTCTCTGTGAGAATGCTCTGCAGGTGCCCGTTCCTCGACGGCGTCGCGCAACTGGAGCACGCGCTCGCGGACGTCCTCGACGTTGTTGGCAAGCTTCGCCTCGACGTCGTCGATCCGGCTGTCGGTCCGTTCCGCCTTGGCGTCGACGTCCTCGAGCCGGTCTTCGAGGGTTTCGATCCAGTTTTCATCGAGGTCGGCCGCGGATCGGTGGGTTTCGAGCAACTGGACGAGTAACGCTTCGGGCTCCATTGCGAGCGTCGCCGCCCGCTCGTTGAGCCACTCAGAGAGCGACGGCGGCAGCGTCACCGACAGCTCTGACTCCTCGGCCGACTCAGTAGCCATCATGCGCCGATAGGGACCGAGGGTGTTTCAACCGTTCGGTCATTTCGACGCCTGAGCGTCGCCTCAACGGATCTTTCGAACGTCGCTGATATCGAAGCCCGACTCGCCGATCTCGGTTTCAAACTGGACGATGTCTTCGGCTTCGATCCGCGAGAGCACCCCGCGGAACTGTTTGACGACCATCGTCCGGTCCCGCATCGACCCGCCGCTTTCCCACTCGAAGAGCAGGGTGCCGTCGGCGGCATCGACCAGTTGGCCGTGTCGGCGATCATCGAGCGATTCGCTGTTGACGTGTACCAGAACCATCCCGCCCCACTCGAACGCGACCCGCGAGATCCCCTTGAGAAGGACTGGGACATCGTCCCACTCGAGGGTGTCGGTCGGGGCGTCGACGAGATCGGAAATTGAGTCGATGATGACGAGGTTTCCGGACGCGTGCTCGGTCAGTGTGTCCCCGAGCGCTTCCGGGACACTCCTGCGGTCCTGCTCGCTGCCGAGTTGGGTGATCGCGTCGGTCCGATCAGAGTACCACCCCCGTGGGACGGGGCTGAGCTGAAAGTACTCGTTCGAGAGGTCGTGGAACGCGATCGATTCGGCGGCCGTCTCGACGATCTCGTCGTCCATGGTGAGCGACATCTCCCGGCGGAGCTGTTTCTTTTCGGCGGTGAACGAGACGTAGTGGACCTCCGGTGGCGCGGCTGTCCCCGCCGGGAGGTCGCCGTAGTACAACTCGAAGAGCTCCGGATCGGTCTCGACGAGCGCGTTCATCAACGCGGCGGTGTAGATGAACTCCCGGGCGCCGGCGCCGGCCTCTCCCGAGAGCAACACGACGCTCCCCGGTGGCGCCCCACCACCAATGGTCGTGTCCAGCCGCCTGATCCCGAACGGGATACGGTCCATACGTTCATCTCGGAAGCGGTAGGAGTAAAAGCGTTACCGGAGGTGCCGGATCATCGCCCCTTCGTTTCGGGGGGTGGCGACGTGAACCCGCCCCGTGGCGTCGATCGAGGCGAGCGCCTCCTCGGCGTCTGACCGGGCCGCCTCGGCCCTCGATGCGTCAGTGACGCCGTACACCGCCGGCCCCCACGAAGACTGGCCGACGCCACGGACTGCGGGTGACTCCGCCAACTTGTCGATGAGTCGGCCCGCCGGCGGCCGATAGACGCCGCCCTGCTCGTCGGCGTACCACGTGCCGTTGAGGCGGCCGAAATCGCCGATCGCGTCGCCGAATGCCTCAAGTCGCCCCTCGGCGGCGGCGGGGAGGAGCCGTCGGATCAAGAGCGCTGCGAGCGAATCCGAAACGTCCGGATCGGCGCGTTCGACGACGCTCCGCATGCTCTCATCCTCGTCGTCGCCGCTTCGTCCATCCTCGGCGTCGGGCAGGACCACCAGGAACCGCCACGTCTCGGGGAGGTCTTGGCGGGCGGTGACCGCCGGAACGCTCCACTCCCCGGCCTCGGGTGGGGTAGTCGTGAAGCGCCCGGTCGGGTGGCCCGAGTCGACGACTAGCCCGCCCGATTCGAACGTTGCGACGCCGACGCCGCTTCGACCGCCTCGGTTGAGCGCGGGCGCTAATTTGCGGACATCCGGTTCGTGACCGTGGGCCCGCCCGACGGCGGCAAGCGTCGCGAGCGCGGTCTGTGTCCCGCTCCCGAGGCCGACGTGGCGTGGCAGCGTCTCGACGACGTCGATATCAACGCCGCTGACGCCGAACAACGAGCAACTTTGCTCGGCGTACTCACCGACGAGGTCGTCGCCACAGACGACCTGACCGGCCGGTTCCGCCTCTATGACGATTCGTGGCGAGTCGAGCGCGACGCCGACGCCGCCGTAGAGCCGCTCGTGGGTCAGCGAGAGGTTCTGGAAGCCGATATGGAGTCTGCCGCCGACGTCGACCCGAACGCGCATGACTTTTCGTAGGGCGACGCCGCTGTTGTGGCTTTCGACAGCGGCGGCGAGTCACTCGCACGACAGCAGTGGATTTCGTCTAAGACACCGGCAATCTATGTGTACACCCTGCCGATCAGTTGGCCCATGATAACCTCTTGGTGTCCGTCTCCCCGCGTTCGAGTCTGGCCGACGAACGGTGTCCTTACCGATATATACACCGGTCAGACGGCGAGGCCGTCGACTACGATCGCGACGAGCACCAATCCGAGGTAGGCGTTGGAGGCGTGGAACGCCCGGAAGGCGGCCCCTTCCGATCGCTCGTAGTGGAGTCGAACGACCATCCACAGGAACACCGCCCCGAGCGAGACGGTGGTGGCACCGTAGAGCCAGCCGAGATCCGAGACCGCGGCGAGCGCACCTGCCCCGAGAAGCGTCGCGCCGAGGTACAACAGGATGTGCTTTCGAGTCTCGGTCTCGCCTCGGACGACTGGCATCATCGGGAAGCCACCGCGTTCGTAGTCGTCGCGGTAGGCCAACGCGAGGTTATAAAAGTGGGCGGGCGTCCACAGGAAGATGAGTCCGGACAGAACGAGACCGACGGTTCCGACGGTCCCGGTGACTGCGGCGTACCCGATGAGCGCGGGCAGCGCTCCTGCTGCCCCACCGAGTACCGTGTTCTGTACGGTGTTCGGTTTCAAAATCAGCGTGTACACGATGCTGTAGAAGCCGATCGCCACCAGCCCGAGGGCGGCCGTGAGGAGATTCACCGACAGGAACGCCCAAAGTGAGGCGACGGCCAAGAGGCCGCCGAAGGCCAATGCGTTCTGGACGGGCACCTCGTGGGTTGCGAGCGGCCGGTCGGACGTTCGGTCCATCCGCTTGTCCACGTCTCGCTCGAGGACGTGATTGAACGTGCCCGACGCACCGATGGCGAGAACGCCGCCACCGAGCGTCGCGACGACGGTCCGGACCGATGGCGTCCCGGCCAGCACCATCCCGGCGCCGGCGACGAGACAGAGCAGCCACATCAGCCGCGGCTTCATAAGCCGAAAGTACGCTCCGGCGGTAGCCTTTATGTGTTCAACTCCGGATAGGCTTGGGGACGATACCGGCGCATCGTCTTCCGGTGCCGGCGGCGCCGGGTCGGGAACCGTTTCGGGGACATCGTCGCTCCCGGTCTCGGCCTCCAGCCGCCACGCCAGCGCGAGCACCAACGCGGCGAAAATGACCATCGCGGCGAGAAGGTGGAGCCGCCCGATCCCCGTCCCGGTGGCGACGACCGCGCCGACCGCGGCCTGGATCGGATATAGGAGAAGCGCCACGAGGAGCGCCCCACGGACGCGTCGGGTCGCATCGCGCCAGCCGACCGCGACGGTACCTACCACGAGTACCCCCACGACCGCAGCCACGAGGCGATGGAAGATCGCGACGAGTACGGCCGGAGTCGAGAGTTCCCCTTGGCAGAGCGGCCAGCCACCGCACGCGGCCGCGGCGTCGGAGAGCGCTGCGGTCGATCCGACGACCACGAGCACGTACACGCCGACGACCGATGCCGCGAGCAACGGAACGAACTCCGTCGGTCGAAGTGTCGACGATCGCATTATTCACACTCTTCGTGTCCGTGTACTTAGCCTTCCTGCTTCCAGCGGAGGCAGGGAAAGTCGGCACATATTTTAGGAGTACTCCCTATGTGACTTCTAATGAGGGGTACACGCATACTACCGGTGGCGCTCGTCGGGTTCCTCGCGCTGCTCGTGGTCGACCCAGTGGCGGCACAGACGTCTATCCACGACGAACTCATAACCGATCTTAATGTGACGCTGCTGTATGCGGCCATCCCGATCGCGGTCCTCGTCGAGGTAATACTCATCTACGCGGTCGTCAAGTTCAGAAACAACGACGACCCGAAACCGACCGAGGAGAACCGACGGCTCGAAATCACGTGGACAATCGCGACGGCCGTCGTGTTGTTGTTCGTCGGCGTCGCCTCGTATCAGGTGCTCGCCGTCGAGGAAATCGGTAACCCGATCGCCGACGAGGAGCGCATCGAACCGTCGGTGTCGCAGGATCTTGAGGGTGCCGTTGGCCCCTACGCCGACGAGGACGACGCCGTCGAGATTGAAATTGAGGCCTTCCGGTACGGCTGGCGGGCGAGCTACGACAACGGCTCGGCGGCGACGTTCAACGAGATACGGATCCCGGCTGACAGACCGGTCTACCTCCACATCTACGCGACGGACTGGCTTCACATGCTACACGTCCCGGAGGTCGGTATAAAACAGGAAGCCCAGATAGGGACGTACAACACGGTCAAGACGGAGGCGTACGAACCCGGTAGCCACCAGTTCTACTGCACTCAGTACTGTGGCGTCGGCCACTCTCAGATGAACGGCGAGTTCGTCATCATGGAAAGCGGCGAGTTCGACAGTTGGCTCGACGAGCAAACGGAATAAGGCCGCGTCACCGCTAGTGTTTCTCGCGGATCGATGCCGCGACTCCGATCGTTTCGGACGGACCGACGCCGTGTCGCCGACCGTTTTGAGTGGGTTTTTTGTTTCTTCACGCAAACCGGAGGGTATGAGCGTCGAAACTGACGACGGCCACGGGCACGGTGACGGCCATCACCTCCCTGCCGTCGAGGACTGGCCGAAAGGATTCGGGGAAGCCTCGTGGTGGCCTTTCATCGCCGCCCTCGGCGGATCGGGCTTCTATATTGGCGTCGCACTGTTCGTACTTGGCCGCGGATCGGAGCCGATCATCAACCCAATGATCGGCCCCGTCATCTTTATGCTGAGTACCGTTGCGTTCCTCACTGGGCTGTACGGGTGGCTTTATCATGCCTTCATTGTCGACTTCTGGGGCGGCGAGACAGCCGACTACGGGTTCCCGTTGAAACTGACGATGCTTCTGTTCCTCGCGACCGAGGTCGCCACGTTCGGCGGCGGCTTCGTGTACTATTTCTTCATCCGCGCGGGCGCCTGGGAGAACCTCCCGGCGATCGTCGCGGAGGGCGACGTATTGAGCACGCTCGTGATCGCCAACACCCTCGTGTTGATCGCGAGTTCGATAACCATGCACTACGCCCACCACGCGCTGCTGTCGGGCAATCGAACCCGGTTTGTCCGTCTGTTGGGTGCCACGCTCGGGCTCGGGATCGTCTTCCTCGGCGGGCAGGTCTACGAGTACTACGAGTTCATCGTCCACTACGGCTTCGGGCTCACCGACGGCGCGTACGGATCGGCGTTCTACGGACTGACTGGACTCCACGGACTCCACGTCGCCCTGGGGGCCGTGCTGCTGTCGATCGTTTTCGTCCGAGCGTTGTACGGCCACTACTCGGCCGAGAGACACGTCTCGATCAGCACCGTCTCGATGTACTGGCACTTCGTCGACGTGGTGTGGGTCTTCCTCGTTGCCGTGCTCTACGGCGGCGCAATCCTCTGACGCCGCCGGATCGACGCGTCTTTGAGGTGCCAAACCCAGGTGTAATCATGGAAGCTGAGCCCGAGCAAGGGGTCGAGCGGTACGACAAGACGAGCCCGTGGCCGATCGTGGTCGTTCTCGGATTGGTGTTCAGCGAACTCGGGATCCTTTTCAACGTTTACCCTGTTGCGATTGCAGGGCTTATCCTCTTCGTCG